>OBIY01000304.1_pt1 | contig 20651 bp, 19 predicted proteins | sample 1519841 | NCBI WGS metagenome assembly OBIY01 (sample SAMN03019774, study PRJEB22545) | beach sand metagenome | biome: beach; feature: sea beach; material: beach sand | place: USA: Municipal Pensacola Beach, FL | collected 2010-07-30 | depth 30-40 cm m
TGTAGGGCAGATTGCCCACAGCCCGGGCACCCGGGACTGGGGGCGCCTGTCGATCATGGTGCAGTACTACTGCCAGGCCGATTACCTGTTCTTTGTCCCACCGGGCGCCTTCAGCCCACCCCCCAAGGTGGATTCCGCCGTGGTACGGCTGCTGCCCTACCCGACACTGCCGCACCCTGCCGACGATGAAGACCATTTGCGCCGCCTGGTGGCTCAGGCCTTCACACAACGACGCAAGGCGATCCGCAATAGTTTAAAATCCCTGGTTAGCCTGGAGCAGTTCGAGGCCGCAGGCATTGATGCTGGCCTGCGCCCGGATCAACTGTCCGTGGCCGACTATGTGGCACTGGCCAATCTCAGCCCGCCACAGAGCTGATTTCTTCGCACCATCACCGCCAGCATCGGGAGACAGAGCACCCATGACCGCCAGCCACCGGCCCCCCAGTGACCCACGCCACCAGATCAGGGTTACCGTGGAAACCGAATACCTTGCCGACCAGAGCGACGCGGCCAGCCAGCGCTGGGTGTTTGCCTACCACATCACCATCCTCAATGAAGGCACCGTCAGTGCCCGACTGCTGACCCGTCATTGGGTGATTACCGATGGGGAAGAGCGTGTTCAGGAAGTCCACGGCGAAGGCGTGATCGGCGAACAACCGCACTTGGCACCCGGCCAGAGCTTCCGCTACACCAGCGGCGCAGTACTGGAAACCGAAGTCGGCAGTATGCGTGGCAGTTACCAGATGATTGGCGAAGATGGCATTCATTTTGATGCAGACATCCCGGCCTTCACCCTTGCTGTACCGCATGCACTGCATTGATAACGCCAGCACGCAACACGCAACACGCAACAGGCCTGCAGTCGGGGAGGTCGGGTGAGCGATTACGCTATTGGGGATCTGCAGGGGTGTCTGGAAGCCTTTGATTGTCTTCTGAAAAAAATCGCTTTCAACCCGGATCGTGACCGGCTGTTTCTGGCCGGGGATCTGATCAACCGCGGCCCGGATTCGCTAGGCACCCTGCGGCGGGTATATCAGCTGCGTGACAATGTGCACAGCGTGCTGGGCAACCACGACCTGCATCTGCTGGCGGTAGCCCACGGCGCAACCGAGAGCAAGCGCAAGGACACCCTTGCAGAGATCCTCAATGCCCCGGATCGTGTCGAATTACTGGGCTGGCTGCAACAGCACCCGCTGCTGATCGATCTCCCCGAGCACAACGCCACCCTCACCCATGCCGGCATTCCACCGCTGTGGACCCTGGCTGAAGCCCGCAGCCGCGCCGCAGAAGTGGAGGCGGTACTGAAAGACGATCGCTGCGGCGAGTTCTTCGCCCATATGTACGGAAACCAGCCCGCAGGCTGGGACGACAGCCTTGCCGGCCCCGACCGCTGGCGGGTGATCACCAACCACTTCACCCGAATGCGTTTCGTGAACACCGCCGGAGAACTGGATCTGACCACCAAGGGCGAAGCGGACGCTCCCCCCCGCGGCTTTTTACCCTGGTTCCTGCACCCACAGCGCAAAGCCACCGGCACCCGCCTGCTGTTTGGCCACTGGGCCGCCCTCGAGGGCCATACTGGGGTCGCCAAGGTAGACGCGCTGGATACCGGCTGTGTCTGGGGCGGCAGCCTGACGGCATTACGACTGGACGATCTCACACGAATCCAGTGCCACTGCTGATTTTCAAAAAATCTTTTCAAAAACCCGCGCAGCCTGCAGGCCACGTGACGCCCAGCCCGACATCCCTACACTTCATCCTTTTTTTGACGAAAATGTTTTCGCTTCCCTTTGACTTGCTGCGCGGTTTGGTTACATCCTAAAGCTGTCTGATGACGCTGGCAGCGATGCTCAGCGACATCGTTTTCCCATTCATTTACACGTTATTTTCACCAACAAGGAATCACCCTGAATGTAGTTTCGTTGTGACAATTTAGGTTCCGCAGGAGGAAGCCGGCATGAGCATTATCCGCCACTACCAGGACCGTTTCGAAGCGACCCAGCAAGAAGAAATGTCGCTGGAGGAGTACCTGGACCTGTGCAAACGCGACCCCAGCGCCTACGCCACCGCCCCGGAGCGTATGCTGATGGCCATTGGCGAACCGGAAATGGTCGACACCTCCCAGGACCCCCGACTGTCACGCATCTTTTCCAACAAGGTGATCCGCCGCTACCCTGCCTTCGATGAGTTCTACGGCCTCGAAGAAGTCATTGAAAACATCGTCAGCTATTTCCGCCACGCAGCCCAGGGGCTGGAAGAGAAGAAACAGATTCTTTACCTGCTCGGCCCGGTCGGCGGGGGCAAGTCTTCACTGGCCGAAAAGCTCAAGGCATTGATGCAGCGCGTGCCCTTCTACGCCATCAAGGGATCGCCGGTAAACGACTCCCCCCTGTCGCTGTTCGACCCGGAAGAGGACGGGCCGATTCTGGAAGAAGAATACGGCATCCCGCGCCGTTACATTCGCACCATCATGTCACCCTGGGCAGTAAAACGCCTGAATGAATTTGGCGGCGACCTCAGCCAGTTTCGGGTAGTGAAACGCTACCCCTCCATTCTGGATCAGGTGGCCGTAGCCAAGACCGAACCCGGCGATGAGAACAACCAGGACATCTCGGCACTGGTCGGCAAAGTGGACATCCGCAAACTGGAAGACTTCGCTCAGGACGACCCGGATGCCTATGCCTACTCCGGTGGCCTGTGCCGGGCCAACCAGGGCATCCTGGAATTTGTGGAAATGTTCAAGGCGCCAATCAAGGTATTGCACCCCTTGCTCACTGCCACCCAGGAAGGCAACTACAATGGTACCGAGCACCTCGGCGCCATCCCCTATGACGGCATTGTTCTTGCGCACTCCAACGAGGCGGAATGGCACACCTTCCGTAACAACAAGAACAATGAAGCTTTCATCGATCGCGTCTATATCGTCAAGGTGCCCTACTGCCTGCGCGTCACCGAAGAAGTGCAGATCTACGACAAGCTGCTGAGAAACTCCAGCCTGCGCGATGCCCAGTGCGCCCCTGACACCCTGCACATGCTGGCGCAGTTCTCCATCCTCACCCGCCTGAAAGAACCGGAAAATTCCAGTATCTATTCGAAGATGCGGGTGTACGACGGCGAGAACCTGAAAGATGTGGACCCGCATGCCAAATCCATGCAGGAATATCGCGACATGGCCGGCGTAGACGAGGGCATGAACGGACTTTCCACCCGCTTTGCCTTCAAGATTCTTTCCAAGGTGTTCAACTACGATCACGCCGAGGTGGCGGCCAACCCGGTACATCTGATCCATGTACTGGAGCAACGCATCGAACAGGAGCAATACCCTCAGGAACAATCCGAGCAGTATCGGCGCTTTATCAAGGAATACCTGGTGCCGCGCTATGTGGAATTCATCGGCAAGGAAATTCAGACCGCCTACCTGGAGTCTTACTCCGAGTACGGGCAAAACATCTTCGACCGTTACGTCACCTATGCGGATTTCTGGATTCAGGATCAGGAATTCCGTGACCCGGATACTGGCGAAATTTTCGATCGTCAGGCGCTCAACGAAGACCTGGAAAAAATCGAAAAACCCGCCGGCATTTCCAACCCCAAGGACTTCCGCAACGAAGTGGTGAATTTTGTACTGCGAGCCCGCGCTAACAACCACGGCAAGAACCCAAGCTGGTTGAGCTACCAGAAACTGAGAGACGTGATTGAGAAAAAGATGTTCTCCAACACGGAAGACCTGTTGCCCGTCATCTCATTCAACGCCAAGGGCAGTGAGGACGACCAGCGCAAGCACAACAACTTTGTGCAACGAATGGTCTCCCGCGGCTATACCGAGAAGCAGGTACGCCTGCTATCCGAATGGTATCTGCGTGTGAGAAAGGCGCAGTAACGCCGCTGCAGCGCGCCGCTTGAGGCGCGAACCGACGGCGACGACGTGCGCCTCAAGCGGGGCACCTTCGTCGCCGTCGGCGAAGTCGGGAGAAACGAATGAGCTACATCATTGACCGCCGCCTCAATGACAAGCGAAAAAGTACAGTGAACCGGCAACGGTTTTTGCGCCGCTATCGCTCGCACATTCGTGAGGCCGTCAACGATGCGGTCAACCGCCGTTCCATTCAGGACATGGAGCAAGGTGAGCGCATCAGCATTCCGCAAAAGGACCTCTCGGAGCCCATCTTTCACCATGGCCCCGGCGGACAGCGCAGCATCGTTCACCCGGGCAACAAGGAGTTCAATCAGGGCGATCGCTTCAAACGCCCGGAAGGCGGAGGCGGCCAGGGAAGCGGTGAAGGTGACGCCAGTGATCAGGGCGAAGGTCAAGATGAATTTGCCTTTGAAATCGACAAGCAGGAATTTCTCAATTTCCTGTTTGAAGATCTGGAACTGCCCAACCTGGTGAAACGCCACCTTGAAGGCGCCCAGGTCTTCAAGACCCGCCACGGCGGCATTGTCAGCCAGGGCATGCCCGCCAAGATCAACATCGTCCGGTCCATGCGCCAGGCCTCCATGCGCCGCCGGGCATTGACCGCCGCCACTCGACGCCGCATCCGTGACATGAAGGAAGAGCGCGAAACACTGCTACAGCAGGATCAGTCTCCGCAGCGCCAGGCACGACTTCAGGAGCTGGACGAGCTGATTGCCCGGCTGGAGCGACGCGTGGAACGCATCCCCTACCTGGACACCGTCGACCTGCGTTTCAACCACCATATCAAGGAGCCGGTACCGGTCAGCCGTGCGGTGATGTTCTGCATCATGGATGTCTCCGGCTCCATGAATCAGGACATGAAGGACCTGGCCAAGCGTTTCTTCCTGCTGTTGTACCTGTTTCTCGAACGCAACTACGACCAGATCGAGGTGGTGTTCATCCGCCATCACACCAGTGCCAAGGAAGTTACCGAAGAGGAGTTTTTCTATTCCCGGGAAACCGGCGGCACCATCGTCTCCAGCGCCCTGAAACTGACGCGGGACATCATCAACGAGCGCTACCCGGTCGATCAGTGGAACATCTATGCCGCCCAGGCCTCAGACGGTGACAACTGGAATGACGACTCTCCCGCCTGCGCCAAAATGATTGAAGAAGAACTGCTCCCCAAAATGCAGTATTTCTCCTATGTGGAAGTCATGCCGCGGGCCCATCAGGCGCTTTGGGATCATTACGAAACCATTATGGCTCGACATCCCGGCGCCTTTTCCATCGCACAGATAGATGAGCCCGGTGAGATTTACCCGGTGTTTCGGCAACTCTTCAAGAAAAGGATGGAAGAAGCATGACGTATCTGTCTGAAGGGTCTGACTGGAATTTTGAACTGCTGGCAGACTACGACAAAGCCATCGCCGACATTGCCCACAACAAGTACGGGCTGGATACCTACCCGAATCAGATCGAAGTCATTTCTTCTGAACAAATGATGGATGCCTACTCATCAGTGGGCATGCCGGTCGGCTACAACCACTGGTCTTTCGGGAAACAGTTCGTTGAAGTCGAGGGCCGCTATCGTCGCGGTCAGATGGGCCTGGCATACGAGATCGTCATCAATTCCGATCCCTGTATCGCCTACCTGATGGAAGAAAACAGTATCACCATGCAGGCTCTGGTCATTGCCCACGCCTGCTACGGACATAATTCGTTCTTCAAGGGCAACTATCTGTTCAAAACCTGGACGGATGCGTCATCCATCATCGACTACCTGGTGTTCGCGCGTAACTACATCGCCGATTGCGAGCAACGTCACGGGGTCACTGCGGTGGAAGAAACCCTCGACTCCTGCCATGCCCTGATGAACTATGGCGTCGACCGCTACAAGCGTCCCTCGCCGATTTCCGCCGTTGAAGAACGCAAGCGCCAACGCGAGCGTGAGGATATTCTGCAAAAACAGGTATCAGAACTGTGGCGCACCTTCCCCCAGCTGCAACCGGCAGCCCGCACCCGTGAAGCCGCGACCCGGTTCCCGGCTGAGCCCCAGGAAAACCTGCTTTATTTTCTGGAAAAGAACGCCCCGCTTCTACAACCCTGGCAAAGAGAAATCATTCGTATTGTGCGCAAGATGGCGCAGTACTTTTACCCGCAACGTCAGACCAAGGTAATGAACGAGGGCTGGGCCTGCCTGTGGCACTACACGCTCCTCAATGACCTGTACGACGCGGGTAAGGTGACCGACGGCTTCATGCTGGAATTCCTCCAGAACCATAGCCAGGTGGTCTACCAGCCGCCTTTCTCTGCCCCCTTTTACAGCGGCATGAACCCTTATGCCTTGGGCTTCAACATGTTCCAGGATATTCGCCGCATCTGCGAAAATCCGGACGATGAGGATCGGGAATGGTTCCCGGAGATGGCCGGCAGCGACTGGCTTCAAACCGTCAAATTCGCCATGGAAAGCTTCAAGGATGAAAGCTTTATCCAGCAGTTCCTGTCACCGCGCCTGATTCGCCACTTCAAGTTCTTCCAGATCATGGACGATGACCGCAATGACTACGTGGAAGTCTCTGCCATTCATAACGAAACCGGCTACAAGAAAGTCCGCGATGCACTGGCAGAGCAATACAATCTGAGCATTCAGGAACCCAACATCCAGATTGTCAGCGCCAACCTTCATGGTGACCGGGCCCTGACCCTTCGTCATCAGCGCAGTGATGGCCGCCCCCTGGATGAACACAGCGCCACGGAAGTGTTACGCCACCTGCATCGCCTGTGGAAATTCGATGTGCACCTGGAAAGTGTGGAAAACGGCACCGTGACGGAAAGCTACTCCATGCCCCCCGTCACCGAACCCATTACCGTGATGTGAGGCGGAGGCCCCCAACCAGGGGCCCCACCACTGCTATGCCGCCACTCTGCTGGCTTCAAGGCGTTTCACTGCCCGACGAACCTTGTGGTCGCCCAGCAGAAACAGCGACAGAGCCAGCACAATCAGCAGCGCGCCCGCCAGCACCATCACGCCCAGACTTTCACCGTTGAACAGGTTGCCCAGCAACAGCGCCAACACCGGGGTAATCAGGGTCACCAACGCCACCGTCGCCGCCGGTAGCCGCGACAGGATCTGGAAGTAGCAGTAAAAACCCAGCAATGACCCAAACACTGCAAGGTAAAGAATGGCAGAGAGTCCGCGGACATCCCCACTCCACACGGGCGCCTGACCGGTAACCGCCATGGCAAGGGCATAGCATGGCAACGATATCAGCAACCCGCCCACCGTTTGCTGCATCGGCTGCAATCCGGCCCCAACCCGCTGCACAGCGATACCGCTACCGGCAAACAGGGTCACCGCGGTCAGCATCCACAACAGCCCAATGCCGCGGTCTCCCATGTCTCCCCCTGCCAACAGCTGTGCCAGGCTTTCATCAAACACCAGCATCAACCCCAGCAGCCCGAGCACGCAGGCCCCCCAGTGCCAGGCATTCAACCGCACGCTGCCCGGCAGGCACTGCATCATCAGCCCTGACAACAACGGCGCCAGACCAAATATCACCGAGACCAGCCCCGAGGGCAGATAGGTTGCCCCCATATAACTGCAGCCCATGGCCCCAAAGATTCCCGGTAACGCAGCAAGATAGCTCGCCCTGGCACGGGGAGTCAGAGGCAACGGCTGACGCTTCCACCACAACCACACCAGCCCCAGCAGCGCAGCAATCCCCATACGCACACCGGCCGCCGCCAGTGGCGCCATGGCGTCACCACTCCATTTAATCCCCAACGGCGTGGTTGCCCACACCGCTACCACGATCAAATACGCTGCCAGGGTTGGCATTTCGTTCTCCTGGGTTTGAGAGACGCGAGTTTCGAGGAGCGAGTGACGAAAATCTGAAACCTCGAGGGTTTAAAGGTTTTCGCAACTCGAAACTCGTTACCCGCGACTAAAACCGACCTGCAAACCCCCAAAACGAAAGAAGGCCGCAGGTCGGGGACGCTGCGGCCTTCTTGAAGAACTGAAACGAATCAGTCAGACAGCCGCCGTCCCTGCGCACGCCATTTGCGTGCACAGCGGTCGACGACCAGCATGTTGAGTTTCAGTACGATAGAAAGCATGCGAACATTCTGCTCAAGAATGCAAAGGCGCACAAGATGAAAATGTATCTGGTTGGCGGTGCGGTCCGGGATCAATTGCTCGGCCTGCCCGTCACCGAAAAGGACTGGGTGGTGGTCGGCGCTACCCCCGACGAGATGCAGGCACAGGGCTATCAGCCCGTGGGTCAGGATTTCCCTGTCTTTCTGCATCCGAAAACCAAAGAGGAATACGCCCTCGCCCGCACCGAGCGGAAGTCCGGCCATGGCTATGGCGGCTTTACCTTTTATGCCGCCAGCGATGTAACCCTGGAAGAGGATCTGGTACGACGGGATCTCACCATCAATGCCATGGCACGCGCCTCGGGAGGTGAGGTCATCGACCCGTTCAATGGCAAGGCAGACCTGAAAGCCCGCCTGCTTCGCCATGTCTCCCCGGCCTTCGCAGAAGACCCGTTACGGGTACTGCGCGTGGCCCGCTTTGCTGCACGTTACCACTGGCTGGGTTTCCGTGTGGCGGAGGACACCCTGACGCTGATGAAACAGCTGGTCGCCTCCGGCGAGCTGGATTATCTGGTGGCAGAACGGGTCTGGAAAGAAACCAGCCGCGCGCTGATGGAACGCGACCCTCAGGTGTTCTTTCAGGTACTCCATGCCTGCGGCGCGCTTGCCGTACTGTTCCCGGAACTGGCAGCACTGGATGGCGTACCGCAACCGGAACAACATCATCCTGAAATCGACACGCTGGTACACCAGTATTTATGTCTTCAACAGGGCGCCCGGCTGGGACTCAGCCTTCACGCCCGCTATGCACTGCTGTGTCATGATCTCGGCAAGGGGAAAACCCCCGAGGAAGAATGGCCACGGCACATTGCCCATGAAATTCGCAGTGCCCGGTTGAGTAACAAGGTCTCCAAGCGCTTGAAAGTGCCGCGGGAAACCGCTCAATTGGCCGCGCTGGTGGCGGAGTTCCACACCCATTGTCACCGGGCACTGGAACTCAAACCCACCACCGTATGGAAACTGTTCAAGGCACTGGATGTCTTGCGGCGTCCAGAACGGCTGGACGACTTTCTGGGAGCTTGTGAGGCAGACGCCCGGGGCCGAACGGGGTTTGAAGACAGAGATTACCCCCAAGCGGATTATCTGCGTGGCGCAGCAAACGCCGCCCGCGATATCCACATTGACTCACTGCGCCAGCAGGGACTGCAAGGCCCGGCCCTGGGGGAGGCCATCACCCAGGCGCGCATCCACGCCATCATGGAGTACAAGCAATCATGGACCCCGTCGCCCTGATTACCGGCAGCGCACGACGTATCGGCGCTGAAATCACCCGAACCCTTCACCAGCAAGGAATGCGGGTGATCATTCATTACCGTAACAGTGATACCCAGGCCAACACGCTGGCCAACCAGCTCAATAGTATTCGCCCTGACAGCGCCCGAGTTCTGCAGGCGGACCTGGATAAACCTGACGAGGTTCGTCGGTTAGGTGGTGATGCCCTGGCTGCGTTTGGGCAAGTGAACTTGCTGGTCAACAATGCCTCCAGCTTTTATCCCACCCCCCTTGAGGAGGCCACCGATGCAGACTGGGATGCGTTGATGCACAGCAACCTGCGTGCCCCCTACTTGCTGTGCCAGGCCTTGTCGCCCTCACTGCGTAAACACCGGGGTGCCATCATTAATATTGTCGACGTGTATGCAGAAAAACCGCTCGAAAAGCATACCCTGTATTGCATGGCCAAGGCGGGACTGGCAATGATGACTCGCTCTCTGGCAAGAGAACTGGGCCCGGATATTCGGGTTAACGGGGTGTCACCGGGTCCGATTCTGTGGCCGGAAGCCGGACAAATGAATCAAGAGGCGATCACCGCCTCTACCGCCCTTAAACGCTGCGGAGAACCGGCTGATATCGCAGGCGCCGTGGCATGGCTTGCCCGTGATGCCGGGTTTGTCACTGGCCAAATCCTGGCCGTGGACGGCGGGCGATCACTGGCATTCCAGGGTGGATAACAAAAGCGCCTGCAGATAGCGCATTGCGTACTTCAAGGCCATAAAAACGTTTTATTTTATTGGGGCAACCATGACACGAATTATCCTGCTAATGGGAATCCTACTGCTTTGGCCACCGATGGTCAGTGCAGAGATTTACCGCTGGAAAGACGAGAATGGCAACTGGCAGTTTGGCGACCGGGCTCCGCAGGCCGGAGAAAATCATGAAGAGGTTCAGATTACTCCTCCTGCGCTACTGGGCCAGGGCGACAGCGTTAATGAAATTCATCAACGCACCCTTCGCCTTCGCGACGTAGAACAAACCGAACGCAACGCCGAAAAGGAAGCGGAAGACAAGGAGCGGGCAGCCATGGCGGGAGCGTGCAAGGAAGCCAATGATCGCCTCAAACGTTTGAATAGCCGCTTTGTATATGTAAATGATGACGGCACGGAAAGAAGCGCATCGGCACAGGAAGTCAGCGAAGACATCGACAACACGAAAAAGTGGATTAAAGAACATTGCGGATAATACCGGTCCTGCTCGCTCTGGCATCGTTATTGCCGATCCTGCCCGCACAGGCAGAAATTTATCAGTGGCGCGACGCAGACGGGAAACTTCACTTCGGAGACAGGCCACCCGAGCAACAACCGGTCGACGTGATCACCCCGCGCGTCACCCGCGCCAGGACACCACTGCAAATTCACGTTCACCACCAGGATTTCACCCTCCCGGAGGGCCTTCACGACCAGACTTTGCGTGCCATTGAGACGATTTATCAACGCTACCGTCAAGACTTCGGTCTGGATCTGAACGGGACTGCCGAGGTAAACCTGTATTTATTCACTGCGCAGGCAGACTTCCGGAAATGGATGGAGGCCCGCATCGGCCAGAGTAACCCGCACTATGCTGGCGTCTTTCTGCCCCGCACCAATGAAGTTGCGGTGTGGCGCTGGGATGCCGATGACGACAAGGTTGCCCAGACCATCCTCCATGAATCCAGCCACGTGCTGCTGTATCAATTGTCTCCGGCATCCCCGGTGTGGATGCATGAAGGTCTGGCACAGTATTTTCAGATGCTGAAAGTGCAAGACAACGGGCAAGCCGTCGTCACCGCCCTGCCCTCTGCCCAGGCACGGATTCGACAATGGCTGGACGACGGCAACCTGATCACCATGCGCCAGTATCTGTCCATGGATGACCAGCAATGGCGACGTCTAGCTCACCAGCTCAATGCCATTCCCTACACTGTCGCGTGGGGAACCACCGCTTTCCTGATGTCGAAACCGGTAGGCCGCAGCACCCTGCGGCGCCTGCTTCAGGATCTGGAGAAGAGTGATCAGCGCCCCGACCTGCAGCGTATTGCCCACCTGTATCCCGGGGGCTTGTCACGACTGGAATATGATTTTTATCGTTGGGCCCAGCAAGGCATGAAACCCGAGGTATTTTGATCGAACGCGGCATCTATCAGGTCTGATATTCAGGCTGGGGTTGCAGGGGCCGCGGATTCTGCCAGGTGCCATGCAAGCCGCGTCCTGTATAGGCCCTGGAGCCTATACCTCGCATGGGTTCGGTTCGCCATCCAGGCATGGCCCGTACTCGATCTGAGATCGCCAAGCTTGGCGAGGCTGAAGGCTTTTCCGTTTTTCTGAAAACCCGGGAACTGGCTGGATTTTTCTATCCAATCGAGCGTAGCCCGTAGCTAATATCGCTCGAATGGCACCACCCACAGCTTCTGAGCAGCAAAGTGGCTCCCCTCAAGAATATCCCGGTAGGCCTGCCCGGTTTCCGGGTGCCGTCCGTCAGGCACCAGATCGACCAACGGCTTCAATACGAAGGCATGCTTGAGAATTTCATCGCGGGGCAGCTGTACGCCATCTACCGAACCGATCACATCACCGTAAGTGAGGATATCGATGTCCAGAGTCCGGCTGGAAAATTTTTTCTCGCCGCGCACCCGGCCATGGTCCTTTTCGATAGCCTTCAACCGCGTTTCCAACGCCCCCACCGGCAAGGCCGTGGTCATTCCCACCACCAGGTTGTAGAACGCATCACCATCAAACCCGACCGCTTCACTTTCATAGACAGGGCTGATGGTCAGCTCACCAAAGGCGGCTTCCAGCGTATCCAGACCGGAGCGGATATGATGCTCACGATCAATATTGGACCCCAGGCTCAGGTACACCCGGGTGTCAGCGGAATTACCCATGGGGACGTTCACCCCGCTCAATGATGACACCGACATCCCGCGATCCCCGCAAAGCGCCGGGCTTGCTAAGCCGCAATTTCAGCCAAGGCACCTGAAATTCACTCAGCACCAGTTGCGCCACCTTTTCCGCCAGTGTTTCCACCAACTGGAATTCACTGCCCTCGATAAAGGCAATCACCCGCTTGCCGATTGCCTTGTAATCCAGGGCATCGTCAATGTGATCGCTGGCGGCACCTTTGCGGATGTCCGCTGCCATTTCCAGATCCAGGCTAACTGTCTGACGGATGCGGCGCTCCCAATCGAAAATGCCGATAACCGTATCCACTTTCAAATCATTGATATAAACGATGTCCATACTCGCCCTCTCGGCGCTGACAACAGCATGACGTCCGAATTGGCATCATCCCATTGCTGGTAATCAGATGTTACGCTTGCAACGCAGGCGACCGGGTTGCCATGTGTACAATATGGCCGCATGCCGCGATACGAATGGAGATTATAGCCGGTGGAAGCAGGGACATTACAGGACGTGTGGTTTTGGCTGCTGGCATTATGTGTGGCTGGCTACCTGATGGGCTCCATTTCCAGCGCCATTCTGGTCTGCCGCCTGTTCGGCTATCCGGACCCACGGACTGAGGGCTCCAACAACCCCGGCGCCACCAATGTGCTGCGTATCGGTGGCAAGCCGGCCGCGGCCCTGACACTGCTGGGCGATGTATTCAAAGGGGTCATTCCCGTACTGATCGCCCGCTGGCTGGAACTTGGTCCTCTGGTCGCCGCACTGGCCGGCACCAGCGCCTTTATCGGCCATCTCTACCCGATCTTCTTCCGTTTTGAAGGCGGCAAGGGCGTCGCCACTGCCTTCGGCCTGCTGTTTGCCCTGCACTGGCCCAGCGGTCTGGTGGCCGGCGCCACCTGGCTCGCTGTGTTCGCCCTGAACCGGATTTCCTCCATCGCCTCTCTCAGCGCTTTCGTGGTCGCCCCTGCCTGCATCTTCGCCTGGCTATACCCGGCGTTCTGGCCGATTCTGCTGATGTCCGTTGTGATGATCGTTCGCCACCGCAGTAACCTGGAAAAAATCCTGCGCGGGGAAGAGTTGGGATTCAAGAAGAAGGATTAGCCCTCAATAGCAGGAGCGTCGCTGGCGGCGCTCCGGCGGCAGGGCCAAGGGTGGTCGGTCAGAGCGCCGCCAGCTCCGTCAGCGGCCACCGGGCGCGCACCTTGATGGGAAGCTCCGCAGACTCTCCTGCCTGCAATCGAAGCGCCCCGGCAAAGGCGATCATGGCGCCGTTATCCGTGCAGTATTGCGGGGCCGGGTAGAACAGCTCTACCCCCCGCTTTTTCATCTGCTCACCCAGCTTTGCCCGCAGGGAACGGTTGGCACTGACACCTCCCGCCATAACCAACTGGGTGTAACCGGTTTGCTCCATGGCCCGGCGGCACTTGATGATCAGGGTATCGACAGAGGCCTCTTCAAACGCCAGCGCAACGTCCGCACGATCCTGCTCGCTCAGGGCATCCTTCCCGCCCAGGTCGTGAATGGTATTAAGGGTAAAGGTCTTCAGCCCGGAGAAACTCATGTCCAGCCCCGGGCGATCGGTCATCGGGCGAGGGAAACGGAAGCGCCCCGGAGTGCCCTTTTCCGCCAACGCGGCAATGCGCGGCCCACCGGGATAGCCCAGCCCCATCATTTTCGCCGCCTTGTCGAATGCCTCCCCGGCAGCATCATCCACCGATTCGCCAAGAATCGCGTAATCGCCCAGTCCTTTGGCATCCAGCAACAGGGTGTGACCACCGCTGACCAGCAAGGCGACAAACGGGAACTGTGGCGCCCGCGCTTCCAGCAGGGGCGCCAGGAGATGGCCTTCCATATGGTGCACTTCCACCGCGGGAATCCCCCAGCCAAACGCCAGGGAACGGGCCACACCGGCGCCCACCAACAGCGCCCCGGCCAAGCCGGGGCCAGCGGTATAGGCCACGCCATCAAGCTGATCGGCACAGGTATCGGCCTCGGCCAGCACCTGCTTGACCAGCGGCAGCACCCGCTGCACGTGGTCACGACTGGCCAGTTCGGGCACCACGCCGCCGTAGCGCGCATGCATGTCCACCTGGCTGAACAGCGCCTGGCCCAGCAACCCCTCACGGGTGTCGTAAACCGCCACCCCGGTCTCGTCACAGCTTGATTCGATACCCAATACGCGCATGATGCCTGTCCGTTGAAATCCGCCGCCATGATAGCGCCACCACACCAGATTTGCATTTCCCGCCCACTCAGGTAAAATCGCGCCCTCGCTGCATATGGGACCACCTGAGCCCGCAGCAAATCCATAAACTCTAATTTCTAGGAAGGTGATTCTTCATGCCTCAGGTGAAGGTGAAAGAAGGCGAACCGTTTGACGTGGCCCTGCGCCGTTTCAAGCGTGGCTGTGAAAAAGCGGGCATCCTGTCTGAAGTGCGTCGTCGCGAGCAGTACGAGAAGCCCACTCAAGAGCGTAAGCGTAAGCGTGCCGCAGCCGTCAAGCGTCACCTGAAAAAACTGCAGCGTGAGCAGCTCGCTCGCAAGCGCCTTTACTAAGCACCGCTGAGTAGAGACGTCTGATGAGTGCGCTCAAGGAGCAGCTCACTGCAGCCATGAAAGACGCCATGCGTGCCAAAGATAAGGCACGTCTTGGCGTTTTTCGTATGGCGCTGGCAGCGATCAAGCAGATTGAAGTAGACGAACGCATCGAGCCCGATGACGAGCGTGTACTGGCCCTGCTCGACAAGCTGATCAAACAGCGCAAGGACTCTGCGACCCAATACCGTGAAGCCGATCGCGCCGACCTGGCCGAAGTGGAAGAAGCGGAAATCGCCGTGCTCCAGGAATTCCTCCCCGAACCGCTGACCGATGCGGAAATCGAAACCCTGATCGATGAAACCATTGCCAGCACCGGTGCCGCCGGCATGCAGGACATGGGCAAGGTCATGGGCATTCTCAAGCCGCAACTGCAAGGCCGTGCCGACATGGGCGCCGCCAGTGGCAAAGTACGCGCCAAGCTGAACAGCTAAACCGCCGCCCCTGCAGCCAACCACATTCCGCATAGACATCTGGATTCCGCCTTGCGGTATGCCATACGGGTTCCTGCCCCTTCTCGCACCGATATTTCCCTGTTCGACAACACGACTTGAGCAGCGAGACGCGAGCTGGAGAGCCAAAAACCAACCCCCCGGCATGGTTTTACGCTGTTAACTATTCCCTAATAACTATTAACTTCCCTCCGGCAATCTGCCGTGCGCGGACTCACGCCATTCGCTTGCACAACAACCCGCTCCCGCCGTTCCGGTAGCCCCCTGCTGGCGATGATCGCCTGATCTCCGAACCCCACGAAAAAGGGGTGCAGCCCATCACCACACCCCTTACCCAGCGCCTTCAAGAAGTACGCAGCGCGATTACCGGTTAACGATAGCCACCAACGTATACTGGCTCCGCCACGCCCAGCGTCACCGCATTGGCTTGCATCATCTGGGGGGACGGCAGCACCAGCAAGCCGCTGTCGTACTCACGAATCTCCACCGGACGGTTCTGTTCCGTGGTGGCATCGGCTGGGCGCACAATGGCGGTCACGTCTGCCTTTTCTTCAGCGTCAGCCTTGACGGCCTGTGCATCCTCGTCGTCTTCCGGCGGGTAGGCAATAAAGGCGCCCAGCAACCGATCTTGCGCGACGCGCTGATGGTGGCGATCAAGCAAGTACAGGCGCACCTGCTGGCTGCCCGCGATCTGGCCAGAATAGGCCTGGCGCAGTACGGTTTCCTCGTCCAGATAGGTTTTCTCCGGATCACGCTCTTCTTCCTTGTCGTCTTCCGAGTCCAAGGCCACATCCGGTAACCACACGCCAACCACCAGCGCGAAGGGGCGTCCGCCCTGCTTCTCACTGACATACCCCATGCCAAGATCATCCAGGGACTCCAACGTGAGAATTCCGTCAGAATGACCGTTGATGAACATCCCTGCTGGCTGCTCTACGAGCACCGAGGTCATGTTTTTCAGGTCATCCTTGTAGATCTCGTGCAGACCCTGATGGACAGCAATGCGAAGCCCTTGTTGCTGACCGGACGCGGACGACTCCGCAGCGACCAGCGGCGAGGAGCACAGGGCACCGGCCAACAACAGCGAGAGCGTACCGTCGTCCAGCAGTTTCCAGACCACCCCATTCAGCTGCAAATATGCCTGTACAGCCTGAGAACTTCCCTCTGCCATGGCGTCCTGCCTTGAATCACTGATTTTACGGTATTATTCACGCCTGAATCCGGTTTCTCTACCCCCTTTGGGGAAAAGCAGGGAGACGGTCTCGCCTCCCTGTCAGACTACCCCCTTGTAACACTTTCTGGTTGAATACACAGTCTTTTGGCGCAAACTCGTCCCATGGCCCGCATCCCGGAAAATTTCGTTCAGGATCTTCTCGCTCGCACCGATCTGGTAGAACTGATCGATGCCCGTGTGCCATTGAAAAAAACCGGACGCAATTACAGCGCCTGCTGCCCGTTCCATCAGGAAAAAACCCCCTCGTTCACCGTCGCCCCGGACAAACAGTTCTACTACTGTTTTGGCTGCGGAGCGTCCGGCAATGCGGTGGGCTTTCTGATGGAATACGAGCACATGAACTTCCCGGAGGCCGTCAAGCAGCTGGCCAGCCGGGCGGGCATGGAAGTGCCGGAAAGCCGGCCGGAAACCGCAGCAGACAAACAACGCAAGGACCGCCTGCAGTCCCTTTACGACCTGCTGAGCCGCGCCGAGCGTTTTTACAGCCAGCAGCTTCGCCAGGCCCCGGAAAAGCAAAAGGCCGTCAGCTATCTGAAAAATCGTGGCCTGAGTGGCGAGATCGCTAAGAAATTCGCGATAGGCTTCGCCCCGCCCGGTTACGACAACCTGATCAATGGCCTGTCGCTCACCGAGTCCGCACTGGAGCAGGCCCTGACCGCCGGACTACTGGTGCGCCGTGAAGACACCGGCCGGGTGTACGACAAATTTCGCGACCGCATCATCTTCCCTATCCGTGACAGCCGTGGCCGCACCATCGGCTTCGGTGGCCGGGTGCTGGGCGACGGCAAACCCAAATATTTGAATAGCCCGGAAACCCCGGTCTTTCACAAGGGCCAGGAGCTTTACGGCCTGTGGGAATGGCGCCAGAGCCGCGACCGCAGCGATCGCCTCTATGTGGTGGAAGGCTACATGGATGTGATCGCCCTGACCCAGCACGGCGTGCCCAATGTGGTGGCCACCCTGGGCACCGCCACCACCGAAGATCATGCCCGCAAACTGTTCCGACAGGTCAACGAGGTAATCCTCTGTTTCGACGGCGACAAGGCCGGGGTACGCGCCGCCTGGCGGGCGCTGGAATCCCTGCTCCCGGCCCTGGACGACGGCAAGCAGGTCCGCTTCCTGTTCCTGCCCGACGGCGAAGATCCTGACACCCTGGTCAGAGCCCAGGGCCCCGAAGCCTTGCGCGCACTCACCGACCAGGCCGATACCCTGTCCACCTACCTGTTCCGCCACCTCTCCGAAGGGCTGGACCTGAATACCGTGGATGGCCGGGCACGACTGGCGCGGCTCGCCCTGCCCTATCTCGACAAGCCGGCTGGCCCGGTTTATCGCGCCCTGCTGACAGAAGAACTGGCCCGCCTCACCCGGCTGGACAAGGAATCGCTCAGTCAGCTCAAACCGGCCAAGCCGGAACCGACCCCGGCAGCCCCCACGCCACGCCCGCAAGCCACCCAGCAGAGCTGGGGCGAGGAACCCCCTCCCGCCGAGTGGGGCGATGCCATGCCGCCACCAGAGCAAGACGCGTTCTACCCTGCAGATGACCTGCCTCCCATGGAGGATCTGGGTCACTCACCTCGTCACACCAGCAGCCGCCGCAAGGGACCGCTGACCATGGTGGAACGCCTGGTGCTGGTACTGCTGGACTACCCGCAACTCATCGAAGCACAGCCGCTGCCCGACGGGGTTGAGCAACTCCCCATCCCGCACATTGATTTGCTGATCCAGGTCGCGGGTCTGTGCCGCCAGAACCATCGCCCCGCGGCCTTGCTGGGCGCACTCATGGCCCTGGAACAGGGCGAAACCATGGCAAGGCTGCTCAAGGCCAGCCTCAAACCGCCCATGGAAGAAGCCATGGCGACCCGATTGTGGCAGGACGCCCTCTCTCAGCTGGAAGTGGCCCGCCTCGAAGCGGCGCTGGCAGAGGTCGAACAAGCCGGCATCCCCGACGCCTCCCACTGGCAGGAACTGCACAAAGCCCTGGCCGAAGCCCGCCAGCACGCCCGCAAGCCCTTCCACTAGCGGCCCAAGCCTAACCCCTTGTTTTTTCAGTTGGCTATCAACTATCAACTGTCCACTGTCAACTACCCAACCCCTTGCAATTACTGGCCGTAACCCCCATCTCCCGGTATAATACGCCGTTTTCCCACGCCACCATCACGCTGGAGGCACCCCGCAGGGAGCGGCGGGCCATTCAGCACGACGAGACGGGCTTAATTGCATGACAAGTCAGAAGCAGCAGCAACAATCCCAGCTGAAGCAGTTGATTGCCCTCGGCAAGGAACAGGGTTACCTGACCTACGCCGAAGTGAATGACCATCTGCCGGAGTCCATTACCGACACCGACCAGGTGGAAGACATCATTCAGATGATCAACGACATGGGCATCACCGTGGTCGAAAAGGCCTCCGACGCCGACCAGTTGATGATCGATGAAAGTGCCGACAGCACCGATGAGGTTGCCGCTGAAGAAGCTGCCGCGGTACTCGCTTCCGTAGAAAGCGAACCCGGCCGCACCACCGACCCCGTGCGCATGTACATGCGTGAAATGGGCACCGTGGAGCTGCTGACCCGCGAAGGCGAAATTGAAATCGCCAAGCGCATCGAAGAAGGCACCCGCGAAGTAATGCACGCCCTGGCCTTCTGGCCCGGTGCCGTCGACATGCTGATCGACGAATACGCCCGCGTGGAAAACGAAGAACGCAAGCTGACCGACATCATTGCCGGTTACCTGGATCCCAATGACGATGGGGCAGCTGCCACCAACGCCAACAAGGAACCTACCTTCGCGGAAAAAGCCAAGAAGGAACAGGAAAAGAACAAGGAAGAAGAAGACGACGATGCTGACGACAACGACAGCAACGACGACGATGATTCCGATGAAGATGAAGGCGGCCTCGATCCGGTACTGGCTGCCGAGCGTTTCGAGCTGCTGAAAAAGCTGCACGAAAAAGCCGAGCGTTCCCTGAAGCGCAACGGCCGCGACCACGCCAGCTCCGCCAAGGCTCTGGAAGCCCTGGCTGAACACTTCACCCTGTTCAAGCTGGTGCCACGCATCTATGACGAAATGCTGGTCGGTGCACGCAACAACCTGGATCTGGTGCGCAAGTTCGAGCGTCAGATCATGAGCAGCGCCATCCGCCGCGGCGGCATGGATCGCAAGGATTTCATCAAGCAGTTCCCGGGCAATGAAACCGACATGGGCTGGGTAGACACCCAGCTCAAGACCAAAAAAGGCAAGGCCATTGCCGACAAGCTGAGCGTCGTCAAAGAAGACATTCAGCGTGCCCAGCGCAAGATCATCACCATTGAAGAAGTGATCGGTCTGCCGGTTGGCGACATCAAGGAAATCAACCGTCGCATCTCCATTGGTGAAGCGAAAGCCCGCCGCGCCAAGAAAGAAATGGTGGAAGCCAACCTGCGTCTGGTAATTTCCATCGCCAAGAAATACACCAACCGCGGCCTGCAGTTCCTCGACCTGATTCAGGAAGGCAACATCGGCCTGATGAAAGCGGTGGACAAGTTCGAATACCGTCGTGGCTACAAGTTCTCTACCTACGCCACCTGGTGGATCCGTCAGGCTATCACCCGCTCCATCGCGGATCAGGCGCGCACCATCCGTATTCCGGTACACATGATCGAGACCATCAACAAGATCAACCGGGTACAGCGTCAGATGCTGCAGGAAATGGGCCGCGAGCCGACCCCGGAAGAACTGGGCGTGCGCCTGGAAATGCCGGAAGACAAGGTCCGTAAGGTACTGAAGATCGCCAAAGAACCGATCTCCATGGAAACCCCCATCGGTGACGATGAAGATTCCAGCCTGGGCGACTTTATCGAAGACGGCAACATGGAATCCCCGGTGGACTCCGCCACTTCGCTGGGCCTGGAAGAAGCCACCCGCGAAGTGCTGGCCAACCTCACCGCCCGTGAAGCCAAGGTCCTGCGCATGCGCTTCGGTATCGACATGAACACCGACCACACCCTTGAGGAAGTGGGCAAGCAGTTCGACGTGACCCGTGAGCGTATCCGTCAGATCGAAGCCAAGGCCCTGCGCAAGCTGCGCCACCCGAGCCGCAGCGAACACCTGCGCAGCTTCCTGGACGGCGACCTGTAACACTTGCAAAAAAATGCCGGCCCGCGAATAGCCCACCAGGACTTGAACC
>OBIY01000308.1_pt1 | contig 20568 bp, 24 predicted proteins | sample 1519841 | NCBI WGS metagenome assembly OBIY01 (sample SAMN03019774, study PRJEB22545) | beach sand metagenome | biome: beach; feature: sea beach; material: beach sand | place: USA: Municipal Pensacola Beach, FL | collected 2010-07-30 | depth 30-40 cm m
CGCGGGCGGCCAGCTTCTCGGCCAGGCGCTCCTCGCGCAGCTCATCCAGGCCGGCGCGCAGCTGCTCGACCTCGGCGTCGCGGGCGGCCAGCTTCTCGGCCAGGCGCTCCTCGCGCAGCGCTTCCAGGCCGGCGCGCAGCTGCTCGACCTGCGCATCGCGCGCGGCCAGGTTCTCGGCCAGGCGCGCATCCAACAACTCGGCCAGTTGCCCCCCCATCGCCTCGCGCGCCAGCGCTGCGACGCGTGCCTCCAGCGTCCGCGCGATCTCGATCGCCTGCACCAGTTCTTCGCGGGTGATGTTCATGCCGCCAGCTCGTTGGGTTCGTCGCGCACTTCGCGAAAGGTCGCCGTCAGCGTCCACCACACACCGCTGCTCGGCTTGCGCGTCCAGCGCGGGCACACGTAGATGCGCGGGTTGGTGCCGTCCGGGTCGTAGCAGTAGAACGGCAGCACGCCGCCGCGCTCCTGAAAGAACGCATTCATCTCGTCCACATCCGCCTTCGAACGGTGTTCGAAGGTGAAGCTCCACGTCACCAGATCGGGATTCAGGCCGTCCGGGGCGCGCTGCTCATAGCCGTCGCCGAAGCGCACGGCGCGGATGCGCGGCTCGTGCGTCTCTTCGCCCTGGTAGTCCGGCACGTGCGTGAAGGTCGGCAGCATCAGGCGAGCACTCCACGCGGCCCCAGCTCGCGCAGCAGCACCTCGCGCGCCGTCGCCTTCATCTGCGTGCGCAGCGTCTCGCCGAGCTGCTGTGCCTGCTCGGCACTGATGTCGCTGCCGCCCTCGATCGTCACGTCCAGCGGCATGTTGAGCGTGAGGCCGGCGCGACCGCGCGAAGCAACCGCGCCGACCATGCCGCCGTTGGCGAAGCGCGCAGCGCCCGGCATCGTTCCGCCGTTCAGCGCATCGAAGATGTGCCGGCCGAAGCGCTGCACGCTCGCGGCGTTGATGACGTACTCGCCGTTTGAGAGCAGCGCCGGAATCCGGTCATCCTTCGGGCCGCCGGGCCCGGTGATGTAGCCACCCGTGGCCGCTTTCGTCGGCACGATCACGCCCGCTTCGGTGATGCCCATGCCGATGAACCCGAGGGCGCGCTGAATCGCATAGAACGCCAGCGACTTGACGATCATCCGCTGCAGCGCCGAGATCACGTCGGCGGCCAGGGACTTGAAGGCTTGGCTGACCGTTGCGGTACCGCTGGTCAATGATGTGAAGAACCGCTCGAAGCCGCCCTGAACGTCACCGATAACCGCGTTCGCGACCGCCAACAGCTCAGTGCGCCAGGTCTGGACCTTCGGCGTGTTGGCTTCGATCTGCGCGCCGATATCGGCCAGCTTGATCCGCAGTTGCTCGCCGACAGGCCCACCGAGCGCCTGCGCCTGTGCGACAAGCCCGGCGAGCTCGTCGACGACACCGCGGGCATCGGCGATGCCTTCGTTGCGCAGTTGCGCGGCGGTGCCGGCATCGGCGTTCTCGGCCTGCTGACCGCGCCCCTGTGCACGCCGGGTGAAGGCATCGCCGAGCTGCTGCGCCTGGCGCAGGATGTCGTCGGCACGGGCCTTCGCCAGATCCACGTCGAACAGCGCATCGACCAGCGCACGCGCCTGCGCGTCATCACCGGCACGCTCGTAGAGGTCGATGTACTTGAGCTCGATCTCCTGCAGCGCCGCGTCGTACTCGCGGCCCTCGGCCTGCAAGCGCTCGCGCACCAACTCGAGCCGCAGCTTCTCCAACTCGCGCGCGGACTGCTCGGCCTTTTCGCGCGCCTGATCATCCACCGGAGCCGATCCACTGCCGCCAGCCGCGGTCGGCCGGGGGGGCAATCCGTCGCCGGTTGTTTTGCCAGCGTCGATCGGCACGCGGCGCAGGTCATCGAAGATCAGCGCGCGATCATTGATGCGCGCATCGGTCTCGTCATCGATGGCACGCAAGCGACGACGTGCATTGGCCGCCGCTGTACGGTCCATCCCGGCGTCCGTCGACAGCTGACCGGCCTGCCGACGCAGGCTGCGAGCGATACGCGCCCCGATGCCGGGCAGTTTGTCGGCCATCTTCGCAAGCGCTTCGAGCGCGTCGGCGGCCAGACCGCGAATGGCGGCGACCACCGTGGCGCGCATGACCGTGGCCAATGGCCCGACCGACTGGAACATCTGCTTGAGCCGATCGCCGACGCGCAGCAGGCCTTCCACGAAGAAGTAGCCGGCGTCGCGCGCCAACTTGAAGTTCTCGCGCAGGTAGGCGCCGAACTGCCACCCGGCCGCAATCGCGACGAGGCTGGCCAGAGCGAGGCGCAGCGACGCCAGACCGGCACTCAGACCGAGCGACGAGGATCGCAGCAGGTTGAACGATGCGATCAGTGACGGCCCAATCAGCGTCCAGGCCTTGCCTGCCGCGAGAAATGCCGTCAGCGCCACGATTGCGGCTTGCAGTGGAGTGGGTGCGTCGGCAATCGCGCTGATCAGAGCGGTCAGTCCGTCGAGCAACGGCGAGAACAGCGTCACCAGATCGCCGAGCGATCGCAGCAGGTTCTCGACTGACTGCCCGAATCGCTGCATGCGCGCCTCCGGCGTGGCGGCCATGATCGCGTAGGCGCGCTGTGCGGCACCGCCCGCCTTCTCCATCGCCTGGAGCTGGGTCTGGAGCGCTTCGAAGTTGTCGGCCAGCGTAAGCACTGCCGTGGCGCCCTGGATATCCGGAATCAGCTTGCGGATATCAGCGAGCGAAAAGTCGCGCGCGGCGAACTGAGCCAGCGTTCCCTCGAGTGTCGTGAACTCGATGCCCAGGTCCTGCATCGCTTTCTTGGCCGCCGGCGTCGGCGCGGCGAGCTGCTGGATCGCACCGCGCAAGGCGGTGACCGCCTCCGGCGTCTTGAGGCCGCGGCTGGTCAGCACGGCCAGCGCCGCGCCTACCTCTTGCAGGCCCACGCCGGCGGACTTGGCGACCGGCAGCACCTGGCCAATGTTCGTCGCCAGCTCGGGAAAGGTCGTGATGCCCGCGCGCACGGTCTGGAACAACACGTCGTACACGCCGTCGAGGTAGCCCACGCCCAGACCGTAAGCGTTGAGGATCGAGGCCCCGGCCTTGGCGGCGGTGGACACATCGGTCAGGCCACCGACCGCCGCCTTTGCAGCGCTGCGCGTAGCCGCCGCCACGCGGTCCACCTGCACACCGGCGCTGACCAGATCGTAGGCGGCGCGGCCAAGATCGTCCGCCGGCCGTCCCAGCTCCACCGACTGCGAGCGCAGATCGCGGCCGAGCTGGCGCAGCACCGGCTGCGGCGTGTCCGGCGCCAGCGTCTGCACTTCGGCGACGCGCGTCTGGAAGCTCGACGACAGACGCGAACCGCGCGCCGCCGTGGCGGCAATGCCGGCCATCGCCGCGCCCACGGCGATAAGCTGGACCTTCACGCGCTCCAATGACTGCATCCAGCCGTTCGTGCTCGAGCGCAGGTCGGCCACGCGATCCACCATGCGTGCCTTGGCCTGCGCCAGCTCCTGCATCGTCAGCGTGCCGCTGCTGCGCAGGCGCTCGTAGGCGGCCTGCGCGCGCCGTACCTCCTGCTCGATCTCGCGGTGCGAACGCACGTCCAGCACCGCACGCGCGGCTGCGACGCGACGCGGGTCGCGCACACGATCGAGTTCAGCGCGCGCCGTCGCCTGGGCACGCGCCATCGCCTGCGCCAGGCGCTGCTGTTCTTCCGTGAGGCGCGCCGTCGATATGCCGTCGGCGGCCAGCGCGCGAGAGTGGGTTTCGAGTCGCGCCTTCTGGCGGTCGACCGCACGCGAGAGCTTGTCGGCCTCGGCAACCGCTGCACGGAACTCGGCCTTGAGGGCGTCGGTCGGGCGCGCGGCGGCGGTGAGCTGGCCCTGCAGGTCGCGCACACGCTCGCGCGCCCGCGCCAGCGCCCCGGAAGAATCGGTGAGGCTCTGCTGCAGGCCGCGGAACGCATCGACGCGTCCCATCTGCCGCTGCAGGTCGCGCGCCACCTGCACCACGGACTGGCCAAAGCCGGTCAGCTGGGCACGAGCGCCCGCGATGTTAAGATCGAGGCGTAGTCCTACGGAGCGGTCAGCCATGTTTCAGCCCGTCGATGCACGTACGTTCTGGGGTGCGCTTGCCGTTTGCGCCGTCGTTGCCCTGGTCGAGTGGCTCGTGCCGGGGCTGCTGGCCTTCGGGTCGCTGCTGCTGATCGGCGCACTGGGCGCCGTGTGCCTGATCGCTGCGTTCTTCGCGTTCCTCGCGCCGGCTGCACGACGCCGCTAGTCCAGCGCGTCCCACACTCTTCGGAAGCCCGATGCGTCGGCCTGCGCCGCGCGCGCGGCCGTCATCATGCCGCGCAAGCGTTCGCGCTCCACGGCCGCAGCGGCGTCGGCGAAGCGGCGCATCTGCGGCAGTGTGTAGTGTGGAATATCGGACCACCGGTGACCGCCGGCGATCAGTTGACCGACGAGGCGGGTCCAGACGCCGCTGTCGTGCTGGACGGCGCCGCCGTCTCGCTCGACCTCGACATCCCACCCAGGCGGTCCATGCGCGCGTTCAGGCGTGGCAGCACGCGCCGGGCGAAAAAATCCGCGTTGATCTCGATGAGCGTGCCGATCAGCTCGGCCGCCTCGTCGAGCGGTAGCGCGTCGATCCACTCGCGCTGCCGGCCGGTGAGCAACGCGGCCAGCGGCAGCAGGCGGTCGGCGTGGCGCATGATCAGGTCCACCATGTCCACGCCGTCGCGGTTCAGATCGGCAAGCAGCGGCCCGACCAATTCCAGCACGGCCGGCAACTGACCGAAGGTGATCGGCTTGAGCTCCAGGTTCTCGCCGGCAATCGTGATCAACGTCGGCTGGCCGAGCAGCTGTTGCAGCTCGGCGGCGTCCTGCGCGGCGTCGTTTGGGGTCTTGGACATGACGATCAGTCGATGGTCAGCGTGAGTTCGTCGTTGCCCGCGCTGGTCGGCACGAACTGCAGCCCCAGCGACAGCATCACGATGCCGTCCTCTTCCTCGAATGTCGGCTCGGTGACCTGCACCACGCCGCCGGCGATCGACACCCGGTTCGTCGCCGCACCGTGCGCGATGGCCAGCGCGCCGAGCGCTGCCGAGCGCACGGCCGTGTACCAGTTCTTGGCGGCGACGGTCGTCGCCTCGATCACGATTCGCCCGGAGGGCTGCCGATCGGTGATCAGCATCTCCTCGGTGCAGTTGACCAGATTGCGGTGCACGATCTGGTTGTTGAGCGAGACCTCGAGGCTCGACAGGCAGGCGCCGGTGAAGCCGTGCAGCGAGACGCCGGAGGTGTTGGTCGAGTTGACCACCAGCGGCTGCTGGTAGGCCGTGAACGTCGGCGCGGGCAGGGCGACATCCGTCACCGGCTGGAACAGGCCCTGCATCTGGAAGCGGTAGACCGGGATCTCGTTCTTGCTCAGCGACAGGGTGACCGTGCCACGGCAGCCCACCGCCTTGTGCAGCGTGCCGTCCTGGTAGAAATAGATCGTGCAGGAATCGAATGCAGTCGAGACCGGCGTGTAGGTCACGTCCACGTCCGGGTCGATGGTCCGCGCCAGGCCGCAGGCCCGCAGCAAAGCGTCATAGCCCGGCGTCGGGGTTGCTGGACCGGCGACGCCGAAGCCCGCCAGCTCCATCTCGATCTCGAGGCTGACCATGCCTGTCGTCGGCAGCTTCTCGTAGGCGCCGAAGTACGGACGCACCAGCGATCGATCCACCGTCTGCTGCTGCAGCGGTTGCGGATTGATGCTGCGGATCAGCACGGCGTCGGTCTCCGGCGCTGGCGTCGGATCGGTGGCGTAAGTCGTTTCGCGCTTGACCAAGATCAAGCGATTGCGTGCGCGCAGGCCCATGTCGGTCTACTCCTTCTGAGTGTTGGGGGTGGCCGCGGGCGTGGGCGCGGGCGTCTTCGGCGCTTCGGCGCGACGGGGAGTGGCCTCCTGCACGCGGCGGCGTTTGCCGGTCTTCTTGTCGAAGATGTAGGCGCCACCCTGGCCGCGGAAGTCGTCGTTCTGGTTCATCGTCAAGCTCCGTTGTCGAGGGCGTCACGCCAGGTCACGTGCAGCTCCAGCGCGACGCGTGCGCTACGCAGGCCGTCGAGCCGCGGCACCATGTAGGCGCCCACGTACTCGAAGCCGGAAGTGATGTTCTTGAGGGTCGGGTCGGCGTCTGCCCGAAACAGCGCGCGCTTGATGTCGCGCACGATGGCGTCGATCGCGGCGGCCGACGCGCTTGTGTCCGTCGGCATCAGCCACGCCACTACCGCAAAGTCGCCAGCCAGGTTCACGGTCGGACAGCCGACCAGCTCGCTGGTCTTCTGCTCACTGTCCCAGAGGACCGTCAGCGCGTCTGGCGCCGCGGCGCTGAACTCGTCGTCGCCGATGTGTTCGCGGCCCTTGTGGACACGCGCGCCGGCATTCGTCGCATAGCCGTTGTCCTGCGTGATCGCAGCCAGCCGCAGCGCGATCGCATCGACGATCTGCACGACGGTCGCGTTCGTCACGGCGCACCCCCGTTCAGGCGCAGCGTGAGGCGAGCGCGGGTGGTCTCGATCGAGATCTCGCCCACGTCGTCGAGGCTGTTCGCGAACACCGCGACCGGCGAGACGCCATACAGCGCCTCGATCGGGTAGCGCGCGCCACCGCGACTGAAGTTTTCGCGGCGGAAGACGGCGAGGCCGCCAGCGCCGTCGATCTTGCCGGCGCGCTGCGGCGCGAGAAACGCAGAGTGAATCGTGCGCCGCTGACCGCGAACCACCTCCACGGAAACGCCACCGCGCTTGCGGCCGCCATTCTTGCCACGCATCCAGGCCTGCCGGGCGCCGAAGCGGCGCAGCTGCACGTTCCGGCGACGCGCCACGATCCGCGCTTCGAGACCGTCGGCCGTCGCTTTCGCCGGCGAAACCGAGAACAGCGCGGCGATGTAGCCCCGCGGCAGGTTGTAGCGCTGATGCACGCGCTCGATGATCCAGCGCCGGCCTTCCTGCACGCCCGCAGTCAGAGCAACCCGCGCCTCGCGGCGCAGCTCTGCATCGATGCTCGCGGCGACGCGGCGCTGCGTCTGGGGGTCGGCGGAGACGGTGATCACTGGACCACCGCCCGGACAACCTCGCCATCGCGACTGTCGATCTGGTCAACCTTGAACGTCGTGCTGGCCGTGGTGATCGTGTCACCACGGCGAACGACCGGGCAGTCCTCCTCGAGTAGGCAGACGATCGTCCGACGCTCGACAACGCGAGGCGCATCCAGATAGCCCGAGACCGGAGGGGCGGACATTTCAGATCCCCGCTCGACGATGGCCAGTGTCTGCACCGCATCACCGCCCTGAGGTGCAAAGCTCGCGGGTTCACCCAGGCGCGTGAAGATGCGCCGGGTGTTCGCTGCACTCAGGGCGGTGAATCCCATCGTCGTCACTCGCGTTCGCTTAGCCGGTCTCGACGGTGCCGAGCGCCGGGTTGATCTTCACGTAGCAGACGGTGGCGCCCGAGACGGCTGCGGCCCAGCAGATCGCCGCGCCGGAGATGTCGCCGGCGGCGGGCGTGGCGTTGGCCTTGATGAAGGCGCCGGCGCTCACGTCCCAGATCAGCTTCTCGCCGAGGTCGAAGACGACGCCGGCGGTCTTGGGCAGCTTGTGCACGCCCTCGACGCTGCACTCGCCCGACTCGCCGTCGGGAATGTTGACAGTGGCGATCGCCAGCAGGCTGCCGATGACGACGACGGAATTGACCGCGATGTCGTTTCCGGTCGAGTTGGTGAAGAGAATCGTCTTGCCCGATTCGCGGCTCGTGGTGCTCATGTCAGTGTCCTCGTGGATTGCGGATGAGGCGGTGAGGTGCAGGCCTTAGCCGCCGGCACCCGGGTTGCGGTACGCACCGCGGTAGTCGATCGCACCTGCGCCATACGGGAACTCGACGCGCCACTCCAGGCCACCGGTGCGGAAGGCCTCCTGCTCCACCAGGCGCGGCACGCGCTGGCCGTTGAGGAACACCACCTCGATCACCGGCGCGATATTCGGGTCGGCGAACAGCTCCCAGGCATTGCCGCTGAAGCGCGGCGTGCCCACCACGTCACCCACGAGCCCACGAACCTTGTTCGGGCGCTGCAGCTTGTTGCTCGCGTCGGGATCGTACTCGGAGCCCACCAACACCTGGATCTCGCGGGCCAGCGAGTGGCTGGACAGCGCGACGGCCGGCGAGATGTCCAGGAACTCCTGGTCCTCGCCCGGTGCCTTCTGCTGCGCCATCGCATCCGCTGCCGCGGCGAGCGTTGCGACCGATGGCGCCGCGCCGCTGTCGGCCAGGTTGCCGTGGTCGGCGTGAAACAGCGTATTCCCGGTCTTCTTCAGCACCGGACCGTTGCCGGAGTTCTGAGCCAGCAGCTCGAAGACCGTGCGATCGACCGAGCGACCGCCGATCATGCCGACGCCGCGCGCCATGTCGGCCACGTAACCGATGTCATCGTTGATGATGACCTCGGGCGTGATCGAGAGGATGTTGCCGCGGCGCTTGGCGCGGATCGCTTCCTTCTCGGCGTCCGGGATGTTCTTGTTCTTGTACTCGCCGTGCTCGTTGACCACCTCGAGCGAGCCCATGAGGCCCGGCACCAGGCGGTTCCAGTCGCGCAGGTCGGAGACATCCCCGATCTTGCAGAAGCGCACGTACACCGGCGTGATCGCCTGGAAGCCCGTGAGCATCAGCTTATGCAGCGTGTTTTCGAGGATGACCGGGAAGTCGCTGGTCGTCTGCATGCCCTTCACACGGCCGCCAAGGGCGAGCGCGGCGCGCTCCTCGCGGTCGTATGCACGCACGTCGACGTTCGACGCCGCCAGGACATCGGTCACCAGCTCACTGAGCGTGGCGCCGCGGAAAGGGTTGGCGCCGTCGAACGCAACCGGCTTCTTCGTTTCCGGATCCTGCTGCAGGCCGCAGCGCACCAGGATCGCGGCGCTGGCCGCGGCGACGCGCTTGTCGCGCGCATCGTCGCCGACGTTGACGTGACGCACGCCGCTGTTGAGCGGCTCGGCACCTTCGCCAAGCTTGGCCAGCAGGCGGTCGCGTGCCGCCTGGGCGCTGACGCTCATGTCGTCCAAGCACTCGCGCTCCATCTGCGCCAGCTCAGGACGCGAGCGGAACGCCATGAAGGCGTTGCTGATATGCGTACGGCGCAGAGTTTCGGCGGCGCGGATACGCGCCTCGGCGACGGCTGCATCGGCCGTGCGCGTCGCCGCGGCGGCACTGATCTCGTCGTCGCTGGCCGTGGCCGGCAGCGAAAAGTGGGCGCAGACCGCGGCGCGGGCCGCAGCGTCATCGGCATCGGCCGCAACGGTGATTCCGAGCGCGGCGGCAAAGAGCTTCCAGTTCATGGGTGTGACCTCGTTGTGTGCGGCCGCGGCCGCGGGCTGAGCGGGGTTCTGCGGGGCCGGCGGTTTCGCCGGCGAAACGTCGCCGCGCGGCCGCCAGGCCGCGAGCGTGGGGATTGCGAGCTCGGGAGCGGTGCGCAGCGCGGAGAACTTGGCGCCGAAGCGACGAGCCGCCGCCTTCAGGCGCGATTCGGTTTCGGGTTCGCCTTCGTCCTCACCGACGATCTCGTCGGCAAAGCCGAAGTCCACCGCCTGCTGAGCCCCGTACCAGTGATCCTGGCCATCGGAGAGCAGAGCGAGGATCTCGTCGTGAGCCTTGCCCGTCTTGCGCTCGTAGCTGGCGGCCATGCTGTCGGCGTAGCCGTCGAGCACGTCGGCCATCTCGCGCATGTCCACGGCGTTGCCCATGCAACCGCCCCAGGGCGCGTGCACCATGAAGCGCGCGTTGGGCGCAATCTCCACGCGGTCGCCGGCCATCGCGATCAGGCTGGCAATGGACACCGCCACGCCGTCGATCGAAACCACGATCTCGGCCGGGTGGCGACGCAGCGCGTTATAGATCGCCAGTCCCTCGGCGACCACGCCGCCGTAGCTGTTGATGCGCACGACGATGGTCGAGGCCTCGATGTCGCGCAGCTCGTTGACCAGGTTCTGCGCAGTGACGCCGGAGTCATCCCACCAGTTGTGGCCGATGTCACCGTAGATCAGGACCTCTGCGCTGTCGTCATTGGCGGCGCTGATGGTCCACCAGTCGCCACGCGCGCGGATCGCGCCGGCGGGCTTACGCTTCTTGGGAGCGGGCATTGGTGCCTTCCTCGTCTTCGGTGCGGGCGGGCGCCGGCGCAACAGCCCTGGCCCCGTCGGTCGTGATCGGGATCCGGTAGTCCTCCATGACTTCGCGCTCGTCGCGGATCTGTTCGAGCATCTGCCACGGGTCTTCGCCGCGTTCGCGCAGGACCTTGGTCAGCGAGGAGCCGCGCACGCGCAGGGCGATCTCGATGGCTTCCCACTCCTTCTTCGGATCGATCCACGGCATCGCCGGGCCGCGGAAGTCGGCGTGCGCGAGCGTGAGCGGGTCGAGCTCGGCCGGCAGTTCGATCAGGCCGGCGGCGAGCACCGCGCTGATGAAGTTCTCCCAGACCGGCAGCACGAACTGCGCGACGAACTCGCGCGTGAGTACGCGATACGCCGTCCAGATCTCGACCAGCTCCTGACGCTGCGCGCTGTAGGTGCCGTCGTAGTTGCGGCTGATGCTGCTGTGCCCGACCTCGGAGCCGGCAGCGACGCGTCGCGTCTGATCATTGAGGAAGCCGGCGAGGTTCGGGTTCGGCCGCTTGGTGTCGACAACCACGAAGTCATCGCCCGGTGCCGCGCCGTCCCAGATCTGGCCGTGCTCGAACATGAAAGTCGGCCGACCCGCCTCGCTCTTCGGTGCGCCAGGCGACGTGGTCGCGTCCGGCTCACGCTTGACCAGCGCGGCGATGCTCGCGTTGATGCGCGCGGCGATGCGCTCGGCGTCCTCGGTGTCCTTGAGGTCCTCGATCCGGTTGATGATCGAGCAGAACAGCGAGATGCCGCGCGTCTGGTGCAGGCGGTCGCGGATCGCGAAGTGAGACAGCCGATCGGCGCCCACGCGCTTGGTGCCCAGGCCGCGCGAACCGAGCAAGCCGGCTTCGCCCGGATGCTGCTTGTAGACGTGAAACGCAATCGCGCGACCCCACGCGTTGAGCTCCACGCCCTGGCGGATGCGGCGCGCGTCATCGTCGTAGTCCACCGGGACCAGGTCGGCCTCGAGCAGCTCGATCGAGTACGGCACGCGCGTGCCGTGGGTGAGGTAGGGCACTGCGCCAAGCAGATGCTGCGCGAATCCTTCGCCGTCACGTGACCAGCAGCGAAATGCTCGGCGGCACATCGCGCCCCAGTCCAACTGCGCGGTCACGTCCGGCCGGCGCGACCACTCGCGGAACAGCAGCATGAGCTGGTCTGCCAGCTTGGTCAGCGTCTTGCCGTTGCGATCCTTGGGCATCGGCTCGATCTGGATACCTTCGGCGCCGACGACGTTTCGCTCGAGTGTGCGCAGAATTCCGCGGAACAGGTCGTAGTCGCGCTCCGCGCCGCGCATGTAGTTGCGCACCTTCTCCGCGCTCGCTCCGGCGATGACATCGGGCGCGCGGCCGTCCCGGGTGCGTTTGCGCAGCCTCGTGTTCTTCGCTGCCTCGTACTGCGCGTAGGACGCGCGCGCCCGAAAGCCGCGCAGGGCGTAGTCCGGAGCAATGTAGGACATGGCGTAGTCCCACCAGCTCGGCGAGTACGCCTTGGCCGTCACGAGCAGTGCCCCGTCGATGCGAACGTCGCGGCCTTGAAGCCGCCGCCGCCTGTGCCGTTCTCGACGTCAACGATCCGCTGCAACCGCTTGCGCTCGGCCTGCACCCAGCGCAGATCGGCCATGGTGAGACTGCGACCGTTGTGCGTGTACGACTGGCCGTCGAGGATTGCTTCCTCGGCAGCGAGGTACTTGGTCAGCAGGTCTGAGGTGGTCGACATGACCCGCAGATTCGCGGGTCCGCAGTCTCACAGGGAGGGGTGCGTGAGACTATTTGTCGGCAGTGGCCGAATCGGCCTCGCTTGCTCGCAAGAGTGCACCGGTGGCATCAGCGCCGAGCAGATCGGTGAGACGCGGCAGGCTGGCATCATGGCGCGCGAGCCGTGTGTGCAGCACCGCGATCGCAGTATGCGCGGACGCCACCCGCAGGTCGCAGACGCGATGAGACTCGCGACACTGGCCGACTTCCTGCTCCACGGCGCGCAGCCTCGTCCAAACGACTAGCACCAGGAGGACGCCGGCACCGACTCCGAGACACACGAGAAGGGCAGTCTCCCAGCGGGCAGAACTCACGAATGTGACGACGCCGGCCGCCAGCGCACTGACAGCGGCTGCCCAGGTCTTGATGTCGCTCGGGCCAAGAATGCTCATTTCATCTCCTGGTGGATGCGCAGCAATCCTTGGCACGCGCTCAGTTGGTGGACGACGGCGTCGCACTCGTCTGCGAGCTGAACAAGATCTTCCGCAGCCGTTCGCCATACGTCGGGGAGCGTTCCTGCATGATCGCTGCCGGAGGCGGCGCCAGAACCGGACAGGTCGCAGGCGGCACTGGTGAGTTCGTGGCGCAGGCGCAGATTGCCAGCGCGCAGATCAGAAATGGTGCGGTCAGTGCGAGCTTGGACATCGAAGACTCCCTGCAGGTACGCGGCTTCCAGGTCTATGGACCGCCGAAACAGGCTTTGCTCCAAAGCACGGGCCCAGCTGGTCTGGGTCTCGACAGTGCGCAGCAATTCGTTCTCGCGCTCCACATAGCGCAGCGCCCATGTGTTTCTGGCGTGGCGATGGCCCACTGCGAAACCGGCACAGAGCGCGGCTGTCACTACGGCCGCCACGATCAGCACCCGATACGGCGTCGGAACTGCGCGCCACAGCATCAGGTCAGCCCTGCGGCAACGCGCCAGTCCTGTCGCAGGAAGAGCGCGCGTTCGGCACGGCGCCGACGGGTGAGACCTTCGAGAACTCTGCCGGCGGCCTTGTTCCAGCGCAGGAACTCGTCCGCCGCGCCGGCGCGATCGCCGGCGTTGAACTTGCTCAGCAATGTCGAACGAGCGAGCGCGTCCAGGCCAATGTTGAAGGCGATCGAGACCAGGCCGTCGAATTCTCCCTGGCTGTATCTCGCACCCATCGTGATCAGCTCGAGCACGCCTGTCTCGAATGCGAGTAGATCGTCCTCAAGCATCTGCTCGGCCTGCTGCAGCGTAATGCGATCTCCCGCTTGCACGCCCTTGGTGTGGCCGTACCCGATCGTCCAGACGCCTGCGGCACACTGATAGGCCTCCTGCCGCAGGCCCTCGAAGTGCTTGATGAGATCGACGCCGACATGACTGATGCGCATGGCGCCAAGGTAGGCGCGCGCGAGTCTCACAGACACCGGCGCATGAGACTATTTCGCGGCGGCGCGGCCGAGGATCCGATAGAACGTCGCCCGACTGATCCCGTGCTTGCGGCAGACCTCGTCGCGATTGCGGCCGTCAAAGTCTGCTAGCACCAGCCGATCCCGCTGCTCCTGCATCTCGCGCTCGGTCCGGTTGAGCGCGTGGCCATCGATGTCCCGCTCGACGACCTTGAGCACCTGGTCGGCGATCGGCACCGCGAACTGCTCGAGCAAACCCGTCGACTCGCGGATCACGCGCACAATTCGCGTGCGCATTTGCAGCCGGGCATCGTCGCGAAGGGTCACAGGCTGAACTCCCCGGCATCGCGAGGCGGCGCCGATGTTCCACGTGAACCAAACGTAGCCGGCGCGGCGGGTGCCGGAGTTTCGCCGGCGAAAGCCGGACGCTCACGCGGATGGATGACGCCGGCCAGCAGGAACGCGGCCAGCCCGTACACAGCGCAGTCGAGCGCTTCGTTGCGCGGGCGTTCCTTCTTCCACTCCTGGTAGGGCCGACCGCGCTTCACCCGTGTCACCAGTTTCTCGGCGGTGAGCTGGGCGAAGAACTCTGCATCGAACGCCGCGCTGTCGGGGTAGTGGATGAAGCCGGGGCCGTGAAGGTCTCGGCGCAGCCGCGCGTAGATGGTCGCCTTGGCGGTGTCGACGCCAATAGGTTCCTGCGGCACGCCGCGCTTGCGGCGCTGGCGCAGTCGCTGACGGCGCTTGCGCTCGTCCTCGACGATGGGGCGGTTCATGCCCTCGACACCCTTCAGCGCAACGCACCAGCGGCGCTTCTCGACGAAGGCGTTGACCATTTGTGTGTTGTAGCCCGCATCGATGCCGGCGAGCTGCACGCCGGCGGCCGCCAGCGCGTCGTCCAAGTCGTCCCACACCGCGGCCTCGGCAGTGTTACCCGGCAGCACGACGTGATCCAGCGCCCAGGCCTCTTCGGTGTCCGGCTGGCCGTCCGCCTTCTTGTGCCGCTTGTAGCCGTAGGCCGTGAACTCGATGCGATCCTTCTGGATGTCGACGCCGGCGACGACGAGGTCGAACACCAGCGCCTCCGCGTACTTCTCCACGCGCGAGAGTAGAGAGACGTTGTCCAGGCTTTCGCCGTCCTCTTCGTCGTCGATCGCCAGGTCGGTGTTGCGGAACGTGGTCAGCTTCGTGGAGTCGGTCTGCGCCTCGTTCCACTTCTCCAGCATCTCGCGCCATGTGAAACCTAGACCCACTGGCGTGTAGAGACCGTTCCAGTGATAGCCGTGGTGCAGCGTGCGCTCCGGTACGCGCGGCTGCCAGCGGTGCTCGGCCAGCATCGAGGCCTTGCTGTGCTCTTCGATCCCGCCGCCACACTTCTGGCACGTGTACCAGACACGCCCGGAGGACTTCGACTGATCCAGGCTCAGTGCGCCATCCTCGCGCTGCCAGATCAGTTCGATGAAGGTGGCGCAGTGCGGGCAAGGCACCAGCAGGCGACGCTGGTCGCTGAGTTCGTACTCGTCGGAGATCCGCGACTGTCCTTTGACCGTCGGTGTGGAAATCAACAACACCTTTCGGCGCGTGAACGCCTTGGTGCGCTGGTCGATCAGGCCCAGCGGATCGCCTTCCTTTCCCGCCTCCCAGGGAAAACGGTTGAGCTCGTCGCAGACCACATAGCAGATCGGCATGGACGAGAGCGACGCGGGAGAGTTCGCACCGCCCAGGATCAGCATGCCGCCGGGGAAGTCCTTCAGGTCCTCGCTGTTGCTGCCGTCACGGCTGCGCTTTGCGTCGAAGAGCGACGCAAGCCGCGGCGTGTCGGTGAGCATCGGGTCCAGTCGCTGCTTCGCCCAGCGCTTGCGCACTTCAAGCGTCGGCAGCACCACGAGCATCGGCACTGGATGCTCGTCCATCACGTAGCCGATCCAGTTGAGCGCGATCTCGGTGACGCCGCCTTGTGCCGGCTTCTTCACGGTGACCCGCTGCACGGGGCTGTGCGCGGAGAGATCGTCCATGATCGCGCGCAGGTGCGGCGTCTTTCCGCTGCGGTACTTGCCCGGCTGCCCGCTTGCCTTGCCGGACAGGATGCGCGGCGCCTCGTCCGCCCACTCCCAGACGCTGACCACCTTGCGCGGCGCGATCGACGCCGCGAGGCGCGCATAGAGCGCGTCCTGTGCGGGTGGGATCGAGAAGGGGTGAGCGGCGCCCATGATGTGCGGTCCGTGCTATTCCGCAGGATCCGCGGACGAATTCTCGTTGGGCGCCAAAACCCACCACTTCACTTTGTTGTCATGCGGCCACTTCGGCTCAATTAGGCCGCGGCGTTCCAGGTCTTCCGCCTGCTCCAGCGGCAGGCCTCTGAACCTCTCTCCGGCGCTGAACGTAATCCCGCACCAGTACCGTTCGCAGGTCTGGTAAAGCTCGCGCCCTGGCGTCTGCATCAACTCCAGCGCATGCCGCTGGGAGGATGTGAGGTCGGCCCAACCAGCGGATGCAGCCGATTCACTACGCTTCGCTTCGTTCACGGCTGATCCTTGTCGTTCGATCCAATCGCCTTCGCCAACTCCGCCAGAAACTCCCTCAGTTCCCCGACCATCAGCGTCAGGTCCGCCTGCTCGGCGGCTTCGCCGTCCAGCTCGTCGCGGTTCTCAGCGATGCGCATGGAGTCCAGGAACTGCAGCTTGCGGATGCGCACCTGGTCGTCGATGACGAAGGACAGGCGCTCGCGCCAGGTCATCGCCAGGCGCGTGGCGAGCTTGCCGGCCTGCAGATGCTGGTCGATGTCGTGCCCCTCGAGCGCGTGGCGTGCGTAGCTGACGGTGGCCTTGGTTTCGTCCGGCGCCACGAGCTGGCATTCGCGGTCCACGTGGAACACGTCCGGCAGCTCTGCGCCGGCAAGCCAGCGCGTGAGCAGGTACTGCATCGGCCGGTCCGGCTTGAGTGGCGTGGCCGGCAGTGAGCCGAGCACCTTGCGGAGCTCATGCGTGAAGGCGTCCGCACGCGCCGCCGTGGCGGTATTGACGAGCAGCAGGCCTGCGCGGCGGTCGACCACGGCCTGGTAGTCCGCGCGCTGTACCGGCACGCTCGGCGTCATCCGCGCGAGCACTTCCTCCTTGATCGCGCGGATCTGCCGGCGCCCGGCGCGGTGCCCCTGCTGCGCCTCGCGCTCGCTGAGCAGGGCCGCCACCTGTCGGCGCACCGCCGCGGCCGGCACGTTGCGGTAGTCGCGCAGCAGCGTGATCTGCTCGGCGTCGTCGGCCGCGAGCACGCCCGGCGCCCAGCCGCAGACCTCGATCGACAGCGCCGTCATCGGCGGCACCGGATGCTCGCCGAGCACGTCGATCAGCGGCGGCAGCTGCTGCAGCCAGTCGGGATCGAGTCGGTAGAGGGACAGGGCTTTGAAGAACATGCTTAGGCCCTGTGCTTACGCGCAGCGGTTTGCAGAGTTTTCGCTAGCCGCAATAGCTCGCGACGAATCTGCAGCCACTCTTCGGGACCGCTACCGCCGTCAATCTCACCCTGAACAATCTCTCGGAGGTTGATGGGGCGAGGAACAAAATCGCCTTTGTAGTCCCAGTACAAGCTCAACGGACCGGCGTCGCCCTCTTGGTCATCGTCTCTGTACCCGCAGAAAAAGGTTGGGCGCAGCTCTTCCGCGATCGCGGGTATCTCCGCTTCGATGGCTTGTTCCTTGATTTCTTCAATCTCTTCAAGAATCTTCAGAAGCATTGCTGTTACTCCAGATCAAACAGCGGGACCAGCGCCGAGAACTTCCTCGGCGCGGCGGCGCATGTGGTGGGAGATTTCCGTGCGCAGGTCACGCGCTGCGGCGGTGAGCACGGTGTGGATCTGGTGCTGGTCGCCCTTGCAGGCGAGCACGTCGGACGTGTACTGGTCCGCCAGGCGGTCGAGCAGGGCGCCGACGGTGCGCCCGAAGTCGGCCATGACGAAGTCCGCGTCCGCGCGCTTGATGAGCAACCGCGCCTGTTCGTCGCGCTTCATCGCGGCGATCTCGGCCTCCGCTTCTTCGCGCGCAACGCGGGCGAGCTTGAGGCGCAGGCTGGCGCGCTCGTCATGGTCGTGCGTTGCGCTGCTGTTGCCGTCGCTGTTGCGCCCCGTTGCGGGCGTTGCCGCGCCTTCCGGCAGGTCCAGGGCCTGCTGGCCGGCCTTCTGCTCGGCGATCTGCTCGCTGCGCGCCATGTGGTGTGGCAGTGGACTCGCCGTCTTCGGCAGCAGCGCCTCCGCCGCCTCGAGGTCGATATGACCTTCGGCGTTTGTGGCAATACGACCGGACTCGATCCAGCGGGTGACGGTGGATCGATTGACGCCCATGTGCCGAGCGAAAGCGGCGCGCGTGACGGTCGTCATGCCGTCGTTCCCCCTGAAACCACGCCACCCACCCCTATAACCACGCCTGAAACCACGTCAAAAACATAGGTGGATGCAGGAAAACCACGCCAACCACGGCTGATGGGGTGGTCGCATGCGCCCGCCTGCACGTGCCCGCGCGACGCGCGCACGCACACATGAGGGGCGCGCATCTGGCGTGGTTGGCGTGGTTTTCCTTTTGCGCACAGCCTTTCAGGCGTGGTTTCAGGCGTGGGCGCTGCCGTGGTTGCCGTGGTTTTCATGAGCCGAACCCGGCCGCGTTGGCGAACGAAAAAAAGCCCTGCGTGAGCCAGTCCTTCTTGGTGGGGTAGCGGTCAGGGTGCAGACGCTCCTGCCAGCCGCTGCTGCAGTGGTCGTTTGCGGCGGTCATCGCCTGAACCGAAGGCACGACCAGCTTTCGGTTGGTGGTGGTCTGATCGTGCAGGCCTTTCCAGGTCGGCTCGCTTTGGCCAGCCGTCCAGCCGTGCAACTTCTTGAAGTGCCCGATCAGGCGCTTGTCGCCGAGATCGCGCTCGCCGACACGGTCGCACCACTTTCGATAGACGGCATAGAGCTGGCTGCCCAGGCACGGACACAGCGGCAGCACGCCTTCGCCTTGATGGTCGGGCAGCTCGAGGCGCATCCATTCGGCGGCAAACCGCTCGACGCTGCCGAGGCCCAGCTCCATCAGGTCCTTCTTGCTGCGCGTCATCGGCGGCTGCGTGTGCGGATTGAAGCCGGTGAGATCGACCTCGAGCAGGTACTGATGCAGCGCCGCCAGGCCGCCGTTCTTGAGCTCGTCCGCCACCGCGTCGTAGTAGGACTTGGCCAGCGCCGGCGGCGTCCAGATCACGCCATGCCGACGATCATCGTGCTCGATCGCAACCGGCTGTTTCTCGTTGCTGAGAAACACCAGGTTCATGTGATTCCGCTCTTTGTACGCGATGAGGTTCTTCGGATTGACGCGGATCCACTGGCCGGTGATCAGCGTCTTGAGCTGGTTCTTGATGTGGTGCATTTCCTGCCGCGCCACGATCTCGTCCGCCACGACATAGAGCTTGCGCGCCGACCAGTCCGCGTTGAACTTGTCCTCGATCGCGCCCTGGTTGAGCAGGATGTAGTAGTCGCCGTAAATCTCGCCGATCGCCTCGAAGAACATCGACTTGCCGGTGCCCTGCGGTCCGTGCACAACGAGTGCGGACTTCATCTTCGCGCCCGGATGCTGAATCGGGTACGCCAGCCACTTGATGATCCACGTGTGGATCTCTTCGGCGTTCGGCTCCTCCGAGCAGAGGTAGCGCAGCAGGTCGAGCGCGCGCTTGCAATCGCCAGCCGCGGGTATCGTCGGCCAGCCCGTCCAGGTGTTGAGCAGGACGTTCCGATCCTCGCCGGCCGGGTCGAAGCCGACCTGGTCGACGTAGTACGAGCCACGCTGAATCCAGCGTGGGTGCCGCTTCACGTCGTCCCAGCGGATGCCGGCCGGCAGCAGCGTCAGCATTTGCTCGCGCAGCACCAGCTTCATCGTCCACTGGTCAAACAGCACCTTCCCCGTGCCGTCGTCGATCGGCAGAAACCGCGCGACCGCATCATCGAGCGACATGATGCTGACAGCGCTTCGACGACCGTCAGGCCCCGCTCCCCCGGAGTTGCCCTCCGCCGGCGGAGGCGCTGTCGGCGGAGGTTCCCACCCGGCATGGCGGAGCACTTCGGCCACCTGCCCGCGCACGACGTGATCGCCGCCCTGGGCGTGGCACGCCAGGTCGTTGAAGTCGGTCAGCTTGGCGCCGTCGCGGTCGAACGGCCACTGCGGCACCAGGACGATGCCGGACACCGCGAACGCCGCGGCCTTGGCCGCCTCGACGCCCGGGTTCGTCTGCCCGTGCGGCAGGCCACAGCTCGTGCACGCCGGCTCGGCGACCGGCGTCGGCGCCTTGCACAGTTTGCATCGCTGCAGGTAGTCGTCGTCGGCGCAGACGACGATGCGGATCCGCGCGTAGGCCTCGGCCAGCGCCTTCGCAACGTGCAACAGGTTGCCGGCGTCATACGCAACGGCGACCGGCAGGCCTGAGGCTGCATGCAGCGTCGCCGCTGTCGCGTAGCCCTCGGCGACCAGCACCACGCCGCCGGCCTGCGGAGAGCCGATCAGGTGGAAGTGTCCGATCTTCTCCAGGCCGGCAGGCCAGTATTCCTTCTCGAGCTTGTGCCGTCCGGCCCGATTCGCTCGGATGATCTGCAGGCCCCAGATCCGTCCGTCGGCGTCGCACATCGGAATCGCGATCGTGCCGTTGCCGCTCGGCGAGTAGCGCACCCCGTGGCCACGCACGCGCTTGCGCTCGAGGTAGGGCGAGTCGCCGTCTGGCAGGTACGCCGCCCAGGCGTGCTGCGCCTTCTGTGCCGCACGCTGGATCTCCGCCTGACGCAGCGCCTTGCGGCGCTGCTGCATCTCGCGGTGCCGCGCGTCCATCGCCGCCTTCTGCTCGGCCGAGACTGACACCCGGTGCCGACGGAACTCGACCTTCGCCTTGACGTTCTCGGCACCGCGGTAGATGCCAAAGGCGCCGGTGATGTACAGGCCGCGCGTGCCGTCCTTGCCGACCAGGTCGATGTCGCTGAGCCAGTACCAGCCGCGCCGCTCGCGATCACCGCCGATCTCCCGGCACCGCACCGGCCGCGGCGTGTTGATCTCCAGCGCGTCGACGTCCAGGCCGAACGCCCGCAGCTGGTCGAGCACGTCGTCGTAGTTGACCCAGGACGTCATGAGCTTTCGCCAGCGAAAGCCCGGGCCGGCGCGACCAGGACGGACCTGTTGCCATTGCCCGAACCCGAGTGCCTAGCCATATCCCGCGCGCTATTCCACCAGATCGGAAGAGCACGGTGGAATAGCGCGCGGGA
>OBIY01000311.1_pt1 | contig 20459 bp, 24 predicted proteins | sample 1519841 | NCBI WGS metagenome assembly OBIY01 (sample SAMN03019774, study PRJEB22545) | beach sand metagenome | biome: beach; feature: sea beach; material: beach sand | place: USA: Municipal Pensacola Beach, FL | collected 2010-07-30 | depth 30-40 cm m
ACAAACCGCGTCAACATCATCACCAATCAACGCAGGCACACAGGTGTTGTACACAAAAACAGCCGGGGGACTGTAATCTTCAATGGCTTGCTTGATGCTGTGAAACAGGCGTTTCTCTCCCCGCCCCATGATGACATCCTGCTCGGTCAGGTCCGTGGTCATCCCCAGACGATAAAGGTTTGCACCGCTGCTGCGTGTCCCTCGGTTGTCCCAGGAACTCCCGGCACAGGCAATTGGGCCATGAACGATGTGCGCAACATCTGCGACGGGTAATAGTGCGATCTGTGCACCATCAAACGCGCACCCGCCGGCCGCTGAGCCCGGTTTCGGTTTGGCGCATCCGGATTTGGATTTTTTGTTGTGTTCGCAGGCCGGTTCATCCAACAGTTCAGCGATGTCTTTGGCTTTCATGTGGCTCGTCACTCCCGTAATTAAGACGGAATTCTGAATCTCGCCGCGCAATGGCGACATACTCAATGCTCTTGGTGCAACTCCGGGGCCAGGAGAAATTTAATTAAGTGACTGAAAAAAAAGGGATTAAAAAATAAACGGCTGTAGCAAATGCGACAAAATCAGCGATTTTGCGCACTCTGCAACAAGCGGGCAACGGCTGGGTATGTCATGAGGCAGACAAAGCTGACACGCTCAGTCCAAAAGCAGACATTCTTCATCCGATCGATTCAGAAAGAGAGCACAAAAATCAACTTAAAAAACAAGACACTAAACAACGATCACTGTCTCTGAAATCTTGGAACACTTTTCGCAACCACTCATGCATGTTAGCGAATTCCTGCCACCTTGCATGAGGTACTCATCATGGCTGAATTTTTTGTTGAAAATACCGAAAACACCCCGAAAACCGGTCCTCAGATTCATAAGAAAGATTGCCGTCTTATTGTGGCAACCCAACCGCTCCATTATCTTGGTTCATTCAGCCACGTTGACGCGGCTATCGAGAAGGCGAAGGGGCGCTATCACGCCATCAGTCTGTGCCCGAAATGCCTGCCCGAAAAAACACCGACAGCCTGACTGAACCGATCAGCCCTCGTCCCTCACAACTCTAACGGGCTGCGAGTGTCTGGTCAGACTGATCGGATAAGATGCCTTCTCGTCGCAAACGCGCCTTAAAGCGTTTCATGACAGGTCGTGATATTTGCGTTTCAGCAAGCACTCGGGCTTCATAAATCCGTGTGACCAAAGCCTCTGTCAAAGAAGTATGGGCCTGAGCAATCAGTTGGTGATAAAACGCACCCAGGTATTTTCCCTGCAGCGATTTTGCCTGAGCATACAACGCGGTCATGCGCTGTTTTTCGTCCGCGGGCATCTTGCATTTGCCGTCCAGTATTTTCAGCATAACGGCAGTAATGCAATCCACCTCTGCCGAACAAAGCGAAGCAGTACGCAACCAATTGGCGATATCCTCTCCTGGTTCATACCAATTAGTCACTTTCCCCCCAAAGGAATTCGTCGATTTCCCTCATCAGGTGTGGGTGATCTTTGATATGACCAGCCATGTATTCCGCTTCTTCAAGGCAGTAACCCCGTAAGGTAAAGCTGATGACGCCAACCGGCTGCTGCTCGTAAAAAAGTTTGACCACCAATTCCCAATTGCTGTCTTCCTGCGACTCAGATTTTAATATCGTAACAGCCTTGAGTTTGTCTTCCAGACGAGTGATCCGTGTGAAGGGGAGTAAATCTGTACTAGTCCCAGCTTTCATCGTCATCGATATCAAACCGTTCCTCTCCGGCGGCCTGCTTCTGCTTTTTCTTTAAAATATTGGCTAACCAGAACTCGGGGACTCCACGTAGCTGGGTTTGCAAACTGTCCAGCAGTTCATCGATATCGGGACCACCTTTGACCTGGATGGGTGTTATTCCCAGTGTCACCAGTTGCCGGGTCGCCGAACCACCAATCGAACCACAATAGACCACATCACTCCCCTGCAGCCAGGTGAGCTTGGGCTTCAGTTTGTCTTCATTGCCGTCTTTTTTTTCGTACCCAAAATGTTTGCTGGCAATTAGCCCGTTGCTTTCAACACGCACTTGATATACGTAGAAGGCTTGAGCCGAGCCAAAGTGCTGGTCGACCATGTCACCCTCCTGCGACGCAAAAGCAACAATGAGACTGCTGTCTTCCTCCACAGCGTCGGCAACACAATTCACAGTGCTTATCATTATTCCTCCTTATTTTAGACGGTGATACGCGAACTAAATCCGGCTCCGGTGTGATTGCGTATGGACTCTGAGTGCGGCTTTGTGCTCATCAGACAACAAGTTGTTTTCAGCTTGCAGCACCGAAAGTTTGCACCCCTTCGGGAAGGTGATCTGCCTCAGGTTGTTATCACTCACTTTGACTTCGTCGATCTGTAGATTTGACGAGAAATCGAGCGTTTCCAATTCATTCGCGTCGGCATAGAGATTTTCGAGCTTTGGGACCCGGCTTAAATCCAGCGTGGCGATGTCGTTAATGAAAATTTCCAGATGAATCAGATTGGCATTGCCACTGAGGTCAAGCGTTTCTAGTTGATTGTTACCGATACAGAGCTCTTCCAACATCGGGTTCTGGCGGGTATCCAGGGCTGATAGGCGATTGCGGGTGAGGTCCAGCCGCTTGAGGTTGGGTAAGTATTCAATGCCTTGCGCACTGGATACCGACCTTTTCCGACACGTGATTGCTGTCACCTGGCTACTGTCCTCAGCACCCGTTGCTTTAACAGCCGCTTCAAAGGTCTTATCTTCAAAGGGGATATCGCTGATTTTCATCGTGAGCACCTCTCATTAACCGAGTCTAAACAATGCTTTAAACGTCTGTGATTAACCATCCATTCGATACTCACCCGCATCAATCATCCCTTCCAGGATACTGATCAGCTGAGATGGGCGAATCATGCAGCCTACCGCGCCGGGTCGCGGCATCACCTCAAGAACAGCGTCTTCTTCGGTCAACAACTCCAGCGCCTGCTGCATAAACACCTCTAAGGAAAGACCGGCCGGAGTGTAATGTCCCCATTCGGCGATGGCACATTCTGCTGCATATTTTTTGTAAGGCCACACGGGCATACAAAGCCTCTCACCACGCTCATCCAGCAGCCATTCGATACCGTCATCCAAAACCCAGACTTCCTCTGTTTCAAAGATGCGTGTGAGGAAATATTCCAAAAGCTGGGCATTCCCCATATCAGCCACTGAAGCATATTCATCGGGGTAAGGGGCATAGCGCATGTTGGCTAACCTCGCGGCAGGCTAAGTAAACATACCGAGTAAAACTTCTGTGAGTGTCAATATCAGCATTGGCATGTGGATACAGGGACCTGCTGGCTGAAAAGACCATTCTCTCTCACTGAATGAATCACCGACACATCTTCGTAATTTTCTCTCTAATGACCTTATTTGCAATATGTGTACCCTTTTAAATGGGCCGGAGAATTATGAATAAAAATTAAATTATTTCAGCTAGTTAAAAACTGATATAACCACCACAGGACGCCTACCAATGCCGTTTTGTCATAAACCTGACAAGACCGTAGAACGAATGCTTCCAACTTGGCGCCTTTGGGACAATCCCAAGCCGAAAGTGTGCGAAGCACCATGATTAGTGGTTATAATTCAAGGCATTGGATCGAACAGTTTCTCACCCCACGCTTGGCAAGCTTATTGCCGTAATACTGTCATGGCGCTTCCTTTTTTCCTGATATTACTGCTGCTTTGCACACCAGCCAGTAGCGAGCCGATTAACATCGCGGCCGCAGCAAACTTTATGGCGCCACTGAAAACCATTGCGACCGACTTTGAAGCCCAATCAGGCCATAAAACCCGTGTGTCATTTGGCTCTTCAGGAAAGTTGTATGCACAGATCACGCATGGCGCCCCTTTTGATGTCTTTCTATCGGCCGACCAAAAAGCCCCGATCTCTCTGGAGGCCCAGGGCCTGGCGGTCAAATCTTCCCGGTTCACTTATGCGCTCGGGCAGCTGGCCTTGTGGTCTACCCATGCCTCCTACCGTGATAAACTCCGCGAGGTCTTAATCGTGGGTGACTACCAGACGCTGGCAATTGCGAATCCAAAACTGGCGCCCTATGGCGAAGCCGCATTACAAACACTTGCCAGTCTTGGTATCTCAAAAGACCGTATCCCCCGAGTAGTTCAGGGGGAAAGCATTACCCAAACCTTTCAGTTTATTCATTCTGGCAATGCCAGCCTGGGGTTTATTGCCTTGTCTCAAGCCGTGAGTTTTAAGGCAAGTGCTCGTGGCGCACTCTGGATCATTCCTCATGAGCATTACTCGCCGATCCAACAAGATGCTGTGCTGCTCAACCGAGGCCAGCCAAACCCGGCAGCATGGGCTTTTTTGGCCTATCTGAAAAGCCAACCCGCCCGAGCGGTGATTGAATCGTTTGGCTATCAATTACCTGCTGTGGCCAGGTGATTACAGTGTTCTTTTCCGAAGCGGATATCCACACCCTTTTGCTGTCGATTAAGCTTGCGACAGTGGTCACCCTGATACTGTTAATACTGGGAACACCAATTGCCTGGTGGCTGTCGCAAACACGCAGCCGTTTTAAAGGCGTGGTCAGCTCAATTGTCGCACTGCCCCTGGTATTGCCACCCACGGTACTGGGCTTTTATTTGCTGCTGGCCATGGGCCCTCACGGACTTCTCGGACAGCTGACGCAATGGCTCGGCCTGGGCACACTGCCTTTTACATTCGAAGGGCTCGTGGTCGCCTCGGTTTTTTACTCTATGCCCTTTGTGGTACAGCCCATTCAAAATGCCATTGAAAGCTTGGGCCAACGCCCGGTGGAAGTGGCTGCGTCATTGGGTGCAAGCCCGCTGGATACCTTTTTTACTGTGGTATTACCCCTCGCAAAACCCGGCTTTATCACCGCCGGCATTCTGGGTTTTGCCCATACAATTGGTGAGTTTGGTGTGATCCTGATGATTGGCGGCAACATTCCAGAAGAAACACGTGTGATCTCGATACAAATCTATGACCATGTCGAATCCATGAATTACGCCGAGGCGCACAAATTGGCCGCCACCATGGTTGTCTTTTCATTTGCTGTCCTTTTAACGCTATACACCCTTACTCGCCAGACCCACAACAAAACTCAGATCCACGCTCCGTGAATCCGACAGCAACCGACAACTTACAGGCTTGTTTCAAGCTCGATCGACCCGGATTTTCACTCGACGTGGATATCACACTGCCCAACCGGGGTGTCACGGCAATCTTTGGTCATTCAGGGTCAGGAAAAACATCTTTGCTGCGTTGTATCGCCGGTTTTGAAAAAGCAGCATATGGCCATCTGACTTTTGAGGGCCAGACATGGCAGAACGGTAAAACCTTTGTGCCGACACACCGACGGCCACTCGCCTACGTTTTTCAGGAAGCCAGCCTTTTCAACCACTTGACGGCCCGAAAAAATCTTACCTATGCTCAACGGCGCGCCGGTCATGATGGGCCTGTCGTCGGCCTGGATGACATTATTGACCTGCTTGGCATCCGCAAATTGCTGGAGCAGTATCCCAGCCAGCTCTCAGGTGGTGAGCGGCAACGGATAGCCATTGCCCGTGCACTCATGAATCGCCCCCGACTATTGCTGATGGATGAGCCACTGGCAGCACTGGACCAGGCCCGGAAACAGGAAATACTGCCTTATATCGAGACCCTCAAACGGGAAATGCATTTACCGATACTTTACGTCACTCATGCGCCCGAGGAAGTCGCTCGTCTGGCTGATACGCTCGTCGCCATGGAAAAGGGGCGCGTCGTTGCCTTGGGAGGGTTAACTGAGACGCTGGCAGCACTGGACTTCCCTATTCGACTAGGGGAAGAAAGCGGCGTTGTCATTCCTGCCGTTATCGCAGAGCACGATCCCCAATGGCAGCTCATACGCGTCAATTTTGACGGTGGCAGTCTTTGGCTGCGCGACAATCAGACCACTATCGGTGATTTTGTTCGCATCCGCGTGCTGGCCAGAGACATCAGCCTGGCGCTGGATGGCAATCATGCCAGCAGTATTACCAATACACTGCCCGCCACGATTGATGAAATCGGCCAAGATGAGCACCCGGGGTTGGCATTAGTGAAGCTTAAAGTGGGGAGTACCTTTTTTGTCGCCCGCGTGACCCGCCGCTCCCTGCACCATCTCAAACTCTCAGTGGGTGAAACCACCTGGATGCAAATCAAATCCGTAGCACTGGTTCAATAACATCAATCAGGCCGATCGCGGCTCGGATTTAGCTCGCTTCGGCCAAACGTTGTGCAACCACCAAACGCACTTCCTCATCAGGATCATTTAGCAATACAGGCAATGCTTCAACAGGGGCCCGGTTCGCCGCAGATAAGCGAACGGTCCAGTCGGCATCGTCCAGCAAGCATAGAAGTTCCTCGGGTTGGCAGCGCTCGGCCACCACACGACGTACTTCCGGTTCAGGATCCTTCAAGAGCAAGCCTAAACTGGCTTCAGGCAGACGCAGTGCAACCAGTTTGCGCACTTGCCGATCCGGATCGCGTAGCAGACGGAACAGGCGGCCCGGCGGTAAACGCTGCGCGACATAGGCCCGCACAAGATAATCTTCGTCGTTCGCGAGCTGTTCGAGTTGGGCCATTGGCACCCGATCAGCCACCGTGATGCGTACTTCCCGGTCGGGGTCCCGGATCATGTGAATCAACTCATCCCGTGGCAAACGGTATGCCACCGCCCGGCGTACCGCCTCGTCAGGATCGTGTAGCAGCACATTCAACTGAGAAACCGGGGCATAACGTACGGCAATGGCCCGTCTTTCCCAAAAGCGGTCTTTTAAATACTCAGACGCCAGGTGTGGGTTGTTGCGAAAGAAGCGGTCCACCTGCCGCCCACTTTCAACCATCACACAGGCATCGCCGGGCATACAGCGCCCCATCAACAATAATTTCTGCCGGTACACGCAGGCGCGGCAATCGGCCATGGGAGTCAGGTCGCGTGGGTCTTCACGCTCAGTCTTCATCCATGACCTCGGCGAAAACCAGGCCAGAGGCCTGTTCAAGGTTAGTCGTCAACGTCGCACAATGATCTGTTGAGTTGACGTAGTACACATTAAACCCTCGACATACTCTCGCCGGCGTATGCGCATCCATATCGTCATCCATGCAATAGGTGAAGTGGGAACCGGGATACCGCTGACGCACTGTGGCAATCAGTCTTTCAGACAAGCCATCGCTTTCAATCTCGGCAAGAATGGCTTCGATGTCTGACTCGGTCATCATGCGAGGCTCTGCTCCTTGAACCGGACTCTATCCTCTGGCTCGATACCCATCACTTTCGCCAACCAGGGCGGGGGCGACCCGGCGAGGATGCCTTGCAGCCGCTCCAGCACCGCTAAAGCATGACCACCGGCCGGCAGTTTAATGGGGTGCAGTCCCGCACGCACCACTTTAGCCGCCGCAGGCCCACCGATTGAAATGGTGTAAAGCACCTGACAGTCATTGAGTAATGCCGCACGCAGTGTGTTTTTATCTTCGTCTTCTCCAACCGATCTCGGTGAACGGATATCCACCAAGCGGATTTCATCCGATGCAACCTGATAGATGAGAAAACGCGCACAGGACCCAAAGTGGCCGTCTATTTGTTCTCCGCTGTTTGAGGCGCACGCCACACGGATGGAACCTGGCATGGCGCCTTTGGTGTAAGCGTGTATGCGGGGTAATGACGCTGACTCGGTTTGGATGGTTCGCCCTTTCAAAAAGGCCAGTGCTTCACGTAGATGCACTTCTTCAACATCGGCTAAACACTCAAGTTGTTTTAACTTACCCAAGCGAATTTTTTTCAATTTAGCGAGAGTTAGGGGTTCCCCAACTAACATCAGAATTCCCTCAAGCAGGTCACCCACCTCAACATCCGCCAGTGCTCTCGCGGCGAGTGCGATCTTTAATGCAACGTCATCAGATAAGTTTGTCATAGCTCACCACCTGCGCGCCGAGCGCGAACGGTAATTGGCAGCTTGGGTTCGGTGTCAAACGGGTCGAAATAATAGCGCGACCCGTCGGCTAATACGACAGTCCCTCCCCATCCTTCATCACCGCTTTTTTCCATCGAGATGATGACATCTTCGAGGTCTTTTTTAGCAACGTAAAGGGTTAATTTTCCTTCATCATTGCGACGAATCATGACACTTGGCATACCACATCTCCTATCCACTTAAATACCGGGGTGACCTGGAACGGCCACCCCAAAGACCGCTTGCGATCAGCGAATCAGGTCATAGTTGTAGTCGGTGGTCTGCATGCCTCGGGTTTCGTCATCTAAACGTTCGAGGACGGCGTTCACCAAGGTGGTGAGCATTTGCATGGCGCCTTCATAACCCAGTGTGGTTTGCCGATGCAGGTGGTGCCGGTCAAAGATCGGGAAGCCAATACGGATCAACGGCACTTCGTGCGCTTCGCCTTTGTATAAGGTATCCCGCTGGATAAACTTGCCGTAGGAATTCCCGATCATAAAATCCGGCTTGTTCGTGAAGACCAGCGAGCGCATGTGCCAAAGATCTTTGCCAATATGCACTTCGCAACAGCTGTCTATGTTGTGTTCAACGAGCATGGCATCCATGGCTTTTTTCCAACGCTTATTGGCGTTATTGCAAAGAATATGCGTGGGCTCGGCACCCAGCTCCAGCAGGAATTTGGTCAGGCCCATGACAAAGTCAGGATCCCCCCACAGCGCATACTTTTTGCCATGTAACCAGGTGTGCGAGTCGGTCATCATATCAACCAGACGTCCACGTTCCTTGGCCAGAGATTCCGCTATGGGCTGACCTGTTACACGGGAAACGGCCATCAAAAACTCATCGGTCCAGTCCAGACCCATGGGAATATTGATTTTGGTGGCATCGTGTTTCCACGTGTTTTGCACAAGTTTTTTGGTTTTCGGCAGTTGCCAGGGTTGCAGCAGAAAGGTGTCCAATGCATTGGGCGCATCTTTGATTTCATCCTGAGTGGTGCCGCCTGCGTACATTCGAAATTCACCGTCTGCCGGAGTATCCAGAATCTCCTCAGGATCGGATAACAGCGAATAGCTGACGCCCATCTCATTCATCATGCGCTTGATCACGCGAAAGTTGCCCAGATAGGTTTCAAAGCCTGGCACCAGGTTGATCTTGCCATTGCGGCCAACTTCTTTATCTTCCATGTAATTGAGCGTGAAGTATCGGCCAATACCTTCGAACATGTTGTCCCAGCCGGTGGTGTGGCTGCCCACAAAGCTTGGCGTATGGGCAAAGGGCGTAGGGTATTCTTCCGGAATATGGCCTTCTTTTTTGGAGTTGGTGATAAAGGCATTTAAGTCGTCACCAATAACCTCGGCCATACACGTGGTGGACACCGCAATCATGTCGGGTTTGTAGATGGCTTTGCAGTTTTCCAGCCCATCTTTCATGTTTTTCTGGCCACCAAATACGGCCGCATCTTCGGTCATAGAGTCCGACACGCATGCGATGGGCTCTTTAAAGTGCCGGTTGAAATACGTTCGGAAGTACGCCACACAGCCCTGACTGCCGTGTACATAAGGCATGGTCTTTTCGAAGCCTAGCGAGCAAAGCACAGCACCCAATGGCTGACAGGCTTTAGCAGGGTTTACCGTGAGCGCCTCACGTTGAAAGTTCAAGGCTTTGTATTCTTCGGTGGTGGTCCATTCAAAGACCTCATCAATTTTTTCCTGTGAATGAGGCTCTTCAAAGTTTTCACGTTTGGTTTTTAATGACGTTTTGTAGTCATCGTCTCTGAATAAGGGATAACTGGGTTTGATGTTGTCAACGGACTGACTCATGACGATCTCTCCTTTCAGGCCACTAATCTGTGGACACTGCTTTCAGGGTTGAGGTCGCTGCGGGACTTACCGTCCTCGCAGCTTAGGTTTTAGTAAATGTTCTGCACTCCGACTCAAGCGCTTGCGGCGATAGACTCTTCGGCTTCGTCGACTTTCCAAGGCGCTTTGAGCTTGCTCCAGCAGGGGTTATTCAGCGTCATATCCATATCGTGGGCAAAAATGGCAAAGCCATCAAAACCGTGATAGGGGCCTGAATAATCCCAGGAGTGCATCTGACGGAAAGGCACACCCATTTTCTGAAAGATGTACTTTTCTTTGATGCCCGAGCCAATCAGGTCTGGCTTAACTTTTTTGACAAACTCTTCAAACTCATAGCCTGTCACATCGTCATAAAGTAATGTGGCGTCACCCATCTCTTTCAGGGTTCGATCGTAGTCGTCGTTATGGCCAAACTCATAGCCCGTGCCAACAACTTCCATTCCAAGATCCTCGTAGGAGCCAATGACGTGACGTGGCCTCAAACCACCGACATAAAGCATGACTTTTTTACCTTCCAGTCGTGGCCGGTATTTGGCGATCACGGCATCCCACTCTGGTCTGTATTTCTCGATGACTTCTTCGCATTTTTGCTGAATCGATTCGTCGAAATAAGAGGCGATCTTCCGCAGGGACTCAACGGTTTTGGTGGGGCCGAAGAAGTTGTACTCGATCCAGGGGATGTTGTACTTCTCTTCCATATGGCGCGAGATGTAGTTCATGGAGCGGTAGCAATGTACCAGGTTCAATTTGACTTTTGGCGTTAACTCAATCTCGGAAATCGAGCCGTCACCGGACCACTGAGCCACAACACGCAACCCCATTTCTTCAAGCAGGATGCGGGAAGACCAGGCATCCCCACCAATGTTGTAGTCGCCAATAATGGCCACATCGTAAGGGGTTGTTTCAAAGCTGTTGTCATCGTCCCGCGCACCCAACGCCCAGTCACGTACGGCATCATTCGCGATGTGGTGACCCAGCGATTGCGATACTCCACGAAACCCTTCACAGCGAACTGGGACAACCGTTTTGCCCGTTTCGTCATTCTTCTTTTTGGAGACGGCTTCAATGTCATCACCAATCAGGCCAATGGGGCATTCCGACTGGATAGTGATGCCTTTGTTGAGTGGAAACAGTGTTTCAATCTCGTCGATCGTTTTATCCAGCTTTTTATCGCCACCAAATACGATGTCTTTCTCCTGAAAGTCTGTCGTGAAGTTCATGGTGACAAAGGTATTCACGCCTGTGGTACCAATGTAGTAGTTACGCCGCCCAGCGCGCGAGTATTGGCCACAGCCGACAGGGCCATGCGAGATATGAATCATATCCTTGATCGGTCCCCACACCACGCCCTTTGAGCCCGCATAAGCACAGCCACGAATGGTCATTACGCCCGGCAGTGATTTTTTGTTGGAGGTAATGCACTTTTTGGACTGTTCCAAACTTTGGTCGTTCGGCGCCAGGTGTTTTGCACGGTCCTTTTTGGCTTTTTCAGGGTAGACCTCAAGGACTTCCTGGATCAGCGCTTCTGTTTCTTCACGTGTCATGACAGTCATAATCTGTCTCCTCATTCAGTTTGAGTTGCAGGCAGGGGCTAATCTGCCCCATACCCGACCGAGCCAGAATCAGTTGACTTAGCTTGCGTCAGCGGCAGCAGTCTGGCCAATGATGCTTTCGTCTTCCTCTTCCATAATGCCGAAGTCCATCAGCAAATCTTCCAGCTCATCCATCGTGCAAGGTTCAGGGATGACCAGCTTCTCGTTGTCGATAATCTTCTTTGCCAACGTGCGGTACTCATCGGCCTGTGCCGCTGACGGGTCATATTCAATGACTGTCATTCGCCGAATTTCAGCCCGTTGGACAACATTATCCCGAGGAATAAAGTGGATCATTTGCGTACCAATCTTGGCGGCTAACGCTTCGATCAGCTCGTCTTCACGATCCGTATTCCGGCTGTTGCAGATCAAACCCGCCAAACGCACACCTCCTGAGTTCGCGTACTTCACGATACCTTTGGAAATATTGTTTGCCGCATACATCGCCATCATTTCACCAGAAACAACGATGTAGATTTCCTGAGCTTTGTTTTCACGGATAGGCATGGCAAAACCACCGCAGACGACGTCACCAAGTACGTCGTAGAACACAAAGTCCAGCTCACCTTCGTAGGCGCCTTCCTCCTCCAGGAAGTTGATGGCAGTGATAACACCGCGGCCAGCGCAACCTACACCTGGCTCAGGACCACCGGACTCAACACAACGAACATCCCCATATCCCACTTTTAGAACATCTTCCAGTTCCAAATCTTCAACCGTGCCCGCTTCCGCAGCCATTTCCATAATGGTGTTTTGCGCTTTGGAATGAAGAATCAAGCGAGTGGAATCCGCTTTGGGGTCGCAACCTACAATCATTACTTTTTTACCGGCTTCGGCTAAAGCCGCTACCAAGTTTTGGGTGGTGGTGGATTTACCGATGCCACCCTTCCCGTAAATCGCACATTGACGCATAGCCATGATTTATCTCCTGTTTAGCATTTCGCTACAAACGTGATGAATTAAATTTGATACACGCTCAGCTCGACTGGCACTTAACCTTTTGCAGGCTTTGTACCACTTGGAAATAAATCACCTAACCTCATGATTAACATAAAAATTATAGACTTAAGAAATTTGTGGTTACTGGTCGCTTATGCAACAAACCCACATCGGCTCCTGTTGCATTGGCAACAGTCATACATTACTCACCCACTCAGTGACGAAACTCTATGACATCGCTTTTTTGCAACTTACTTTTCTATCCACTGAGTTGATCTTCCTGGATACAGACAACAGCTTCTGATCGCTGTAAGGAATCCGACAAAATGATCCGAGTGTGGCCTAACGCCCATTAAAACCACCGATAGAAAGTAATTTATATCAATAAGTTAGGTGCAGACAGCGCTTTGGGTTGTAAATTGCAACACCTTGAGAAATCAAATATTCCCAAAGCCACGTTTCAGCCAAACTGTCGTTTGACCGTGGTTATCAATGGATCCGGTGATTATCAACTGAATGAGAGGCAACTGATGGTAGATTCAGAATTAATGAGCAATATTGTGGCGGGGATGAAAGAAGGAAAGGTCATTCCCTACTTTGGACCTGGCGTATTAAGCAACGTCAAAAATATTGGGGGTAACCGCACATTGCCCGCTGACAGTGACAGCCTGATCCTGGCCATGAATAACGGGCAACCAATGGCTCCTCGACTTATGTACGAGTTTCCACGTGCCGCAATGAACCTCGAACTCAAAAAGGGCCGTAGCTTTGTCGAACGGTTTCTGACTGACACTTATGGCGCCGAGCAATGGCAACGTGCACGCTTTCACAAATGGCTGGCTGACATCAAACCGCATTATGTCATTGATATCAACCGAGATACTCAGTTACAAGATAGTTATCGCAGTACATCCCACACCTTGATCGTCGGCACGGCCCGCATTACTTCGGACTTCCGATTCAAACTGTTTCATTATGATGGCCAGACCTACCACTCCATAGAGCAGTGTCACGTCGATGTTAATTTGCCCATCATATTCAAACCCATGGGCACACCGGTGCCTGAACCCACTTATATTGCCTCAGATGCGGACTACGTCGACTACATCACAGAGTTGATGGGCGGATTCGCGCTGCCAGGCTTTGTAAAAGAGTACCGGAAGGGAAAACGCTACCTTTTGTTAGGAATGAGTCTCACTCGAGACACAGAGCGTATGGTACTCAGCGACATCATTTACGCGGCAGATAATCCTTCAGGTTGGGCCTTTATTCCCTCACCCACAGAAAAAGAACAGCGATTTTGTGCCGCCCGCAAGATCGATATTGTGGATGCCAGTTGGGAGGCATTGCTTCCTTCGAATTCATCGGCCGTTGAGACTGCCTAAGCGTCTAGGAAATGCAGGAATCCAGAGACAAAGACCTAAAGAAGTACCAACCAGGGCACATTGTGCCAACTTGAATCTTCTTGCTACTGAACAACGAGCGCATTTGTTAAAAATTAAGCGCAAAACACTCGTTTTTTTGTAAATTGGCGGAGAGGGAGGGATTCGAACCCTCGATACGCTATTAACGTATACACACTTTCCAGGCGTGCTCCTTCAACCACTCGGACACCTCTCCAAAACAGCGGGCTATCTTACTTAGATAGCGGTAATTTACTTGAATCAATTGTATCTTGCAGAATCAACGTAGCGCTTAGCTATCACCGCCAGGCGTATACACAGGCGATGGGAATTTAGTCACGTTATCACCCAGATCAACAATCTTAGCTGTTCCGCGCTTTTCCACTTCATCAATCCGAATCACCGCGTGCATTGGTATAATCGTTTGCGTGACACCTTCAAACTCATGCTTTAACTTTTCTTCGGAAGGATCAACCACGAGCTTGGTATTCTCGTTAAAGACCAAGCCTTCAAGGACAATAAAGCCGTACATTTCGCCTTGATAGACGTCACGCGCATACACTTCGTAGAGACTCCCTTGCCCTATAAACCTCACACGATACAGCGTCTCTTTGCTCATTAATCCCGTATCTCACCGCCACATACACAAGCGATAAATAATACCACAAAAAACAGCCTGTATCGCAAAGTAACTTGCGTGGCCGATAGAAAAAGCCACCCGCCATGCATGACGGGCTTATCAAAAGAATATTTTGAACTGTGGCGCTCTGCAACCGGCTTTTATTTAAAAAGCAGCGCCTTGTTTAAAACCTAAACGCGAAAGAATGGAAGCCAAAGGGCAGAAGCCTGTAAAAGAGGATTGCAAAAGGTTGGCACCTACAAAGGCTGTCAACCAGAGCCAGTTAATATGGTGTAACTGAGAAAGCACCAGGCTCACTAAAATCACACTCCCTGCAAAGGCAAGTACAAAACGATCAATATTCATTATCATTCTCCTGACAACTAAAATAAATTAATAATATTCTAATATACTGATTAAATCAACCGGAGTACCTTTGAGCAACCCTGAATATTCGGCATCATTAATTTAATCAATACAAGGGCTGTGTTAGAGTGATTCATTGATTACTGAAGCATCAATGATAAAAACACGAGGAAATGTTATGAAAAAATTCTTCACACTCGCCGCAGCATTGGCTCTACCCTGTTCTGTTCTGACAATACCATTGACAACAACTTCTTACGCGGCGGAAGTTGACGGCCCTGTCGTTAAGTGGAATGCCTCAATTTGGGGAAAGCGGCGCTCAGCATCCGAAGGTATCGAGGGCCTGATTTCCACTGTAAAAGAAAAAACAGGGGGAAAATTCGATATTACCCTTCACTACGGAGGAGCGCTTTCAAAACCAAAAGAAAACCTCGATGGCCTGCAGCTGGGAGCCTTTGAAATGGGCATGTTCTGCAGTGCCTATCACCCAGGTAAAACGCCTGCTTTGACAGTACTCGATCTTCCCATGATCCCGTATACGGACATGAAACAGCAGGAGAGAGTTGCCGAAGCTGTGTACCAGCACCCCCATGTCAAAAAAGAAATGAACCGTTGGAACTCACAGCTGATCATGACAGCCCTATTACCGACCTATGTTTTTATGGGCCGCGGCGAACCCCCGGTGGAAATTGAGGACTGGAAAGGCCGTAAAGTACGGGCCTTAGGCGGCATGGGAGAAGCGATGAAACTGCTCGGCGCAGTGCCAACGGCTGTTACCGCACCTGAAGTCTATACTGCACTGGAGCGCGGCACCTTAGACTCTGTTGCCTTCGCTCTTTACGCCCACCAGGCTTATGGCATCATCCCGGTTGCTCAGTGGTATACCGACAATTTCGTCATTGGCACCATCCATTGCGGAGTTGCGGCAAACAACAAAGCCTTTAATGAATTGCCCAAGCAATATCAAGACTTGATGTTGGGTGTGGCGAAAGCCAATGGTTACGATCAGGCTCGTGCGGCCTTTGCCAACGATGATATTAATGTCATTGAAAACATCAAAAAGCAAGGTCTGACCAAAGTGACTTACTCCCATGAGAAATTGGCCAAATTTCAAACACAAGCGGCCCGCCCTGTCTGGGATGCCTGGGTGAAAAAACAATCTGAGAAGGGAGTACCTGCTCAGGAGATCCTGGATCTTGTACTCAGTTTGTCAGGACCTGGTAAATGACTGGAAGCTTAAGAGCACTCGGCCACTAGAAAACGAAAGGTCAACATCGTACACACATTCAGGCGAGGCTTTCTGCTCCGCCTTGCTACCGCTGAGTAAAATATGGCTAACTCAGGCAAGAACACGTACAATGCCGCGCTAGCTCGATAAAGCCACAGAACCTATACAACTTTATCGAACTTAAAGAATAAAGCAAAACAAACCCAATCTGGTGTATCGGCTTTTATTATGGAGGTACTTATGAAAAAGCTATTCACAACACTCGCCATCAGTGCGATCGTGTCACTCCCGCTGACATCAATCTCGACAGTCACACATGCTGCCGCCGTTGACGGCCCTAAAGTCGACTGGAATCTTTCCATGTGGGGCAAGCCCCGTGGCTTTACCAAAGGAATTGAGGCCCTGTCAGAAGAAGTCAGCAAACAAACTGACGGCAACTTCAACATCAAAGTTCATTATGGCAGCACGCTCTCCAAGCCCAAAGAAAACCTGGATGGTATTAGCCTAGGTGCTTTCCAAATGGCTGTGACCTGCATGTCATATCACCCAGCCAAAGTGCCCAGCGGCACGGTACTGGACATGCCATTTATCCCCTTCAAAGACATGTACCAGCAGGCCGATGCTCATGATGCAGTTTTGAACCACCCTCAAATCCTAAAAGAGTTCAAACGCTGGAATGCGGTCCCTGTCATGCCCGCTTTGCTGCCCAACTACGTCCCTCTGGGAAAAGGCCGGGCCCCTGAAAAGATTGAAGATTGGAAAGGCATCCGAATCCGCGCACTGGGTGGACAAGGAAACGCCATGAAGACACTCGATGCTGTTCCTGTAGCGATGCCTTCTCCGGAAATCTATTCGGCCTTGGAACGTGGTGCGATTGATGCTGTTGCTTTAGCTTACTATGCCCATAAAGCGTTTGGCATTATTGATCTGGCGGATTGGTACATTGAAAACATGGACCTTGGGTCAGTCGCCTGCGCCGTTGTCGCCAACGATAAGGCGCTCAATCAGCTACCTGAGCAGTATCAAAAATTGTTGGCTGCATCGACATCGGTTGCACTAGGTGCACAAATCGAAGGCTACAAAACAAGCAATGATGCTGTCGGAGAAAATCTGCCCAGCTCCATCAAAAAAATCACCTATGATGCAGAAACAATCAAGGCGTTTCGGGCCAAAGCGGCCCAACCAACCTGGGATGCATGGATTGAAAAACATAAAAAACACGGTCCCTCTCAGGAAATTTTTGATCTCTTGATCAGCAAATCAGCTGCAGCTAAATAAAGCAGGTATGGAGTGGATGCTAAAAGGCATCCACTCATTTTCCGATCACAGAGAAACCTGCCTTACATACGCAAGTTCTGCGAGAACATAAAAATGAATATACAAACACTCATGTTTGCTGATAAATCGCTCAGCAAAGTAGAGGATATTTTTGCCTGGGTGTGTGGATGGACGATATTTGCATTGATGATTGCCGGCACTGTCCAGATCATTGCCAGAAAAGTCTTTAACTTTCCCATTTTTGGTTACATTGATGTCGTTGAGCAAAGTGCCGCTATTTTTGCTTTTTTCGGCGCCGCTTACTGCCAGAGACTTGGTGGCCACGTACGAATGGAAATGTTTATCAGCCGCGCGCGCGGGAGAACCCTTTGGGTCATTGAACTCATTACGACCCTCATCGCAGCAATCGTAATCGCCATTCTCATCACCAAAACATGGGACCACTTCCTGCGTGCATGGGAATTTGGGGATAGCACGATCAATGCTGACCTGCCTATTTGGCCGACGAAATTGATGGTCCCGATTGCTTTTTCAATTCTACTCGCTCGCCTCATCATACAAGTTTTTGGCTTTACCAGACTTGTTGCACATCCTGACGCTCCCCCAATCGCTGTCCCACTGATTGAAGATGTTGAAGAAATTGCAGCGAAAGAAATTAAAGATGCACTGGGTGATGAAGCACTGCACGCCACAGAGCTCGGGAGTAATAAACGATGAATCTGGATCCATTAACCATTGGCCTATTATTTTCTTCAGTCCTAATCCTTTTTATTTTTTCGGGTGTCCGAGTCGTTTATGCCGCTGCTGCGATCGGTATGCTGGGGATGGTCAACTTCATAGGATGGGACGCCGGACTGGGACTCGCGGGCACGATCCCTCACTCCAAAGCCGTCGCCTACACATTATCGGTTCTCCCCCTGTTTGTACTGATCGGCTTCATGGCCTACCACGCTGGTATTACAACGGGTGCCTTTGCAGCTGCCCGTGCCTGGCTCGGCTGGTTGCCTGGCGGCATGGCCATTGCGACCGTCTTCGCCTCTGCGGGCTTTGCTGCCGTATCTGGGGCAAGTACTGCAACCTCAGCGGTCTTTTCACGTATTGCCATCCCGGAAATGCTAAAAGCAGGTTATGACCAACGCCTGTCAGCCGGTGTTGTGGCGGCTGGTGGAACGTTAGCCAGCCTGATTCCGCCCAGTGCCATGCTTGTGCTCTATGCCATCATTGTCGAGGAATCGGTAGGCAAACTTCTCCTGGCCGGGTTTATTCCAGGCATTCTTTCTGCCTTCATTTATCTCGTTCTTATCGTCATTTTGTGTGTCCGCAACCCTAAATTAGGACCCGCCATTGAAACCGGCGGCTGGGCAATGCGCTTTAAAACCCTCCCGGGTACAATGCCGATTCTCGCCGTCGTTGCGATCTTATTCAGCGCGGTATATTTTGGCTGGGCGACGCCCACAGAAGGTGGCGCATTGGGAGCCTTCGTTGTTTTCGTCATAGCCATGTTCCGAAGGATGACCTTTGAACAATTCAAGGGCGCTCTTCTGGAAACCGCAAAACTGACAGCTATGATCTTCTCCATTATTTGGGGAATTTTAATATTTGTCCGGTTTTTAGGTTATGCGCGCATCCCTGATGCCTTTTCTGACTTCATTACCGGGTTGGATTACCCGCCCATCGTGATCATGATTTGCATCCTCTTGGCCTATGCCATCCTGGGTATGTTCATGGACGCCATCGGGATGCTTTTGCTTACCTTGCCTGTAGTCTACCCTGCGGTGATTGCCCTTGGGTACGATCCCATCTGGTTCGGCATTATTGTTGTGAAAATGGTAGAGGTCTGCCTGATTACCCCGCCCATCGGTCTGAACTGTTACGTCGTCAACGGGGTCAGGCCGGATATACCCCTGTCGGATGTTTTCCGCGGCATCTTCCCTTTCTTTATCGCAGATGTCGCCACCGTAGCTTTGTTCATTGCCTTTCCAGAAATTATTACCTGGTTACCTTCACAAATGCTCAATTAAACAAACAGGTGCCTGGTCTACAAAGATCAGGCACAATATCCATCACTTCCATCATTGATAGGACGTGAGAAGATGAGTATTGAAATCACAGGCTTTTTCAGTCTGGTACTGCTCATTCTTGATATCTGGGCCATTATCAAGACAATCGAAAGCCGTGCATCGACCGGGACCAAAGTACTTTGGACAGTCGTAATTCTCTTACTTCCCCTGCTAGGATTGATCTTCTGGTTCTTCCTGGGACCCAGAAAACCCTAATCAAACCCGACGCTCAAGATTACTGGCTAATCTTAAACTTTCGTCGGTAAGCACTCGGCGTCATACCGGTTAGCGCTTGAATAACCGTCTAAACGATGCTGGATCCTCATACCCCACCTGCCAGCTGATCTGCTCAACCGTTGCCGTGCCGAGCTCCAGCGCCTGTTTTGCCTTTTCGACCCTAAGATGCTGTACATAGTGAATAGGGGAGAGGTCGGTGGCCTGAGAAAACCGGCGGTAAAATGTACGTGCAGCCAAGCCTGAGAGGGTTACAGCCTTTTCGATCGCGTCAGGTTCATGGCTGTTCGCTTTCAGCCAATCCTGTGTCGAAGCAATCAACCGATCACCATGGTCGATATTTTCCTGAAAAATGATATATGGCGACTGCCCTTCACAATGCCGGCTGAGCAGGAAAAATTTCGCTATGACCTGAGCATGAACAGGGCCTGCATAACGCGCAATCAAATGTAAAACCAAATCGTGCCAGGCGGCTGAGGCACCGGTCATTAAAATCTGATTCCCTTTCCCCGTCGCTAACAACACTTTTTCCAGTTGCAAATCCACTTTAGGGAAACGCTGTTGGAAGAGTTGCCTAAATGCCCAGTGTTGAGTCGCGGCATAGCCATCCAGCAAACCCGTTTCTGCCAACAACAACGCACCCGTACACGCCGAACACAAGCGTGTGCCCTTGTCATGCAAAGTTAACAACCATTTCGTTAAATCGGGATAAGGGTGACGGGGCCATTCAGAGGGTTCAGGGACGAATAAGGAAGGGATAATGACAATATCCGAGGCATCCACCTGGCTTGTTAAACAGTGCACAGGAATAGGAATACCCAGCACGTTTTGAATAATAACGCCCCCATGAAGGCGATGGTTTGCAACGGAGTCGGGCAACACCAGGCGGTTTGCGAGGGAT
>OBIY01000312.1_pt1 | contig 20440 bp, 17 predicted proteins | sample 1519841 | NCBI WGS metagenome assembly OBIY01 (sample SAMN03019774, study PRJEB22545) | beach sand metagenome | biome: beach; feature: sea beach; material: beach sand | place: USA: Municipal Pensacola Beach, FL | collected 2010-07-30 | depth 30-40 cm m
GCAAAGCAGCCCACGCAGCACGCCGAGCACAAGGAGCGCCCGTTCTTCAAGGATCTGGTGTCCTTCATGACCAGCGGCCCTGTGGTTGTTCAGGTTCTGGAAGGCGAAGACGCTGTAACCAAGAATCGTGACCTGATGGGCGCTACCAACCCGGCAGACGCTGCGGCTGGAACCATTCGCGCTGATTTCGCTCAGACCATTGACGAGAACGCGGTACACGGCTCTGACTCTACCGAGTCTGCCGCCCGTGAAGTGGCCTACTTCTTCTCCGACGAAGAACTGTGCCCGCGCACCCGCTAATTTCAGCGGTGTAGCTCTGTCTGCCACGGCCCCGGCCGTGGCAGACTTGTATACAGGCACTGGAAATTGCCTGACTGGAGAATGCCATGACTGTCCAACAGAAAGTCAATCTGCTCGGTCTTGATCGCCCGCAAATGGAAGAGTTCTTCCTGAATATGGGTGAGAAGAAGTTTCGTGCCCAGCAGGTGCTGAAATGGATCCACCACCATCAGGCGGATTCCTTCGAGCAAATGACCGATGTGGGCAAGGCGTTGCGCCAGAAACTCGCCGAGGTCGCCGAAATTCGCGGCCCGGAAGTGAGCCACGAAAGCATCAGCCGTGATGGCACCCGCAAGTGGGTGTTTGCACTGGACAACGGCGGTGCCGTGGAAACCGTTTTTATTCCCGATGGTCGTCGCGGCACCCTGTGCGTGTCGTCCCAGGTGGGCTGTGCCGTGGATTGCAGCTTCTGCTCCACGGGCAAGCAGGGCTTTCAGCGAGACATGACCAGCGCCGAGATTATCGGTCAGGTGTGGCAGGCCGCCCGTTCTTTCGGCCCGCGTCGTAACCTGGGTGAGCACCCCATTACCAATGTGGTGATGATGGGCATGGGTGAACCGCTGCTGAATTACGACCGCGTGCTGACCGCCATGCGCATCATGAAGGATGACCTTGGTTACGGCATCGGCAAGAAACGCATTACCCTGTCTACCTCCGGGGTGATTCCGAAGATGGATCAGCTCAGTCAGGATCTGGATGTGGCGCTGGCGGTAAGCCTGCACGCCCCCAATGATGAGCTGCGTAACGAACTGGTACCGCTGAATCGCAAGTATCCGCTCAAGGAGCTGATGGCGGCCTGCAAGCGTTACACCAAGAACATTTCCCACAAGCACAACACCATTACCATGGAATACGTGATGCTCCGGGATGTGAACGACAAACCGGAACATGCCCGCCAGTTGGTTAAACTGCTTAACGGTATTCCGGTGAAGGTGAATCTGATTCCTTTTAACCCGTTCCCGCATGCCGGGTACGAGCGTTCACGCAAGAGCGATATTCTGGAATTCCATAAGTATCTGAATGACAATGGATTGTTGACGACGGTACGGACGACTCGTGGCGATGATATTGATGCCGCCTGTGGTCAGCTGGTGGGGCAGGTGCAAGACCGGACCCGGCGCAGTGAGCGCTGGAAAGAATCCATATTTCACCGCTCCGAAAACTCGGATAACAATACAGCGCAAGCCTAATGACTCTCTATCTTCGTGGTTTTGCGGGTCTGCTTCTGGCAGGCCTTTTGAACACCGGTTGTGTAACGGTGGAAACGGGCAAGCAGGATGTCAACATTGACGAAGCGGTGACCAGTCGGGTGGCCGCGGGTTTTCAGTATCTTCAGCAAGGCAACCCCGCTGAGGCGCGCCGGCACTTCTCCCGGGCGATAGATCTTGATGACGACAGTGCGATCGCACATAACGCCATGGGGTTGCTGTACAAGTATGAACAGGATCCTGAGCGGGAAGAATACCACTATAAAAAAGCGCTCAGTGCCAATCGCAAATATTCACCGACATTGAATAATTACGGCACGTTGTTGTTTTCCCGCGGTGAGTTCAAGGATGCACTCGACAAGTTCGAGAAGGCTGCCAATGATCCCGGTTACGATGGCCGAGCCAGTGCCTGGGAGAACATGGGGCGCTGTTATCGTGAATTGGGCCGTGATGAGGAAGCGCAACAGGCCTTCATCAAGGCGATTCGCCTGAACCCTCGTGCCGTGGTGCCTAATCTGGAGCTGGCTGACCTTTATTACAGTGAAGGGAATGCCCGTTTGGCCTGGGATTACTACAAGCAGTATCTGCAGCGGACCAACCGTCAGACGGCCCGATCGTTGTGGCTGGGCATTCAGCTTGCCAGTGCCCGCGGCCTCAAGGATCAGCAATCCAGCTACGAGCTGGCGCTTGAAAACCTCTATCGCCGCTCACCGGAGTATCGTGAGTGGCAGAACTGGAAGCAAGCCAAAGCGGAGGGTGAACAATGAGCGAAGACATGGTTGTGCTTCCTGGTGAACGTTGCCGCAAGGCTCGCGAAGCCATGGGCTGGACTACGGCGGAAGCCGCCAAGCGCATGCATCTTTCGCAGACTTATCTGCTGGCGCTGGAGGCGGATGATTACGAGCGTCTTCCAGAGGCAACTTTTGTTAAGGGTTACCTGAAAAACTATGCTCGTCTGTTGGGGTTGCCGGCAGATGAGGTGGCCAATACCTTCCAGCAAATGATTAACGAAGATGCTTTCAACAAGCCGCTGGAGTTGCCATCCATGCCTCGCAAGCCGGCGTTGCTGGCGCGGCCCTGGGTCTGGCTTGTGCTGCTGTTGATGGTGATTGTGGCCGGCCTGCTTGCCTGGCCGGAAGGTGCGGATGATGTAGTGCCACCTGAGCCAACGGCTCTGCAGGAAACGGCGGAATCCTCGTCACTGGATCTGGATGCGGATGGCGATAGCCTGCAGGGCGTGGACAGCAGCAATGCCGGTGCTGGCGATACGAATCCTGATCTTGGCGAGGCGCTTTCTCCGGTTGATGACACCGAGGAAGGGGCGCAGCCTGAGCCCGAGGCAGAAACCGAGGCGGTAGACGATTCCATGCTGGCCGAGAGCGGCCTCGATCGCCTGATTCTGGCCTTTTCGACCAATTGTTGGGTGCAAATCAAGGACGCGTCCGGGCGCACCCTGAGACAGGGTGAGCAGCTGGGAGGTGGGACCTTGCAGCTGGATGGCCAGGCGCCGTTCAACGTGACGCTGGGCAATGCCGGCGCCGTTTCGGATATGTACCTCAATGGCGAGGCTGTCACCTTGCCGACGGATTCACCCGGTAAGGTTGTCCGCATCACTCTTCCCTGATTCGCGAGACCAGGAAACATCATGGAACCCGAAGTCAAAATTGAGCGCCGCAAGACCCGGCAGATTTTTGTCGGCAAGGTGCCGGTAGGTGGTGACGCCCCCATCTCTGTGCAAAGCATGACCAATACCGAAACCTGTGACGTGGACGCCACGGTTGGCCAGATTCGTCGGCTGCAGGATGCGGGGGTGGACATTGTCAGGGTATCCGTGCCCAGTATGGAAGCGGCCGACGCCTTTGGAAAAATTCGTGCACAAGTGGATGTGCCACTGGTGGCGGATATCCACTACGACTACAAAATCGCATTGGCAGTGGCAGAAAAGGGGGTCGACTGCCTGCGCATCAACCCGGGCAATATTGGCCGGGAAGACCGTATCAAGGCCGTGATTCAGTGTGCCAAGGACAAGGGGTTACCGATCCGTATTGGTGTGAATGCGGGCTCACTGGAAAAAGAGCTTCAGCGCAAGTATGGCGAGCCTACTTCGGATGCCCTGGTGGAGTCTGCTCTGAGGCATGTAGACATTCTCGACCGTCACGATTTCCAGGACTTCAAAGTCAGTGTTAAGGCGTCTAACGTCTTCATGACGTTGCAGGCTTATCGCAAGCTTTCTGCTCAGATTGAACAGCCTTTGCATCTTGGGGTGACAGAAGCAGGGACTTTCCGTTCCGGTACAGTTAAATCAGCTGTTGCGCTGGGATCCCTGCTTATGGAAGGTATCGGAGATACCATCCGAATTTCGCTGGCGGCAGATCCGGTGGAAGAGGTTCGAGTGGGTTTCGATATTCTCAAGAGCCTGAACCTGCGCAAGAAAGGCGTAAACATCATTGCTTGCCCCAGCTGCTCACGACAGAACTTTGATGTCATTAAAACCGTGAACGAACTGGAAGCACGGCTGGAAGACATCAACGAATCTGTGGATCTGGCCGTGATCGGGTGCCTGGTGAACGGACCGGGCGAAGCCCGCGAAGCCGATGTGGGCCTGACCGGCGGTACACCGAATAATCTCTCCTATGAGGATGGCAAGAAGAGCCATCATGTCAGCAAAGAAGACCTGGTGGATGAGCTGGAACGCATGGTTCGTGCCAAGGTGAAAAAACAGCGTGAGGATGAAGCCAAAGGCATCATTGCGCGTAGTGAATGACAAACGCCGAAGGACCTCGCGGTTACGCGATCGCTCTCATTGTAAAAGGTGCGCTTCAGTGCATGGCTGCGAAGGGGTTCTGGCAGCAAGTGTTAAGGACATGTTGTGAGTAAGAAAGTCACCTCCATACGAGGCATGAACGATATCCTTCCGGAGCAGACAGCCCTGTGGCAGTGGCTGGAAGGCAAGGTGCGAGATGTGCTGGCCAGTTATGGCTACCAGGAAATTCGCATGCCTATTGTGGAACAGACAGACCTGTTCAAGCGCAGCATCGGTGAAGTAACCGATATTGTCGAAAAAGAAATGTACACCTTCGACGATCGCAACGGTGACAGTTTGACCCTTCGCCCGGAAGGTACTGCCAGCTGCGTGCGGGCCTGCGAAGAGCATGGTTTGCTTTACAATCAGGTTCAGCGGCTGTGGTATACCGGCCCCATGTTTCGTCACGAGCGCCCGCAGGCTGGACGCTATCGCCAGTTCCACCAGATCGGAGTGGAAACCTTCGGGATGGACGGGCCGGACATCGACGTTGAAGTGATCCTGATGACCGCGCGGTTGTGGAAAGTTCTGGGCCTTGCTGACAAGGTCACTCTGGAGCTGAACTCACTGGGTGATGCGGGTGACCGGGCCCGCTACCGGGATGCCCTGGTGGTCTACCTGAAGGAACACGTGGCTGAGATTGACGAGGACTCTCGCAAGCGTATCGAAAGAAGCCCGCTTCGGGTACTGGACAGCAAGGATTCTGGCACCCGCAAAGTCCTGGAAGGGGCTCCGCAGCTGGCGGATTACCTCAATGACGATGCCCGAGCCCACTTTGACAGCCTGAAATCCTTGCTCGATGCCAACGGCATTGCTTATAAAGTGAACCCGTATCTGGTGCGTGGCCTGGATTATTACGGCAAGACTGTGTTCGAGTGGGTTACCGATGCACTCGGTGCCCAGGGTACCGTGTGTGCGGGGGGGCGTTACGACGGGCTGGTTGCTCAGCTGGGCGGCAAACCGACCCCGGCGGTAGGTTTTGCCATGGGTGTAGAACGACTCATTCTGCTGATTGAGCAGAACCGCCCGGAACTGTCGGCGCCGGTTGGCGTCTATGTGATGCCGATGGGCGATGTGCTCGCCCCGACCATGATGCTGGCTGAGGCGCTGCGTGATGCTTTGCCAGACCATGGGGTGCAGCTCCACTGCGGTGGTGGCAGCTTCAAAAGCCAGATGAAAAAAGCGGATCGCAGCGGTGCAGCGGTCGCCTTGATTATTGGTGAAAATGAGCTCGCTGATGGCGTGGTGACGGTTAAGCCGTTGCGAGGTCAGGGTGAGCAGGTACAGGTTGCTCAAGGCGATGTGGCCAACGCAGTCACATCGTTTCTGGCATAGACAACGGCAGCGGACAGCAGGGCGCGATGGTCGGTCGGGGTGTTTACATCGCCAATCCGGTACCTTGGCGGTGCTTGCAAAACAGGGTTTCTGCCGCCTCGTCGCATAAACCGGCTGCTTGAAGCCTCTTGCGTTGATGTGAACGTCAGACGAAATGAAATAAACAAGCGCCGGGAAGAATGCTTCCGGGCAATAAAAACGAAAGGAGATCAGGGTGGTAGATTACATCCGTGACGAAGAAGAGCAGGCGGAACTGCTCAAGAACTGGTGGCAGCAAAATGGTACCGCGGCCATCATCACAATCGTGTTGGCTGTGGCCGCTTTGATTGGCTGGCGGGAGTGGCAGGACCACAGTGCAGGGCAGTCCGCTGAGGCGTCTGCTCAATATCAGGAAATGCTCCAGGAGCTGGTCGCGCCACAGCAGGATAGCGCAGCCATCGTCACCAAGGCTGATGCGTTGATTGACGCTTATCCGAAGACCGCTTACGCAGACTATGCCCGTCTGGCTAAAGCCGCGCTTTCGGTGCAGTCCAGTGAATTCGAGCAGGCGGTTGAACTGCTGCAAGCGGTTGCTGACAACGGTGCTACGGATGCTATTGAGTACACGGCTTCCCTGCGCCTCGCCCGTGTCCATCTTCACCAGCAAGCGTGGGACAAGGCGCAGGCTCAACTGGACAAGCGCTTCCCTGAGGCCTTTAACGGTATGGCACTTGAACTTCGGGGTGATCTGGCCAAGGGCCAGGGTGAAACTGAGGTGGCCATACAGCGTTACCAGGAAGCGCTGGCTGTGCTCCAGGATGGTGGTGAAAAAGACCGTGTGCAAATGAAACTGGATGACCTGAAGAGCTAAATGAAATACTTCCTTCTTCCCCTGATGCTGGCCAGCCTTGTGCTGGCTGGTTGCAGCTCTAACCCCAATGCCATTGAACCCAACGATTTGCCTGACTTCGAGGCCAGCTACAAGGTCAAGCGGCTGTGGAGTGAGGGGGTAGGAGATGGTGTTGAAGATAGCCAGCTTTCGCTGCGTCCGGCGGTGACTGCGCTGCAGGTCATTGCCGGCGATGTCTTTGGCGATGTTTATGCGGTAAGCCGGGATAAAGGCAAGCGTCAGTGGCGTAAGAAAACCGGTGATCGTATTGCCGGTGGCTTCTATGCCGGCTACGGCATGGTGCTTTACGGTACCCGAGAAGGGATGGCGGTTGCACTGGATGCCGAAACCGGTGAGGAGCTGTGGCGCACCCAGCTGTCTGGCGAAGTGCTGGCCATTCCTGTCAGCGATGGCAGTCTGACGATTTTCCAGACCCAGGATGGCCATGTGGTCGCGCTGGATGCAGCTACCGGTGAACAGCGCTGGGATTTTGAAACCCCGGTCCCGACGCTCACCTTGCGTGGGCTGGCGCAGCCTACTATTGCGAATGACAGGGTGTATGCCGGCTTTGCCAACGCCAAGGTCGCGGCGCTGGATCTCGCCTCTGGTGCGCCGGTCTGGGAGCAGCGGATTGCTGAGGCGACCGGCCGCTCCGAGTTGGATCGCCTGATCGATGTGGACAGCAACCTGATTGTGGAAGGAGGGGGCGTATTTGCTGTTACCTTCCAGGGACGCATTAGCGTGATGGATCAGGATAATGGCCGCCAATACTGGGACAAGGACATGTCCAGTGCCCTGAACATCAGTACCAGTGGTAGCGGTAGCCTGTTTGTAGCCGATGACGTAGGGGTCGTGCGTGCGGTAGATCAGCGCGGTGGAACGGTGCTATGGAAGCAGGACGGGCTGTATGGCCGTCGTCTTACCGGTACCGCTTTCCAGGATGGGCTGGTGGCTGTGGGAGATTACGAAGGATACATCCACTGGTTGAACGCAGATGATGGCAGCATTGTAGCGCGTAAACGTCATGACGGTGATGGCTTTGCCGGCACCCCTGTCAGTTATGACGACATCCTTTATGTGCTGGGCTACGATGGCAAACTGTCCGCCTATCAGCTGACACCCCGTTAGGCTCTTACCGGTCAACATTCGCAAAGCGCCCCGCTGGATTGCTCCTGCGGGGCGTTTTGCGTAAAGCGTACAGACACGTTTCGCGTTACCATAGCGCCCAAATACCCTTGCAGAGACACCTATGAAACCGGTCATCGCCCTGGTGGGGCGGCCCAATGTGGGCAAATCCACCCTGTTTAATCGACTCACCCGTACCCGTGATGCCCTTGTGGCGGACTTCCCGGGTCTGACCCGCGACCGCAAGTACGGTGACGGGCGCATGGGCGACTACCCTTATACCGTGGTAGACACCGGGGGTATTGGCGAGAACGAGGATGGCATTGATGCCCCCATGACAGACCAGTCCCTGCGAGCGGTAGGGGAAGCGGATCTGGTGCTGTTTATGGTGGATGGCCGGGCCGGGCTGACGGCAGCGGACGAGCAGATTGCTGCAGAGCTACGCAAGCTGCCGAAACCGACCTATTTGGTAGTCAACAAGACGGATGGCATTGATGCCGATACTGCCATGGCAGATTTTTATGCCTTGGGCATGAGTGATGTCCTGCCTATTGCTGCCGCTCATGGGCGTGGTGTACGCAGCATGATTGAAACCGTCATGGAGGCGTTTCCGGATCTGGAGCCGCTTGATCCTGAGCAGGAAGCCGAGAGGCCCCGGCAGGATGACAGCATCCGTGTTGCGGTGCTGGGGCGACCCAATGTGGGTAAGTCCACCCTGATCAACCGTATGCTTGGCGAAGAGCGGGTCGTCGTGTTTGACCACGCGGGGACCACCCGTGACTCGATCGAAATTCCCTTTGAGCGCATGGGCAAGCCCTACACGCTGATTGATACGGCCGGTGTGCGCCGCCGGGGCAAGGTCTACGAGATGGTGGAAAAATTTTCCGTCATCAAGGCGTTGCAAGCGGTGGAGGCGGCGCAGGTGGTGGTCATTGTCATTGATGCCCGGGAGGGGATTACCGACCAGGATCTTCACCTTTTGGGCTATGTTCTCGATAGCGGTCGTGCGCTTATGATTGCAGTGAACAAATGGGATGGCCTTGATGCGGATCATAAGGAGCGGGTGCGCGTCGAGCTTGGGCGCCGGCTGGAATTTGCTCCCTGGGTCAAAATCAAGTTCATCTCAGCGTTGCATGGCACCGGAGTGGGTGACCTCTGGGGCATGGTGGAAAAAGCCTGGGATAGTGCCTTTATCAAGGTGGGTACCAATGAAATGACAAGGATCATGGAGTCCATTACGGCAGGGCACCCACCGCCACGCAATGGTCGTTTCCGGGCCAAGCTGCGTTTTGCCCACATGGGGGGCAATAACCCGCCCACCATTGTGCTGCACGGTAACCGGACCGAGTCGCTGCCCCACAGTTACAAGCGCTTCCTGGAAAACCGCTTCCGTGAAGCCCTGCAACTGGAAGGTACCCCCATCCGGCTGGAATTCAAGTCTGGATCTAATCCCTACGAGGGGCGCAAGAATGAGCTCACCGAGCGTCAGGTGCATAAACGTCGCCGCATGATAAAACGCATGAAGAAGTGACCGGCAGGCCAGTGGAGGGCTGATCATCAAACGTTGGGGGAAGGGGCTGTTCGTCGCAACTGGCATGTTGATGCCGGTTAGTCTCTGGGCCATGGAGCCTATGATGCCTCTTGCCGACATGCCTGCCATGGTGCTGACGCCAGCGCGGGTCAGCCAGCCTCAGTCCGAAGCCCCGGCCAGCGTGACGGTCATTGACCGCAACCTGATTGAGGCCAGTGGTGCCCGTGAACTCTATGAAGTGCTGAAGCTGGTGCCCGGCATGACGGCCATCAAAGTGGATGGCAATGTGCCCACAGTGGCATACCACGGTACCCAGGCCCGGGATTCGCGGCGCATGCTGGTGTTGCTGGATGGACGCAGTCAGTATCAGCCGGGGCTTTCCCGTGTTAACTGGAATGACATGCCGGTTGATATCCGGGACGTGGAGCGCATTGAGGTAACACGGGGCCCGGCAGCGGCGGCCTATGGCGCCAATGCCTTCACGGCGGTGGTGAATATCATTACCCGTGATCCGCGGGATATCAGCAAGCATACGGTCTCTGTCCGGGGAGGGAATAATGGCATCCTGGATGGCCGTGCTGCTGCTGTAGGGCATGGCGACAACACTGCCTGGCGAGCCTCTGTGTCACGTCGGGCAGATGATGGCTACGATGAACCCTTTGAAGGGGAAACGCGTCCGGACCGCAAGCGGATTGAAACGCTGAATACAGAATGGGTCTGGGAGTCTGATTCGCACAATACCTTTGCACTGCAGGTCGGGGGGAGCCAGAGTCGCCTCGAGCGTCAGCAGGAGAGCGGCGTCGCTGATATCGGGCGCTATACACGGGAACCGGTTCAAAAGGGTGAGCGGGCCTTTCTCGGATTGGAGTGGCAGCATGTGTTTTCTGCCACACATCAGTTAAAGATCAGCACCTACGGCCAATACAACAAGGAAGTCACGGATTTCGGGGTCTGTTATCTGGATCCGTTTACCGGTCAGCAAGGGCCTGGCGGGGCACTATTGTTCTCCCAGGAATTACGTGAGCTGTATTCGCAGAACGGGGGGGATACAGCGGCAACCTTTGCGGCGGTGCCCACCAGTGGCCCGGTGTTGTCCCGCTATGGTTCGCTGCAGGGGGTCGCGGGGGTGAATTTCTGTGCCGACAGTGAGTTGGACCTGCAGGAAGAACGCTACGATCTGGAAGTGCAGGATACCTGGCAAATCAACGATCGAATGCGCCTGGTGAGTGGTGCCAATGTCCGCCATGACCGGGTGAGTTCACAGGCCTATCTTTCGGGAACGGAAGATAATGTCAGCTACCGGCTGTTTGGCAATCTGGCTGTGGATGTGCTCAGTCCCTTGACGCTAAATCTTGGGGGGTATTGGGAAAGAGACCAGATCAATGGTGAGCATTTCAGTCCCCGAGGAGGGGTCAGCTGGCGAGTGGCACCGGGCCATACCTTGCGATATGTCTATTCCCGGGCGGTACGTACACCGGATATCTATGAAGATCAGGCAATCACCAATATTCAGGCTCTGGATATGTCCGAGCCGTTTGCCAGTAATCCGGAGGCCCTTTTGGGCTGGTCCCCCTCCTACTTCTTCATCACCCAGAGCAGCCCTGGCACCCTCAAACCGGAGAAAATTCGCTCGGAGGAAATCGGATACTACGGACAGTTCCGGTTTCTGGAGCTGGACGTTCGCTATTTTCAGGAAGAACTCACCGACCTGCTCAGTCACGCCCTGAACCCGTTTGAGTTTGAACCCAATAATGAAGGCTGGGTAAAACATCAGGGCACCGAGGCTCAGTTGACTTTTCGGCCCACGGTAAACCATCTACTCCGGCTGACCGGGGCGCACATTCATACCCATACCAACAAGAAGACAGAAACCCGAATTGCGGCAAGGGATTCCGGCAGCGCTTTATGGGCGTGGCAGCTGGCGTCTCAGTGGGGGGTGTCAACAGCTTACTATTTCGCCAATGATTATAATGACTATCGGTACGAACGGGCGGATTTGCAAATCCGCTTTCGCCACCGCGCCGGTCCGGCGGAGCTGGAGTGGCGGGCGGTGATTCAGCATGCGCTGAACAAGGAGCCGATCGTCTTCGAGGAAAACCAGTACCAGGAAGACAGGATGTGGCTGGAGCTGGAGATGAAGATCTGATGCGGCAGGGACGTGATTGGCTGATAGCGCTACTGCTGGTGCTGGCGCCCTCGTCCCTGTTTGCCCAAACGCCCCCGCTGGCGGTGTATGTCGAAGGAGCGCAAGGGCATTTCCGCTCTGGCTTTATTCAGGCCCTTCAGGCGGCTGGACAACCTCTCGTTCTGGTCGCCTCCGAGCAAGACAGTGACATGCTCATTGCCTTGGGCGATGAGGCTTTCTCGCGTGCGCTGGAGCAGGGGAAGCCCGTCCTGGGTGTGTTTGTCAGCCGTGCGCTGGCAGAAAAAGTCGAACGCAAGGGGTGCCATTGTGCTGCGATCTGGGCGGGCGTGGCACTTGATGACCAGCTTGCAATGCTGGAAGTGATGATGCCTCTGGCTCGCAAGGTTGGGGTGGTTCTTGGGCCCAACAGCGCGTGGTCACAAGGCGCGCTGCAGGATTACAGCGGCAGATTAAGTCTTTTCCCCATGTTGGTGTCTCCGGAAAATGAGTTGGGCGACTTGTTGCGCGAGACACTTCCGGAACTGGATGTTCTGTTGTTGCCGGTGGACGAGGATCTCTTTGGGCCAGCAGCTGCCAAACTGATCCTGTTGACCAGTTACCGTTTGCGCCGTCCGGTTTTTGGCCCGGAGCAAAGCTATGTCCAGGCGGGAAGTGTGGCCAGTCTTTACGCGAGCGGGGGTGATCTGGTGGCGGAAGCACTGGTTCATCTGGAGTCATTTCGACAGCGTAAGCGGTTCCGGCGATCGGGTTTTGTGCATACCCCTTCGGTGATTGTTAATGAACACGTGGCTGGCAGCTTTGATATGCGGTACAGCAACACCGAAGCCTTGCGTGATGCCCAGGAGATGCTGCCATGAAGACGCAGGCTGGTATCCGTAAGCAGTTACAGATCCTGGGGGTCGTCCCTGCGCTGTTTATGCTGGGTTTGCTGCTGGTCGCCCTGACCTGGCAGCGTTTCGAAGATGCAGATCGGGACTTGCAAGCGTTGGGCAGCTTTATGGCCCAGCAAATCGCTTCCTCATCTGAATATGGGGTGCTGGCGGGAAACTATGGAGACCTGCGCCGTCAGGCACAGCTGGCAATGCAGCAAGCGGATCTTCAGTACGTGGTCTTTCGTGACGAAAAGGGCAAAGTGCTGCTTTACGAAGGGCGAAATGATCAGCCCCGGACCCAGGGAATCATGGAGTTCCAGTCTGGCATCTACCAACAACCTGTGGCGGAAACCGACACGTTGAGGTTGGCACTGGATGATAGCCTGGAACCTGTGCGGATAGGCTCTGTGGTACTTGGTATGTCCAATGCCCGCCTGCTGGCACGACAAAAAGAAATTCTGTTGGCGAGTCTGATCCCCGCTCTTTCAGCGACCTTGCTCGGTCTGTGGATTGCCCAGTATCTTGCGCGCCAGATCGCCTCTCCAATCAACTACCTTTCAGGGTTGCTGCGAACCCTGCGTCACGGGGATTATCACGTCCGGGGCACCAGCCGACTGCATGGCGAGCTTGGTGAGCTGCAGGATGATATCAATCAACTGGCCGGCAGTTTGGAAACGGCACGAGACGATCAGCAGCTGGCTATTGAGGAGTTAAAGGCGGCTCACCAGCAGGCACAAAGTGCCAGTCAGGCGAAAAGTGATTTTCTGGCGATGATGAGTCACGAACTTCGCACCCCCATGAATGGCGTGTTGGGAATGCTGCAATTACTGGAAGAAACTCGCCAGAGTGAGGAACAGCATGAATACACCCAGGTCGCGCTTGAGTCCACGGGGCATTTGCTGGACGTAATCAACGATATTCTCGATTTTTCGCGTATTGAAGCGGGGCGCATGGATCTTGATCCAATGTACTTCGAATTGATGCCGCTGCTACAAAATTGTCTTTCAACCTTTCGGTATCTGGCTGAGAAAAAAGGTATTTATTTGCATCTCGAGACCGCTGATCTGATCAAGCGACGGGTGGTACGTACCGATCCGACCCGGTTGCGCCAGGTGCTTAATAACCTTATCTCCAATGCCATCAAGTTCACCAGTGAAGGTGGGGTGACAGTAAGGGTGAAAGGGGCGCTGGTGGAGCCAGACTGGCTGGATCTGAAGCTTTCAGTGGAAGATACCGGTATTGGGATTCCACAGGAAAAACAGGCGCAATTGTTCAAGGCATTTTCCCAGCTGGATTCCTCTACCTCCAGACGTTTTGGTGGGACGGGGCTGGGGCTGGCCATCGCCCGTCGGCTCAGCGAGATGCTGGGAGGGCAATTGACTGTCGAAAGTCCGGATGGCGGTGGTAGCACATTCACATTGTCACTGCGGTTGCTATTCCGCCAAGACATGCCTGAGCAGAATGAAGTGGTATTGATCAGCGGTGAAGCCGAGCCGCGCACTCTAAGCGGCCTGGTGTTGCTGGTCGAAGATAACGAAGTGAATCTGATGGTCGCTCGCCGCATTCTTGAGCAGATGGGGGGCACGGTGGTTACGGCCCTCAATGGTAAAGAGGCGCTGGACAGGGTCAAGCAACGGGATTTCGACTGCATCCTCATGGATGTGCAGATGCCGGTGCTCGACGGCATGGAGGCAACTCGCCAGCTCAGGCAGTGGGAGCGGGAGCAGGGCCGGGCGCCTATTCCGGTCATTGCCTTGACCGCCAACGCCATGGAAGAAGAGCGCGAGAGGTGCTTTTCTGCAGGCATGGACGACCATCTGGCCAAGCCGTTCCGCCGTCAGCAACTCAGTCGTGTGCTGACCCCGTATCTGACCCTTGAACGTACTCAATCCGGGCGCTGAACTCTCCGTCTGTCAGACGTGTGGTGATGGTGTCGCCGGGTTGCAGCTGTGCGGCGGAGCGCACGGCTTCTTCCCCTTTGAAGGTAATGCTGTAGCCCCGCGCCAGCGTTCGCAGCGGACTCGCAGTATCCAGCCGTTTTCCCAGGCCTCCCAGCCGGACTTGCTCCTGCTGCAACTGTCGCAACAGCGGGGCGGGTAACCGTTTATTCAGGCTGTCCAGCCGTTGCTGTCGCTCGGCCAGCACTCGCTGAGGGGACAGTCTTGCCAGTCGTTGCTGGCTGGGTTTCAGGCGACTGCCAAGCAGGTCCAGACGATGTTGCATCTGGCGCTGCAGGCGAGCGTGGAGTTCGTCCAGGCGCTGACTGCTTTGCTCCAGCGAGTGGCGCGGGGAACGCAACCGCTGGCGCAGGTGCCGCAGGCGATCGCCGGGTGTACGCAATTGCTGGGCCATGACCCATTTGAGGCGACGTTGCAGGGCGTTAAACCGCTGGCTGACCACAGACAGGTCCGGGCTCACCAGCTCCGCGGCAGCGGATGGGGTCGGGGCGCGCAGGTCAGCAGCAAAGTCCGTCAGCCCGGTGTCCACTTCGTGGCCAACCGCCGAGACGATGGGAATTGGACAAGCGGCCACGGCCCGGGTCAGGGTTTCGTCGTTGAACGCCCAAAGGTCTTCCAGGGAGCCGCCACCACGGCCGATGATCAGTACGTCGCACTCATTGCGCGCGACCGCGGTGTTGAGCGCCTGTGTCAGCTGGGCAGGGGCATCGGCTCCCTGGACAGCGGCGGGATAGATGACCACCGGGATCGAAGGGCAACGCCGCTTGAGGACCTGAAGAATATCGCGGATGGCAGCGCCGGACGGGGAGGTGATCACGCCAATCTGTCGTGGCCAGTCCGGCAGGCCCTGCTTGCGCTCCTGGGCAAACAGGCCTTCTGCCTGCAGCTGGGCCTTGAGGGCGTCAAAGCGGGCCTTGAGCGCGCCTTCCCCGGCGGGCTCCATGTGTTCCACCACAATCTGGAAATTACCGCGCGGGACATACAGGGTGACTTTGGCCCGTACCAGCACTTGCTGGCCATTTTGCGGCTGGAAATCCAGCAGCCTGTTACGGTTTCGAAACATGGCCCCGTTAATCTGGGCGCGGGCATCCTTGAGGCTGAAGTACCAGTGACCCGAAGCCGGCCGGGAGAAGTTGGACAATTCCCCCTGCAGCCATATCAGCGGAAAGGAGCCTTCCAGCAGTCCCTGGGCTTCCAGGTTCAGCTGGCTGATGGAAAGGGGGTCGGTGCGCGATGAAAAACTCATCGCGGGAGAGTAGCGACTTTCGCCGCCGCCCGCTACTGTCCGGATTGTGTACAAGGGCTGAAATGACGTATAATCGCCCGCTTAATTTCCGGGGGTGGCCTAGGTTTGGCCGCCTTGACCGGCGGCACCCGGGTCCCCTCCTTAACTCCGGGTGCGTCTGACAGAACCCCAATCAGCGGTTCGAGTCGGAAACCCTCTCACTTCCTACGGTGCAATATGCTCAGAATCGTGCAAGAAGCATTGACGTTCGACGACGTTCTGCTTGTACCCGCCCATTCCAATGTGCTGCCCAAGGATGTGTCCCTGAAAAGCAAATTGACGCGGGACATCTCTTTGAACATTCCTCTGGTCTCTGCAGCCATGGATACGGTCACCGAGCACCGCCTGGCCATTACCATGGCCCAGGAAGGCGGCATCGGCATTCTCCACAAGAGCATGGATCAGGAAGACCAGGCGCGAAATGTGCGCATGGTGAAAAAATACGAATCCGGTGTTGTTAAAGACCCGATCACCATTGGTCCGAAGGCCACCGTGGCCGAGCTGCTGCGCCTGACCGAAGCCAACAATATCTCCGGGGTACCGGTGGTCGAAGGCGATAAGGTAGTAGGCATTGTCACCAGCCGTGATACCCGATTCGTCACCAACTACGACCAGCACGTTGAAGACATCATGACCGGCAAGGACCGGCTGGTGACCGTGCAGGAAGGTGCCGGTGCGGACGAAGTCCAGCTGCTGCTGCACAAGAACCGTATCGAGAAAGTGCTGGTGGTCAATGATGCGGGTGAATTGCGCGGCATGATCACCGTGAAGGACATCGAGAAGGCCCGCAAATATCCCAATGCCTGCAAGGACTCTCAGGGCCGCTTGCGCGTGGGGGCCGCAGTGGGCACGGGCGCCGGTACGGATGAGCGTGTGGCTGCACTGGTTGAAGCCGGTGTCGACGTTATCGTTGTGGATACCGCTCACGGTCATTCCCAGGGCGTTATCGACCGTGTCGCCTGGGTCAAGAAAAACTTCCCGGATGTGCAGGTTATTGGCGGCAACATTGCCACCGCGGCAGCGGCAAAAGACCTGGTGGCGGCGGGTGCCGATGCGGTGAAAGTCGGTATCGGCCCGGGTTCCATTTGTACCACCCGTATTGTTGCGGGTATCGGCGTGCCACAGATTTCTGCCATTTCTGACGTGGCGGCTGCCCTCGACGGTACCGGCGTGCCGCTGATTGCCGATGGCGGTATTCGTTTCTCCGGTGATATTGCCAAGGCTGTGGCGGCGGGTGCCAGCGCCATCATGATCGGTTCCCTGTTGGCAGGAACGGAAGAAGCCCCGGGTGAAGTCGAGCTGTACCAGGGGGGCTACTACAAGGCCTACCGTGGCATGGGCTCGTTGGGTGCCATGTCGGGCAAGACTGGCTCATCCGACCGCTATTTCCAGGATGCGGCGGCCGGTATTGAAAAGCTGGTGCCAGAAGGTATCGAAGGCCGGGTGCCCTACAAGGGGCCGATGAGCGCCATCGTTCACCAACTGATGGGTGGCCTGCGTGCCTCCATGGGCTACACCGGCTGCGCCACTGTCGATGAAATGCGCACCAAGCCCGAGTTCGTGAAAGTGTCTGCCGCCGGGATGAAAGAGTCCCACGTGCATGACGTGACGATTACGAAGGAAGCTCCGAATTATCCGGTTGGGTGATTCGAGGTCTATCGTGACTTGAAAGGGGTCGGACGTCTGAGGTTGGACGTCTGGCGCCAGAATCGGTCGGAGGCATCTCCGGCCGTTTTGTTTTTTTAAAGCGTCCGACGTCAGACATCCGACGTCCGACTCGTAACCAACAAGGCCCGGTGCCAGCCGCCGGCAACCACCGCGGGATAGAACCCCATGCAAGACATTCATGCCCAGCGCATCCTTATTCTGGACTTCGGTTCCCAGTACACCCAGCTGATCGCCCGTCGTGTGCGTGAAATCGGGGTCTACTGTGAAATTCGTGCCTTTGACATGACCGCAGAAGAGATCAGCGAGTTTGCGCCCAAGGGCATTATCCTGTCGGGTGGCCCTGAGTCGGTGACAGCGGCTGAAACCCCGCGTGCACCGCAGGCGGTGTTTGATGCTGGCGTGCCGGTGTTGGGTATCTGCTACGGCATGCAGACCATGGCCGAGCAGTTGGGTGGCAAGGTGGTCGCGGGTGAGAAACACGAGTTTGGTTACGCCCGGGTGGAAAAGGCAGAAAGTAACCGCCTTCTCGATGGCATTGTCGACCATGAAGAGCATGCCAGTGAATTTCTGGATGTGTGGATGAGCCACGGGGACCGTGTCGGTGCGACACCGGACGGCTTCAAGGTGATCGCCACTACCGGCAGCTGCCCGATTGCCGGCATGGCCAACGATGAAAAGCGGTTCTATGGCATCCAGTTCCACCCCGAAGTGACACATACCCTGCAGGGTGGTCGGCTGCTCGAGCGTTTTGTTCGCGAGTTGTGTGACTGTGAAGCCCTGTGGACCCCCAGCAATATCATCAACGACGCTATCGAGACCATCCGCGAGCAGGTGGGTAGCGACGAGGTGATCCTCGGTCTGTCCGGTGGCGTGGATTCCTCAGTGGTGGCGGCGCTGCTGCACAAGGCCATTGGTGAGCAGCTTACCTGTGTGTTTGTGGACAACGGCCTGCTGCGTCACCAGGAAGGTGACCAGGTGATGGAAATGTTTGCCGACAACATGGGCGTGAAAGTGATCCGTGTGGACGCGGAAGACAATTTCCTCGGCAAGCTGGCCGGAGAGGCCGACCCGGAGAAGAAGCGCAAGATCATTGGTAATACCTTTATCGACATCTTCGATGAAGAAGCGGGCAAGCTGAAGAACGCCAACTGGCTGGCCCAGGGCACCATCTACCCGGATGTGATCGAGTCCGCCGCCAGCAAGACAGGCAAGGCGCACGTGATCAAGAGCCACCACAATGTGGGCGGCCTGCCGGAAGACATGAAGCTCAAGCTGGTGGAGCCTCTGCGTGAGCTGTTCAAGGATGAGGTGCGCAAGATCGGTCTGGAATTGGGCCTGCCCTACGACATGGTCTATCGCCACCCCTTCCCGGGTCCGGGCCTTGGGGTTCGTATCCTTGGTGAAGTGAAGAAGGAATACGCCGACACCTTGCGTCTGGCGGACCATATCTTCATTGAAGAGCTGAGAGCGGCGGGGCTGTACCACAAGACCAGCCAGGCTTTTGCGGTGTTTTTGCCAGTCAAATCCGTGGGCGTGGTGGGCGACGCCCGCCGCTACGAATACGTGGTCGCGCTGCGTGCGGTGGAAACCATCGACTTCATGACCGCTCGCTGGGCGCATTTGCCCTACGAGTTCCTCGAGCTAGTCTCCAGCCGCATTATCAATGAAATCCCTGGCATCAGCCGGGTGACCTACGATATTTCGTCCAAGCCGCCAGCCACGATTGAGTGGGAGTAAGGCCGGATCAGCGAAAAGGGCGGCCTGTGGCCGCCTTTTTTGTTGGCGGTCAGGCCGTTTTGCTGCTTGAAAAACAAGCGGATTTGCTTAAAATACGCAGCCTTCCCGGAATTCGGGGCCGCTGAGACGGCTTCCGGATCGTGAGCAGAGTCTCACTGCCGGGCAGAATTCATTCCGTTTCAGTCAGTTGCGCGCTTCAAACCAGCGGGTTTGGGGTTGTTGTGCCCATTGTAGTGGCATACAATGCGCGCCTTTACTGGGGCGGCGAGGCGTCGCCTCATTGTCTAAAACAGAGTGGAGGTTCACGACATTAAGCGTGGAGGCAACAAGGGCCGCGAGCAACGCGCCCGGATCAATCAGCAAATCCAGGGAACCGAAGTTCGGTTAATCGATGTGGACGGTGAGCAGGTAGGGATTGTCAGCCTGCAGGATGCACTGGACAAGGCGACCGCGAAGCAACTGGATCTGGTAGAAATCTCCCCTGGTGCGGAACCGCCGGTTTGTCGAATCATGGATTACGGCAAACACCTGTTTGAGGCGAAGCAAAAGGCCAAAGAGGGGCGCAAGAAGCAGCGCCAGACTCAGGTCAAGGAAATCAAATTCCGTCCCGGCACCGATATCGGCGACTATGAGGTGAAACTGCGTAACCTCAGAAAGTTCCTCGAGGCCGGCGACAAAACCAAGATTACCGTCCGTTTCCGCGGCCGGGAAATGGCTCACCAGGAGCTGGGCCGGGAACTGCTCGAGCGTATCGAGAAGGACCTGGAAGAGTTCGGCACTGTGGAGCAGCGCCCGAATATGGAAGGTCGCCAGATGATCATGGTGATCGGCCCGGGCAAAAAGAAGAAGTAACCCTTTCTGATTCGGAAAATGTTACTCCCTAAATTAACCAACTTGAGAAGGTACCATGCCTAAAATCAAGACAAATCGTGGGGCTGCCAAGCGTTTCAAGAAAACCGCCTCCGGTTTCAAGCGCAAGCAGGCATTCAAAAACCACATCCTGACCAAGAAGTCTTCCAAGACTATCCGTCAGCTGCGTCCGAAAACCGAGGTACATGATTCTGATGTAGCTCTGGTTAAACGCATGATGCCCTACGCATAACTGATACGGATCTGGAGACTAGACAATGGCACGAGTAAAACGTGGTGTGCAGGCCCGTCGTCGGCACAAGAAAATTCTCAAGCAGGCTAAAGGCTACTACGGTGCCCGCAGCCGTGTATTCCGTGTAGCGGTTCAGGCCGTTACCAAAGCCGGTCAGTACGCGTACCGCGACCGTAAGGTTCGCAAGCGTCAGTTCCGTCGTCTGTGGATTGTTCGTATCAACGCCGCTGCGCGTCTGAACGGCCTGTCCTACAGCCGCATGATCGATGGTCTGAAAAAAGCGTCCATCGAAGTTGACCGTAAAGTACTGGCGGACATCGCTGTCCGCGATCAGGCAACCTTTAGCGCTTTGGCCGAAAAAGCCAAAGCGAGTCTCACCGCCTGATTACTGTTTCGTCCTAGACAAAACAGCATACTCAACGGGGGAAGAGCTCGCGCTCTTCCCCCGTTTTTGTTTAAAAGA
>OBIY01000314.1_pt1 | contig 20407 bp, 21 predicted proteins | sample 1519841 | NCBI WGS metagenome assembly OBIY01 (sample SAMN03019774, study PRJEB22545) | beach sand metagenome | biome: beach; feature: sea beach; material: beach sand | place: USA: Municipal Pensacola Beach, FL | collected 2010-07-30 | depth 30-40 cm m
CGGTAGCCGTAGTTTGACGGCCCAGTACTCGCCCGTACGCTGCATTTCCCGCAGGTGTACTTGCGGGTCACGTGGCGGGCGACGCGCCGAGGTTTCTGATGTCGTGAGGGTGTGCGTGGTGAGCGCGCGCCACAGTCCGGTGAGCACCAGGAACGCGCAGAGGCCCGCCGCCGGCAGCCAGATCAGACGTTCCCAGCGTGTTCCGGACAGCGGTAGCCAGCTGTCGGCGGCCACTGCCAGTGCCACACTGACTACAAGCAGACCTGCCCAGCGCGGCCAGCTGCTACTGGATCGGGCGGCGTTCACATGGTCTCCCTGTGGAACATTTGATTTTTGATGCTTATTTAAGATGCAAAAACCTACCACAGGACTGTTCACACGCATCTGACTAACTAGCGTATAGGGCCCGTTGTGTAACAGATCACTTGGGTGCAGTGGCTGGCGGTGGCGATGGCGCGGCGGGGCAGATAGGTCACCGTCCGAAATCGCCGCCCAGGGCCTGCAGCAGGGCCAAAGCCACCACGGCGGCAGTTTCGGTACGCAGCACGCGCGGACCGATGCGAACACCGCAATAACCCGCTGCCTGGGCGGTGGCAACTTCGGTTGGTGACAGACCACCCTCGGGGCCGATCAGTACGTTGACCGTGCCCTGGTAGGGGCCGGTTTGCATCAGCGCCTGTCCGGCCCGCGGATCAAGCAGTACCCCGGCGCCGTCGAGCGGCTGCGCCAGGTGCGCCGCCAGCGAACGCGGCTCGGCTACCGGCGGCAGGCGTGTGCGTCCGCTTTGCTCACACGCCGCCAATACCACCCCGCGCCAGTGGGCCAGGCGCCGTGCCTCGCGTTCTGCGGTCAGACGCGCCACGGTGCGTTCAGTGACCAACGGCACGATCTCGCCGACCCCGAGCTCGACGGCCTTTTGCAGGGCGTAGTCCATGCGTTCCCCGCGCGAGATGCCCTGCAGCAGGCGCACGGTGAGGGGCGATTCGGTCCTGTCGGGGGTGAACTCGCCGACCATGGCCTGCAGTGTCGTCCGGTCGGCGCCAGGCACCAGGGTGGCGGAAAACTCGCCGCCGCGCCCGTTGAATAAAACCAGACGGTCACCGGAGCGCAGGCGCAGCACCTTGATCGCGTGATCGTGGGTGCGGCGGTCGAGCGTTACCGGTTCGCCGCAGTGCAGTGGCTGGTCGATGAAAAGACGCGGAATTCGCATGACCGTTCAGCTGTTGGCCAGGCGCACGAAGTCGGCCACCGACAGCCGTTCCGGGCGCAGGCCGGGGTCGATGCCGGCCGCCGCGAACTGGGCAGCGGTGACCAACGTGCCGACGCTGTTGCGCAGGGTCTTGCGTCGCTGAGCGAAGGCCCGCTGAACCAGGTCAGAGAGCCGCCTCTCGTCGGTGGCGGGATGCGGCAGGGTGACGTAGGGCGTCAGCTGCAGCATGCGCGAATGCACTTTCGGCGGTGGAAAGAAGGCGCCTGGCGACACCACGAACAGCGCTTCGGCGGCGCAGGCGTACTGGATCATCACCGACAGCCGGCCGTAGTCGGCGTCACCGGGCGAGGCGACGATGCGGTCGACGACTTCGCGCTGCAGCATGAACAGCATGTCGGCGATCGCCTGGCGGTACGTCAGCAGATGAAACAGCAGGGGCGAGGAGATGTTGTACGGCAGGTTGCCGAACACGCGCAGCCGCTGGCCGGCTGTCGCCAAGGTGGAAAAGTCGAATCGCAGCGCATCCGCGCCGATCAGGTGCAGGCCGTCGTCCTGGAAGCGTTCGGTCAGGTCCACGGCCAGGTCGCGGTCCAGCTCGATGGCGGTCAGTGCCTGCGTACGCGCCAGCACGGGCGCGGTGAGGGCGCCGCGCCCAGGGCCAATTTCCACCAGGTGTTCGCCCGGGCGTGGGTCCAGTGCCGCCACGATGCGGCCGATGGTTGCCGGGTCGTGCAGAAAATTCTGGCCGAAACGCTTGCGCGGTGCGTGCATCAGCCGGTGCCCAGCGTCGCCGCCAGATCAAGCGCGGCACGCAGGCTGCCGGCGTTGGCACGGCCGCTTCCGGCCAGGTCGTAGGCGGTACCGTGATCGACCGAGGTGCGCACGATCGGCAGGCCAAGGGTGACGTTCACCGCCTGGCCGAAGCCGGCGTACTTGAGTGTGGGCAGCCCCTGGTCGTGGTACATGGCCAGCACCGCGTCGAACGGTTCGAGTCGTGATGGGGTGAACAGGGTGTCGGCCGGCAGCGGGCCGGTGACGTCGATGCCTTCGGCAACGGCGGCGGCGATGGCGGGTGCGATGACGTCGATTTCCTCGCGCCCCAAATGGCCACGTTCGCCGGCATGCGGGTTCAGGCCACACACCGCGATGTGGGGCCGGGCGATGCCAAAGCGCCGGCGCAGGTCGTGCGCGAGGATGCGTACAGTGCCGGTCAGACCCGATACGCTCAGGGCGTCGGGCACCTGGCGCAGCGGCAGGTGGGTGGTGGCCAGTGCCACGCGCAGCGCGCCGGCCACCAGGAGCATCACCACCTGCTCCGTGCCGGTGCGCCCGGCCAGGTATTCGGTGTGGCCGCTAAACGGCACGCCCGCATCGCAGATGACCCCTTTGTCGAGCGGCGCGGTGACCAGCCCATCGAAGTGTCCGTCCAGACAGCCACTGACCGCGACGTTGAGTGTTTCGAGCAGCGCCGGGGCATTGACGGGCAGCGGCCGGCCGGCGTCGGGCAGCCGCGCCAGCGGTACGTGCCGGACCGACACGGTGTTCGGCAGCGACGCGGCGGGGACGCCGGGCGCAAGCGGTACCAGGCTGACTTCGTATCCGAGCTGCGAGGCCCGTGCGCGCAGCAGCGTGATGTCGCCGATCAGCGTGATCGCCACCCCCGCCGGCGGCTGGCGGGCGACCTCCAGGCAGATGTCCGGTCCGATACCGGCCGGTTCGCCGACGGTCAGCGCCAGACGTCGCATCACATCGCCTACAGGCGCAGCTCCACGTACGCCTCGTCGCGCAGGCGTTGCAACCAGGTCTGGGTCATTTCCTCGGCTTTGCGCATGCGCAGTGTCTCCATGGCATGGGCGCGGCGGTAGGCGGCGGTGTCGTCATGGCTGCGCCGGCCGAGTACACGGATCAGGTGGTAGCCGAAGTTGGACCTCACAGGTTCGCTGAGCTCGCCCTCGGGCAGGCCCTGCATCGCCTTGGCAAATGCAGGTACCAGGCTCTGGCTGCTGACCCAGCCCAGGTCGCCGCCCTTGATCGCCGAGGTTGGGTCGTCCGAGTGGGTGCGGGCGAGATCGCGCAGGCTTTCGCCTGCCAGGATGCGTCGGCGCAGCGACTGGGCGCGCGCACGGGCTTCGTCCTCGCGGCCTGGTTCGACCTTGACCAGAATGTGTTCGACGTGGGTCTGCTCGACCACATGCCGGCCGCCCGCGGCATCCGATTCGAGAACTTTCAGGATGTGGAAGCCGTTGGCACTTGGAATCACTTCGCTGATCTGACCCGGTGCCAGGTCCCGCACTGCCGCAAGGAAGGGAGCCGGCAGCTCGTCGGCGTTGCGCCAGCCCAGGTCGCCGCCTTCGAGCGCCTGCTGGCCTTTGGACACCGCCACGGCGGTGCTGGCGAAATCCGCACCCGCCGTCAGCTGCTGGTGCACGTCCCGGGCTCGGGCGGCGACGCGCCGTTGCTGTTCCGGCGATGGATCGAGCGGTAGCGGAATGAGGATGTGTGCCAGACGGTAGCGGCCGGCCGCCGCCGCGCCGCCTTCGGCCAGGAAGCGCTCCACCTCGGCCTCGGACACGGCGATGCGGTCGATCACTTCTTTCTGGCGCAACTGGGTGATGCGCATCTCGTCGCGAATGTCGTTGCGAAACTCCCTGAAGTTGCCGCCCTCAGCGACGATCGTCTCGCGCATCTGGCTCAGCGTCATGTCGTTGCGCTGGGCGATGTTCTGCAGGGTGAAGTTCAGTTCGTCGTCGCTGATGTTGATCCCGGCTTGGTCGGCCAGTTGCACCTGCAGGCGACGAAGGATGAGGTGATCGAGCACCTGGCGTTCGAACTCGTGCCGTGGCGGCACCGCCGTCCCCCGTCGCTGCAAGTCCGACAGAATGCGCTGGACTTCACGCTCAAGCTCGCTTTCGACGATGACGTCCTTGTTGACGACCGCCACCACGCGGTCGAGGTTGGCGGCCGGCGCCAGGGGTGTCAGCAGCAGCGCGCCGATTAACAGAAGCAGTCGTTTCACGTCAGGATGTTTCCGCAACTTGTCGTCAGTAGCCGTAGGCGTCGCGGCTGTAGCCGAACACGCCCTCGGTGAGCAGGTTTTCCACCTTGTTGCCGATGTTGGTCAGTCCCTTCAGTTCCAGCTCGAACAGGATGGCGCTGGTGGTGTCACCGCTGAGACTGCGCACGTAGCGGCGGGTGACCACCCGCGCGCCCCAACAGCAGCTTTCGTAACCGAGGCCGATGAAGCTCTCGATGATCTTCGACTCCGGCAACGAGTAATAGGACCGCCCGACCAGCTGCCAGTTGCGTCCGAGCGGAATCAGGCCGGAGATGTCGATCTGTTCCAGGCTCTCGGTCAGTCCCGGCGCCGACAGCTTGGGCAGTTCGCGCCGCATGCGGTACGACGCGTTCAGCAGCACACCGTTGTCGGGTCGGTAGTACAGACCGAACACCGAGCGCTGCGTGCTGCCGCTGTCCGGATCCCACTCAAGATCACCACGCGCGGTGAGCGAGCGGGTCAGGCGCGCCCACAGTTCGCCAACGATCGCGGACTCGCTGGCTTCAATCGCCGATCCCGGCCGCAGTCCGACCTGGCGGTCGCGCAGGTAGCGGATCTGGCCGAGGCTGGTGCGCAGCATTTCAACGCCACTGCTGGCGCTCAGGATGCGGCTGGTGACGGCGGCGGTGACCTGGTTGGCGTCACCCTGGCGGTCGGGGCCGGAGAAGCGGTTGGTGCGGAACAGCGACTGGAACGTGAAGTCGGTGTCGCTGGTGTCGAACAGGGGAATGTCGTCCTGATCGCGGTTGGGGATGTACAGATAGAACAGCCGCGGCTCCAGGGTTTGAACCGCATCGACGCCCCACAGGTCGAGGTCGCGTTCGAAGAACATGCCGCTGTCGACGCTGAAGATGGGGACCGAGCGGCTCGGGTTGTCGTCGCGTCCGGGCAGCTGGTCGTTGAGCGAGTATTGGGTGTAGCGGAAGCCGAGCCGCGGTTCGACCCGGAAGGCAGCCGTTTCCCAGGGCAGACTCAGGCTCGGGTACAGATCGATGCGCGTGCCGTCGACCAGGTCCGGGTGGTCGTACTCGGTGAATTCGCTGTCGATGGCGTAGTTCAGACCGCCGAACAGGAAGCCCGAGGTGTTGAACATGAGCTGCGGCAGGCGCCGGTAGGGACGGCTGCCGGACAGCGTCTGATACGTCTCTACCTGACCGCGTACGCGCCAGTTGTCGCCGTTGTAGCTGGTGGTCGCCAGACGCTGCAGGTGGGTCGTGCTGACGTCGGTCAGGTTGTTGCCGAAGTCCTCGAAATACTGGTCGTCGGACACCCGGTTGTAGCTGAGGTAGTGCGTCCAGCGCGGTGTGAAGCGCCCGTTCTGCTTCAGGAAAACGTAGTTGCGGTCGCGATCCGCTTCCTTGTCCGACGGCAGCAGGGTGCCGCCGATCTCGCCTTCTGTGCCGCGGAACAGGTAGCGGCCGAGCCCCCCCATCATCAGGCCGCGCTTGCTCATGTACCGCGGGGTGATGGTGGCGTCGTAGTTCGGTGCCAGGTTCAGGTAGTACGGTGCCCGGAACTCGAAACCGGTTTCGTCCGAGTTGCCGGCACTCGGCGCCAGGAAGCCCGACTTGCGCTCGTCCGACAGCGGAAAGCTGAAGTACGGGCTGTACAGAATGGGCACGCCCTTGAAATCCAGGACCACGTTGCGGGCCGAGCCCTGGCCGTCGTCGAAGTCGAGGTCGACCTTGGTGGCGCGCAGCGCCCAGTCGCGCTTGCCGGGCGGGCAGGTGGTGTAGAAGGCGCCTTCCAGGGTATGGCGGCTGGCGTCGCGTCGAATGATGCGCGTGGCCCGGCCGCGGGCACGCTTCTCGCGCAGGGCATAGCTCGCGTTCTCGATGGTGCCCTGGTCGGCCTCCAGGTTGTATTGCAGGCTGGTGCCCTCGAGCATCATGCGGCTGTCGCCGAACACCACAGCACCGGTGGCGACCGCCGCCTGGTCGTCGCGGTTGAAGGTGACCTCGTCGGCGTTGAGCTGGCGATCGCCCTTGACGATGGCTGCCTGCCCGTGCAGCACGATGTTTCCGTCAGGGTCTGCCTCGGAGGAGTCGGCCACCACGTATATGGGCTGACCGCTTGCCTTGGCGCGCGCCGCCACCGCCGGATCGGGGCCGATGAACTCGAAGGCGCTGCCACACTGGGCGTCGCTCGGCTGTGAAACGGCGGCCTGGGTCACGGAGGCCGTGAGTGCGATGCTGGCGACGGCCAGGACCGGCCAGTGACGGACTCGGAGATACGCTTTTTGCAACAAGGGTGGCCCCGGGGCGCAGACAGAAAGCAGGTCCCCGCTGGAACTCGGGGCCTACGGAATCGGGCTTGTTTTACCTGCCCACGGAACGCGACCAACGGCCGCCCGCGAGCGGCGCCGATGATAGCAGACGCACCTTCCGGCGCGGCGCGTCAGCCTGCTGCGCGCAGGCTGATATGTGGCCAGCCGCGCGCGGCGGCCGCTGCGCTGAGCGCTTCGTCTGCATCGACTGCGCAGGGCGCGTCGACGCGTTCGAGCAGCGGCAGGTCATTGTGTGAGTCGCTGTAGAAATACGTGTAGGCGTTCTGGTAACCGTAGCGTTCCTGCCAGGATTGCAGGCGCGCCACCTTGCCGTCCCGGAAACATGGCGGATCAACGGCGCGTCCGGAAAAGCCGGTGGCCAGCCATTCGGGTTCGGTGGCGATCAGCGCCGGAACGCCGAGCAGCGCGGCGATGGGGCCGGTGACGAAGCGGTTCGTGGCGGTGATGATCACCGGTAGGTGGCCGTCGCGGCGGTGGCGTTCGATCAGTGCCGCTGCGTCCGGTGCCACGCGCGGCGCGATCCATTCGGTCACGAAGCGCTCCCGGAGCGCCAGCAGCCGGGCGAGTGGCACTTCGCGCAGAGGGCGCAGGGCGAATTCCAGAAAGGCGTGGATGTCCAGGTCGCCGGCTTTGTACAGTGCGTAGTACCGGGCGTTGGCGGCCTCGTAGCTGGGGCCGTCCACCAGACCCGCGTCCGCCAGGCAGCGTCCCCACAGGTAATCGCTGTCGTCGGTGAGCAGGGTGTTGTCGAGGTCGAAAAGGGCCAGTGTACGGGCCATGGAGGGCCGCTCCGGGGTCAGGCTGCATGCTACCATCGCCCCAAGTTTACAAGGCCGTGACGGCCCTGCCGTGTGCTGGCGACCTGGTGCGACAGGGCAGTGGTGGTGAGGATTGGATACGCCATGATCGATGCAGAAGGCTTTCGGGCGAATGTCGGCATCATCCTGGTCAATGATGCCGGCAATGTGTTCTGGGGCCGGCGTATCGGTCAGAAGGCCTGGCAGTTTCCACAGGGCGGGATCAAGTACAACGAGACCCCCGAGCAGGCGCTGTTTCGGGAGTTGCGTGAAGAGGTGGGTCTCACCTGCGCAGACGTTGAGGTGCTTGGGGTCACCCACGACTGGCTGCGCTACCTGATCCCCCGGCGATACCTGCGGCGCGACCGACCGCCGTGCATCGGCCAGAAGCAGCGGTGGTTTCTGCTGCGGTTGACGGCGGGCGATGAGCGGATCTGTCTCGACGCTGACGGTACGCCCGAGTTCGATGCCTGGCGCTGGGTAGACTACTGGATGCCGCTGACCCAGATCGTCAGTTTCAAGCGTGATGTATACCGCCTGGCTCTGGAAGAACTGGCCCGCCTGTTGCCGGTACAGCCTGACCAACATCTTCAGCAACGTGCCTGAGTTACACCTTGGAAATCAATCAACCTGACGACGGGACGCCGGCCGCCGAAACCTCCGAGGGCGTCCAGCCGGCGCGCAAGAAGTCTTCCGGTGGACGCGTCTGGCTGCTGCTGTTGACGCTTGTGCTGGTGGTCTTCGCGGCGGCTGCGGGGGTCTTCTGGGTGCGCTTTTGGCAGCCGCTTCAGCTCCAGGTGGCGGCGTTTTCGCACGCGGAGGAGCGCGCCGCGCAGCGTCTTGATGCGCTCGTGGCCTGGCAGGCGACGGTCAGCGACGACCTGGCGGCCCTTGAAGGGCGCAGTCGTGGCCTTGAGGCACGCCTGGAGCAGGTCGGGCCGGCACGCCTTGTGGAGTGGTCGCTTGCAGAGGCGGCCTATCTGCTGAGCAACGCGCAGCGGGCAGCACGGCTGGATGCCGACCCGAAGCGCGCTGCGCTGGCCCTGGAGCTGGCCGGAGCGAGTCTGGCGCCGGTGCCGGGCAGTGCCGGGCTGAGGGCGGCCATCGACAGTGCGCAGCGTCGCCTGCGTAATATCGAAGTGCCGGATGCAGACATCCTGGCCAGCGAGTTGGCGGAGGCCGGGCGGGTGTTGAAGGACGCGCCATTGCGCGAACCTGGCCAGGTATCCGCGGCCAGGGAGCCGTCCGCAACCGGTTGGCGGTCGGCGCTCGGGCAGGCCTGGCAGCAGCTGCGTGAAGTCGTGGTGCTGCAGCGGGTCGGGACGCCCTTGCAGCCCCTGTTGCGACCCGACGAGCAGCGCTATCTGCGCCAGCAGCTCGCGCTCAAGTTTGCGGCCGCCGAGTACGCGCTGCGTCGACGCAATCAGGCGGCTTTGCGCAGTGAGCTCGCCGACGTGCAGGTATGGGCGGAAGCGTATCTTGAGACGGACGGGGCGCCGGTGGCCAAGGCGCTGGCCGCCGTACGCCGCGTGGCGGACACCGAACTGCGACCCCAGCTACCCGATCTGACGGATTTGAGCGTGCAGCTGGACGCCCTGCGTCGGCGCGCGGGTGCCGTGGGCAGGCGTTCATGAGGCGTTTGCTGGTGCTGCTGCTGGCCGCAGCGGTGGGCGTGTTGGTGGCCGGCCTGGTGGCCGGGCAGCCGGGGTACCTGTTGCTGGCGTGGGCCGACTGGCGTCTGGAAATTCGAAGCCTGTTGTTGGTGCTGGTGGTCCTGGTGTTGGTGTTCGGGGTGCTGCATTGGTTGCTGGGTGCCGCCTCGCGGGCGCGACAGGCGCTCCTGCGACGGCGCTTGCAGCGCCAGTTGCGGCGCCGGGAGCGGGCGGAAATCGATCTTGCGGCCGGCGTCATGGCGCTGGTCGAGGGGCGGGAGGGGAAGGCCCGCAAACTGTTGACCCGCGGGCGACGGGCGGCTGCGGCACCGGAGCTGTACGCGCTTGCATTCGCACGCCTGGCGCAGTTACGGGGCGATGACGTCACGCGGGAGCGCGAGTTTGCTGCGGCCCGTGCCGCGGCGCCGAACGCGGCGGCGGCGATCGCGCGCCTGCAGGCACAGGCGCAACTGGCGGCGGGTGACCTGACCGGTGCGCGCGCCACGCTCAGTAGCGTGGCAGACGATGACAGTCCGCAGGTGCTGGAATTGAGGGCGCAATTGGCGCGGCGCAGCGGCGACTGGCTGGCCCTGATCGACGTCTTGCCGCGCCTGCGCAAGGCCGGATTGATTGATGCCGCCCACATGGCGATGCAGGAGGCCGAGTGCGCCTGCGCGCAACTGGCGGTCGATGATGTGCCGGACCTGTTGTGGCCTCAGTTGTCGCGGCGCCTGCGCCGCGACAGTGGCGTGCGTCTGGCTTACGCCCGCGCCTTGCGACGTTGTGGTCGGCACGACGCGGCACAGGAACAGCTTGCCGAGTTGTTGCACGACGACTGGTCGGCCGAGGCAGTGGCCGAGTTCGGGCGCTATGCCGGTAGCGATCCGGCCCGGGAGTTCGCGCGCGGCGAGGGCTGGCTGAAGGCGCATCCGGAAAATGCGTCGTTGCTGCTGGCCCTGGCCCGGCTCGGGCGCAAGGCAGGACAGATGAGCCGTGCGCAGGCGTACTTCGAGGCGGCCCTGGCCCTGGAGCCGAGCGCCGAGGGGCATCTCGAATTGGCCGAGCTGTTGCAGGCGCTTGGCCAGGCGGCCCCTGCCGCCGAACAGTATCGGGCCGGGCTTCGCCTGGCCCTGCGCACGTCGCCCGCCGTCTTGACAGCCGATCCACCGGCTGCCGATGATCGCGGTCACTTGTTGCCGCGCGAGGCCTGACCCGGCTTGGACGATGTCCCTTTAGTGCTGCTGTTCGCAGCACTGGTGTTGTTGATTCTGCTGTCGGCGGTGTTTTCGGGCAGCGAAACCGCGTTGATGGCGATCAATCGGTATCGGCTGCGGCATCTGGCGCGTACCGGGCACGGGGGTGCCCGGCGGGTGGAAACCCTGTTGCGCCAGCCGGATCGGTTGATCGGCCTCGTGTTGCTGGGGAACAACTTCGTCAACATCCTGGCGTCGTCGATCGCGACGCTGATCGCGCTGCGTTTGTGGGGTGAGGCGGGGATCGCCATCGGCGCCGCTTTGTTGACCGTTGTGCTGCTGATCTTCAGCGAGGTCACCCCCAAGACGCTTGCAGCGCTGCACCCCGAGCGGCTGGCGTTCGTCGCCGGCTATTACCTGTCGGCGCTGATGGCGGTGCTGCTGCCGCTGGTGCTGGCGGTCAATTTCGTTTCGAACGGGCTGTTGCGGCTGCTCGGCGTACGCCCGGAAGACGCCCGTCAGGACTCGCTTGGCCGCGAAGAATTGCGCACGCTGCTGTTCGAGGCCGGCCACCATTTCTCTCCGCGACACCGGGGCATGCTGCTGCGCATCCTGGATCTGGAAAGCGTGGTGGTGGAGGACGTGATGGTGCATCGCAACGAGGTGCGCTATCTCGACCTCGACGATCCGTGGCCGGAACTGCTCGAGCAGATGCGAAGCATCCCGCACAGCCGTTTGCCGGTGTGCCGCGGGTCACTGGATCATTTGCTGGGTGTGTTGCCGTTGCGGCGTGTGATGCACCTGCTGGGCGATTCCACGTTCGACCCGGAGCGTCTGCAGGGCTTGCTGCAGGAGCCCTACTACGTGCCGGAAGGCACACCCCTGACGCAGCAGTTGCTGCAGTTCCAGGCGCAACGCGAGCGCTTTGCCCTGGTGGTGAACGAATACGGCGATGCGGTCGGGCTGGTGACGGTCGAGGATATCCTGGGCGAGATCATCGGCGAATTCTCGGGCGGCTCCGCCAGCTTGATGGCCGATGTGCATCCCCAGTCGGACGGTTCGTGCCTGGTCGCCGGCAGCGCCTCGGTGCGCGAACTGAACCGCACCATGGGCTGGGATCTGCCGGTGACCGAGGCCAAGACCCTCAACGGTGCCATTCTGGAACACCTGGAAGATATCCCGACACCGGCCACGAGCCTGTTGTTGGGCGGCTATCCGGTGGAGATCGTGCAGACCCAGGGCAATGTGGTGAAGGTGGCGCGCATCGGCGCCAAGCTCAAGCGCGGCGCGTGACGCACCACAGCGTCATACGCTGAAACTTTCGCCGCAGCCGCAGCTTTCCTTGACGTTGGGGTTGTTGAACTTGAAGGCTTCGTTGAGACCTTCCTTGCGGTAGTCCAACTCCATGCCGTCGAGTATCGGCAGCGCGTCGGCCGACACCACCAGACGCACGCCCTGGTCGTCGAACTGCACGTCGTCGTCGTTGACCTGACCCGCAGGCTCCACCACGTAGGCGTAGCCGGAGCAGCCACTCTTGCGCACGCCAAGACGCAGCCGTGGCGGCTGCTGATCGGCCAGGATCTGTGCCACCCGATGGGCAGCGGCTTCGGTCAGTCGAATGGTCATGGTTGGAGACTCCTCACATCATCCCGGTTTGCAGACGCGCCGCCTCGCTCATCATATCCACCGTCCACGGTGGGTCGAGCACCAGCTCCACGTCGGCCTGTGAGACACCGGGAATGGCCAGCAGTTTTTCCTTGACGTCTTCGGCCAGTACGTCACCCATGCCGCAGCCAGGGGCGGTCAGGGTCATTTTGACGTCCACGCGGTAGCGTTGTTTCCCGGTTTCTCGTACTTCGCAGCCGTAGATAAGGCCCAGTTCCACGATGTCCACCGGGATTTCGGGGTCGTAACAGGTCCGAAGGTGCTGCCACACCAGCTGCTCGACGGCCTCAGGCGTGGGTGCGCCGGTGAAGCTCTCGGACGGCAGCGGCACGCGTGTCTTGCCAAGGGCGTCTGCGTCCTTGGCATCGATGCGGGCCATCTGTCCTTCCAGCAGCACGGTGTAGCTGCCGCCGAGCTGTTGCAGGATGGTGACCTCGGTGCCTTGCTTGGCGTTCACCTGGATGCCGAGGGGCACGAACAGCGCCTTGCAGTCGCGGCTCAGGACGACGGTTTCGCGTTCGTTCACGGCACGGATCTCGCGATGTGGGGGAAGAAAAAAGACATCATTCGGTTTTTGCTGGGGCGGCTTCACCATGCGCCGCGTTGTGCATCGTATGCCAGGCGAGCGTGGCGCATTTCACGCGTGACGGGAATTCGCGCACGCCGGCCAGGACCGCGAGCTTGCCAATGCGCTCGGTCAGCTCCGAGTCGGGCTTCTCGCCGGTCACAAGCGCGTGGAAGTCCTGGAACAGGGCTTCGGCCTCGGCCACTGTCCTGCCTTTGACCGCCTGCGTCATCAGCGACGCGGAGGCGATGGAGATGGCGCAGCCGGCGCCCTCGAAACTCACGTCCCGGACCTGATCGTCGTCGAGGTGCAGATAGATGGTGACTTTGTCGCCGCACAGCGGGTTGTAGCCCTCGGCACGGCGGTTGGCATCGGCCAGCACGCCGTAGTTGCGGGGGTTCTTGTTGTGATCGACGATCAGTTCCTGATACAGCTCGCGCAACTCACTCATCAGCAAAACATCTCCACGGCCTGGTGCAGGGCCTGCGCCAGGCGGTCCAGGTCCTCTCGGGTGTTGTACAGGGCCAGCGAGGCACGCGCGGTGGCGGGTACGCCGAAGTACTCCATGACGGGCATGGCGCAGTGATGGCCCGCGCGGATGGCCACGCCCTGACTGTCCAGCACGGTGCCGAGGTCGTGCGCGTGCAGGCCGTCGACCACGAACGACAGGATGCCTGCCTTGTTCTGCGCCGTGCCGATCATGCGAAGCCCCGGAATCTGCGTCAGCAGCTGCGTACCGTAGTCCAGCAACTCGTGCTCGTAGGCCGCGACGTTGTGCACGCCGACCTGTTGCATGTAGGTGATGGCCGCGCCCAGGCCGATGGCACCGGCGATGTGGGGCGTGCCTGCCTCGAACTTGTGCGGCAGGTCGTTCCAGGTGCTGCCCTGGAAGCTGACGGTGCGGATCATGTCGCCGCCGCCCTGCCATGGCGGCATGGCCTCGAGCAGCGCGCGCCGGCCGTACAGCACGCCGATGCCGGTTGGCGCGTACAGCTTGTGTCCGGAAAACGCATAGAAATCACAACCCAGCGCCTGCACGTCGACCGGCGTGTGGGCCACTGCCTGGGCGCCGTCGACCAGTACCGGTACGCCGCGGGCGTGCGCCAGGTCGATCATCTCGCGCACCGGGTTGATGGTGCCGAGCGCGTTCGACACGTGCGCCACGGCGACCAGGCGGGTCCGTTCGCCGAGCAGGCGTTCGAACTGTTCCATGCGCACGGTGCCGGTGTCGTCGATTTCGGCGACTTTCAGCACGGCGCCGGTCTGCTGGCACAGCAGCTGCCACGGCACGATGTTGGAGTGGTGTTCGAGCCCGGTGATCAGGATCTCGTCGCCGGGGCCGAGGTTGGCACGGCCGTAGCTCTGCGCGACCAGGTTGATGGCTTCCGTGGTGCCGCGCACGAACACGATTTCGGCCGTCTCGCGGGCATTGATGAATTCCCGTACACGTTCGCGCGCGTTCTCGTGGGCGAGCGTGGCCTGCTCGGACAGCCAGTGCACGCCGCGGTGGATGTTGGCGTTGATCTCGCGGTAATAGGCCGATTCGCTGTCGATGACCGCCTGCGGCTTCTGGGTGGTGGCGGCATTGTCCAGGTAGGCGAGCGGGTGCCCGCGCACGCTGCGCTGGAGGATGGGGAAGTCGGCGCGCAGGCGGGCGGCCGGGAAATCCTGCCGATGGGCGGCATAGGTTGCGATATTCATGAGTGCGTGTCCGTCACAGCTGCGCCAGGCGCGGTTCGAGCAGCCTGTCGATCGCCGCTTCGAGGCGCGGGTCGAGTCCGCTGAGCGCGTCGCGCGCAAAGGCGGCCATCAGCAGGCCGCGGGCGGTCGCCTCGTCGATGCCGCGGGTGCGCAGGTAAAACAGCTGCGCCTCGTCGAGCTGGCCGACCGTGGCGCCGTGGCTGCACTTGACGTCATCGGCGTAGATCTCGAGTTCCGGCTTGGCATCGATTTCCGCCTTGCGCGACAGCAGCAGGTTGGCGCAGGTCATGGCCGAGTCGGTCTTTTCGGCGCCGGGGTGGACGTGCACGCGGCCGTTGAACACGGCGCGGCCGTTGCCACCGGCCAGACCCTTGAACACCTCCTCGCTGCGGCAGTGCGGGGCCTGGTGGTCGATGCGGGTATGGAAGTCGACATGCTCGCCGTTGCCGGCGGTGTACAGGCCGCGCAGGCTGCACTCGGCGCCCGGCGCCTGCAGCAGCACGTCGATGTCCTGTCGCAGCAGGCCGCCGCCGGCGGCCAGCGCGTGGGTGTCGAAGCGGGCGTCGCGGCCCAGGTGCACCCGAAGATCGCCGATGTGGACGGCCGCCGGGCCCTCGCGGAGCACTTTTACATGCCGCAGTCGTGCGCCGGCGGCAAGCTGTGCCTGTGCCAGGACGTTGACGTGGTAGGCGGTGTCGGTGGTGCCGAGGTAGTGCTCCACCACCAGTGCCTCGGCCTGTTCGCCGAGCTCCAGCAGCAGGCGCAGATGGGCCGAGGCGTTGTCGGCGCCGCCCAGGTGCACGATGTGCAGCGGCTGCGTCAGTTGCGCGCCGGGCGCCAGGCGCAGCCACATGCCGTCCTCGAACAGTGCCTGGTTGAGGGTGGCAAAGACCCGTGCCGGGCCGGCGGCGTCGTCGACCCGCAACTGGCCGCGCAGCGCATCGCCGCCGGTCGCCAGTGCGTCAGCCAGGCGCACCACCTGCACGCCGTCGTCGGTCGGTAGCTGCGACCAGGGAGCCACCAGCCGGCCGCCCACGAACACCAGCCGGCAGCCATCGGGCAGTCCGTCCGGTGCCGCCTGCGGGGCGGCCGCGGCCTGCGGCTGTGCCCGTTCGAGGGTGGCCAGGCGGGTGTATTTCCAGTCCTCGTCGCGCCGTCCGGGCAGGCCCTGCGATTCGAAGTTTTGCCAGGCGGACGCGCGCAACTCGCGCAGCCAGGGCGCCGTCTGCGTATCGGCCTGTAGGCGCGCGTGCTGTGCCTGCCAGTGAGCCAGTGCGCTCATGCCGGGGCGGCCTCCTCGTGCAGCCAGCCGTAGCCGCTCTGTTCCAGTTCGCCGGCCAGTTCGGGGCCACCGGAGCGCACGATCTGTCCGCCCGAAAGCACGTGCACGCGGTCGGGCGGCACGTAGTCGAGCAGGCGCCGGTAGTGGGTGACCAGGAGCATGGCCCGGTCGGGGGCGCGCAGGCGGTTGATGCCGTCCGAGACGATTTTCAGGGCGTCGATGTCGAGACCGGAGTCGATCTCGTCGAGCAGCACCAGTTCCGGTTCCAGCAACGCCATCTGGAAGATTTCGGCACGCTTCTTCTCGCCGCCGGAGAAGCCCTCGTTGATGGCCCGTTGCAGGAAGTCCTCGCGGATGCCCAGTTCCTTCATCCGGCCCTTGACCACGGTAAGGAAGTCCATGGCGTCGAACTCTTCCTCGCCACGGTGTTGACGCCGGGCGTTGACCGCCGCGCGCAGGAACACGGCCGTCGACAGCCCCGGGATCTCGACCGGGTACTGGAAGCCGAGAAACACGCCGGCGCGGGCGCGTTCCTCTGGCGCTTGCGCCAGCAGGTCCTGTCCCTGGTAAGTGACGGTGCCGGCCAGCACTTCGTAGCCGTCACGGCCGGCCAGGACGTTGGCCAGCGTGCTCTTGCCGGAGCCGTTTGGTCCCATGACGGCGTGGACCTCGCCGGCGTTCAGGGTCAGGTCCAGACCGCGCAGGATTTCCTTGCCGTCGACGGCGACGCGCAGGCCTTTGATTTCTAGCATTGCAGGCATGATGAACTCGGGTTTGAGGGTCAGCCGACGCTGCCTTCGAGGCTGACGCCCAACAGGCGCTGCACCTCGACGGCGAACTCCATCGGCAGTTCCTTGAAGACTTCCTTGCAGAAGCCGTTGACGATCATCGAGACGGCCTCTTCCTCGCCGATGCCGCGCTGGCGGCAGTAGAACAGCTGGTCTTCGCCGATCTTCGAGGTGGTGGCCTCGTGCTCGACGGTGGCGCTCGGTTCCTGCACCTCGATGTAGGGAAACGTGTGCGCGCCGCAGCGGCTGCCGATCAGCAGCGAATCGCACTGGGTGTAGTTGCGTGCGCCCTCGGCGCCGCGCAGCATCTTGACCAGGCCCCGGTAGGCGTTGCTGCCGCGGCCGGCCGAGATGCCCTTGGAAATGATGGTGCTGCGCGTGTTGCGGCCGATGTGGATCATCTTGGTGCCGGTGTCGGCCTGCTGGCGGTTGTTGGTCAGCGCTACCGAGTAGAACTCGCCGACCGAGTTGTCGCCGGTCAGCACGCAGGACGGGTATTTCCAGGTGATCGCCGAGCCGGTTTCCACCTGGGTCCAGGAAATCTTGGCGTTGCGCCCGCGACAGTCGCCGCGCTTGGTGACGAAGTTGTAGATGCCGCCGCGCCCTTCGGCGTCGCCGGGGTACCAGTTCTGCACCGTCGAGTACTTGATCTGTGCGTCTTCCAGCGCCACCAGTTCCACCACGGCGGCGTGCAGCTGGTTCTCGTCGCGCATGGGCGCGGTGCAGCCCTCCAGGTACGACACGTGACTGCCGGCGTCGGCGATGATCAGCGTGCGCTCGAACTGGCCGGTCTTGGCGGCATTGATACGGAAATACGTCGACAGCTCCATCGGGCAGCGCACGCCCTTGGGGATGTAGACGAACGAGCCGTCGGTGAACACCGCGGCGTTCAGGGCGGCATAGAAGTTGTCCGACGGCGGCACCACGCTGCCCAGGTACTGGCGCACCAGCTCGGGGTGATCCTTCACCGCCTCGGAGAAGGAGCAGAAGATGACGCCGTGCTCGGCCAGCCGCTTCTTGAACGTGGTGGTGACCGACACGCTGTCGAACACCGCGTCCACCGCCACGCCGGGGCCGGCTTCCGCCGCCACGCCGGCCAGGGCGGCCCGCTCGTGCAGCGGGATGCCGAGCTTCTCGAAGGTGGCCAGCAATTCCGGGTCGACTTCGTCCAGGCTCTTGGGGGCGTCGTCCTTGGCCTTCGGTGCCGAGTAGTAAACGATGTCCTGGAAATCGACCGGCGGATGGTCCACGTGTGCCCAGGTGGGCGGCGCCATCTTCAGCCAGTGGCGGTAAGCCTCCAGGCGCCAGTTGAGCATGAACTCGGGCTCGCCCTTCTTGCTCGAGATGAGCCGGATGACGTCCTCGGACAGGCCGGGTGGAACGGCATCGGCTTCGATGTCGGTGATGAAGCCGGCCTGGTAGTCGCGTTCCAGGAAGTGGCCGATGTCGGTGCTGGTGTTCATGGGTGTGTTCCTGATCGCTTCAGGCGGCCGTCGAGGCGCTGTGGCGGCGTGGCACGGCGCGGATCGGCATGGGCGCCGGGCGGATCATCTCTGCCAGGGTCATGCTTTCGAGCGCCGCCAGCACAACCTGGTTGATGCGCTGCCAGTTGCCGCGGATCGAGCAAATCGACTCCTGCTCGCACAGGCCCTCGCTGCTGCCGCATTCGGTAAGGCCCACAGCCCCCTCGAAGCTGCGCACGATCTGCGCCACCGAGATTTCGCTGGCCGGACGGGCCAGTTCGTAGCCACCGCCCTGGCCGCGCAACGAGCGCAGCAGGCCGGCCCGCACCAGTGCCTTGAGCACCTTGCTGGTGGTCGGCAGTGCAATGCCGGTGCCTTGCGCCACCTCGGCGGCGCTGTGCAGGCGGTCCGTCGCACCGGCCAGGTGGCCCATGATGACGGTGGCGTAATCGGTGAGTTTGCTGACGCGCAACATGGTCCGTGAGGGTAGGAGGCGCGGGTTTGTGGACCATTTTAGTCCTGATTGAGATCGGCGAACAAGCGGCCCTATGCCATCTTGGCCGCCATCGGCGCGCATGCGATGATGGCGCGCCTTTTCAGCCACTATCCGACCCATGCCAGCCCGCATCATCGACGGCAAGCGCGTGGCAGCCGAACTGCGCACCGCGCTGGCTGCCCGCATCGCAGCGTTTACCCAGGATCGCGGGCGGCAACCCGGGCTGGCCGTGTTGCTGGTCGGCGCGGATCCCGCCTCGCAGGTGTACGTGCGCAACAAGCGCCGGGCCTGCGAGCAGGTGGGCATACGCTCGTTCGGACACGACCTGCCGGCTGACACCTCGCAGGACGCCCTGCTGGCGCTGATCGACAGCCTGAACGCCGACCCGGCGGTGGACGGCATCCTGCTGCAACTGCCGTTGCCGGCGCACATCCGGCCGGAGGTGGTGCTCGAACGCATCGCTCCGGCCAAGGACGTCGACGGCTTTCATCCGTACAACATCGGCCGTCTGGCGCAGCGTCTGCCGGGCCTGCGGCCGTGCACGCCACGCGGCATCATGCGCCTGCTCGAGCACTATGCGTTGCCGGTGCGCGGCTGCCACGCGGTGGTGGTGGGCGCCTCCAACATCGTCGGCCGTCCGTTGGCGCTGGAGTTGTTGCTGGCCGGCGCCACGGTGACCGTGTGCCACCGTTTCACGCGTGACTTGCAGGCGCATGTGCGACAGGCCGAACTGCTGCTGGTGGCGGTCGGCAAGCCGGGCCTGATTCCGGGTGACTGGGTGGCGCCCGGCGCCACGGTGATCGACGTTGGCATCAATCGCCTGGCCGATGGCAGCCTGCGCGGCGACGTGGACTTCGAAGTCGCCAGTCAGCGCGCGGCCTGGATCACCCCCGTGCCTGGCGGCGTGGGGCCGATGACCATCGCGCTGTTGCTGGAAAACACCCTGGCCGCCGCGCAGGCGCGGGCGGGCTGATTCTTACACCGGCTCGAAGCCGTCCAGGTAGCGGGGATTGGCCACTTCCAGCTTGCCGCGCACGCTGTCGGTGAGCGCGGCGCGGGTGTCCGGCGGCGCGGTGCCGGCGCGGATGCGTTGGCACAGGGCGGCGTACTGCGCCTGAATGGCCGCGGCCAGGTCGGCATCCGCGTCGACGGTGGCCGGTGCCCCCAGCAGTGTCGCCAGGCGCTCGTGTTCGCGGCGCAGGATGCCCGGCTCCAGCGCCAGTTCGCGGCGCATCATGTCCAGCAGGTTGGCGGCCACCAGGCTACGAAAGCGCAGGCGGTGATCGTGCAGCGTCGGCAGGACTTCGTCGGAGATGAAGCCGCGCACGGCGTCCAGCAGTTCTGGCAGGGTGGGGCGGTCTTGCACGCTCAGTCTCCGGGGTGGCGCGGGTGGCGCGGGTCGAGCAGGCTCAGGATTTCCAGCTCGATCTCGGCCGTCATGCGACCGAGGCTGGCCAGTTCAAGGCTGGGTTCCTGTCCGGACAGGTGACGGCGCGCCTGGGTGACGGTGGCGATGCCCCACTTGAGGTTGGATGCCACTTCGAACCAGTACAGCTCGCGTTCGGTGAACCGGGTGCCGCGGGCGGTGTTGTAGGCATCGAGAAAATCGGCCATGTCACCGACACCGCCGTAGCGGCGGCTTGCCTGTCCGAAGCGCCAGGCGCGGATGGCGCCGAAGGTCAGATCCTCGCCGGGGTGGCCGCGGTGGGCGAACTCCCAGTCCAGTACGCCGACCAGACCCTTCTCGTCGACCACCATGTTGCCGACGCGGTAGTCGCCGTGACACAGCACGGGCGCGGTTTCGGCCGGCATGCGCTCGCGCAGCCAGGCCAGGCCGAGTTCCAGTGCCGGGTACGGCTCATCGACGGCAGCCAGCTCCTGTTCGAGCAGGCGCAAGCCATAGGCGGCCGGTCCTTCGCCCGCCGCCGGGCCGGGCAGGAACGCGGCCTTTTCGGGCGCGATGCTGTGGATGGGGGCCAGTGCCGGGCCCCTCTGCGCCGCCAGGCGGCCGCGTGCGGCCTGCAGGCGCGGTTCGCGCACGATGCGCCGGCCGATGGTCTCGCCTTCCAGGCACGCCATGACGAACGCTTCCTTGCCTTCGATGTCCGGCAGGTAGGCGTACGGCTCGGGCACTGGCACACCGGCCTGGTGGGCCAGCGCGATCACGGCGTACTCGTCCGCTCGGCCGAGCGCAGTGGCGAACATGCGCCCGCCAAGGTCCCGGCGCACGATCAATCGCCGACCTCAGGCTGC
>OBIY01000315.1_pt1 | contig 20343 bp, 18 predicted proteins | sample 1519841 | NCBI WGS metagenome assembly OBIY01 (sample SAMN03019774, study PRJEB22545) | beach sand metagenome | biome: beach; feature: sea beach; material: beach sand | place: USA: Municipal Pensacola Beach, FL | collected 2010-07-30 | depth 30-40 cm m
ACAAGGGAATGGTATTGCCGGCCTTTGCCAGTGAGGCCCAGACGGAGGAGATGCGTCAGGCCTTTGCCGATGGCATTGCCTGGGGTGAGGCCAAGAAACAGCTGTTCGCGCTGATCAATGCCGAGCTGGCCCCTGCCCGGGAGCGCTACGAAGCATTGATAGCCACGCCCGGTAAAGTAGAGGCGCTTTTGCGGGCTGGCGCTGAGCGGGCCAGGGCAATCAGTCAGCCGAAAATGGCGGTTTTACGCGAGGCTGTCGGTATCAAAGGCCTGGCCTAAAGCTGCCGAGCGGGATCGGATTGACTTCAGTGCGGTATTAAATGTTCGTCACCGCCGCAACCGTGGCGCGGGTCAGCTGATTCAGATCATCATCCGCGATAATAAAGGGCGGCATGGTATAGATCAGTTTGCCAAAGGGGCGTAGCCATACCCCCTGCGCCACCAGTGCTTTCTGCACCCTGGGCACGTCAACGGCTTCATGCATTTCCACAACGCCAATCGCGCCCAGTACCCGCACGTCGGCTACCTGGGGCAAGGCTTTGCAGGGTGCCAGGCCCTCGCTGAGTCGGTTTCCTATATTGTTCACGCGAGTCTGCCAGGGCGAGGCCATCAGCAAGTCGATGCTGGCGCTGGCCGCGGCGCAGGCCAGGGGATTGGCCATAAAGGTTGGCCCATGCATAAAAACCCCGGCTTCCCCTTCGCAGATGCCACGGCTGACCTTATCCGTGCACAGGGTGGCCGCCAGCGTCATATAACCGCCGGTAAGCGCCTTGCCGACACAGAGAATGTCGGGGCTGATATCAGCCCACTCACAAGCGAAAAGCTTGCCGCTGCGGCCAAAACCAGTGGCGATTTCATCGGCAATCAGCAAAACTTCGTGACGATCGCATAGCTCCCTTGCCGCGCGCAGGTAATCCGGTGAATAAAAGCGCATGCCGCCAGCGCCCTGAACGATGGGTTCCAGAATCAGGGCGGCCAGTTGGTGGCCGTGCTGGCTGAGTTGTTTTTCCAAATCGACCAGGCTGGAAGCGTCAGTGGGTTGGCCAAAGAGGCAGCGGGGGGCTTCGGTAAAAAGCTGCCGGCTGAGACTGTTTTTAAACAGGTGGTGCATGCCGGTCACCGGGTCGCACACGGACATGGCGGCGAAGGTATCCCCGTGATAACCATTTCTTAGCGCCAGCAAGCGGGATTTTTCTCCACGTCCTTTGGACTGCCAGTATTGCAGGGCCATCTTGATGGCCACTTCCACACTTACCGACCCCGAATCACTGAAAAACACCTTGTCCATGCCGGGTGGTGTGATCTCCAGCAGCTGCTGGCAAAGTCGTGCGGCGGGCTCGTGGGTCAGGCCACCAAACATCACATGGGCCATTTGCTGTAATTGTTCCCCTAGTGCCTGATTCAGCGTCGGGTGGTTATAGCCGTGGATGGCGCACCACCAGGATGACATGCCGTCGATTAGCTCGCGACCGTCGCTCAGGTGCAAACGAACACCCTTGGCGCTACGCACGGGGTAACTAAGCGTCGGATTGGGTATGGGAGCGTAGGGGTGCCAGATATGTTGCTGGTCTATTTGTTCTATTTGTGAAGTGGTCAGGCTCGGCATTTTTTTAGCTGGTGATAATAGAGGCATTGATTGTACGTTAAAATTTGGCAATAATTGAATACGTATTGACATTTAAAATCACTATGATTTCAAATAAATACAACCAAAATCTAATGGTGGTGTAAGGTGTCGGTTTGGTAGACTTTAATACGCCCTGAAGCGGGTAATCGCACCACTTACAGAAAATCAGGATGAGGGTGGTTTATGTTTGGTCGAACAGGTCGGCATCAGTTAAAGGGGATCCCGATTCTTTTTCTCGTTTGTCTCTTCGCCAGCTTTTCGGCGAACGCGGTGCCTCGTGCCTCTTACTGGGCATTTTGGGATCAGAGTAGCAGAGGCAACCCCAATACCATCGATCACAGTGAGCTGAGTTTTATCCTGAAAACCTACGTGGTAACCGATCATCCATCGGGCATTAATCGGTTTCGGTATGGTGCGGTGAGCAAGGGACATAAACGACGACTAGAAGACTACATCAAGCATTTGGAGGGAGTTGATCCCAGACGTTACTCTCGCAACGAGCAAAAAGTCTACTGGATGAACCTGTATAACGCACTGACGATTAACCTGGTGCTTGACCATTACCCACTAAAAGACATCCGCGATCTTTCCGGTGGCGTGGCCAAGAGAGGGCCGTGGGATAAGAACCTGACTCGCGTTGCCGGACAGAAGCTGAGCCTTAATGATATTGAGCACCGTATTTTGCGGCCTATTTGGAAGGATTTTAAAATCCATTTCGGCCTGGTGTGCGCCAGTCTGGGTTGCCCCAACATCCAGCCCACGGCGTTTACTGCTGCCAACCATAAACGTTTACTGAAGCAGGCCGGTCGTGATTTTGTAAATCATCGCAGGGGTTTGCAGCTGGAGAAAAACAAATTGCAGGTGTCCAGCTTGTTTGACTGGTACGAAAAGGATTTTGCCTCCGACAGAAAGACCCTGCTGAAAGTCTTTGCCCACTATGCCGATGATCGGAAAGCGCTCTATCTGCTCGGTTTTCGCGGCGATATCAGTTACAACTACGATTGGCGCATCAACTCTCCCTAAGCCTTTCCTGACGAAGTTTCGCCTTAAACCGCGATAGTCCTGCCAATCAGGCATTAGTGGGCGATGCAATGGCATAAACTGAACGGGCGACTTACAATAGCGCCCGTTTTTTATTTGGCGCCAATTTCCCAGCCATGACCATCCCCCAGGATCGCAAACAGCGTCTTGAATTCAATAAGCTGCAGAAGCGGCTGCGACGTAATGTCGGCAATGCCATAGCCGATTACAACATGATCGAGGCCGGTGACAAAGTAATGGTGTGTCTTTCCGGCGGCAAGGATTCCTATGGCTTGCTGGATATTCTGCTTAATTTACAACGCACCGCACCCATAGATTTCGAGCTGGTGGCGGTGAACCTGGATCAGAAGCAACCGGGTTTCCCCGAACACGTACTGCCCGAGTACCTCACTGACATTGGCGTGCCTTTTCATATTCTGGAAAAGGATACCTACAGCATCGTCACCGAGCTGGTGCCGGAGCACAAAACCTATTGTGGCCTGTGTTCCCGCCTGCGGCGTGGGAGCCTTTACAGCTTCGCCGAGCAAATCGGGGCGACCAAGGTGGCCCTGGGTCATCATCGGGATGACATTGTCGAAACCCTGTTCCTGAATATGTTCTACGGTGGCAAGCTTAAGGCCATGCCGCCAAAACTGCTTAGCGATGACAAGCGCAATATCATCATTCGTCCCCTGGCCTACTGCCGGGAACAGGATCTGGCGGCGTTGGCGGCGTTTCGCGGGTTCCCCATCATTCCCTGCAACCTCTGTGGCTCCCAGGAGAACCTGCAACGGCAGGTGATTAAACAAATGTTGCGCGACTGGGAAGAGGAATATCCGGGGCGAACGGAAACCATTTTTACTGCCATTAAAAACATTTCTCCCTCTCAGCTGGCCGATGTCACCCGCTTTGATTTCGGCTCATTAACCATTGACAGACCGGAGTCCACGGATCAACGCATTAACGCCGTCAATATTTTCGGCGGCTGATTGAAGGCGGGGGGCGGCCATGATTCTGCTGGACGGCGTGGAGTTCTCCCGTGGTGGGCGACAGCTCCTGATCGATGCAAGCCTGCGAGTTCACGCAGGCCAGAAAGTCGGCCTGGTGGGGGCCAATGGTTCCGGGAAGTCCTCCCTTTTTCTACTCATGCAGGGCTTGGCTCAGGTCGATCGCGGTGAATGTAGTGTGCCTCGGGACTGGCGTATTGCCAGCGTGGAGCAGGAAACCCCGGCACTGTCCCTGAGCGTACTTGAGCATACTATTGACGGTGATAGAGCCTATCGTGAGCTGGAAAATCAGCGCCAGGTGGCGGAAGCCGCCGGGGGCGAAACCCTCGCTCAATGGCACCACGATTTCGAAACCATGGACGCTTATTCGATGCCGGCGCGGGCGGCGCGATTGCTGGCGGGTCTGGGCTTTAATGAGGCTGCTCAGGCGCGGCCTGTGTCCAGTTTTTCCGGTGGTTGGCGTATGCGGATGAATCTGGCCCGGGCGTTGTTGCAGCCTTCCGAGCTGCTATTGCTGGATGAGCCCACCAACCACCTGGACCTGGATGCCGTGGTCTGGTTGGAAGCCTGGCTGGCTCGTTACCAGGGCACTCTGTTATTGATTTCCCACGACCGGGAGTTTCTCGACCGGGTAGTGGGTGTTATCGCCCATATCGACCAGCAATGCATTAATACCTATCAGGGCGATTACAGCAGCTTTGAGCGCCAGCGTGGCGAACGCCTGATGCAGCAACAAAGCCTTTACGATAAACAGGCCAGGCAGCGAGTCCATCTGCAGCAGTTTGTCGATCGCTTTCGCGCCAAGGCCAGCAAAGCCCGTCAGGCGCAAAGCCGTATTAAGGCGCTGGAAAAGCTCCAGGCCGCGGCGCCGGTCTATATGGACAGCGCCTATCACTTCCGTTTTTTAGAGCCCGAGGGTGTCAGTTCTCCCCTTATCAGTTTTGATGATGTGCGGGCCGGTTACGGTGACGTTACGGTGCTCGATAATATCCAGCTCAATTTGCAGCCCGGCTCTCGGATTGGTTTGCTGGGGCGCAATGGCGCCGGCAAGTCCACGCTGATTAAATTGCTGGCCGGGATCTTGCGACCTCAATCCGGCCGCATTGAGCGTGGCGGTAAACTGGCGGTTGCCTATTTTGATCAGCAGCAACTGGAAGCCCTGGATATGTCCGCCAGCCCGATGTTGCATTTGCAGCGGCTCGACTCCCGGTTGAGTGAGCAGGCCTGCCGCGATTTTCTCGGTAATTTCGGTTTTGGCGGCGATCGGGTATTTGACGCGGTGGCGCCGTTTTCTGGCGGTGAAAAAACCCGTCTGGCTCTGGCTTTGCTGGTCTGGCAGAAGCCGAATCTGTTGTTGTTGGATGAGCCCACCAATCACCTGGATATGGATATGCGCGAAGCCCTGGTGATGGCCCTGCAGGATTTTAGCGGTGCCATGGTGCTGGTATCCCACGATCGCCATTTACTGCGCACCGTGGTCGACGACCTGTATCTGGTGGAAAACGGAGGCGTCGAAGCGTTCAAAGGTGATTTGGACGATTATCAGTCCCTTCAACTACGGGGTTTTACTAGCGGCGCTACCACCAATAATGAAGGCAGGGATGCAGGTCAGGGGGAGCAGATACTAGGCCGCAGCCGTCAGGAGCGTCAGGAACGCAAGCGTTTAGAGGCGGCTTTTCGCCAGCAAACCAGTGCCCAGCGCAAGCAACTGCTTAAGTTGGAGCGGGATATGCAAAAAGAGCAAGCTCGCCTGGATGGGCTGGGGGAGCGGCTGGCTGAACCCGAGTTGTATGAGGAAGCGCATAAACAGCGATTAAACGAGTTAAGCCGCGCGCACGGAGAAACCAGAGCCAGGCTAGATAATCTGGAGCTTGAATGGCTGGAGTTGAGCGAAGAACTAGAACGCCAGACCAAAGAGTTTGAACAAGGTTGAGGATAGTTGGCGTTGCCCTCCTCAATGCTGTGGTTTAGAGATTCCGGGGATGGGGGGGTTAAGGTCAGGCAGCCAAAGACTTCTCGCCTGAAACCCACATTTTATAATTACGGATAAAATCCTCTTCGCTGCCACGGGCTTTGGCGTGAAAATGACGATGCCAGAATGTTGCCAGTTCTTCCAGCGTAGCGTCCTGCGGTAAGCGTTTGCCACAGCGTTCGTATATTAGCCAAGCAATAGCTGTCGCATACCTGAGGTTGCTCACCAGCTCTGCGTGGGGGTTTTCCAGAAAACCCCGTTGACTAGCCAGGCCACGTACCTGGCTGGCCAGTTCTGGATGCTGAATCAAAAATTTATCCCAAATCTTGCGGTGGGTCGCGGCTGAAATTTGATAAATACCAAGCAGGCGACCAGTTTTCAAATGCTCGCCGCACCCTGATTCTTGGGCTGCGGTGCCCAATAACAGGATTTCCATCGCTGGGGACCAGCTTCCAAGGTATCTTAGGGTATCGCCGATGATTAGGTTACGCATTTCTTCGTTCGAGAAAAGCATGCGGGTTATTTGATCCTTTATTAGCGCTGTGAATGGTCGCATATATCAAATATGCTTTTATATTAATTAGATAAAGCTCTTATATCAACCAATCAAGCAAAAGAAATATGTAACTTAACAGATGGGATTGTCAGTTTGGTTGATTAATATACAGTAAGTGGGCTTGGGCCTTCCGCGCCTAGGACGTAATTTGAAGCGGTCAATCAGGAAAGAGGTAGTGCTGTTGCGTGATAATTATCGGATACAAGTGATAGTTGGCGATATCACCACATTAGAAGTGGAAGCTGTGGTTAACGCCGCCAATAGTCGGCTAGCGGGTGGCGGTGGTGTCGACGGAGCGATCCATCGGGCCGCCGGCCTTGAGCAATTGCAGCAAGCCTGCGCACGCCTGGGCGGTTGCCCACCCGGGGAAGTACGCTTGACTCCCGGCTTTCAACTGCCGGCAAGGGCAATTATTCATACCGTTGGCCCCGTTTGGCAGGGTGGTGGCCAGGGCGAGCCAGTGGTGCTGCGCTCCTGTTACCGTAAGTCCATCGAGCTGGCCGCGAGCCAGGGTCTACGCTCAATAGCTTTTCCCGCAATCAGTTGCGGTGTGTATGGCTACCCTCATGAAGCTGCGGTGGAGATCGCGGTCAGCGAGGTGAGAGCCTGTCTGGATGCAGGCATGCCCGTGGCAAGCGTGGTGTTCTGTTGTTTCAGTGAGGCTATGGCGGACTTGTACCGCCATAGCCTCGAACCCCAGCAATAGAAGGCTAAGCCTGTCGATAACACGTGGTCGCATTAACAAACGATGCCGGGAAGATACCAATTCCTTGACCTGAAACAAGACAGCCCTGGATGTCACTGGCCTGTCAGGTATTAAAATAGTAACTGGCCCCGCCGCTTTTGATTGGGCCCATAAGTCAGATTGCTGAAGATTACTGAGATAGAGTATGAGCCAGGAAAGCGAAGTCTGTTTGAAAGAAGCCGGAAGCGCCTATGAATTGGCCAATATCAATATTCAGCGGGCTTTGACCCACGTTGATGTGACGCTCAATGGTCTGATGAAAGTGGTCTTGCACCCCAAGCGGGTAATCACGGTTAATTTCCCTGTGGAAATGGATGACGGTTCCGTTGAGGTGTTTCAGGGATACCGGGTTATCCATAACCACACTATGGGGCCAGGGAAGGGCGGCATACGTTTCCACCCATCGGTGGACCTCAATGAGGTTAGCGCTTTGGCGTCCCTGATGACCTGGAAATGCATTTTGGCGGAGATTCCCTTTGGTGGCGCCAAGGGTGGTGTTATCTGCGATCCAAAGACTTTGTCCAACAACGAGCTGCGGCGCATCACTCGACGATTCATTGCTGAGCTCGGTAATAATATTGGTCCAACGGTTGATATTCCCTCGCCGGATCTTTACACCGATGAACAAACCATGGCCTGGGTCTATGACACCTACGATGTTATGCATCAGGGTCATAACAATCGGGCAGTGGTTACTGGCAAACCGCTGCTGCTGGGAGGTTCGGCGGGACGTCGGGAAGCCACTGCTCGTGGGTGTAGGGATGTGGTCGAACACTTTCTTGCCAAAGGGTTGGTGCCGGGCCTGACGGAATTAAAAGGCGCTCGGGTGGCGATTCAGGGCTTTGGCAATGTGGGTGCGGTAGCGGCGCAAATGTTCCAGGAGTGCGGTGCGAAAATTATTGCGCTCAGCGATTCCCAGGGCGGTATCGTCCACGATGACGACATTGAGCTGGCGCTTGCCGTAGCGCATAAGCAGACACATGGCACACTGGTTGGTTTGCCCGATACCCTCAGTGTTACTAACGAAGCTCTACTGGAACTGGGCTGCGATATTTTGATACCCGCCGCCCTGGATAAGCAAATCCACGCGGGCAATGCCCAACGGGTCAAGGCGCGACTGGTGGTGGAGGCGGCCAATGGACCTACCACGCCCAAGGCTGATCGAATTTTGTGTGAGCGGGGCATTTGGGTGTTGCCGGATATTCTCGCTAATGCCGGTGGCGTTACCGTGAGTTACTACGAATGGTTGCAGAATCAGGAAAACCGCCAGTGGGAACTGGATGAGATTAACAGCCGCCTGCATCAGCGCATGCGTAAAAGTACCGATGCCGTGATCAATAAATGGCAGGCGCTACAGCGTTGCGCGGTGGAGGGGAATTGTGCCCACCTGGCAGATGAAATGGGGGATGAGCTTGAAAGCTACCCGCTGGATCTGCGTACCGCGGCCTTATCCATTGGTCTGGAGAATCTGGCTCGGGTTACCGCCCAGCGGGGTATCTGGCCCTGACCCTGGTTTGTTTGGGCAGGGAGTAAAAAAGCAAGCTTTTACATCTGCTCCATGGTTTCAATACCCAGTAATTCCAGGCCTTTTTTCAAGGTATCGGCGCTGAGTTCACAGAGTTGCAGGCGGCTGATGCGCGTTGCTGCATCAACCTCGTCCTTAAGTATCGGGCAGTGCTCGTAGAATGTCATAAAGGCGCTGGCCAGGTCGTACAAATAGGCGCAAAGACTGTGGGTAAAGCCATCCTCCGCAACTTGTATAACGGTTTGATCAAATTTGAGTAGAAGCATCAGCAGGTTTTTCTCACTGGCTTCGCTGATACTGATAGCCGCTTTACCAATATCGGGACTGATGAATCCCGTGGCCTCTGCCCGACGGAAGATGCTGCGAATTCGAGTGTAGGCATATTGCAGGTAGGGCGCGGTATTGCCGTCGAAACTGAGCATACTGTCCCAGTCGAATTGATAGTCGTTGGTGCGTGTCTTGCTCAGGTCCGCGTATTTGACCGCGCCGATACCGACTTTTCTGGCGACTTCCACTCTCTCCCCAGGTTTCAGTTCCGGGTTTTTCTCTTTAATCAGCGCGCCGGCTCGTTCCACTGCCTCGGTGAGTAGATCCTCCAGCTTGACGGTGCCGCCGGAACGGGTTTTAAAGGGTTTGCCATCGGCGCCCATCATGGTCCCAAAGGCCATATGTTCCAGACTGATGGTGTCGGCAACCAGGCCGGCTTTGCGGGCCAGGGTAAAAACCTGCTTCATGTGCAGGCTCTGGCGGGCGTCGATAAAGTAAATGATACGATCCGCCTTCAGTTCACGACTGCGGTAGGCGAGGGCGGCGAGATCGGTGGTTGCATACAGATAGCCGCCGTCGGACTTTCGGACAATCACCGGGCTGGGCTTGCCTTTTTTGTCCGCCAGTTCCTCCAGAAAAACTACCACCGCGCCCTGGTCCTCGGTCGCCAGGCCCTGATCATCGAGTTTGGAGACGATAGTTTCCAGGTCGTCGTTGTAGGCGCTTTCGGGATGAATGTCTCCCGCTTGCAATGTCACGCCCAGCTGTTGATAAATAGCTTCGCTATGGGCGATGGAAATGTCGATAAAGCGCTGCCACAGAGCCAGGCAGTGGGCGTCGCCGGACTGGAGCCGCACCACATAGTTACGGGCTTTGTCGGCAAAGTCAGCATCCTGATCGAAATGACTTTTAGCCTTTTGATAGAAGCTTTCCAGGTCCTTGAGTGCCAGCTCCGGCTGTTCGCCTTCGCCTACTTGTTCCTCAAGCTCGGCGATCAGCATGCCGAACTGGGTGCCCCAGTCGCCCATATGATTCTGGCGGATAACCTTGTGTCCGAGGTATTCTAGAATTCGCGCCATGGCGTCACCGATAATGGTGCTGCGCAAGTGGCCCACATGCATTTCCTTTGCCAGATTGGGCGAGGAATAGTCCACGACGATGGTTTGCAAAGAGTCGAGCGTGTCCGGGCTGCGCCCGCCAGAGGTTCGATCCTGGGTGTAAAGCTGGTTGGCAGTATGGGACAGGAAGGCATCTGCCAAGTGAATGTTGATAAAACCGGGGCCGGCAACCTCCACCTGCTCGGCGATGCCGGTGAGATCAAGGTAAGAGATAACGGCATTGGCCAGCTCCCGTGGGTTTTGGCCCAACTGTTTGCCTGCGGCCATGATGCCATTGGCTTGAAAATCCCCGAATTCCGGTTTGCTACTGGCGACGACGCGGGCGGGCAGGTGTTCGGGGATGCCCGCCTGAACCATGGCTTGCAGCAATTTTTGTTCAACAATGTCAGGGATGTTCATAGTGTTTATTACGGCAGTGAGGGCTTCTGGCCGGCTCGGGGTAGCGGGAGAAAAGCGGCGAATTGTAGTTTGACAATATCTGATTGCAACCGCCAGTGTTCCAGTGAAATTCTTAGGGGACGGCGATGATTGCCAAGAGCCTGGATTGTAGTGACGCGGTGCGGTGTGTGTATAATTGCCGGTCGAAATTGGGCTGCGATATCTTCTAGCCCCGCGAGATTAGTTCCTGCAAAAACCGTTGAGGAGTATAGCGATGTCCGACGTTACCCAGCCAAGCACGCTGATGGCGCAGGGCGTTGATATGATGCTTTATGGGATGGGCACCGTGTTTTCATTTCTGCTGGTGCTGGTGCTGGCTATAGCGGTCATGTCTCGTGTGCTGGCGAAGTATGCGCCGGAGCCCGAAAGCGCTGTTGCCATCCCCGAGGGCGGAGGCGGTAGCGGCGTTGATCCCCTCACCGCAAAAATTATTAAGGCGGCGATCGACCAACACCGGAAGCGCTAAATTACACGTTCGCATGAAACAGGCCACCGCTGTCGATGAATTTTCCCAAGAACTAAAAGCGATCAGCCCAGACAAGGGCGTTACAGTGAGGATCCATGGTAGAGAATAAAAAAGCCCTGGGCTTGACCGATGTGGTACTGCGCGATGCGCATCAGTCTCTGTTGGCCACCCGGTTGCGTATAGATGACATGTTGCCGATTGCTTCCCTGCTTGACAGCGTTGGCTTCTGGTCGCTGGAGAGCTGGGGCGGCGCCACTTTTGATGCCTGTATCCGCTATCTGGGTGAAGACCCCTGGGACCGTATCCGCGAACTGAAAAAAGCGATGCCTAATACGCCCCAGCAGATGCTGTTTCGGGGCCAGAATATTCTGGGTTATCGCCACTATGCCGACGACGTGGTGACTCGGTTTGTTGAAAGGGCGGCCATCAATGGCGTTGACGTATTCCGGGTGTTTGACGCCATGAATGACATGCGTAACCTGGAAACCGCCCTCAAGGCAGTGAAAAATGTCGGCAAACATGCACAGGGCACCATTTCCTACACCGTCAGCCCGGTACACACCATCGACCTGTGGGTCGATTTGTCCAGGCATCTTGAAGATATGGGCGCCGACTCGGTATGCATCAAGGACATGGCGGGTTTGTTGACCCCTTACACCGGTTACGAGCTGGTTTCGCGCCTCAAGCAGGCCATTGATATTCCCGTGCACATGCAGTGCCACGCGACCACCGGTATGTCGACCGCCACCTATCTGAAATGTATCGAGGCGGGCATCGACAATGTCGATACCGCCATCTCCTCAATGTCCATGACCTATGGTCATTCGCCGACGGAGTCGCTGGTGGCCATTCTCGAGGGAACGGAGCGTGATACGGGCCTGGATATTAAGGTGCTCGAACAGATCGCCGCCTATTTTCGCGAAGTGCGCAAGAAATATGCTCAGTTCGAAGGTTCACTGAAAGGTGTGGATTCCCGCATCCTCGTGGCTCAGGTGCCGGGCGGCATGCTGACCAATATGGAAAACCAACTGCGTGAGCAGGGCGCTGTTGATCGTCTGGATGAGGTGTTGGCGGAAATTCCTCGGGTGCGAGAGGATCTGGGCGTTATCCCATTGGTGACACCTACATCGCAGATTGTTGGCACCCAGGCGGTGCTTAATGTGTTAACCGGCGAGCGCTATAAAAGTATCTCGAAGGAAACAGCCGGGGTACTCAAAGGTGAATACGGCGCAACCCCGGCACCGGTTAATGCCGAATTGCAGACTCGCGTGCTGGAAGGCGCCGAGGTGATTACCGTGCGTCCGGCTGATCTGCTTGAGGACGAGCTGGACACGTTGATCGCCGATCTGGAACAGGTAGCGGAGGAGAAGAATCTTTCCCTCCATGATGGTGAACAACGGATCGACGACGTGTTGATTTACGCTCTGTTCCCTCAGGTGGGACTGAAGTTTCTCGAAAACCGTAACAATCCCGGCGCCTTTGAACCAGTACCCACCGGGGCCGTGTCAACGGTTACCACAGACAGTGGTGAAGCGATCTATACCGTTGAGGTGGAAGGGAAAACTTATACTGTTGTGGTCTCCGATGGCGGTGATATCAGTGCCATCGTGCCCGTCGGCGGCGCTGGCGTAGATGCCGGAGATGTTGTTGCGGCGCCGGCACCCGTGGCGGGTGGGGAGCCGGTGGCCGCGCCGCTGGCGGGTAATATCTTCAAGGTCCTGGTGCAGCCAGGCCAGCAGGTGGCCGAGGGAGAGAACGTGATTATCCTGGAAGCCATGAAGATGGAAACTGCGGTTAGCGCCTCTCGTGGCGGTACGATAGGCGAGGTGTGCGTCCAGGAAGGCAACAGTGTCGCGGTAGGCGATACCCTGGTTACCATCGTCTGACTCGCGATGCTGGCAAAAATTTTGATCGGTACAGGACGCTGCTGAGGCAGGCTTAACTCGGATAATTTATGGATCAATTCACGCAATTGTGGCAGAGCTCGGGTCTTGCCAATATCGAACCCGGCAATGTCGTTATGATGGCCGTGGGCCTGGGCTTGCTGTTTCTGGCGATTCGCAAGGGCTTTGAACCGCTTTTACTGGTGCCTATTGGTATGGGCACCATCCTTATCAATGTTCCAGTAGCCGGCTTTGACGCTGCACCGGTCTATGATGCCGTAGGCAATCTTGAAAGTCCGGGTGGCCTGCTCTATTACATATACAACGCAGGTATTGCCTCGGGCATGTTTCCGTTGATTATTTTTATGGGCGTGGGTGCCATGACAGATTTTGGCCCTCTGCTGGCTAATCCCAAGACCTTGTTGCTGGGTGCCGCCGCGCAGGTGGGTATTTTCGCCACGGTACTGGGAGCCGTGGCTCTGAGCAGTTTCGGCATTCTGGATTTTTCCATTCGGGATGCTGCATCCATTGGTATTATTGGCGGCGCCGATGGACCCACGGCTATCTTTGTTACCAGTAAGCTCTCCCCGGAATTGCTGGGCGCTGTTGCCGTCGCCGCCTATTCCTATATGGCGTTGGTACCCATCATCCAGCCACCGATCATGCGCGCGCTCACAACCGAGCAGGAGCGGGCCATCAAAATGGAGCAGCTGCGACCTGTTTCCACCCAGGAAAAAATTGTCTTTCCGCTGATGCTATTGCTACTGGTGGGTATGTTTTTACCTAGTGCGGCACCGCTGCTGGGGATGTTCTGCTTCGGTAATTTGATGCGTGAATGTGGTGTGGTGAACCGGCTCTCCGATACCGCGCAGAATGCACTGATCAATATTGTCACCATATTTCTCGGCTTGGGCGTGGGCTCGAAAATGAGCGCCGAAAAGTTTCTCAACTGGGAAACCCTGGGTATTCTGGCGCTGGGTATGCTGGCTTTTTGTATAGGCACTGCCGCAGGCATTCTGATGGCCAAGCTGATGAATGCCTTCAGTAAGACGCCGGTTAATCCGCTCATCGGCTCTGCCGGTGTCTCCGCCGTGCCCATGGCGGCGCGGGTTTCCAATAAGATTGGCCTCGAAGCAAACCCCCATAACTTCCTCCTGATGCATGCCATGGGCCCCAATGTGGCTGGTGTTATCGGCTCGGCGATCGCCGCCGGGGTGATGATTTCCCTGGTGTCTGGACTTTAATTACGGGACTGCTTCATGTCCGTACAGCAGCAGATAGAAAGTAAGTTGACGGCGGCTTTGTCTCCGGCGCTGCTTCAGGTGGAGAACGAAAGCCATATGCATAACGTGCCACCTGATGCGGAAACCCATTTCAAACTGATCATTGTTAGCAGTGCATTTGCGAATCAACGACCTGTGTCGCGGCATCAGCAAGTCTATAAAACCCTGGCTGACGAGCTAAGGGCCGGTGTTCATGCTCTGGCGATTCACGCTTATACCCCGGATGAGTGGTCGGATAAAGAACACTCGCCAGAGTCTCCTCCCTGCCACGGTAAAGCCTGATTTACCCAGACGTCGGTGTCTGCTACGGCGCGTTTTGCTTCTCTTCAGTTAACCTGGATCAAGGTCGGTTTTTACCGAAACTGATGTAATGATCGGGCATTAATTAAGAGAGGGGAATTCGCTATGGGAAATCACAAATCAGCTTCAGTTATCGCTGGGGGCATCCTGGCTACGGGATTGCTGGGTGGCGCTACGGGCGCTATGGCCTATGACACGGGTGATTTGATTGTGCGAGCTGGTGTCGCTTCGGTCCAGCCAGACGAAGACAGTTCCAACCTGGAGCTTAACGGTGTCAACTTATCTGGTACCGGTGTCGGTGTCGACAATTCAGAGGCTCTGGGCCTTACGTTGACCTATATGCTGAGTCCAAACCTGGGTCTTGGCGTGCTGGCCGCAACGCCTTTTGAGCATGATATAAAGGCCAATGGCCTTGGCGTGGACGCCGGTGATACCAAGCACCTGCCACCCACAGTAACCCTGCAGTATTTCCCGATGGATCCCAGCTCTGCGCTGCAACCCTATGTGGGTATTGGTATTAATTACACGGTCTTCTTTTCCGAAGGTGTTGATAGCGATCTTGAAGGAGTTTTAGGAAGTGATGGTGATCTAGACCTGGATGACTCTTTTGGCCTTGCTGCCCAGATAGGCGTTGACTATGCGCTGGATGACAACTGGGTGCTAAATGCCTCTGTATGGTATCTGGACATTGATACCGAAGCTGAGTTCAAGTTTGATAGCGGTGATCGCGTTGAAGCCGATGTCGATATCGACCCCTGGGTTTATATGGTGGGTGTCGGCTATAAGTTTTAATCACTGACTGCATCTTTTACCGTTAAGGAAAGCGCAGGAAACAGGGTTTGGTCATCGGGGGCGGCGAAGGAAGGTCGCGCCCGGGACACCTGCCCCTTTTTTATTTGAGGGTGTTGGTATCAGATAGTAGGCAGGGTTTGGATAAATCCAGCTGGCCGCATTGGTTGGAAAAGGGTTTTTGTGGCGCGTTGTTTTATGGGTGCTAAGTGCGGGTTTAGTACCAGACGTGCAGGGATAAGAGCCGTTAGATATTAGACAGCTCTTGTAGCGCATCGATGTCCTTTATTTCAATTTCCTTTTTATCGACTTCTAGTAGCCCCTGTTTCTGGAAGCGGCTGAAAACGCGGCTGACAGTTTCCACGGTAAGCCCAAGGTAGTTGCCGATATCGGCCCGCGACATGGGCAGGCGAAAACGTAAGCTGGATAAATTGCGTTTTGCGTTGCGGGAAGAAATGCTTAATAACAGTGTGGCTACGCGTTCCTCGGCGCTGTTTTTGCTCAACAGGGTGATCAGTTGCTGGTCGTTGGTGATTTCCTTGCTCATCAGCTTAAAAAAGTGCCGCTGCAAGGAGGGCATGGTCATGCTGAGTTCCTCCAGTCGGCTAAAGGGGATCTCGCAAATGGCCGATGTTTCCATAGCCACCGCGGCGCTAACATAATGGGTGTGAGCGATTCCGTCGATACCAAAAATTTCACCAGGCAGGAAGAAACCGGTAACCTGAATTGCTCCCTGGTCGCTAACATTGTAGGTTTTGATGGAGCCACTGCGGACCGCGTAAATTGCGCTGAATTCGTCAGCGACATTGTAGACATGGCTGTCTTTTTGTAAGGGACGGCCCCTTTGTACGATTTGGTTAAGCCGCTCAACCTCGTCCAGCTCCAGCGCGATGGGCAGACATAGTGAGTTCATTCTGCAGTCGGTGCAATTGACTTCAGGGTTGTGTGGACAAGTAACAGCCATGGAGAGTTCCTGTTTGTTTGCCGCAGCGATACCATCTTTAGTGATCGGGCATCAAGGCTGCATTATAGCTGTTATTTGTTTTTCTGGAATAGAGCGATTTGCATAGCGGGTTCAGATTGACCAGCCCCTCCTCGGATAAACTCAGGTTCGTGCCCTGATTTGTTAGCCACCCCTTATTAATTAGCCGTGCAAATGCCCAGTTTGTATCTTGTTCGGGTTTCGGAGCCAGGTGGTAGCAAAGAAGGTTCTGCAGGTTTTTGTATAAATCCGTATCCTGGTGGCCCACCTTATAACGGGTTATCGGTATTGCGGTGTTTTCGCTGATACAGCGATTGTAAGTATGTGGATTGGCGCAGTTGCGCTGATACTCGCCATCTATCATGCTCACTGCGTTGACACCAAGCCCAAGCAGAGTTTGGGTATCCCAGCTTTGGTAGCCCCAGGGTGTAAACATTAGCTTCCGTTGTTCACGTAGCGCGGACAGCACATGCTCCTTGGAAAAAAAATAATTGTTTCCGCAGCTACACCAATCATGTGATTTGAAGAATCGCAAGGTTCTCCGCAGTAATTCCCGGGTGGAATTTAGCCCTTCCTGCCGTGGTCGTGTAGATGTTCCAGAGCAGACAAGTTCAACCTGTTGAGAGGAGGTGTTCGTTACCTGAACCAGCAGGCGTGACAGGAAATCCGGATGAGTGTGATCTCCGATACGAATCCTGAATTTGAGTTTTATCTGACTGTAATCCGCTGTCTGCTCCGCCAGTGCTTTCAATTTGTCCAGGCTGCGGTCATTGCCGGCAATGGATGCATCCAGCGTTAATTCTATGCAATTAAATTGTAGGCCGGCGAGCAACGCCAGCGTCGGTTTGTCGAGTTCCGATGTGGTGGCGCAAATGCCACGCACGGCTTTAGGCGCGGTGCCCCGTGAAAAATGATTGGAAAATCGAAAGCATAGTTCAGTGATAGCTTCGGGACTCAATTGCTTAAGGGGGTGTCCCGAAAACCAGAACGAAGACACGGACTGATGAGCGCCATAGTCGTTTTCCCTGCGCGCTATTTCCCTGCACAACACGTTTTCATAGGATGGCACTTGTTCCGCGGGTGAATATATATTCAGCCCGAGTCGACCGATGTTGTTGATCGCGTCTGAAGCCGCCGGACGTTGCGCGGTCGGCCCGCGTACTGCCGCTTGGGCATCAAACAGGGGCAGCAGCACTGCGTCGAAGTTGGCGCTAAGTTCGCAGGAACGAGAGAATTTGCTAATGTTGCCCATTGGTTTATGGTTCTTATGCCATTTCAGCTGCTCGGAGTGAGCTTGGTGAGGCTCCAGAGCGATGTAAGGCCATGCTAAGCGGAGCGCCCATGATCTAAAATGACTTGGGTCAAGGGGCTTTGGGTCGGGCGCTGGCAGACTTGCACGGTAAAGTCAGTGCGCGGCGCCCGGTCGTTGATAGTTCCACCGTCATAGAGGCCGATCACACTAATTAAAAAAAGGGGTAAGCGTGGAAAATATTCTGGCGGTAATCACGGATTGGAATGACGCTCAGGCTGTAATGACACGTGCCGTGCATCTGGCGCGGCAATTTCATACCAGCGTAGAGGTTTTGAGGCCAGTGCACTCTCCCTTATCGGAGTTGAATAAATACGTGGGTTTTGGCGAAGTTTCCAACCTGCGCGATTCGATAATGGGGGAGGAGCAGAAACGTGTGAATATGCTCTGTGCGGATTCCTCGTCTGGCAGGCCCGTTACGGGACACGTGGAATGGTGTGAACGTGTTCATGAGGCTATAGTCGACAAGGCTGAGAGTTACGGGGCGGGCCTTATTGTGATGATGGCCAGTCATCATTCCCTGTTGTCAACGCTGGTTCATACACCGGATGACTGGCACTTGTTTCGGGATGCGTCCTGCCCGGTATTGTCAATGGTCAAGCAACGCAAGCCTGTGAGTGAGGTCGTGGCTGCCATTGACGCTCTTGACCCCAGTGAGGCCCACCGGAAGCTGTCGGCGCGGGTTATTGATCGCGCCCGAGCACTGGCGAAGGTAGAAAGTGTGCCTTTGAGTGTGCTTTGTGTGGTGCCGGATCCGGCCTTGATGTATGCCGGCCTGGTTAATGCGCCGATGAGTGGTAATTTCCTGGAAGAGACTATGGATAAGGCGCGGGAAAATCTACACGAACTGCTGGAGCGCCTGGGGGTTAAAGCCGAGCGTGTAGAAGTAAAGGCGGGCAGGGTAGAGGACGTGGTGACCAGCGAAGGTGAAGCTGGTGGTTTGCTGGTCATTGGTAGCGCCGCCAACAAAGGTGTAAAAGGTTTCCTGATTGGCAACACCGCCGAGCGCATACTCCAGCATATGCAATCCGATATGCTGGTGGTTAACTGACCATTTTTTCTGTCTGTTTAGTGTCGTAAATCACTCACCCCATAATTCATCCAGGCGTTTTTGACGCCCGCAGTTCCATTTATAGAACTTAAATCGTTTGGGGTTGGTCTGGTAGTAATTTTGGTGATAATCCTCCGCCGGATAGAATACGGCCGCCTGAGTAATCCTGGTCGCAATACCGGCGTCGGTGATGGGCAGTTTTTTATCGTCGATCAGCTGCTGCTTGCTCTTTTCCGCCGCAGCTTTTTGCTGGGGGGTCAGATAGAAAATCTCACTGCGGTACTGGTTGCCCCGGTCGCAAAACTGGCCGCCGTCATCCAGTGGATCGATGTTGCGCCAGAATACTTCCAGAAGTTTTTCATAGCTGACCTTGTCCGGGTCATAGGTGACTTCCAGGGCTTCGGTGTGGCCGGTTTTGCCGCTGGATACTTCTTTGTAGTCAGGGTTTGGCACATGCCCGCCGGTATAGCCGGAAACGGTATTGAGCACGCCGTCCAGCGCGTCAAAAGGTGGTTCCATACACCAGAAACAACCGCCGGCGAATACAGCCTTTTGTGGCTCCGCGCCATGGCTGCCGACCGAGAAGGTCAAAAGCGCCAGGATACAGGACAGGGACAGCAAGCCGTGCTTCAGGGTGCTTGCTACTTTTGGTGGGGGGGCATCAGACATGACTACAGTTTCTCCGAATCATTAATAGCTTCGATTGTTGGCACCTTTACAGGTTCCGTAAATACAGGTTCCGTAAATAGTAAAAGATTGGCGGTGTCCCCGCGAGCCGTTTCATGGCAAGCAGTGGGTATAGTCTTGCGTCCGGACCGCCTTAAGCCGTAGGCTAGGGTGCTTTGAATTCAGTGACTTTTCACTCATGTTGGATACCCGGCCCTTATTGCTCGACACCGACTTTCCGGCCCTCAGGCGCGGCGAGCTGGGCACTTTACAGGTGAACCTGGGTTACTTGTGTAACCAGACCTGTACCCATTGCCATGTGAATGCCGGTCCCAAACGCACGGAGCTAATGGACAGGATTACCATTGATCTGGTACTTGAAGTGCTCAAGGAAAGATCAATCACGTTGCTTGATCTCACCGGCGGCGCGCCGGAAATGAATCCTGATTTTCGTTACCTGGTGGCCGGCGCGCGGGCTCAAGGCGTTGAAGTCATGGATCGCTGCAATCTTACGATTCTCATGGAGCCGGGTTATCTGGAATTGCACGAGTTTCTCGCTGAACATCAGGTTCGGATAATCGCGTCGTTGCCCTGTTACGGGCCGGAAAACGTCGCCGAGCAGCGGGGCAAGGGCGTGTTTGAAGCCAGCATTGCGGCTTTGCGGAAGCTCAACAAAGCCGGCTATGGATACGACCCTGAATTGACGCTGAATCTGGTGTATAACCCCAATGGCGCCTTTCTGCCACCAGCCCAGCATACGCTGGAGGCGGAATATAAAGCCCGTCTCAACGACGATTTTGGTGTCGTCTTCGATAATCTTTTTACTCTGGCCAATATGCCGGTGAGCCGTTTCGGCGGTATGCTGCTGGCCACGAATCAATACCAGGCCTACATGAAGCTGCTCAAGGATAATTTCACCGCAGCCAACCTCCATTCGGTTATGTGTCGCACCCTGGTCAGCGTCGACTGGCAGGGCTATCTGTACGATTGCGATTTCAATCAGATGCTCGATATGCCACTACGTGCTTGTCCGGACGACGAGCGGTCCCTTATTGCCAGGGAAAACCCGAGACCCCATCTGCGATCCCTGCTGGAGGATTTCCAGATTGTGGGCCAGGCCATCGCCATTGGTGAGCACTGTTATGGCTGTACTGCTGGACAGGGTAGTAGCTGTGGCGGTTCATTGAGCGATTAGTTATTTGAGTTTCTTTGTTGATACCCATGACACCATCTCTCAGTATTGTCATTCCCACCCTGAATGAAGCGGCGACTATCAAGGATTGCCTTCAGGCCCTGTCAAGCGTACGCGATCTGGGGGCGCAGCCACTGACCCGTTGCCT
>OBIY01000316.1_pt1 | contig 20341 bp, 18 predicted proteins | sample 1519841 | NCBI WGS metagenome assembly OBIY01 (sample SAMN03019774, study PRJEB22545) | beach sand metagenome | biome: beach; feature: sea beach; material: beach sand | place: USA: Municipal Pensacola Beach, FL | collected 2010-07-30 | depth 30-40 cm m
GTGGCCAGCAGGTCGGCGGCCGGGAAGGTGCGATCCTCGGCGGCGCCGTCGGGGCGGCCGCCGGCACCGCGATAGCGGTCGACAAGGATGGGGATGGCCATCACCATCACACGTCAGGCGGTTCGGCGCCCGCTGTGATCGTCGCGCCCCCCCGCGGCAGTGGTTTCTGCCCGCCCGGGCAGGCCAAGAAAGGCAATTGCTGAACGTATGCGCCGCCTCCCCGGCGGCGCGATTCAGGCTTCGGCTTTGCCGTAGCGGCGCACCACGTAGTCATCCACGATGCGTGAGAAATCCGCGGCGATGGTGTCGCCCTTGAGCGTGACGGTCTTCTCGCCGTCGACATAGACCGGCGCCACTGGCACCTCGCCGGTGCCGGGCAATGAAATCCCCACGTTGGCATGCCGGCTTTCGCCGGGGCCGTTGACCACGCAGCCCATGACCGCGACAGTCATGTTCTCCACGCCCGGATAGCGCTCGCGCCAGAGCGGCATCTGCTCGCGCAGGTGGCTCTGGATGTCGCGCGCGAGTTCCTGAAACACGGTGCTGGTGGTGCGCCCGCAGCCGGGGCAGGCGACGACGCTGGGCGTGAAGGCGCGCAGGCCCATGCTCTGCAGGATCTCCTGCGCCACTTCCACCTCGCGGGTGCGCGGTTCGCCGGGTTGCGGCGTGAGCGAGATGCGGATGGTGTCGCCGATGCCTTCCTGGAGCAGCACGGCCAGCGCGGCGGTGGAGGCGACGATGCCCTTGACGCCCATGCCGGCTTCAGTGAGGCCCAGATGCAGGGAGTAGGCGCAGCGACGGGCCAGCTCGCGATAGACGCGGATCAGGTCCTGCACGCCACTGAGCTTGCAGGAGATGATGATGCGATCGGCGGCAAGGCCCAGTTCCTCGGCGCGCGCCGCGTTGTCCAGTGCCGAGGCGATGAGTGCCTCGTCCATGACACGGCGCGGGTCCCACGGCTCGGGCCGGCGGGCGTTGTCGTCCATCATGCGCGCCAGCAGATCCTGATCGAGGCTGCCCCAGTTCACACCGATGCGGACCGGCTTGTCGTAGCGGCAGGCCAGCTCGATCATCTGCGCGAACTGGCTGTCACGGCGCTGGCCCTTGCCGACATTGCCGGGGTTGATGCGGTATTTGTCCAGCGCTTCCGCGCAAGCCGGATTGCTGGCCAGCAGCTTGTGGCCGTTGAAGTGGAAATCGCCGACCAAGGGCACGTCGAGGCCCATGCGGTCCAGCCGTTCGCGGATCCCGGGCACCGCGGCCGCCGCCTCGACCGTGTTGACCGTGATGCGCACCAACTCCGAGCCGGCGCGATGGAGCTGCGCCACCTGAATGGCGGTGGCGACCTCGTCGGCGGTGTCGGTGTTGGTCATCGACTGCACGGCGACGGGCGCGCTGCCGCCGACCGTCATGTTGCGAATGCGGACGGCGTGCGTGGGATGGCGTGATGGGCTTGTCGGATTGTCCATGATCGGAAGATTCACGTGGGTCGTTCGTGCGGCCATGATAGCCCAACTGCCGTGGGGATTTTGCCTGTCGGTCGTGACGACACGGGTGCGTTTCATCCGCCCAGACCCAACAGCACCATGCCGCCCAGCAGCGCGAACAGCGCAGCGGCGAGCTGGTGGATGCGCCGGGTGGGCAGATGTTGCGCCAGCCGCTCTCCGATCAGGACGGCCGGGACGTTCGCGATCATCATGCCGAGCGTCGAGCCGCCGACCACCGGACCGAGCGCGGCGTAATGCGACGCCATCGCCACCGTCGCGATCTGGGTTTTGTCGCCCATCTCAGCGAAGAAAAAGGCGAGCAGGGTGGTGCCGAAGACACCCAGGCGGCGCGAAAGCCGCATCGTGTCGGAATCAAGCTGGTCGGGGATGAGCATCCAGACGGCCATGGCCAGAAACGACAATCCCAGCCCCGTGCGCAGGATGGCCGGATCGACCGCACTTGCGATCCAGGCGCCCAGGCTGCCGGCGAGGCCGTGATTGAACAGGGTGGCCGTAAGGATGCCCAGCATGATGGGCACGGGACGCCGGAAGCGCGCCGCGAGGATAAAGGCGAGGAGCTGAGTCTTGTCGCCGATTTCGGCCAGCGCGACCAGACTGGTGGAGACGAAGAACGCTTCCATGAACATCCCCGGCCGGAACGACATCGATGACCACAGCGCTACCCCGGCCTGCGGCGGCGCTGTGGTCAACGGTCTTGCCAGGTGCGGGACTGCCTGCGCCATGGCCGATGGGGCCAAGTGTGTTGACGCAAGCCTCTTCCGGTGGAAGAGCGGCTACTCCCCGATGACGGCTGCGATTCTAACGCAGCGAGGTTGCCGAGCCCAGCGCTTGGCTGTCCGGATCAGGACGCCTCCGGATCGGCAGAAGGCGGTGTATCGGCTACCACCGCCAGGGCTTCCGGCGAGGTGCGCACCATCGGTGCGAAGTGCGCGTGGTCTTCCAACGCGACCGGCGGCGCCTGCCGGATGCGCAAGGCCACGAAGACCGCCAGCGAAGCGAGCGCGACGGCGAAATAGATCAACAGGCTGCGAGGACCGAAGCTGCCGATCAACACGCCGACCAGGGCCGGGCCTGCCGCGGCCCCGAGTCCGTGCAACAGCAGCAGACCGCTGCTGCCCTCGAGCGCTTCTTCCGGCTGCAGGTGATCGTTCATATGCGCCACACTCACCGGATACACGCTGAATGCCAGCCCCCCGAACAGGAACGTGGCCAGCACCAACCCGAAAACGGGGCCTTCGGTAAGCAGCAGGGTTACCAGGGCAACCAGAGCGGCGGTTGCGCCGATGACCGCCAGTACCCGGCGACGGTCGACCCGGTCGGACAGGTGCCCGATGGGCCATTGCAGGGCGGCGCCACCGAGGATGGTGGCGCTCATGAACCCGGCGACTCCGGCCTCGTCCAACCCGATGCGCAGGGCAAAAACCGGTCCCATCCCCCAGAACGCACCGATAATGAGCCCAGAGGCCAGCGTTCCGCCGACCGCAGCAGGTGAGGCGCGGTACAAAAAGCGCAGGCCCAGGCGCGGCGTTCGGGCCAGCTGCGGTTGGGGGATGCTGGTGAAAGCGATCGGCAGCAGCGCCAGAGACATCAGCATCGATGCGATGGCGAACAGTGTGAATCCGGCGGGGTCGGCATGGGTGATGAGGGCCTGACCCAAGGCCAGGGCGAACAAGGTCACCACCATGTAGGCACCGAAGACCTGGCCGCGTCGGGCATTGGGGATCGAGGCGTTCAGCCAGCTCTCGATCACCGTATAGAGGCCTACCTGACAGACGCCGCTGACGACGCGCAACGCCAGCCAGAAAAAGGGTTCGATCATCAACACATGCAGCAGAGCGGCTACCGCGGCGATCGCCGCGAAGATGGCGAATGCCCGGATATGTCCCACCCGGCGAATCAGCGTTGGACAGATGAAGGTTCCCCCGAAGAAGCCGACGAAATAGGCGGACATCACCAGGCCGATGACCGGATCGGAAAAACCGTCCATACCCGCCCGCAGGGCGAGCAGGGTGCCCAGCAGGCCATTGCCGATGAGCAGGATGCCAATGCCAAGCAGCAGGGAAACGATGGGTAACAGCGTGGACAGCATGATCGTGGAATCTGGCGCAAAAAGGGGCGGATACGGGGGTCGACGTGCCGGCGGGCGCTAGCCTTGCCGCAGTCGTTCGGCCCGCCCAAGCATACCGGACTTGGCGCCATTAATCCCACGGATCGGCTGCTGTGCGAGGGGCGATCGCATTCATCGGGTTTTTTTGGACCCGACGGTTTCGGCCGGCGCTGACCCTCGCGATCGCCCCGTGTTGGCTAGCCGCGCGCGCCGACGGCGCCGGATTCGTACCAGTCTTTCGAGGCGTTGACCACCCGCACGACCAGCAGCATGACCGGGACTTCGATCAACACCCCTACGACGGTCGCCAGCGCCGCGCCGGATTGAAAGCCGAACAGGCTGATGGCCGCCGCGACCGCCAGCTCGAAGAAATTCGATGCGCCGATCAGGGCTGACGGGCAGGCTACGCTGTGTTTCTCGCCCACCACCCGGTTGAGCCAGTAGGCCAGTGCGGAATTAAAAAACACCTGGATCAGGATCGGAACCGCCAGCAGGGCGATGATCAGCGGTTGCTTCAGGATCGCCTCGCCCTGGAAGGCGAACAGCAGGATCAGTGTGGCAAGCAGCGCGGCGATTGACCAGGGGCCGATCCGCGCCATGGCGGCATCGAATGCTTCGGGTCCCCGGGCCAGCAGGCGTCGGCGCCAGAGCTGCGCGAGGATGACCGGAACGACGATATACAGGCCGACCGAGGTCAGCAGGGTGTCCCAGGGTACGGTAATCGCCGAAATTCCAAGCAGAAAGGCGACGATGGGTGCAAATGCGAACACCATGATGGTGTCGTTCAGGGCTACCTGAGACAGGGTGAACAAAGGATCGCCATTAGACAGCCGGCTCCACACGAAGACCATGGCCGTGCACGGTGCAGCGGCCAGCAGGATGAGGCCGGCGATGTAGCTGTCGATCTGGTCGGCCGGCAGGATCGGGGCGAACAGATGACGCAGGAACAGCCAGCCGAGAAAAGCCATCGAAAACGGCTTGACCAGCCAGTTGACGAACAGCGTGACGCCGATCCCGCGCACATGCTGGCGGACCTCATGGATTGCGCCGAAGTCGACCTTGACCAGCATCGGGATGATCATCACCCAGATCAGCAGGCCCACCGGAAGGTTGACGCGCGCTACCTCCAGGCTGCCCACCCAGCGAAACAGCTCCGGTGCGACCTGACCGGCCAGAATACCGGCGCCGATGCAGAGAAACACCCATATGGTAAGAAAGCGTTCGAACACACTCATGGGTTCACCCGCGGCGGCTTTGGCGGTGACTTCACACTGGGCCGACATGACGGATACTCCTTAAAGTTCGAGGGCTTCGCGAACAGCGGGAACCAGGCGCGCGCGGATGTCGTCACGCACCGCTATGAAGCTGGCCAGCGGCTCCCCGTGCGGATCGTGAAATCCGACATGGATCCGTCTGACCGGCCGGGGAAATATGGGGCAGGTCTCCCGAGCGTTGTCGCATACGCTCACCACCAGATCGATGTCCTGATTCAGGACCGCATCGACCGTCTTGGGGTACAGGCTGCCGGTCGGCAGTCCGGCGAGCCGCAAGGCCTCGAGCGCACCATCGGCGACCTTTGGTTGCGGCGCGGTGCCGGCCGAAATGGCACGCACCAGGCCGTCGAGGTCATGATTCAGGATGGCTTCACCCATCTGGGATCGGCAGGAGTTGCCGGTGCAAAGGACGAGAACGGTTTTGGGTGTGGACACGATGCGTCTGCCTTCTGAAAAAGGGGATGCCAGACGGTGGGGCCGCGGCTTGCATCCGGAAGTGGCCGCAATTGGATTATTCCATAGTTCGCAATTTATGGAAATATCGGTGCCGCTCTATTCTCGGCTTGCCGGGCCGGGCGGCGCACCGAATTCAGCCAATGAGCGCGAAGCGAGCCCCTTGGGGGTCGACGGCATGGAGGATCCGGTCGCCGTCCGGAATCGTTACCGGCCCCATCCCGATCTGCCCGCCACCGGCGCCGATGCGCTCGACCGCCGTGTCGAAATCAGCCACGCGAAAATAGTACGTCCATTGCGCGGGCGCCGCATCCGGGCTCGGATTCAGGGCGCCCAGCCCGTAGCCGTGGCGAAGGAACTCATAAGTGCCGTTGGGTCCCTGATCCATCTGGCCATCTTTCACCCAGCCGAACTGGGCGTTGTAGAACGCCAGCGACGCCTTGGCGTCCGGGGTGGTCAGTTCGTTCCACGCGCAGTGACCCGGCCGGGGCAGGTCATGGGCGAAGGCCAGACTGTCCTGTGCGTCCAAGGAGTGCATCAGATAGAACAGGGCGCCCTGCGGGTCGGCGACCAGTGCGATGCGGCCCACACCCGGCAGGTCGGCGGCTGTCATCAGCACCCGGCCGCCGGCGTTCTGGAGGCGGGTGACGGCCTGGTCCACATCGTCGACTTCGATATAGCCCAGCCAAATCGCCCGCGCGCCGCCGTCGATCATGGCCGGGGTCAGCGGCATGATCCCGCCGATCTGATGGCTGGCGTCGGACTCGGCCGCCTGCGCCGACAGGACGCGATAGTCGAGACCGGACAGGTCGCCCCGCGCTATCTGCCACCCCACCACCTCGCCATAAAACCGCTGCGCTGCGTCGGCATCGGGTGTGAGCAGTTCGTACCAGACAAAATCGCCGTGTTTGTTGGCCATAGCGCGCTCCAGAACCACGGTCGTGGTGTTGCCGTGGGGCGGTGTCGGGCGAACACATGGGGTGGGAGGCTGCGGCTCGGCCCGGCAACCGCCGGCGCGGATGCGGCAGGGCAGCCGCAGCGATGTCCCCGAAGGCCCGGGTCGGGGTGGTGACGACAAACCATGCCATCTTCACCTGCCCGGTATCAAAGCACATTCTCCCAGGGACATTCATGACAAACTGATTTCCGCAGGATCGATAGCGGCGGTTGACGGCGATGGGCTGTTGTTTTTCGGGACACCTCGCCCGCTAAGGCCGTTCATTCGCGGCGCCGTCGGCTGCGAACCATTGCTCAATGAACGCCACGCACGCCGAGACCTTGGGCGGCACGTGGCGCCGGGCCGGATAGGTGGCATACAGGATCAGCGGTGGGCGCGGATGATCGGCCAGCAACTCGACCAGGGCCCCGCTGGCCAGGCCGTCGCCGCAGACAAAGCTCGGCATCATGGCGATGCCGTGCCCGTCGAGGACGGCTTGCCGGATGAACAGGGTGTTGTTGGCCCGGAGTCGGCCGCCGATCTGCACCCCATCTCCGATTGGCCAGACCGTACCGCCCCGGAAGTGGCGGTAGACGTAGCAGTTGTGACGGCTCAGGTCGGCGGGGGTGCGGATCGGGGGGTGACGCGCGACGTATTCGGGGGCGGCGCAGACATGAAAGCGGAAGGTGGCGACGGCCCGGCCGACGTAGCTCGAGTCGAACGGGCGGCTGGCTGCGCGGAATCCCAGATCAAAGCCTTGGGTGATCAGATCGACCCACTCGTCGCTGAGCTCGACGTCCAGTTCGATCTCGGGATATTGCGCCATGAAGGCCGAGAGTGCCTGCGACAACTCGGTCAGACCGAGGGACATGGACGCGTTGACGCGCAGTTTGCCGCGCGGCGCGCCGTCCAGAGCCATGAGTTCGGCCTCGACCGATTCCACCTGAGCCAGAATCGCCCGACAGCGCTGCAGATAATCCTGTCCTCGTTCCGTCAACTCGAGCCGGCGGGTACTGCGCTGCAGCAAGCGGATACCCAGCGCGGTTTCCAGACGGGTCATCTCCTTGCTCAACACCGATTTCGACAGTGCCAATTCATCGGCCGCGCGACTGAAGCTTCCCAGCTCCGCAATGCGAACGAACAGTTGCATGGCCCGTAGCTTGTTCATGAATGTTTCCGAAATGGCAACAGTGCATGTACAGAATACGGATTTTTCGAATTTCGTTTCCGAACTACGCTGCACCGACGTCGACCCTCCCGTCGACGATAACGTAATTCGGAGGTTTTCAGTCCCATGTACACACTCTATTTTCTGCCCGGTGCCTGCTCTCTGGCCACCCATGTCATGGCGCGCGAGTTGGGATTGCCGATCGAGCTGGTCGACAAGCGGGGGGTTGCCGACTTCTCGCGCATCAATCCGGTCGGCACCGTCCCGGTGCTGGTGAATGGAGATCGGGTGCTGCGCGAGGGTGCGGCGGCGATGATCCATCTGCTGGAGGCCGCGGACAGCCCCTTGCTGCCCCGGTCCGGTCCGGCCCGCGACGCGGCGATCGACGCGATCATGTTCGCCAATGCCACCGTGCATCCGGCCTATGGGCGGCTGTTCTTCCTGGCAAAGTCGATGGCAGCGGGGCCCGCTAAAGCGCAAGCCATGGCAGCGGCCGCCGATGCGGTGAGCGTTCTTTGGGCCACGGTGAACACCCGCTTGGGTGAGCACATCTTCCTGGGCGGCAGTGAACCCACTGCGGCTGATGTGATGCTGACGGTGTACGCACGCTGGAACGCGCAATTCCCGGTCACGATCGAGCTGGGTGAGGCGGTCAAGCGCATGACCGCTGCGGTGATGGCGCGCCCGAGCTTTCAGGCCGGACTGGCCGAAGAGCAAGCCAGGGCGGTGGCATGAGCGGCACGGAATCGTTGCGTGGGCAAGCGGATCTGGCGGCGATTGCTTCGTTGGTGCGTGCCTATTGCAAAGGCCTGCACCAGGGCGATCCCGCCTTGCTTCGGTCGCTGTTCGATCCACAGGCGGCGCTGCAGGCCCCCGGGCTCCGGCGCAGCCTCGATGCGTGGCTCGCGATGGTAGCCCGGCGCAGCTCGCCCGCGGTGCGAGAGGACCCCTTCGCCTACGGGATTCTGGGTATCGACCTGATGGGCGACCAGGCCCTTGCGAAAGTCGACTGCCCCTTGCTGGGCGATCGGTTTACCGACTGCCTCAGCCTGCTGCGGGAGGATGGGCAATGGCGCATCGTCAACAAGATGTACGCGCCCCGTGCCTGAGGCCGCTCCACACCGGTACGATGCGGCTGGGCGCTGGCGGCGCGATACCGCGCCATTGACTGTTCAAACCAAGGAGAAAAGGTATGCCCTATGTTCACATTCGCGTGACTGACGATGGCGTCAGCGCGGCGCAGAAGGCTGAATTGATCGAGCGGACCACGCAAATGCTGGTGGATGTGTTGGGCAAGAACCCGGCCAGTACCTTTGTGGTGATCGAGGAAGTACCGACCGATAACTGGGGGGTGGGTGGCATCTCCGTGACCGAGCAGCGGCGCCGGGCAACTGATCGTCGGTGAGCGGAACCGGTCCGGTCGGGGTCTTGTCGGGATGACGCGAGCCTGGGTCCCGGTGGCCGGTCCGCTGCCTGGAGTCCGAAACAGAACACCCGGCGGTGCCGGCCGCCGGGTCAAAGGGGATGCGCTTGGTGTGTTGCCGTCATCCCATCCGCGGGGCTTCGGGTCAGGCCGCTTTCCCCTGTTCCAGGGGATCGGTGCCGCTGGCCGCGTAGGCCGCAGCGAGATCCGTCGAACGGGTCAGCAGGTACTCGAACGCAGCGAGCGCGGCCTTTGCACCCTCGCCCATGGCGATGACGATCTGCTTGTAGGGCACGGTCGTGACGTCCCCGCAGGCATAGATGCCGGCCTCGGAGGTTTCGCCCTTCTCGTTGATGACGACCTCGCCGAAGCGGGTGCGCTCCACCACATCGGCCAGAAAGTCGCTGTTGGGCACCAGGCCGATCTGCACGAAGACGCCATCGAGGGCCAGGGTGTGTGTCGTATCCGTGGCGCGCTCCACGTATTCGATGGCCGTGACCTTGCCGCCCTCGGCCTTGATCGCCTTGGTTGCGACGTTCTTGAGGATGCGGATGTTGTCCCGGGCCAGCGCCTGGTCGACCAGCACCTTGTCCGCCTTGAGCTCCGGCAGAAACTCGAACACGATGACCGACTTGACGATGCCGGCAAGGTCCAGCGCCGCTTCGATGCCGGAGTTGCCGCCGCCGATGACCGCGACGTCCTTGCCCTTGAAGAAGGGGCCATCGCAGTGGGGGCAATACGCGACCCCGTTGCCGATGTTCTCTTTCTCCCCCGGAACGCCGAGCTCGCGCCACTTGGCGCCGGTGGCCACGATCAGGGTCTTGGTGTCGATCTGCTCGCCCGAGGACAGCGTCAGGCGCTTGATCGGTCCCTGGGTCACGTTCAGCACCTTGAGGTGTTCCTTGACCGTGACCGCGTACGCGTTGAGGTGCGCCTGCAGGGCGCCGGTGAGCGCGGGGCCGGTGGTCTTGGGCACGGAAATCAGGTTCTCGATGCCCATGGTGTCCTTCACCTGGCCGCCCATGCGGTCAGTGATCAGCGTCACGGCGAGGCCCTTGCGCGCGCTGTAGATGGCGGCGCTCACCCCAGCTGGGCCGCCGCCGACCACCACCACGTCCTGCAGGGGCAGGCGGGTTGTGGGCGCGGACTCGGCGATCTGCGGGTAGCGCTCGACCAGCCGGTCGATGAGTTCAGCGGCGGTGACCTTGCCGTTGGCGAAGACTTCGCCGTTCAGGTACACAATCGGCACCCCCTGGATGTCGCGCTCCGCGATGATGTCCTGGAACAGGCCACCGTCGACCATCTCGGTGCGGATGTTCGAGTTGAGCAGCGCAAACTGGTTGAGCGCCTGCACCACCTCGGGGCAGTTGTGGCAGCTGAGGCTGACGAACACTTCAAAGTGCAGCGCCTCGCTGATTCGGCCGACCATCTGCTGGAGGGAGTCGTCCAGTTTGATGGGCGTGCCCGAGGCCTGCAGCATGGCGAGCACCAGCGAGTTGAACTCGTGCCCGCTGGGGATGCCCGAAAAGCGGATGCCGGTGTCTTCGCCGCCCGCCAGCAGCGCGAAGCTGATGGGGCTGCGCAGACCGGGCAGGTCTCGCTCTTCAAGCGTGATTTTGTCGCTGACGCTGGCGATCTCGGCCAGAAACTGCGCCAGTTCGTCGCGTTTGCTGTGCGCGCCGGTCTGCAAGACGAACGTGACCGGCCTTTGCATGTTCGCGGCGTAGCCTTGCAATGCTTGGAGGATGTCTTTCGATAACATGGTTCGGTCCTTTGCCGTGCTTGCGTGGGCGGGTCGAGCGGGGTGCGGGCCGGCGCCCACACCCCCCCTTTCGGACTAGATCTTTCCGACCAGGTCGAGCGAAGGCGCCAGGGTGGACTCGCCTTCTTTCCAGGCCGCCGGGCAGACTTCGCCCGGGTGGGCGGCAACGTACTGGGCCGCCTTGAGCTTGCGCAGCAGGTCTTCTGCGTCACGGCCGATGCCCTCGGCGGTGATTTCCATCGCCTGGATGACGCCGTCCGGGTCCACGATGAAGGTGCCACGGTCCGCAAGGCCCTGGCCTTCGCGCATCACGTCGAAGTTGCGGGTGATCTCGCCGGTTGGGTCGCCGATCATGGTGTACTGGATCTTGCCGATGGTTTCAGACGAATCGTGCCAGGCCTTGTGGGTGAAGTGTGTGTCGGTGGAGACCGAATAGATTTCCACGCCGCGCTTCTGGAACTCCTCGTAGTGGTCGGCGAGATCGCCCAGCTCGGTCGGGCAGACGAAGGTGAAGTCGGCGGGGTAGAAGAAGAAGATCGACCACTTGCCTTTCAGGTCCTGATCGGACACTTCGATGAACTCGCCCTGTTTGAAAGCGGTGGCCTTGAAGGGTTTGATGGCTGTGTTGATCAGCGCCATGGTGCACTCCTTTCTCGGTGGGTTGGAAAAGCGTTGTTGTGACTCTCGATCCTAAGCATGCCCCGTTCATATGTAAATTGAATTAAAATTATCATGACGTTCCAAAATATAGAACGCAAGATGATCAAAAGGGGTCCGGCATGGTTTCCATCAAACAGCTCCATTACGCCTTGGCGGTGGAAAAGACGCTGCATTTCCGCAAGGCCGCCGAGCAGTGCAATATCAGCCAATCCGCCCTGAGCACCGCGCTCAACGAACTGGAAAGGCAGCTTGGAGTGCAGATTTTCGAGCGCGATAACAAGAAGGTGCTGGTGACCCCGCTCGGCCGGCAGGTACTGGCGCAGGCCCGCAAGGTGATTCTGCAGGTGGACGAGCTGCAGCATCTGGCCCAGAGCCAGAAGGATCCACTGAACTTCCCGCTCTCGGTCGGCCTGATTCCTACCATTGCGCCGTTTCTGCTGCCCCGGATGATGCCCTTGCTCAGCGCGCAATACCCAAAGGCGCAGCTCAACATCGTCGAGGAGCAATCCCAGATGTTGGTGGACATGGTGCGCCAGGGCGAGATCGACACGGCCATTCTGGCGCTGCCGTTCCCGGTCGACGGCCTGTTGACGCTGGAATTCTGGCAGGAGGATTTCTACTGGGTGACGCTGGCCGAGGATGTCCACGCACACCAGAAGGAAATCACCAGCGACGAGTTGAACCACAGCAATCTGATGCTGCTCAAGGAAGGGCACTGCCTGAAGGCGCACATTCTCGATGCCTGCAAGCTTTCCGGGCAGACTGCCAACCACGGCTTCGGCGCCGCCAGCCTGAATACCTTGGTGCAGATGGTATTGGGCCGGCTCGGGACGACCCTGATCCCGGAGATGGCGCTGGATCAGCTGATTTCCCAGAACAGCGCGCTCTCGGCGGTGCATCTGAACGAGCCTGGTCCCCACCGGCGTATTGCCTTCGTGATTCGGCCCAATTACACCCGCACCGCCAGCATCGAGGCGCTGATGGCGGTGTGCAAGGCTGCGTTGCGGCCATCGCCGCGCGCGGCCGCGTAACGTGGCGCCGCGCCCGACCTGTGCTATCGCAGCAGCAGGGTAGGGATGGTGGCTGAACGCAGCAGATCGGCGGTCTTGCTCCCGAGGATCAGCCGGCGCAGCACCGAATGACCGAAAGCGCCCATGACCAGCAGGTCGATCGATTGTTCCTGAACGACGCGGGCGATCACGGTTTCGGCATCGCCGGGGACCCAGGCCGGCGTCACCGCAAAGCCCGCAGTCTCCAGTCTGGCGTGCGCCCAATCGAGTTGTCGCGGTGCATCGGCACGCGGCTTGCCGGACATCAGCAGGTGAATCGGCAGGCCGGCAAACAGCGGACTGGCGGCGATCATCTCGACCCCCCGGCGGGTCACGCCGCTGCCATCGAAGGCGATCATCACCCGTTCGGGTGGCTTGAAGCCCTCGGTGACGGTCAGCACCGGCCGGCGCAGCGCGCGGACCACCCGCTCGACGTTGCGGCCCAGATCGCGCCGGGTGGCCTCGGCCGATGCGCCGCGCCGGCCCAGCACCATCAGCCGGACTTGCGCCTGCTGCTCGCGCAGGGTGTCTTCGAGCTCGCCATGGCGCTGGCGCACGTCGACCTCGGGACAGCCCGCCGCCAGGGCGCGTTCGCGCAGTTGCTTCAGGAAGATGCGCCCCTGTTCGCGGGTGCTGCGGGCGCGCTGTTCGTCTTCGGTGGAAAGCTGGGTCAGCAGGTGCTGCTGAGCGTCGATACCGATGGTTCCGCTGTGATCATCGCCGGTGCTGCGCTCAGGGTGGCGGTCGATCACATGGAGAAACTCCAGCGGCGCATTCAGCCTGTTCGCCGCCCAGGCGGCGTAGTCCGCCACGTGCACCGCGAAGCGGGACCGGTCGACGCAGGCCAGAACCTTGTTCTGCGGATCTATCACGGCGCGTCCCTCAGTGGTCCAGCAGGAAGTCGTCGGCACCATCCTTGTCGTGGATAGCAAAGCGGTCGACCAGGGTCGCGCTGGCTTCGTTGAGCCCGATCACTTCGACCTCGGTGCCTTCGCGGCGGAACTTCAGCACCACCTTGTCCAGGGCGCTGACGGCCGTGATGTCCCAGAAATGCGCCCGACTGACGTCGATGCGCACCTGTTCGATCACTTCCTTGTAGTCGAAGGCGTTGATGAAGCGCTCGGCGCTGGCGAAGAAGACCTGGCCGAAGACTGTGTAGGTCCGCGCATGTCCTTCGTCTTCGGCGAGCGAGGTGATGCGCAGAATCTGGCCGACCTTGTGCGCAAAGAAGAACCCCGAGAGCAATACGCCGGTGAGCACGCCCATCGCCAGGTCGTGTGTGGCCACGGTGACGGCCACGGTGGCCAGCATGACCACGCTGGAGCTCTTGGGGTGGCTGCGCAGATTGCGGATGGACGACCAGTTGAAGGTTCCGATGGAGACCATGATCATCACGGCCACCAGCGCCGCCATCGGGATCTGGCTCACCCAGGTGTCGAGAAACACCACCAGCACCAGCAGGAAGAGGCCGGCGCAGAACGTCGACAGGCGTCCGCGCCCGCCGGATTTCACGTTGATGACGGACTGGCCGATCATGGCGCAGCCAGCCATGCCGCCGATGAAGCCGCTGGCGATGTTGGCGACGCCCTGCCCGACGCATTCGCGGTTCTTGTCGCTGCGGGTATCGGTGAGGTCATCGACGATGGTGGCCGTCATCAGCGATTCGAGCAGCCCCACGGCCGTGAGCGTCAGGGCGTAGGGGAGGATGATCGCCAGGGTTTCCAGGGTGAACGGCACGTCCGGCAGCAGGAACACCGGCAGGCTGTCGGGAAGCTCGCCCATGTCGCCCACGGTGCGGATATCCAGATCCAGCGCCAGGGCGACGCCGGTCAACACCACGATGGTGACCAGCGGTGAGGGAATGGCCTTGGTGAGGTAGGGGAGGCCGTAGATGATGCCCAGGCCAGCGGCGGTCATCGCATAGACGTGCCAGGTGACATCGATGAGTTCGGGCAGCTGCGCCATGAAGATGAGAATCGCCAGGGCGTTGACGAAGCCGGTGACCACCGAGCGCGAGACGAAGCGCATCAATGTGCCGAGGCGCAGCCATCCCGCAATGATCTGCAGCACACCCGTCAGTACCGTGGCCGCAAGCAGGTACTGCAGGCCGTGTTCCTTGACCAGGGTGACCATGACCAGCGCCATGGCTCCAGTGGCCGCCGAGATCATCCCCGGACGGCCCCCGACGAACGCGATCACCACCGCGATGCAGAACGAGGCGTAAAGCCCGATCTTGGGGTCGACACCCGCGATAATGGAAAACGCGATGGCTTCGGGGATCAGGGCCAACGCCACCACCAGACCGGCAAGCAGATCATTGCGAACGTTGGACAGCCAGTCCTGTTGGATCGACTTGAGCAAGGTGGGCTCCTTGGCTTGGTTTCGGACGGCCCCGGTTCTCGCAGCAGTGGTGTCCAGGCGGAAGATGACGGGGCCGGGAAGCCGCGCAGTGTCGGCTGGTGTGGGCCGCCGTGCGCGGCGCGCGGCAGCCCCGGCTGGCAAGGGCAGGCGCCGTTGGTGATCGAGGACGGGATGCGCTGAAAAACCGCGCATTCTAGCGCCTGCTGGTCGATGCGGCAAACGGCAGCCCGCGCTGGCGGCAGTGCTTCCGGACGTGTTGCCGAGAGTCACCTGCGACCGGTGTTTGACCCCGGCGGGCGATGGCCATGGCCCACCGAAGTACGCCAGTGCGCCAGGGTCCATCCGGGCGCCCCGCCCGCGCCCCGATCCCCGGTGGTTCTGTTCAGAGGGCTCGGGGTGCCGATGCGGGGTCTCAGTCGAGGCTCAGATGTTCCGGCCTTTGCCTGTACCTACGGCGCTGTAGTGACCGAAACGGTACTTGAACGGCGTGCGCCGCAAACGAAGTCCGATCGTATGCGTCATCCCGCCGAACAGCCACTCGAGCCCGGTCTTGATTCGGCCGTCCTGCTCGAAACGGCGCATGTTGATAATCGCGCGCTGCTTGCGCAGGACCCCGAACTTGCCGAACCGACTGCAGTGGGCGAGGTATTTCAGATCTTCGGCAAAGTTTAGGGTTTCGTCGTACCCGCCGGTTTTCGCGTGCAGGTCGCGCCGCACCCAGAAGCCTGATGCACCCGGCGCGGTGGGTTTGATGTATTGCAGGATCGAAATCCAATGATTGAACGCCTTGACGATCAGCCGGCACAGCCGGTCATCGTTTCCGGCGCGCATGTAGAAGGTGGCCACCGCCAGAACTCTTTGGCGGATCTCGGTCATGGCGACTTCGAGGTAGTCATGGGGAACACGAGCATCGGCATCGAGAAAAACGAAATAGTCGCCCTGCGCCGCCGACGCGCCGGTATTCCGGGCGAGTGAAACGCCGCGCTTCGGTGCCGTCACCAAGCGCAGGCGCGGATCGGTCTGCGCGCGTTCGGTCACGACGGCCGCTGTGCCGTCGCTGCTTCCGCTATCGCAGACAATGATTTCGAAGTGCGGGTAATCGTTGTCCAGCAGATCATCGATCAGGCCATCCACGACGCCTTCTTCATTCAGGCAGGGAATGATGACGCTGATTGAGGGCAGATCGCTGATTCTTCCACGTAGTGGCATTGACGCAGGCGTCGGGATCTTCGGCTGAAGCCTCCTGGCGGGTTGGGCGGCCATATTGAAGCCTCCATAGAGAAGTGCTGGTTGAGTATCGCGACAAGCGCGTGCGCGACGTTCGCTTCATCTCTGATGGCCTGATCGCTGTCTCATGTCGTGCGGCACGATACTTTGGGTCGTATTGGGTACTACGCAATAACCCTGCCAGTCAACGGTATCGACAGGTCACTCAATTCTAGGTGAATCCCCGCGTATTGCTGTTAAGGGACCATGAACGTCCAAAGGATCAATGTCGGAAAGGGCTTCGAACTCAATGGGATGGACGGCGGCGTGCCCCGCTGGCGTGTTGTGGCCCCTGGCCGGGGGGCGCACTGATCTGGTACGGATGCCTCATGGATGCCCTGTGCGCGGACTGTGGCCGGCGATCTTCGCAGGCATGCTGTGCTGCCAAGCCCGGAACAGCGCCCGAACCTGCCTTCCGGCGGCGACGCCCGCCATCGAAGCGGCGTACCTGAACCCTGGGCGGCGGGGGCCGTCGTTCCGTGTTCCGCCCCTCGGGCGGGGTGCTGACCGAGCCCATCGGGGCGGCCGGATGGCCTTCGATTCGGTATGGTGGTTGCTCGGTCGGACGGACACGTCCGGGTTCCACCGTGTGCACGGCGGGGACGTGGAAGGCGCCGTCGCGCTGTGGGACGGCGGGATGGGCGTCGGTGATCCCAGATGCCGGCGCGCTGATCCACGGAATGACGGCCGAAACGGCCGAGCCGTCGCATCGGCGTTCCGGACCAGCATGCGTGCGATGGTGCGCCGTGGTCCGGCCAGCCGGATTTTCGCAGGACGGCGGATCGATGATCGGGAGGGTGCGGTTGCAATCGAATGCGGATGCGGCGATGGGTCCAGGGCGGGAGAGTTCCCACGAACCCCAGCTGACACTGCGCGCGTTGGTCACGGGCATGGTGATCGGCGGCGTGCTCGCGCCATGCAACATCTACACAGGTCTCAAAATCGGGTGGAGCTTCAACATGTCGATCGCGGCCGCGCTGATCGGCCTGGCGTTGTGGCGGCTCATGGAAGTGTTCGGCGTGCGCCGTTTCGGCTTGATGGAAAACACCATCAACCAGACCGCCGCATCGGCTGCCGCGGCCATCGTTTCCAGCGGCCTGGCGGCGCCCATCCCAGCGCTGGCACTGGTGAACGGGACGCAACTGTCCTGGGCCTGGCTGGCCTGCTGGCTGTTCGTGGTGAGTTTTCTCGGCGTGATGGTGGCGGTCGGGCTGCGCCGTCAGATGCTGCTGCGCAGCGGCTTGCCATTTCCGGCCGGCATGGCGACGGCCCAGACGCTGCGCGAGATCTACAGTCACGGCGCCGAGGCCACCGCGCGGGTGCGGGTACTGTTCGCGAGCCTGACGCTGGCAGCGGCCCTGAAGCTCGGGCAGGAGTTTATGTTTACGGTGTCCCGCTGGTCGCCGACGCTGACTTTGCCGGGGCGCAGTGCGAGCCTGCACAACCTCGGTTTCGCGCTGGACCCGTCGTTGCTGATGATCGGTTTCGGAGCCATCGTGGGGCTCAAGGTTGGTCTGTCCCTCCTGCTGGGCGCACTCATCGCCTGGGGGTGGATCGGCCCATGGACCATTGCCCGGGGCTGGACCGAGCCGGGTGCGCCGGAGGCGGTATGGTTCGGGCCGATGGTCGAATGGTTGCTGTGGCCGGGCGTGGCGTTGATGGTCAGCGCGTCGCTCACGACTGTGGTCGCAGCCGGGTGGCATCGGCATCGTCGCCGGGAACCGCTTGCCGGGATCGAGACGGCCGCGGCGATCGGGGAGGTCCCGGCGGCCTGGTTCAGGTCGGGCGCGGTCATCGCCGGGCTGATTTCGGTGGTGGCCCAGATGGCGTTGTTCGGTATCGCCCTGTATGCCGCGGTGATCGCCACGCTGCTGGCCTTCGGACTGGCGATCGTCGCAGCGCGGGTGGCAGGCGAAACCGGCATCACACCCATCGGCGCCACCGGCAAGGTCACGCAGGTGTCCTTTGCGGTGATCACCCCGGGCAACATCAGCAACAACCTCATGGCCGCCAACGTGACCGGCGGCGCGACCGATCAGTGCGCCGACCTGTTGCACGACTTGAAGGCGGGGATGCTGCTGGGCGCCGCGCCGAGATTCCAGGCAATTGCGCAGTTGTTCGGTGTGGCCACCGGCGCGCTGGTGGGTAGCGCCGCTTACCTGCTGTTGATTCCCGATCCGCACAGCATGCTGCTGACACCCGAGTGGCCCGCTCCGGCGGTCGCCACCTGGAAAGCCGTCGCTGAAGTCCTGCAGGGCGGCGCAGGGTCCTTGCCGCCCGGCAGTGTCTCGGCGCTGATTGTTGCGGCAATTGCCGGTGTGGCACTGGCTTTGATCGCCGAGCTGGTGCCGACGTGGGGGCGGTGGATGCCGAGCGGTTCCGCGATGGGACTGGCCTTCGTGATCCCGGCCTGGAATTCGGTGTCGCTGTTTCTCGGCGCGCTGATCGGCGCGGCGCTCTCCCGCCTGGCGCCGCACTGGGCGGCGCGCTTTCTGTTGGCGATTGCTGCCGGCCTGGTGGCCGGCGAAAGTCTGGCCGGGATCGCGGCTGCGGCGAGCCGGTTGCTGCGCGGCGTGTGATCGTCCGCGACACATTCAAGACGCCGTATCCGGCGCACCCCGTCGATCAGGACACGGAAGGCCTTACACAGCCGCCGCACGCTGGTGGGCAGTCCATTGGGATCGCGCGAGTTGTTCTGGGCCAACCGTAAGGCCCGCAGATCGTGGGTAACTTCCCCGACATCGTTCGTGTTGCGGACGGCGACTTCCGCTGCCTCATCGAGGCCGGTCGGTCAATGTGCCTGCGGACCTTCAATTCGCGAGGTGAGCAGGGCCGTCTTACGGATGGTGCTATAGCGCAGCCAGTCAACCGACGGCATCAGCCACGACACGCCGCGGACAGGCGGGCGAGAGCCGGCTCGGCCTGATGATTCAGATTGGGAAATGCCTCGGGAGCCTGTGGAGGATTGGAGGGCGGCAGCGGATGCGGAACGAAGGCCTGTACCGCGTTGTCCTGCATCGTCGAGATGGCGTCAGTGTCTGTTGTTCGCTTCATGGTCTAGCTGGCATTGATGGAACCTTTATGTATGAGATCGCCCGTTAATACCAGTCGCGAGCGGTACAGCAGCCTTTGCTCAGGGGGCTCGCCGTCAGCCTACACCGGCCTGCGAGGGCATCTTGAGAGTCGCCGGGCGGTACCGCCGCAGAATCGGCTTCTTGCGCGGTCGGTCATGGCCGCTTCCGCATCGCGTACTGCCGGTCTGCCCAGGCAAACAGCACGAACGCTTTCATGGCCGGCACCTCAGCCGCGCCGGATTGACCAGCCGGATTGACCGCCCACGCACTCCCACAAAGCGAGTCGATCACATCGCGCAACGCGACGATCAGAGTGACCAATGCGTCGATAGCGTACTTGACGGCGGTATCCGGTTCCGAGGCCCGGACATGCAGCGGCGCGACATCCATCCGTCGCGGGTTGAGATCACTCATCACGCGGGCTGCAGCATCGCCCAACGCAACACCGGCCGTCCGGCCGTTCATCTGCGCGCGTTCGCGCGCCCGCGCAGCGGCCTGCGTGCGCATGATCTGGCTCGCCATCTCGCCCCATCGCGTGATGGGGTCGGCCATCGCCTGATGCCTGTGGCCGGTCAGCTTGTTGATGTTCGAATAGCGCCCGCCGGGGTGCGCGGAATCGTCCAGGAAGCCCAGGATCCCAGTGGGCAACGAATCGGCCTGAAATCCATTCAGTGCAGACACGTTGCGCGCGGCGTAAACGGCCTTTGCGGCGTCTAAGAGGGCGCGAAGCTGGTGCCCGTAATCCTCGACGGTCTTGCTGTCGGGAGGAGCCAGCTGGTTGCGCGCCATCTGGTCGAGGACCAAGACCAGCTTCAGCACCCGCTCGAAGCCAATCGACAGTTCGAAGAACGCCGAACAGAACAACCCCTTGTTGTCGCCCAGATTGGCGTTGCGTCGCCCCGTCAGGCCGTCGCAGAGTCAGGCTTGGGCCAGCAAGCCCTCTTGCTCCAATCGGTATCAAGTCGGGCTGAATTGCATCAGGTTGATTCGCCCTCGTTCAGCGCCGCCGTGACCTGGTGTTGGCGTATTTGCCATCGGCGGCAGTTATTCGAGAACGACGAATAACCGAGGCCCCTCATGCGCCTGAATGCCCCGGCTGCCACGACGCAGAAAGCACCTCACTGGTCAAGGGCTGAAACTGGATGGTGTGACGTCCAAGGCCTGAACCATGCAACATGGCAAGACGCGCGATGGCAGACCGATCGACAAGGGCCACATCGACAAGCTCCTCAGTAACCGGACCTACCTTGGCGAGTTGCGGCTCAAGGACCAGAGGTACCGATACGCCACGGTTGCCCG
>OBIY01000317.1_pt1 | contig 20309 bp, 20 predicted proteins | sample 1519841 | NCBI WGS metagenome assembly OBIY01 (sample SAMN03019774, study PRJEB22545) | beach sand metagenome | biome: beach; feature: sea beach; material: beach sand | place: USA: Municipal Pensacola Beach, FL | collected 2010-07-30 | depth 30-40 cm m
CAGTAAACCCAGAACTGCCCCCCTGCCGTTGTGGCCCGCACAGCGCTCCCGAATTTTGTCGGCCGCAACGGCGTGGTGAGTGAAACCGCGCCGCTTGACTGGCCTGGCCGTCGCGTGGACTAGCGCGGCGCCATGCGGATCGCGCCATCCAGGCGCACATCCTCGCCGTTGAAATAGGCGTTGCGGATCATTTCCGTGGCCAGCGAAGCGTATTCGGCCGGGTCGCCGAGCCGGGCCGGATTCGGCACCATGGCGCCAAGCGCCTGCTTCACATTCTCCGGCGCGCCCTGCAGCAGCGGCGTGTTGAAGATACCCGGCAGGATCGTGTTCACGCGGATCAGCTCGCGGGAAAGGTCGCGCGCAATCGGCAGGGTCATGCCGACCACGCCGCCCTTGGAGGCCGAATAGGCCGCCTGGCCGATCTGGCCATCCTCGGCGGCGACCGAAGCGGTGTTCACGATCGCGCCGCGCTCGCCGTCGATGGGATCGAGTGTCGCCATGCCGGCGGCCGACTTGGCGATGCAGCGGAAGGTGCCGACCAGGTTGATCTGAATGATCAGATTGAACTTATCGAGCGGGAAATGTTTGATCTCGCCGGTTTCCTTGTCGCGCGAGACGGTCTTGATGGCATTGCCGGTGCCGGCGCAGTTGACCAGGATACGTTCCTGACCGATCGCCGCGCGGGATTTCTCAAAGCCGGCATCCACGCTGTCATCATTGGTGACATCAACCTTGCAGAACACACCGCCCAGCTCGGCGGCCAGTGCCTCGCCCTTTTCTTCATTCAGATCGAACAGGGCCACCTTCACGCCATAGTCTTTTGCGAGCTTGGTCGCTGTGGCCGCGCCCAGACCGGACGCGCCACCCGTGATGACGGCGGAAATGGAGGAATCGAGTTTCATGGCTGGAGGTTCTCCCTTGAACTGGTGTCGTTACGGGCGATCTACTCTTTAGAGACGGAGTGGCCAATGACTGACGCGAGGGAAATGAAGCCCCAACCCGCCGGCCCTGACAGGGCGCAGCTCCCGCTTGCGATCAATCGCAGCACGCGGACGACCCGCCGGCGCTTCCTGCCAAAGCTGCTTAGAGTGGCCGGGCGCATCCCCTTTGCCGACGATCTGGCGGCCTCCTATTACGCCGCCATCGATCCAAAAACCCCGCGCAAGGCCAAGGCTGTTCTGCTCGGCGCGCTGGCCTATTTTGTGGTGCCCACCGATGCCGTGCCGGACATGATCGCCGCGTTGGGATTCACTGACGATGCCACAGTGCTCGCCACCGCACTCGGCATTGTCGGGGCACATGTGAAGGAAAACCACCGCCGGGCTGCGCGGCGTCTGCTGGGAATTCCGGAACCTGCCGTTGCGCAGGAAAAAGGCGCGAAGGCCTGATCTGAATTCATTTCAGATAACACACAAACCCAGAACCGCCCATCCCCGCGAAAGCGGGGGGGTATAGTGATATCCAAGAATAAATGAGGTGTCGCCTCAGTCTTAAAGACAATTTGGTTTTTGAGGGGAAAATAGATTTGGGCGTCCCATAGGGACGCCCATTTTGTGGTTTAACCTTGTTAACGGAGAGACCACACTTCCTGATCCGCATACTTAATCCGACAAGCCTTTCAATTGCAAGGCTCATCTTGAAAACCTATCGCTTTTAGCGTGCACTACGAAAGCACGGGTCAACTGTAACTGGTTTGCCGGGGCGCCGATGATCCAAAGTCGGCTCTCCTTTTATCTATAGATTCAAAAGGTTTTCATCATGATGTGGCGGTTGGGACTGGATATCGGCTCGAATTCCATCGGTTGGGCGGCCCTTTGCCTTAATGAAGCCCTGCGCCCGACTGGCTTGCTGGAGTTCGGGACTGGCGAACACTTCGTGCCGGCCGCCGGTGTGCGTATCTTTTCCGATGGCAGGAACCCAAAGGACAAACAATCGCTTGCCGCTCAACGCCGCGTGCCGAGAGGTATGCGCCGTAACCGGGATCGGCGCTTGGAAAGGCGGGAGGCGTTCCTGTGGGCCTTGATCGAAGCCAGTCTGTTGCCGGCGGACCTGGCCGAACGCAAAGCTCTGGAAAACCCGATCGGCGGGGGACAAACGCAAGACAGTCTGCGTGATTTCGATCCCTGGTGCCTGCGGGCACGGGCGCTGAATGAGCCGCTCTCACCGTATCAGATCGGACGCGCCCTGTTTCATCTCCAGCAAAGGCGCGGCTTCAAGTCGAACCGCAAAACGGACAAGGACGCCAAAGACGGCAAGATCTCGATGGGGGCTGCGGAAACTCTGGCTCGAATGAAAGACAGGAATGCTCACACCTTGGGCGAACTGTTTGGCCGCCCAAGGCTCGAAGGTAATCTGCATGCCTCCACCCGTGCGCGCCTGAATGGCGAGGGCACAAAAGCCTTTTATGAGTTCTATCCGACGCGGGATCTCATCCTGAAAGAGTTCGAAAAGATCTGGGAGACGCAGGCCAAATATCATGCTGATCTTCTGACGGAAGATGCCAGAGAACGCCTCTACGATATTTTAAGTTTCCAGAGACCGTTGAAGCCTCAGCCTGTCGGGCGCTGCACGCTGGAACCCGAGACCGATCTACGCGCGCCATGGGCCCTGCCGTCTTCTCAGCGCCGTAGAATCTATGAAACGCTGAATGCCATGCACTATCGCAGGCCGGGTGAGGCGGCAGAATGGCTGACGCTTGCCGAGCGTGACCTGCTGGCGGAAAAGGCGCTTGGCAAGAAGGATCTGAGCTTCGATGCCATGCGCACAGCGCTCAGATTCCATGATGATGTGACGTTCAGCATCGAGTCGGAGAAGCGCAAGAAGATTGAAGGTGATCACACAGCCGCCGTGCTTGCCAGCAAGAAGGCCTGGGGCCCAGACTGGCGGAAATTGCCCCTGGCCGAACAGGAGGCGCTTGTCGAACTTCTGCTCGGACTTGAACCGCTGACAAAGCGAACACCGCCGCATATTCGTGCGGTCAGCACGCAAGTGATTGCGGCTGTGGCCGGAGTTTTCAAGCTGGAGGAAAGCGCGGCGGAAGCGCTGCTGATCAGTTCCGATCCCGAGATCCTGGCGACCTGGCTGTCTGAAAGATATGGGCTCGACGCGGAAAAGGCGCGCAGCATCGTGGATGTACCCCTTCCCGATGGGCACCAGCGCCTTGGCCGCCGGGCCAATTCAAAAGTGCTCGCCCAGCTGATGGCTGATGACATGCCGGTTTATAGTGACGCCGTTGAACGTGCCGGCTATCGCGATCACCGCGCCATTGAAGGCCATGGCGTCGTGCATGACCGGAAACTGCCCTATTATGGCGAGGTTCTGGAACGGTCCGTCGCCTTTGGAACGGGAGACCTCCAGGACAGTGTGGAAAAACGCGTCGGCAAGATCGCCAACCCCACGGTGCATGTTGCGCTCAATCAGCTCCGCAAGGTGGTCAACCGTCTGATCGAGCGCTATGGCCCGCCGGAAGAGATCGTGATCGAACTGGCGCGCGACCTGCCCCTGGGTGCCGATGACAAACGGAAGCTGGAGCGCGAGCAGGCCGATAATCAGAAGGCAAATAAGGCGCGCGCGAAGATCCTCTCAGACCATGGCGCCCGGAACACCTATACGAACCGGCTGAAACTGCGCCTCTTCGAGGAACTGACAGGCGGCAAAGCCACCAATGGCCGATGTGTGCTGAGCAATACGCAGTTTGGCTATGCCAAGCTCCTCTCGGACGAGATCGAGATCGACCATATCCTGCCCTTCGCAGCGACCCTGGATGACAGTTTCAACAACAAGATCCTCGTGACCCGGCAGGCCAACCGCGACAAGGCACGCCGCTCGCCCTACGACGCATTTGGGACATCTCCGACAGGGTATGACTGGGACGAGATCGCGTCCCGCGCCGCAGAACTGCCGCCGCAGAAAAGCTGGCGCTTCGGCCTGGATGCCATGGAGCGCTATGAGGCCGAGGAGCGTGATTTCCTCGACCGGCAACTGAACGACACCAAATATATTGCCCGCCTGACGCGGACTTATCTTGGCGCCATTTATGGCGGCGGGGACGAGGCGATGAAGCATGTCTGGGTCACGCCAGGCCGCCTCACATCGGACTTGCGCGCAGTCTGGGGGCTGAACCAGATTCTCGACGGCAATCGGGCGAGTGATGATCCAGACGCTCCATCGCGCAAGAATCGCGATGATCACCGCCATCATGCCATCGATGCCATTGTGGTTGCCTTGACCGATCGGGCGAGGCTTAAGGCGGCGGCCGATCATGCCCGGTCGCAAAATCCCGAAGTGCCATCTGAACGCATGCTCGCCGCCCTGGAGGAGCCCTGGCCGGGCTTCCGCGGCGATGTCGAGCGGCATGTGAATGCGATTATTGTGTCCCACAAGAAGGATCATGGGGTTGAGGGTCAGTTGCACGAAGACACCAATTACGGCCTTGTCCAGAATCCGCATGGTGCCGGACAGAAGCTGACGACCCGCAAGCCGATCACATCTTTCCAGAATGCAGGCCAGTTGCAGGATATCGCGGACAACCGGATCCGCGAGGAACTTTTGGAGCGCACTTACGGCCTGACGGGCAATGACTTCAAACAGGCCCTGCAAGACTATGTGGATGAAGACAAGCCCGGCCGGCGGACCAATCCACGCCGGGTGCGCGTTCACAGGCCGGTGACGGACGCAACACCCCTGCGCCAGATCCAGCATGGCCAGGCGCGCCAGCATGTTAGGGGCGTTCTGGCAGGCGAAAACTACTGCCTGGATATTTTCGAGACATCTGATGGCAAGTGGCAGTGCCGGGAAGTCAGCCGTTTCGATGCGAACAAACCGGGCCGTAACAGCCGCGCTGATGCATCCCCGGCCTGGAAGGCCGAGCATCCAGACGCCCGCTTCATAATGCGCTTGCGCAAGGGCGACACGATTGCCGTTGAGGACATGCCCGGAGAAGTGACGTACAAAAATGTTATTCGGCTATCGCCTAGCAACAATGTCATATATCTGGCCACCGATAACGAGGCGGGAGATTTTTCCAATCGGCACAAGGATGACAATGATTTGTTTCGGTGGGACTTTGCCAATATCGGCAAGTTGAAAAACAGAAAGGCACGACTTGTGCATGTAGATGAGGCAGGACGCGTATTCGATCCGGGGCCGCCACATGCCGGGACAGATAGTTGAGATTTCGAGCAATGGCATCCACCTGTCGGTGGAGCGCGGCTTTCTAAGGCTTGGCCGCGATGGCGAAAAGATCGGTGAGGTGCCTTTCGACAGTATCGAGGCCGTGGTTGTTCATGGCCATGGCGCGACTTTTTCGGCCAATCTTTGCGCGCGCCTGTCCAACCAGGGCGCGCCCCTGGTGATCTGTGGCAGCAATCACACGCCTGTCTCGGTCGTCTGGCCGGTTGAAGGGCATCATGCACAGGGCTTTCGAATCCAGGCGCAAGCCGATGCGTCACTCCCCCTGAAAAAGCGACTTTGGAAAAATATCGTCGCGGCCAAGATTATGGCTCAGGCCTCTGCCCTGGATCATATCGGCAAGTCACTTCCCGGCCTTCGATTGATGGCCAGCACGGTCAAATCCGGGGATTCCGGAAATGTTGAGGCGCAAGCCGCCCGCCGCTATTGGAAGCAGCTTTTTGGCGTGGATTTCCGCCGCGACAGACAATCCGGCGCGGAGAATGCCTTCCTGAATTACGGCTATACTGTGCTCCGGTCCGGCATGGCCCGAGCCATTCTCGTGGCTGGCCTGCATCCGTCTCTCGCGATCATGCATGAAAGTCGTGGCGAGGCTCTGCGCTTGGCGGATGATCTGATGGAGCCTTTCAGGCCCTGGATCGACGTTGTGGTTCACGATCTGCTTGAACAGGGCGCGACGGACTTGGTGTCAGAGACCAAGTCTGCACTCGCGAACACGCTTCGGATGGATTTACAGGGACCGCGAGGGGCCTCTCCATTGCAGACTTGCATGGACCGCCTGGCAAGCTCCCTGGCGAAAGTTTATCTCAAGGAGCAACCAGCCCTCGAATTTCCCGGTCCCCCGCTCGCTCTTGCCCGGCCGGCAAGATGAGCCTTCTGAGTGGGTATAGAATCATGTGGGTGATGGTCATGTTTGATTTGCCGGTTTTGACCAAGGGCGAAAGGAAACGGGCCAACAAATTCCGCCTGTTCTTGCGCGATATCGGTTTCAGCATGGCTCAGCTGTCTGTATATATGAAACCCGTCAGCGGGAGTGACGGTGTTGATGCCATTTGCCGGAAAGTGGAGGCCGAAGTGCCCCCGGGCGGGGTCGTCGATATCCTGCAGTTTACGGACAAACAGTATGAAAACATCATTTGCTTTCGGAACAAAAAGAGACAGTCGGCGAATCAAACGCCGGGGCAACTTGCGCTTTTTTGACAATCGGTCCTTGTTTTTTTGGCTCAGGACCAAAGAAAAAGCCCCGGAAATCCGGGGCTTAGTTGAATATAGAGGTTAGCCGATCAGGAAGTGTGGGCCAACCGCAACCGCGTCATGGACGTGCTCACGGCGACGGCGAGGTTAGCCGATCAGGAAGTGTGGGCCAACCGCAACGAGACGAGTGGCTCAAGATCGGTGGCGGAGAGGTTAGCCGATCAGGAAGTGTGGGCCAACCGCAACCAATCACGGCAACACCACCAGGCCGGCTTCAGGTTAGCCGATCAGGAAGTGTGGGCCAACCGCAACGCAGGCCCATGTGCAGGCGCTGAGCCACGCAGGTTAGCCGATCAGGAAGTGTGGGCCAACCGCAACGGTCTGGGGCAGGTCGTTCACGAGCGCCCAAGGTTAGCCGATCAGGAAGTGTGGGCCAACCGCAACTGATCACGGGAAGCCCCATCGACTTCAGCGAGGTTAGCCGATCAGGAAGTGTGGGCCAACCGCAACTCCCGAACTATTCCGACGTCGCCCATGGCGAGGTTAGCCGATCAGGAAGTGTGGGCCAACCGCAACAAGGCGCCAACTTCATTCTTGGCGCCCTGAAGGTTAGCCGATCAGGAAGTGTGGGCCAACCGCAACTGAGGTTGTCACGGAATGGTATTTCCGTGAAGGTTAGCCGATCAGGAAGTGTGGGCCAACCGCAACCATGGAAGAGCAGGGATTCGATACCTGCGAAGGTTAGCCGATCAGGAAGTGTGGGCCAACCGCAACAAAAGCACTTGGAGCGTTTCAGGCGCTATTAGGTTAGCCGATCAGGAAGTGTGGGCCAACCGCAACTCAACGGAGAGCCCTATGCACTTCGCCAATAGGTTAGCCGATCAGGAAGTGTGGGCCAACCGCAACGCAATCGCACGCAGGACCTTAGGCGAACGAAGGTTAGCCGATCAGGAAGTGTGGGCCAACCGCAACCAGTGTGTTGCCGCCCAGTTCGAAGACCAGAGGTTAGCCGATCAGGAAGTGTGGGCCAACCGCAACGGATACATCGCGGTCGGTCTGATCGTCGGCAGGTTAGCCGATCAGGAAGTGTGGGCCAACCGCAACCAAGCTTCAAGCGTTGGGGAGCGATATCGAAGGTTAGCCGATCAGGAAGTGTGGGCCAACCGCAACTGTCCCTGGAAACAAGGGCGGCGGCGCGGCAGGTTAGCCGATCAGGAAGTGTGGGCCAACCATAATAGCTATATTCATTTGATAGTAGGTGATCTTGAATCAGCCTACCCAGATGAACTTTTCAACTCTTCCCAAGCCTCGTATTCAGCGCGAAGTTCCTCGATCACGCTATCCAGTTCCGCACGATGCCCTGAAATCTCCCCACAGAATCCGAGGCGCATTAACCGCTGATCTGACGGATCGCAAAAAGCGGCTGTATGCTCGTACCCGTCCCGAATGGAACGCAAAGTCGCTCTGACTTCCCAGAACAAATTATCAATACCTAACTGCAGGGATATCATGTCCTGTTCAATAGCGATGGCCTGATGGAAAAGTGGCTCTGTTTGCTGCCAATCTGCATCGATAGCTTCCAACCTTTCAATGTGCTCACGCCTCTGTTGCACGGCATTGGCCAGTTCTTCATACCGTGCGCGGCTTTCGGCCAGATGATCCATGAGCGCTGGCTTCGTCTCCGCCAGAGCATCAAACTGCGCCTCCGCCGTCGTAAATCTCTGCTCGGCTAAATTCTTCCGATTGTTCCACGCCACATTCAGAGCGGTTTGATTGAGTTGTTGGAGCAGAACATTTCGCTGTTCGAGTGAGCCTTTCTGGAATTGAGCCGAACCACCGGTCCAGATGATATGCAGCGTGTTCCGCTGGACGCGCCCGGAAAGGCTCGAACTTCCGAGCAGTGCTGAGAGCATCCCCTCGCTTTTCAGGATGAACTCATTCCCGCTGACTGTGCCTGTGAGATCGCCTGAGTCGACGTCCAGTTCGCCGCGTTCGGTGATTGTGTAGGATTCAATCCGGCCCGTCAGTTCACCGCTGTCCCCTTCGATGATCTGGATGACTTCCAATTGGTGAGGTCCGCCTGCCAGGTAAAGCCCGGTCATGTCAGCCATGGCGGCGGGTGCGGTGACTGCCCAGAGACAAACGGCCATCAGGCCGCAGCGGATGGTAGTCTTGAGCCAAATCATGGTGCGTCTCCGAAAACTGCTCCCCAGGAAGACACCACACAAAACTTAATATGATGGATATATCCAGTGGTTTAATTGACTACAAAATACTGCCTTGCGCCTTATGGATGGGCGCGCTCTTGTTGGTTGGAATGTCAGGCGAATTCGCATTGAGCGGGGCGTGTCGCAGGAGCGATTGGCCTTCGATGCCAATATTGATCGCTCTTATCTCGGCGGCCTGGAGCGGGGCGAGCACAACCCCACGGTCGATATTCTTGAGAAGATCGCCGTGACGCTGGAGGTTCCGCTTCGGGAACTGTTCGCAGAGTTTGATCCGGAAATCGGTCTTCAAAAGGGGCTTCAGCCAGGGCGAAAGCCCCATGAAGATGAGTGAGATTGGATCGCCATTATTGCCGAACTATGTATCTGATAGCTCAGCGCAATCGAGATCGATCAGCCGTTCGGGGATTGGCCCCATATCACCACCTTCCCCGATGCTGTTGGCTTCCTTTCCGATGAGCCGCACGCAATGAGCCATGACATGGCGCCGGCGCGTCCTGCCCTGGTTGAGAAACAGTCCATTCTCAAATTTGGTTTCGGAGCTGAGATGATAGCGGGCCAGCATGTCGCCATAGGATTGTAACTGAGCCGGTAGCACTGGTTCTCCCGTTTCCCGGTCGAAAGCGCTGCGGACCGCTTTCTTCGGATCGCGCTCATAAGGCGCAATCGGCTTGACGCGCTTCGGCTTAGAAGGACGCCCGCGCTGTCCTGGCTCGGCCAGATGGACTGTGCAATCTTGCAGAAACTCCGGCGCAACCGCCGTGAAAGCAGAGAGAAAGCCGAAAGGTTTGACCTGGTCGCGATAGGGTTTGTCTGCATTCCAATACTTCATCCAGGACAATAGGGCCGGACTGGTCGCGCCATAGCGGCTGAGGGCCTTTTCTTGAAGTTTAGGGTGATAGTCGAGCGGCACTTGATCGGGATGGCCTTCCAGGGCCGATTTCACGATCTGAAACCAGAGATCATACTGCCAGCGATGCACGCCGATCTCGCTCAACTCCACGCGAGGATCTGGAATGCCAGGAGCCGGCTCATCCGCATCATAAGGTGCCAGCAGATGCCCGAGCCCGTGTTGCGAGGCCTTTCTCAGCACTGGGTGACCGTCAGCGCTGAGAGTGAACAAGGCATAGCGCTTGGCTGAAATTGCCCAGGCAAAGAGCGGCTCAAGCTCTCTGGTTTCGGGTTTAAAGTTCACATCCTCAACTTGCAGGATCGACCCTTGCTTCCGGTAGGGATTGAGCGGCGTGAACCAGTCAATCACGCGGTGCGCACGCGCCAGAAACTCCGCTTCCGGCATGTCTTCGGGTTTGGCGATTGCGAGGCTGTCCGTGTCGCAGAACACCCAGTCCAGGCCTTCCTCCAGCGTGCGCTGTTCCGCCAAGGCAAGCATCAGCCGGGCCGCGCCCGTGATTAGCGTTCCGAGCAGGGGATGGAAATACCGGCCCGGCTCTTCCAGTGCAGTGGATTGGATCTCGATGTGCGCTTCACCAAACCCATGGATATGGATGACTTCCGGCTTTGGGGCATTGTTGCGGATGATCTCGATGAAGATGCCATAGCTCGTCGCATTGGCGACAATCTTGATTGCTTTCTGGATGGGGTCGCCCGCTGCCTTGGCTTCGTCGCGCAGATCGACCAGACGAGAGAAAACATCCTCAGTAAGTGGATCGACGCGATAGGCCGGATTCCCGAAGAGGTCGATCGGCTTGAGGCCATATTGCGCCGGTCCAGGTTCGAAACTGATGGCCTCCAGGATGTCGAGTGTTTTCCCGGAACGCAGTTTGGAGGCAATGACATCGGCCAGCGTGAACCAGAGCGGCTGGTCCAGGCTCAGTTCATTCTGGCCAATCGTGTAGGATTTCCCGTCATACTTGGCGCGAATGGGCAAAATGTCTCCATCCGGCTTCAGCTTCACAAGCCTTCGCAACCGGTGCCAGGTTTGCGAGTTTTGAAGGTCTTCCAGAGTGACTCTGGCCAGGAAAACCCGCGTGTCTTCCGTCGTGTCTTTCCAGGTCACGCCCACCCCGATGACAAAAGACCAGAGCCCCATCAGCGCATTGACGGTCGGATACATCGACTTGAAATCGCAATAGAGCACGCGGGAAATAACGCGGCGCAAATTCACCTCCGCGCGTCCGCCATAATAGCTGCACATGATCTGGCCGAAGCATTCGCGCGGAAACTCCGGCTGGCAGGCAAGCAGTGGCTGGACACCCATATCTTCGAGATAGGCCTTGCCGATGCTGGCTTCGCTGAGGATGCGATGGGCCGGTTTAGAGAGGCCGTGCTGGCCGAACCGGCGCATCAGCTCAGCGTAACATTCCCAGGTGGCCTGCACATCGCTGCGGGCATAGTCGAGATAGTCTTCTTTGATGGTTTCGCCATGCTTTTCCGTGGCGGCTTTCCGCGTTGGCGTTTCCAGAAAGGCGCAAAGGCTTTCGAGCGAAAAGCTCCGGCTGGTCAGGGCAGCAGCCAAGGTCTTCACATCGACAAAGAAACCGCGATGCACGGGCGTGAAATCCCCGCGTTTGCGCCCACTTCGCGCGGTACGCTGCTGATAGGGTGCCGCGAAGTCGATGAGAGCGGCTTTCGCGCTCAAATGCTTCACGCGGACATCCGGGTCTTTCCAGTCCCAACTCAGCTTGAAACTGAACCCGCCGCGCATCGAACCACGCGCCGGGCCATGTGAGACCGCGATCCGGGAAATGTCGAAAGGCAGGTTGAAACCAACAATGGTTCCATTGAGCTTGGCCCCGACCTTGAGGAATAGCCGCCGAAACTCCCAGAGGGTCAGTAGGTCCAGGCCGCGCTCTTCGGCATAGATTTGAACCGTCTCTGCTTCGTATGGCGTCAGATGCTCTTGTTCGCAGAACAATCCCTCACGCTGAAGCACGCCGCCTTTGCGAACCTGGAAACTGCCAATGCGCAAGGCTTGAGAGGGATCGATTGTGGTTTCTGTATCGAAGACCAGAACCCAATCGGAAGGCGTGTCGAGCGCTGCTCCCTTTCCCGTCACCGGCTTTTTGCCTGGCAGTTCGGTATAGGCGCGAACGGCGATTTCTGCTGGCGTTGCATAGCTCATTGCACCGCCCCTTCCGCATTTTCCGGCAGGGCGTCGGCAAGTTGCATCAGCCATCTGCCAAACTCGGCAATGGTTTCTGCGATGCGGGAAAACCACGCCGACAAGGCGAGCAGGTAACGGCCTATGGATTCGATCTGCGGGTTTTGTGATTGCGGCCCGTAAGGCAGATCGCGCTCTTCATCGCTGAACGCCGCATGGCAATTGCGGCATTGCGGGCCGCCATCATCATGGAATTTGCGCGGGGCAATATGGGAATATTCCAGCGCGGCGGGGTGGAAGTGTCCACCACATGTTACGCAAATGAATTCCCAGGTCCGGAGCCGTTGGGCATGTTTGGACAAGCGCAATTCGCTTGCTTCATTTCTGTCTTCAATAGTCATTTCAAAATACCATTAGTTGCTGACGATCTGATAGATTTCATGGAACGGCGGATCGTCTTTCGCCGCCCACATGAAGAGGGTGTTTGGATCGGTCTCGAAGGAATGAAATCGGCCCTGTATATCTCTGATACCCAGGCCTTTGACTGGGGCGAGATGGGCTGGATCAGCGGTGTAGAGAAACCATTTCACATGGTTGAAATAGCTGCCGACAAGACTGGCATTGTCGAAGTCCGGAACGGTCAGCTTGATCTGCCTGGAGCCCTTAAGGAACGGCACATCGCGCGGGCGTTTATCGGACATCACCCATTTGCCGCCAGAATATTCGGCAAGGCGGTTGCCTTTCAAATACCGGCTTAACCGTTCCTGCGAGGTGCCGGTTTCCTTGGCCGCATGCTTGAGAGACCCGCCTCTGCGGATCAGCTTGACCGCAGCTTCCAACTCATCGGTTCTGGCAGGTGTCGATGGTTTCCCGCTAGCATAAGTTTCGCCCGCCTTGGGATGGCCGCGTATCTGAGACAGCGACAACCCCCTCGCCCGCCCCCGAGCCTTGCGGCGGGCATACTCAGCTTTGTAATCGCGCTTGCGGGGCAATTGGGTCTCCAGGTGGCATGTTCACCGCCTGAAATGGCCGACATTGAATTCCGGCTCATCCAATCTGCGTAGGAGTCCTAAAGTTGGATGGCTCGCGCCTTGCGTCCGATTTGCGTAGGAGTTGTAAACTGGGACATCCGCATTGCAGAAACGAGCTCTACTCGCAAACTTGGAATCTGAGGCCATGCGACGTGGCGTGAGCGCGCCAAGCGAGGCAAAGTTTGAAAGCTGGATCAACAAGGATTTGATCCGGGGAGCCAATGCCAAAGGCCGCAAGCGTGGTCTTCCACCCGACTGGTCTTACGGGGAGCAAACGCTCAAGGCGGCTTGTGAAATCCTGCGATTGGAATCTCTTGGAGCAACGCGTGCCGCGCAGCTCAGGGTTGGGCTTGGAGTTGCGGGCTACCCTGTAGACCTGGATAAAATTCGGGATGATCTGGCTAGCGAGTGCACTCGAAGTCTCAAACGTATGACGCGCATGGGATGGCGAAATTTCATTGGCATCAATTCAAACGCAAACCCAACCATAAGAGATTTGCGGCGAGTCACAGAGATCTCTCCTGTTCTCCGAAACACAGGAATTGTGCCCACTGATGAAGACTTGCTGCAATTGGTGTCATCCGCACTCACTGGCACGAGCGAAAATCCTGGTGTTCCCAACTTTTTCCAAGGTTACTTTGACCAAATGCTCTTCAGTTTGCTGCCAGCGAACATGCAGGATCATAACGTACGCAAACTCGCAGATGATCTATTGTCTGACCTGTTTGGTATTCTAAGAAACGTTTCAAATAGCCCCGATTGGCAGGCATTGATGGTTGGAGTTTTTACTATCACCTCTCCAATTTGGTGTGAGATATTTGGCCCTGATTTTGATAGGCTTTTTGTTGGTTCGCGGGTTTAGATAATGTCCCAGGTTACGGCACAATCTGATATTGATGAAGCGACAGAAATTTGGGCTGACCGTTGCCGATACTGGCTTGCGCAACACGATAACGCGAGACCAAACCGCAAGCGCCGCGAACGCGAAAAAACTCCACTCATTCTGACCGGCCACGGACTTTCCATGCGGGTGGACAAAGGCCGTCTCATCATTCGCGATGGCAACACCCATTATCCCAGCCCAAAGCGGCAATTCGAATACTTCAAAGGCAGTCTCGATATCCCGCCGCGCATTGTCCTGCTCGACGGCTCGGGCTCCATTACGCTCGACGCCATGGACTGGCTTGCCGAACAGCAAGTGCCGCTCATCCGCGTGAAATGGAATGGGCAATTCCTCTCCCTGCTTACATCTGGCGGACAGGCCGCCGACTCGGAGAAGCTCGCGTGGCAAATGCGGGCTAGGGAATGTGAAACTGAGAAGCTCGCATTCTACCTGCCGCTGATGATCACGAAGCTGGAGAACTCGCTTGATACATTGCGGGGCTATCTCCCGGAATCTCGCGAGCGCGATGCCGCTGAGGACAAAATCAGTGTCTACCTGGACCGTCTCCGTTCAGATCCGCCAGCGGCTTTGAAAACTCTTCTCGGCATCGAAGCCCAATCAGCCAGCGTTTACTTCAAGTCCTGGCGAGCCCTTGACCTCAAATGGCGGCCCAGCAAGCATCATCCCATCCCGGATGAGTGGCACCAATTCTATTCACGCGGTTCACTTGCAGTACGCAATCGCGGCGGCGCAAATATCTTCGCAACCCATCCCGTCAACGCGATGTTGAACTATGCCTACACAGTCTTGCTAGCACGGACACAAATCCAGGCCATAGCAGACGGATATGACCCAATGCTGGGTGTGGTCCATACCCGCAGCCGCTCCAGCTACGGCCCGCCACGTCCAGGATACGCGATAGATCTCATGGAACCGCAGCGGCCTAAGGTGGATCGCGTTGTGTTACAGCTTGTTCGCGAGGAGACGTTCTCAGGGGCAGACTTCCTGCTGCAGTCTGATGGTGTGGTTAGGCTGGGGACGGAGTTTGCGAGACGGTTGGTGGGAGAGTTAACCAAGTGAAGTCTGTACCCAACATCCAGCAACCGAATAATTTCCAGCGGAAATAACTATACCCCCCCGCGAAAGCGGGGATCCAGGAGCTGATGTTTCAAACTTGAGTATGCGCCGGTCCATTGACTCCGCTTTCGCGGGGGAGGCGGAGTGGCACGGTTTACGACAGGCTCACGCCGAATGGTTCGTCTCCGCTCACAATGAGGCTGATATCGGCCAAGTTATGCGGGAACAGGCTGGCCTAGCGCTTCGCCTTCATCAGACCCGCGGCCTTGAGTGCCTTGCCGGCGCGCAGGACGCGTTGCAGCTTGTGCTCGCTGGACCGGTCGCCCTGATTGGAGTCCGGGTGGAAACGGCGGACATAGTCGCTGTAGCGCTCGCGGATCTGTTCCGGCGTGGCATCGGCGGCAAGATCGAGCTCGTTCAGCGCGCGGACCTGCAGGCGCGTGCGGCCGCGGTTCATCTCGCGGGGAGCGCTGGAAACACCATCCTCGAAAATTTCCCGGCCACGCCAGCGACGGCGGTCATGCATGTATGCCGCCTTCTTGCCACCGGTCGGACCGCTGCCGAACTTCCAGGTCTTCTTGTGACCATAGCGCGCTGCTTCCTCGAATGCCTTGATCTCACCTTCGGTGAGATTGTCGAAGAAGTTGAAGCTGCGATTGTATTCCCCGGCATGACGCTGACAGAACCAGTGATAGCCGCGCGCATTGCGCTTGGGCGCCTTGTACTCGCCGGCGAGATCGCAGGATTTGTGCTCGCACACGCGAGTTTTGGTTGCCTTTTCGCGCGAAACATCGTCAGCCGGCGGCTTGACGCGAATGTCGCGGAATTTGACCCGGTATGGAAAAGCGTCATCCATGGCAGTCATATTAGCGGCGCAATGCGAGGTGACCAGAATTGACAAGCAGAACGGTAAGGATTCGTAAAAAACTCGAAGAGGCGTTTACCCCGGTTCGCCTCGAAGTAACAGACGATTCCGCGCGCCATGCCGGCCATGCGGGTGCCGCGCCGGAAGGAGAGACCCATTTCAACGTCACCATCGAATCCGAGGCATTCGACGGATTGAGCCGGGTCCAGATCCAGCGCACGATCCATATGGTGCTCCGCGACGAATTTGAAACCGGTCTGCATGCACTCAGCCTGAAGGCCAGCGTGCCGCCGCGTCAATGACCGGCTGGTGTGATTCTTACGATTCGGTCGGACCGAGCGCGCCAAGCGCCCGCCCGACGACCACACCACAATCATGTATGGCCTCACGCACGGGGTGAGAGATCGCCGTCAGGTTCATGAAGCCATGTACCATGCCGGGATGCTCGCGGATTGTCACCGGCACACCGTAGCTCGCCAGTTTGTCGGCATAGGCCCGGCCCTCATGGCGCAGGGGATCCCAGCCACACAGGACGAAATGCGCTGGCGGCAGCCCGCGGAGATCTTCTTCCGGGGCGAACAGGGGCGAGACGCGCGGGTCCATCCGGTCTGTCTCATGCTCGATATAGGCATCGCGGAAATAGTCGAACAGGTTGGGCGAGATGAAGAAGCCGCCCTCCTGGAAATTCAGCTTTGTCGCGCGAATATCGACAAACTGCACCAGCGGATACAAGAGGAGCTGGAAAGCCGGCATCGGCCCGTTCTGGCGGTTCATCTCCTGGCAGATGAATGTGGCGAGATTTCCCCCGGCACTGTCGCCCGCCACGGCCATGTTCTCCGGATCGAGCTTGAGATGGTCGGCATGGCCGATCAGCCAGGTCCAGGCCGCCTCGGCATCGCGGTGGGCGGTGGGGAAGCGGTGCTCGGGCGCAAGGCGATAATCGATCGAGACCACCCGGCAGCGCGATCCATGGGCAAGCCGCCGGCAGATCATGTCATAGGTTTCCAGGTCGCCGAGCACAAAGCCCCCGCCATGGAAGAAGACAATCGCCGGACCCGGCCCGATGCCGGCGGCCAGCGGCACATAGAGCCGCGCCTTCAGCGTTCCGTCAGCGCCCTCCACAGGAATATTGGAGATTTCCGCGAGCATGGGCGCATCGGTCTCCATCGCACGGCTGGCGCGATAAAAGCTCTGGCGCAGGCGCTCTGTCGACTGCGCCCAGTCCAGGTTCGAAAAATCCGGGACATTGATCTCCGGAAATTTGACCTGCTCCAGGAAAGCGCGGATCGTCTTCTCAATCATGGGGCTGAAGATGGCCCCGTATGGCGGGGAGGCCAAGAGCGTAAAAATGAAAACAGTCGACGTTTATTGGTCGTTCAGATCGCCCTATTCGTTTCTGGCGACCCGGCGCCTGCGTACCATGCCCGAGCGATGGGACGTGCGCGTGCGCCCGCGCGTGGTTTATCCGATCGCGATTCGCACGCCGGATTTCTTCCAGAAGATCGCGCCGCAATGGACGCCCTATCTCATGCGCGACATCTTCCGGCTGTCGCAATATCACGACCTGTCCATGGCACCGCCCAACCCCGACCCGGTGGTGATGAACATGGCGACGCGCGAAATCGCCGCCGAGCAACCGCATATCTACCGGCTGAGCAATCTCGGCGTGCTGGCCTGCGAGGCCGGCGATGCAACCGGCTGGGCCTTTCTCGACGAGGTATCGACGCTGATCTGGTCCGGCCAGCCCTGGACCGAGGGCACGCTGCTGGCCGAGGCCGCGGCGCGCGCCGGGCTTGACCTCGCCGATCTGGACGCGCGCGCAAGCGCCGGGGAAGCGCGCATTGTCGGTGAGATCGAGGCCGCCCAGGCCGAACTCGACAGGGCGCACTGGGGCGTGCCGACCATGGTGCTGGATGGCGAGGTGTTCTTCGGCCAGGACCGGATCGACCTCCTGGAATGGCGGCTGGAAACGCTCGGCGTGGCCCGCCGGTAGCCCCCTAAAAGCCCATCAATTGGGCCTGTTGCAGGGCCCGGTGGAATTCCGGCGTGTCGAACAGCGAGGCCCAGGCGCGCGTCTTGGTGCCGTCGGGCAGGCCACGCACCTCGCGCAGCAGCGTTTCGGCCACCGCGCAGACATTCACATTGCCGAGCGCGGCGGTGTCGCCATTGGACATGGCCAGCTGCATGATGGCCGGGTCGCTCATCATCGACATCATCAGGCCCTGAAAGGCCGCCTCGTCCTGGCGCGTGATCTTGCCGTGGCGCTGGGGCGAGCGCTTGGCCCGCTCGATCATCTCCAAAAGGCTGGCCTGCCATTCAACCGAGTCCTGGTAGGCGGCCTCCAGGCTCAGGCCATGGCCTTCAAGCCAGCGCTCCATCTGCGGCTGGGTCATCTTCTCGACGCCAGCATAGGACGAGCCGCGGCAAAGCTCGTGATTGGCGCGGCGCGCCTCGCCGACTTCACGCAGGGCCAGTCCCAGCATCTGGTTGATGTCGTCCGCCGAGATGTGTGCCAGATGCTCGACATTGTCCATGATCACACGGCCGGCCGCCTCGCCGACCGTCCTGAGCTGGTCGTCGCGGTTGCCGGCGGAGGTGTATTCGCGCTCGAGGCGGACATATGCGCTGGAATCCAGCGTGCTGAGCGCCATGAGAAAGCGCTGTTCTTCGGGCGAGGACATCTGCCCGGCCAGCACGCTGTCTTCGATCGACGCACTCCGGGCAATCGGATTGGAAGACTCGCCGGAGAAGAACCAGGCCGCCAGGAAAGCCAGGCCGACCACGACAATTGCAACAATGGCGAAGAGGAAGTTCCCGCTCCCCCCACTGGAAGAGCCGCGCGCATCGTACATTGTTTCCTCCGAAGCGTAATCTCCGGAGAAGACTAGCAATTTATATTTTCCCAATTCTTACCTGGACCCGGCAGATTTCTTCCAATCCGGTGCGGGGCTCAAAGCGCATGGGGCGGCTCAACTCACTTGCCGGTCGACGCCTTCCCAATAGGGCTCACGCAGGGAGCGGCGGAGCACCTTGCCCGACGGGTTACGTGGCAGGACATCGGCGAAATCGACGCTTTTCGGGGCCTTGTACCCGGCAATTCGCGATTTGGTCCATGTGATGATGTCTTCCGGCGAGGGAGCCTCGCCCGGGTGGGGCACCACGATGGCCTTGATCGCCTCGCCCCAGGTCTCATCCGGCACCCCGATCACGGCGACATCCGCAACGCCCGGGCAGCCGAAAATCGCGTTCTCGACCTCGGCCGGGTAAACATTCTCCCCGCCCGACACGATCATGTCCTTGAGCCGATCGTGGATATAGAGAAAGCCGTCCTCGTCGAAATAACCGGCATCGCCGGTGTGGAAGAAGCCGCCTTCCAGCGCCTCTTCGGTTGCTTCCGGGCGATTCCAGTAGCCTTTCATGACGAAGTCGGAGAGCACGACGATCTCGCCGACCTGTCCGGTGGGGACCTCCTTGCCCTCGGGATCGACACAGCGCACCACGGCGCCGGGATAAGGTACCCCGCACGAGCGCAGCTTTCCCCAGGCTGGATCGTGGGCTTCCGGCGGCAGGAAAGTCGCCGCGCCGAGCGTCTCGGTGAGGCCGTAAAGCTGGGTGAAGCGCGCATCCATCAGTTTCACCGCCTTGCGCAAGAGCTCCTCGGCAATCGGGGAAGCCCCGTAAAATACCTGTTTTAGGCTTGAAAAGTCGCGGTTTTCCACACCAGGCTGCTGGGTCAGCATCAGGATGACCGCCGGAACCCAGAAGGCATGGGCGATTTTTTCCTGCTCGACCAGATCGAGGATCACGGTGGGGTCGATGTCGCGCAGGACGACCGTTTTTCCCCCCTGAAGGATGGCAAGGATACCGATGTTCACGCCGGCCACATGGAAAAGCGGCATGGCGTTCATCACCGCCTCACGGGGATTGTAGGTCGACCATTCCAGCTCGGCGGCCTGGACGAACAGGCCCATATAGTTGGCGTCGGTCAGCTGCACCCCCTTGGGCAGGCCGGTGGTGCCCGACGTGTAGAGCTGGACCACATCGTCATCAGATTGAACCTGAAGTTGCGGATCGATGGCGATCTGGCTGGCACGCCAGTCGCGATAGGCCGGCCAGGCGCCCCAGGATTCGTCCAGGCTGATGATCATCCGCAGGGACGGGCACTCATTCATGATCTCGGCGATCACATAGTGAAAATCCTGGCCGACGAAGAGAACGGTAATCTCGGCGTCGCAGATGATGAATTTCAGCTCCTCTTTCGCCAGGCGCCAGTTGATGCCGGTCATCGCCATGCGGGCCTTGGCCGCGCCGAACAGGATCTCGTAATAGATATCCATGTTCTTGCCGAGATAGCCGATACGGTCCTGAACCTTTGCGCCGGCCGTGCGCAGGCCGTTGGCGACCTGGTTGGAGCGCGTATCGAGAGCGGCATATGTGGTGGTGCGACCCTCAAACAGCAACGCGATATCGTCGCCGCGCCGGCGAGCCTGCTCACGCGGGATATCAGCAACATGCCGAATCGTCGTCAGATCGATCAAGGTAGTAAGCCTCCACACTGCGCCCGCCCCAGCGCTTTCAAGTGGTCTGTTATCCAGCGTGGATATACCGCACGCAAGACTCATGCAGAGCGGAAAATGCATGTGGATGCTGACATTTTATCCATGAAGACGCCCGCCCGAACCGTCCGGCGCGCCCGCAGGGAAACGAATTGACGTAGAAACCGGGGCCTAGGTCGTAGTCGGGATTTAACTTTCATCGCAGGATGATGGCGATGGCTGCGATT
>OBIY01000320.1_pt1 | contig 20190 bp, 32 predicted proteins | sample 1519841 | NCBI WGS metagenome assembly OBIY01 (sample SAMN03019774, study PRJEB22545) | beach sand metagenome | biome: beach; feature: sea beach; material: beach sand | place: USA: Municipal Pensacola Beach, FL | collected 2010-07-30 | depth 30-40 cm m
GCTGCGTGCGGCGCGTCTGGCCGCGCGCTCGGGCGCCGCCACCTGGATCGTCGGCGGCGCCATCGACGGTGTACTGACTTCCCTGGCGACCGGCGCCGACATCGGCACACTGCTGCTGCCGGAGCAAGAGCCCCTGCAGGCCCGCAAGCTTTGGCTGGCGGGCAACCTGCGCGTGCGCGGCCGCCTACACGTGGATGCCGGTGCGGAACGGAGTCTGCGCCAGGCCGGACGCAGCCTGCTGGCGGTCGGCGTGGTGGCAGTGGACGGGGATTTTCGGCGCGGCGACCTGGTCGCCTGCGTGACACCCGACGGGCGCGAGATCGCCCGCGGGCTGTGCAACTACAGCGCCGAGGAGGCGCAACGGATCAGGGGCCTGCCCAGCACCCGGTTTGCCGAGGTGCTCGGCTACATCGACGAACCGGAACTGATCCACCGCGACAACCTGGTACTGGTGTGACGCCGCGGCAGGCAACCACGCCGGCCGCCAGGCGGCCGGCGCCGAAACGGCTCTCAGGCGCTCTGACGCAGTGCGTAGATGCGCTTGTTCAAGCGGCTCTTGTGACGCGCGGCGGCGTTCTTGTGGATCAGGCCGCGGGCCGCCATGCGATCCAGCAGCGGCACGGCCGCGCTGTAGCTGGCACTGGCGGTGTCGGCGTCGCCGGCACGAATGGCCGTCAGCACACGCTTGACGGCAGTACGCAGCGCCGAACGGCGGCTCATGTTGTGGGCGCGTCGGTCGGCGCTCTGACGCGCGCGTTTGATGGCTTGCGGGCTGTTTGCCAAGGCGAGATCCCTACGATGGACGACGAAACGTCGAAGGCGAAAAAAAGGTTGCGAACTATGCGCACACGAACGCGCTTTGTCAATCCCGGCCCGGCACGGGCAGCCTAGGACATGCTGCGCTCAGCCGCCTCGGTGGCCGTCGCCACCAGCAGCTCGCGTGTCCTCGGCTACGTGCGGGACATGGTCATCGCCGCCACCTTCGGGGCCGGTCCGGCGGCGGACGCCTTTTTCGTCGCCTTCCGCATCCCGAACTTCCTGCGGCGCCTGTTCGCCGAGGGCGCCTTCTCACAGGCCTTCGTGCCGGTGCTGTCGCAGTACCGGACACAACGCGAACCGGCCGAGGTACGCGACCTGGTGGCACACACCCTGGGCACGCTGGGCGCCGTGCTGTTGGGCACGGCGCTGCTGGCGGTCCTGGCGTCGCCGCTGCTGGTGTGGCTGCTGGCGCCCGGCTTCGGCGACGACCCGCAACGTGGCGCGCTCACCGGCACGTTGCTGCGCGTCACCTTCTGGTACCTGCCGCTGGTGTCGCTGGCAGCGGCGGTGGGCGGCGTCCTCAACACCTTCGGCCGCTATTTCGCGCCGGCGCTCACGCCACTGTTCCTGAACCTGGCGATGATCGCGGCGGCGGTGTGGCTGGCGCCGCGCCTGGACGTGCCTGTGCTGGCACTGGCCATCGGCGTGGTGGTGGGCGGCCTGCTGCAGTTGCTGTGGCAACTGCCGTCGCTGCGCGCCACCGGCAACCTGGTGCGCCCCCGTGTGGGTTTTTCGCACCCCGGCGTGCGCCGCATCCTGACGCTGATGGGACCGGGCGTGTTCGGTTCCTCGGTGGCCCAGATCAACCTGATGTTCGACACCATCGTCGCTTCGTTCCTGGCCACCGGCAGCGTGTCATGGCTGTACTACGCCGACCGTCTGGTCGAGTTTCCGCTCGGCGTGCTGGCCATCGCCTTTGCCACGGTCATCCTGCCGCGCCTGTCACGCGAGCATGCCGGCAACGACCCACAGGCCTTCTCTCGCACGCTGGACTGGGGCCTGCGCTGGGTGGTGCTGGTGGGTCTGCCCGCGGCGGCGGCACTGGGCGTACTGGCCGGTCCGCTGCTGGGAACGCTGTTCCACTACGGGGCGTTCGACACCCACTCGGTACACATGGCGCGGCAGGCGCTGTGGGCCTTTGCGCCCGGCCTGGTGGCCTTCATGGCCATCAAGGTCCTGGCGCCGGGGTACTACGCCCGCCAGGACACACGCACGCCAATGCGCATCGGCGTTGCCGCCATGCTGGCCAATATCGGCATCACCCTGGTGCTGGTGTGGCCGCTGCAGCACGCCGGACTGGCCGCCGCCACCAGCTTGGCGGCCTACCTCAACGCGTTATTATTGCTGCGCGGTCTGCGGCGCAGCGGCGTGTACCGCCCGCAACCTGGCTGGCGCCAGTTCCTGTGCCGGGTGGCCGCTGCCACGGCCGTCATGACGCTGTTGCTGTGGCTCGGCAGCGGCACGTTGGATGTCTGGCTGGCGCGCAGCGCCGCCGAACGTGGCCTGCACCTGATGACCTGGGTGCTCGCCGGCCTGTTCAGCTACGGTGCCGTGCTGCTGGCCCTGCGCCTGCCGCTGACCTCGTTGCGCCGGCCATGACACCGACGCTGTTGCGGCACGCCGTGGACCGCCAACCGACTCCAGAAACTGCTCCGACGCATCGACAAAGCCCACGTGGACAGCGACTTTCTCCGTATCGGATCACCACAGGACCCGCGGGTGTTCAGCCTCGCCGAGGCGCAGACCCTGTTCCCGCTGGTACGCGGCATCACCCAGCGCGCCGCCGAGGAACTGGCACCGGTGCAACGCCAGCTGAAGGTGCTGCCGCGGCGCACCATCGAATTGCAGGCGGCCGAAAAACGCTACCAGACCATCGTCAACGCCTGGGTCAACAAGATGCGGCGCCTGGGTCTGGTGGTGAAGGGGCTGTGGCTGGTCGATTTCGACACCGGCGACGGCTATCTGTGCTGGAAATATCCGGAACTGACGCTGGGGCACTACCACGGCTACGACGAGGGTTTCGCCGGCCGCCGGCCGCTGCGCGAGGTACTGGAAACCCTCGACCCGGACTGGGCGCGCTACTGAGCGCCGCCCACGCCACCGACCACGGAAACCCGGTGTGGAACTGATCCGCGGCCTGCACAACCTGCGTCCCGCGCACCACGGCTGCGTGGCCAGCATCGGCAATTTCGACGGCGTCCACCTGGGCCATCGGGCCATCGTCGGCCGCCTGCGCGAGCACGCCGCGGCGTGCGGGCTGCCAGCGCGGGTGGTGCTGTTCGAGCCGCAACCGCTGGAGTTCTTTCGCCCGCAGGCGGCCGAGCCACGCCTGATGCGCCTGCGCGAAAAAGTGGCCGCGCTGGCGGCGCTTGGCGTGGACGGCGTGCTGTGCCTGCACTTCGACGCGCGCCTGGCCGGCATGCCGCGCGAGGCGTTCGTCGATCGACTGCTGGTGCAGGGGCTCGGTGTACGACAACTCGTGGTCGGGCCGGACTTTCGCTTCGGCCACCGGCGCCAGGGTGACACCGACTACCTGCATGCTGTCGGCGCCACGGCCGGCTTCGGCGTCGAGGTGGTGCCGCCGCTGCAGTTGGACGGCGAACGGGTCAGCAGCACCGCCGTGCGCCAGCACCTGGTCACCGGCGATCTGGACGGCGCCGCGCGCCTGCTGGGCCGCCCCTACACCCTGCACGGACGCGTCAGCCACGGCGACGCCCGTGGCCGCACGCTCGGCTTCCCGACGCTGAACCTGCCGCTGCACCGCCGGGCGGTGAGCCTGCGCGGTGTGTTCGCCGTGCGCGTGACGGGACTGGCCGCCACGCCGTTGCCTGCGGTGGCCAACCTCGGCTGGCGTCCGACCGTCGACGGCCGCTATCCGCTGCTCGAAGTCCATGTGCTCGACTTCAGCGGCGAGGTTTACGGCCGGCAGGTGCAGGTGACCTTCGTGCAGCGCCTGCGCGACGAACAGCGTTTCGACAGCCTCGATGCACTGCGCCGTCAGATCGACGACGACGTGCGCGCCGCCCGCGCGGTGTTCGCCCAATCCTGAGAACAAGCCCACATGGCCGACTACAAAGCGACACTCAACCTGCCGCAGACCGACTTTCCCATGCGCGGCAACCTGCCGCAGCGCGAACCGCAGACGCTGGCCCGCTGGCGGGAATTGGACATTTACGCGCGCCTGCGCCGCGAGCGGGCCGGCCGGCCGCGGCGCGTGCTGCATGACGGCCCGCCGTACGCCAACGGCGACATCCACATCGGCCACGCCGTCAACAAGATCCTGAAGGACATCATCGTCAAGTCCTGGACCCTGGACGGTGACGACGCACCCTACGTGCCCGGCTGGGACTGCCACGGCCTGCCGATCGAGCACATGGTGGAGAAAAAACTCGGCAAGCCCGGCGCCAAGGTCAGCGCGGGCGAGTTCCGCGCCGCCTGCCGCGACTACGCCGCCCGGCAGGTGGCCGGCCAGCGCGGCGACTTCGAGCGCCTGGGCGTGATCGGTGACTGGGACGACCCGTACCTGACCATGGCGCCGCAGACCGAGGCCGACATCCTGCGCGCGCTCGGCCGCATCATCGCCGGCGGCTACCTCTACAAGGGCGAGCGACCGGTCCACTGGTGTCTTGACTGCCGCTCGGCGCTGGCCGAGGCCGAGGTCGATTACCAGGACAAGACCTCACCGGCCATCGACGTGCGGTTCGCGGTGCTGGACCGCGCCAGGGCGGCGGCGGCCTTCGGCGCCTCCGGTGACGACCGGCCGCTGAGCCTGCCGATCTGGACCACCACGCCGTGGACGCTGCCGGCCAACCAGGCGGTGGCGCTGAACGCCGAGATCGAGTACGGGCTGTACGACACCGGCAGCGAGCGCCTGATCCTGGCCACCGAGCTGGCCGAAACCGCCCTCACGCGCTACGACCTGGCCGGCGCGCGCCCGGTCGGTCGCTGCACCGGCGCGGCGCTGGAAGGCCTGATGCTGCGTCATCCGTTCTTGGACCTCGACGTGCCGGTGATCCTGGGTGATCACGTCACCACCGAGGCCGGTACCGGCGCCGTGCACACCGCGCCCGGCCACGGCGCGGACGACTTTGCGGCCGGCAAGGTCTACGGCCTCAAGGTCTACAACCCGGTCGGCAGCGACGGCCGCTTCCTGCCCGGCACGCCGCATGTCGAAGGCCTGCAGGTGTTTGCCGCCAACAAGACGCTCATCGAGCTGCTGCGCGAACGCGGCGCCCTGCTCGCCGACCGGCCGCTGCAGCACAGCTACCCGCACTGCTGGCGCCACAAGACGCCCACCATCACGCGCACGACCCCGCAGTGGTTCATCTCCATGGCGCATGCCGACCTGCGCGGCAAGGCGCTGACCGCCATCGCGCAAACCCAGTGGACACCCGCCTGGGGCGAGGCGCGCATCCACGGCATGATCGCGAACCGGCCCGACTGGTGCGTCTCGCGCCAGCGCGTGTGGGGGGTGCCGATCGCGCTGTTCGTGCACCGCGTCACCGGCGAGCTGCACCCACGCAGCGACGCGCTGATCGAGGCGGTCGCGCAGCGCATCGAGCAGCGCGGCATCGAGGCCTGGTTCGAGCTCGATCCGGCCGAGTTGCTGGGCGCCGAGGCGGCCGATTACGAGAAGGTGCCGGACATTCTGGACGTGTGGTTCGACTCCGGCGTCACGCACCAGAGCGTGCTGGCGCGCCGCCCGGAGCTCGGCTACCCGGCCGAGCTGTATCTGGAAGGCTCCGACCAGCACCGTGGCTGGTTCCATTCGTCGCTGCTCACCTCGGTGGCGCTGCACGGCCACGCGCCCTATCGCGGCGTGCTGACGCACGGCTTCACGGTAGACGCCGCCGGCAAGAAGATGTCGAAGTCCGCCGGCAATGTGATCGCGCCGCAGAAGGTCATCAACCAGCTTGGCGCCGACGTGCTGCGCCTGTGGGTGGCCAGCACCGACTACAGCGCCGAGATGTCCATCTCGGACGAAATTCTCAGCCGCAACGCCGACGCCTACCGGCGCCTGCGCAACACCGCGCGCTTTCTGCTGGCGAACCTCGCCGGCTTCGACCCGGCGACGGACGCGCTTGCGCCCGAGGACCTGGTGGCGCTGGACCGCTGGCTGCTGCGCCGCGCCGGCGCCCTCGACGCCGACCTGCGCGACGACTACGCGGCCTATCAGTTCCACGAGGTCAGCCGCAAGATCCACCATTTCTGCGCAGTCGACCTGGGCGCGTTCTATCTCGACGTGATCAAGGACCGCCAATACACCGGCCAGGCCGACGGCCATCCACGCCGCTCGGCGCAGACCGCGATGTACCACGCCCTGGAACTGCTGGTGCGCTGGCTGGCGCCGGTTCTGAGCTTCACCGCCGAAGAGATCTGGCGCTGCATGCCCGGCGACCGGACCGACAGCGTCCTGCTCACCACCTGGTACGCCCCCCCTGCGCTGCCGGCGGAGGACGCCGAGCCGCTCACCATGGCGGCCTGGGACCGTGTACGCGCCATCCGCGACACGGTGAACCGCCAGCTGGAACGCCTGCGTGTCGCCGGTGACATCGGCTCGGCACTGGATGCCGAGGTGGATCTGTACGTCGACGGAACCGACGCGACGCTGCTTCGCACGCTCGGCGACGAGCTGCGTTTCGCGCTCATCTGCTCCTATGCACGCCTGCACCCGGCGGACCAGCGGCCCGCGCATGCGGTGGCCGATGAAAGCGGTCTTTGGGTAGTGGTGAGCGCGTGTACGCATCCGAAGTGCGTGCGCTGCTGGCATCACCGCGACGACGTCGGGCGCCACGCCGACCACCCGGAGCTGTGCGGCCGCTGCGTGGAGAACGTCGCCGGCAACGGCGAACAGCGGTGTTTCGCTTGATGGGCACGCGCCTGGCGCTGGCCACGCTGGTCCTGGTTCTCGACCAGCTCAGCAAGGCCGCCGTTCTACGTTGGTTGCACCCTCACCAGGTGGTCGACGTGCTGCCTGGGTTCAACCTGACCTTGGCGTTCAACCGTGGGGCGGCGTTCAGCTTTCTGGCGGGCGCCGGTGGCTGGCAGCGGTGGTTCTTCGCCGGGGTGGCGATGCTGGCCAGCGTGGTGATCGTCGTGATGCTGCGTCGGACTCCGCCACACGAGCGCCTCACGGCGACCGCACTGGCGTTGATACTCGGCGGCGCCATCGGCAATCTCATCGACCGTCTGCGGTGGGGGCACGTGGTCGATTTTCTCGATGTCTATGTCGGCAGCGCGCACTGGCCCGCCTTCAACCTCGCCGACAGTGCCATCTGCGTCGGTGCCGTGCTGTTCGCGTGGGGCGCCTGGCGTAGCGGACGGCACACCGCGTAATCCGCCCGATCCGGGTTGCCCGCACCCTCACGCACCTTTTTCCGTTAAGGGCCTGCAACGAAAAAAGCCGGGACATGCCCGGCTTTTTTCGCTTGAGCTCGCCGCCGTTACTCGGCTGCCGGCTCCTGCTCCTGCACCGGCCGGTCCACCAGCTCTACATACGCCATCGGCGCCGCATCACCGGGACGGAAGCCGCACTTCAGGATGCGCAGGTAACCGCCCGGACGCGTCGCGTAACGCGGCCCCAGCTCGCTGAACAGCTTGCTGACGGCGTCCTTGTCCCGCAGGCGCGAGAACACGATACGGCGGTTGGCCACCGAGTCGCTCTTGGCGCGGGTGATGAGCGGTTCGAGTACCCGCCGCAACTCCTTGGCCTTCGGCAAGGTCGTGCGGATGAGTTCCTCGCGCACCAGGGCAGCACTCATGTTCTTGAACAGCGCCGCGCGATGGCTGCTGTTACGGCCCAGCCTGCGGCCGATCTTTCTGTGTCGCATGTCTCGAAAAACCTCGTGAGGTATTGCAGCGCGTCAGGACGCGATCTCGGTCGGCCGTGGCAGGTCCGCCGGCGGCCAGTTTTCCAGACGCATGCCCAGTGACAGGCCATGCCGCGCCAGAATTTCCTTGATCTCGTTCAGCGACTTCTTGCCCAGGTTTGGCGTACGGAGCAGATCGGCCTCGGTACGCTGGATCAGATCGCCAATGAAGTGCACGTTCTCGGCCTTCAGGCAGTTCGCCGACCGCACCGTCAGCTCCAGCTCCTCGACCGGGCGCAGCAGGATCGGGTCCAGTTCGCCGGCCGCCTCGCGCCCGCGACCGGCCTGCGTTCCGCCTTGCAGGTCGACGAACACGGAAAACTGCTCGTGCAGAATCGTCGCCGCGCGCCGAATTGCTTCCTCGGGGTCGATGGTGCCGTTCGACTCCAGGTCGATGATCAACTTGTCGAGATCGGTCCGCTGCTCGACCCGCGCCGCCTCAACGCTGTAGCTGACCTGCCGCACCGGGCTGTACAGGGCGTCCAGGCGCAGGGTGCCGATCGAGGGCACTTCTTCCGCGTCGTCCGCCACGGCCGCCGGCTGGTAGCCGCGCCCGATGCTCACGGTCAGGGTCATGTCGAGCTTGCCGGCCGCGGTCAGCGTCGCCAGGTACAGGTCAGGATTGACCACTTCGACGTCGTGTCCAACCTCGATGTCCGCGGCGGTCACCACCGCCGGGCCCTGCTTGGACAGGCGTACCGTGGCCTGATCACGCCCGTCCAGCCGCACCGCAACCCCCTTGAGGTTCAGCAACAGCTCGATGACGTCTTCCTGCATGCCCTCCAGCGTGGTGAACTCGTGCAGGGCGCCTTCGATCGACACCTCGGTGATGGCGGCGCCCGGCAGCGAAGACAGCATCACCCGCCGCAGCGCATTGCCCAGCGTGTGGCCGAACCCGCGCTCGAGCGGCTCGAGCGTCACCTTCGAGCGCACCGGCGACAGCCGCTCGACCTTGACCAGCTTCGGCTTCAGAAATTCGTATACGGATGACTGCATGTTCGACACGCTCGCTGCGTTGCTTACTCGCTGTGGCGGGCCACCACGACCGGGCCCGCGTTCGTTCGGCCTGCGCCGGTCGGATCAGACCCGGCGCTTCTTCGGCGGCCGGCACCCGTTGTGCGGGATCGGCGTCACGTCGGTGATGCTCAGGATCTTGAATCCGACGTTGTTCAACGACCGCACCGCCGAGTCACGCCCCGGCCCCGGCCCGTTGACCACCACGTCCAGCGTCTTGACACCGAACTCCTGCGCCTTGTTGCCGGCGCGATCGGCGGCAACCTGCGCGGCGAACGGCGTGCTCTTGCGCGACCCCTTGAACCCGCAGGCGCCGGCCGTGGACCACGACAGGGCATTGCCCTGGCGATCGGTAATCGTGACGATGGTGTTGTTGAACGAGGCGTGGATGTGCGCCACACCTTCGGACACGTTCTTTTTGACGCGCTTGCGCGACTTGGTGCTCGGCTTGGCCATGAGGCGATCCTGTAGTGCGATTACTTACGAATGGGCTTGCGCGGCCCCTTGCGGGTACGGGCGTTGGTGCGGGTACGCTGACCGCGCACCGGCAGTCCCCGCCGATGCCGCAGGCCCCGGTAGGTCCCCAGGTCCATCAGACGCTTGATGTTCATCTGCAGCTCACGCCGCAGATCGCCCTCGACGGTCAACTTCCCGACTTCACGCCGAAGCGCTTCGATCTGCGCCTCGTTGAGGTCACGAATGCGCACCGCCGGCTCCACCTCCGCCGCAGCGCAGATCTCCAGCGCCCGGGTCGGCCCAACGCCATAAATGGACGTCAGCGCGACACGCGCATGTTTGTTGTCGGGGACGTTGATGCCAGCAATACGAGCCATATACCGAACTCCGAATTCCTACCGCGACCGAGCCCGTCGGCTCAGCCCTGCCGCTGCTTGTGCCGTGCCTCGACACAGATGACCCGTACCACACCCCGGCGGCGGATGATCTTGCAATTGCGGCACAGTTTCTTCACCGATGCGCGAACTTTCACTTTCGTGACTCCAAACTAACGGGCGCCGAACAAACCGCCGGCACCGCGACCCTTGAGATTGGCCTTCTTCAGCAGACCCTCGTACTGGTGACTCATCACGTGGGTCTGTACCTGGGCCATGAAATCCATGATCGTGATAACCACGATCAGCAATGACGTACCACCGAAGTAGAACGGCACGTGCCAGTAAACAATCAGGAATTCCGGCAGCAGACACACCAGCGCGATGTAGATGGCGCCGGCGGCGGTCAGCCGCGTGACCACACCGTCGATGTAGCGCGCCGTCTGCTCACCCGGCCGTACGCCCGGCAGGAAGGCACCGGAACGCTTTAAATTGTCCGCCGTATCCTTCGGGTTGAAAACAACCGCCGTGTAAAAAAAGCAGAAGAACACGATAAACGCCGCGTACGACAGCACGTAGAACGGCTGTCCCGGCGACAGCGCCGTGGTCACATGACGCAGCCATCCCAGCCCGCCTTCGCCACTGCCTGCCCAGCTGGCCAGGGTCGACGGGAACAGCAGGATGCTGGACGCGAAGATGGCCGGGATCACGCCTGCCATGTTGATCTTCAGCGGCAGATGGCTGGTCTGTGCCGCATACATCTGGCGCCCCTGCTGGCGCTGCGCGTAATTCACCGTGATGCGCCGCTGTCCGCGCTCGACGAACACCACGAACCCGGTGACGGCCAGGATCACGGCAATCAGCAACAACACCACAGCGCCGGCGATTTCCCCGGTGCTGACCAACTCCAGCGTGCCGCCGAACGCACCCGGCAACCCGGCGACGATACCGGCGAAGATGAGCAGCGAAATGCCGTTACCGATACCGCGTTCGGTCACCTGCTCACCCAGCCACAGCAGAAACATGCTGCCGGCAACCAGCGTCGAGATCGCGATTACCCGGAATCCCAGGCCCGGGTCGATCACCACCGACATTCCCCGCGCCGTCTGACCTTCCAGTGCGATGGCGATCCCGAGCGCCTGGAACGCTGCCAGCACCACCGTGCCGTAACGCGTGTACTGCGTCAGCTTGCGCCGGCCGGCCGCGCCTTCCTTCTTCAGCTCTTCGAGCTTCGGCACCACGCTGCTGAGCAGCTGCACGATGATCGACGCCGAGATGTACGGCATCACGCCAAGCGCGAATATCGACAGGCGCTCCAGCGCGCCGCCCGAGAACATGTTGAACATGTCGAGCACGGTGCCGCGCTGGGCATCGAACATCGCCGCCAGCGCCAAGGGGTTGATCCCCGGCACCGGCACGTGCGCGCCCAACCGGAACACCAGCAATGCCCCGATGACAAACAGGATTCGGCGGCGCAGCTCGGCGAACTTGCCGAGCCCGCCGAGCATTGCCGGATTGGCGCCGCGCGTGGCCATCAGGCTTCTTCGACGCTCCCGCCGCTGGCCTCGATCGCCGCGCGTGCACCCGCCGTGGTCAGCACGCCCTTCAGACGCACCGCGCCACTCACATCACCCGACACGATCACCTTGGCTCGCTTGGCCTGTAGCGGCACCACACCGGCCGCCTTCAAGGCGTCCAGGTCGATCACTTCCGCCTGCACCAGGCGCAGTTCGGACAGGCGCACCTCGGCGGTGTCGCCGGCACTGCGCGACCGAAAGCCGCGCTTCGGAAGGCGCCGCTGCAGCGGCATCTGGCCGCCTTCGAAACCGACCTTGTGATAGCCACCGGCACGGGCGTGCTGACCCTTGTGGCCACGCCCAGCGGTCTTGCCCAGACCCGAGCCGATACCACGACCCAGGCGGCGGCGTTCCTTGCGCGAGCCCTCGGCGGGCTTGAGCGTATCCAGACGCATTAGAGCTCCTCCACCTTCAGCAGGTAGGCCACCTTGCGAATCATGCCGCGCACCGCCGGCGTGTCCTCAAGCTCGGCCTGGCTGCCGATACGGCGCAGACCCAGCCCGTTCACACAGGCGTCGTGAATGCGACCCCGTCCGGTACGGCTGCGCACCAACGTGACGCGCACCTTCTTTCCTGACTTGCCGTTCATGCCCGCAGATCTTCCACGTTAATGCCACGACGCATGGCGATGGCGTCCGGGGACTCCATCCCGCCCAACCCGGCGATGGTGGCCATCACCACGTTCACCGGATTGTTGCTGCCGATGCACTTGGCCAGCACATCACGCACCCCCAACGCCTCGAACACGGCGCGCATGACGCCGCCGGCGATGATGCCGGTACCTTCCGAGGCCGGCTGCATGTACACGCGGGCCGCGCCGTGCGTGGCCGTGATCGGGTAGTACAGCGTGCCGCCGTTGAGGGGAACGCGGACCATGCTGCGACGTGCGGCTTCCATGGCTTTCTGAATCGCCACCGGCACTTCACGCGCCTTGCCCTGGCCGAAGCCGACACGGCCATCGCCGTCGCCGACCACGGTCAGCGCCGCAAAACCGAACTGCCGGCCGCCCTTGACCACCTTGGCCACACGGCGCACGTTGATCAGCTTCTGAATATCGTTGGTTTCGTACGTTTCGGCGCGAGCCATGACCAACTAACTCCTAGAATTTCAGACCGGCTTCACGGGCCGCATCGGCCAGTGCCTTCACCCGGCCGTGATATTTGAATCCACTGCGGTCGAACGCCACCTCGGCGACCCCGGCCTGCTGCGCGCGCTCCGCAATGGTGCGACCAATCAGGCGCGCCGCGTCGACATTGCCGGTATGACCCAGCTGCTCCGACAGCGTCTTCTCCAGCGTGCTGGCAGCCGCCAGCACCCGGCCGCCACTGGCATCGATGACCTGCGCGTACGTGTGCTGCGACGTGCGATACACACTCAGGCGGGTCATGCCCAGCTTGCGGATCTGCGCCCGCGTGGCGCGCCCGCGCCGCAGACGCTTGAGCTTCTTTTCCATGTCCTGACTTACCTGCTGTTACCGACTACTTTTTCTTCTTGGCTTCTTTACGAGCCACGACTTCATCGGAATAACGAATGCCCTTGCCCTTGTACGGCTCGGGCGGACGCACGGCGCGAATGTTGGCGGCCAGCTGCCCGACACGCTGACGGTCGGCACCGCGCACCACCACCTGCGTCTGGGTCGGCGTCTCCACCTGCAACCCCTCGGGCACCGGCATTTCGACCGGGTGCGAGTAACCCACCGCGATGCTGAGCACCTGGCCCTTCATCTGCGCGCGATAACCCACGCCCACGAGGTCGAGCGTGCGGGTGAACCCTTCGCTGCACCCCTTGACCATGTTGCTGATCAGCGCACGCGCCGTCCCGGCCTGGGCCCACGCCGACGCGGTTTCCTCGCGTACGGTCACGCGCAGCTCGCCGTTTTCCTGCGCCACCTGAACGTCCTGGTGCACGGTATGCGACAGGCTGCCCTTGGCGCCCTTCACGCGAACGCTGTCACCAGCGACTTCAACTTCCAGCCCCTTAGGCAGGGGAATGGGACTTTTTGCGACTCGAGACATGACTGCGTTCCGTCACTCGACCAGGCACAGCACTTCGCCGCCGACTCCGGCGCGACGTGCAGCCCGATCCGACATCACCCCTTGCGGGGTCGACACGATGGCAACCCCGTAACCGCCGAGCACGCGCGGCAACTGGTCCTTGCCGCGGTACATCCGCAGGCCCGGCCGGCTGGCGCGCCGCAGGCTGCGAATCACCGGCTTGCCTTCCGAATACTTCAGGCTCACGGTCAAGGTCAGGCGGCCGTCACTCTCGGTCACTTCGTAGCCGCTGATGAAACCTTCGCTCTTGAGCACCTCGGCCAGTGCAACCTTCATCTTCGACGACGGCATCTGAACCTGGGCATACCGACGCCCAATGGCGTTGCGCACCCGCGTCAGCATGTCCGCGATGGGATCCATGATCGTCATTTGACTGTACCGTCCTACCAGCTTGACTTGACCATGCCCGGCACGTCGCCACGCATGGAGGCTTCGCGCAGCTTGTTGCGCCCCAGCCCGAATTTGCGGTACACGCCGTGCCCACGGCCGGTCACCCGACAGCGACTGACCACGCGCACCGGACTGGCGTCACGCGGAAGCTTCTGCAGCGCCACCTGTGCCGCGTAGCGGTCGGCGTCCGGCAGATTCACGTTGGCGATGATCGCCTTCAGCTCGGCGCGCCGCGCCGCGTACTTACGCACCAGTGCAGCGCGCTTGTCGTTACGATTGATTACCGACTTCTTGGCCACGCGCGTGTCCTCAGCTGCGGAAGGGAAAGTTGAACGCCGCCAGCAACGCACGGCCGTGCTCGTCGTTAGCCGCCGTCGTCGTGATCGACACGTCCATGCCACGCATCTTGTCGACCTTGTCGAAATCGATCTCCGGAAAGATGATCTGTTCCGTCAGGCCCATGTTGTAGTTGCCACGGCCGTCGAACCCGCGCGGCGACAGGCCGCGGAAGTCACGGATGCGTGGGGCGGCGATGCTGATGAACCGGTCAAGGAACTCGTACATGCGCTGGCTACGCAGCGTGACCTTGCACCCGATCGGCCATCCTTCGCGGATCTTGAAGCTCGCCACGGCGCGACGGGCCTTGGTCACCAGGGGCTTTTGCCCGCTGATCAGCGCCAAATCCGCCACGGCAGCGTCGAGTGCCTTCTTGTCCGCTGCCGCCTCGCCAACACCCATGTTCAAGGTGATCTTGACCAGCCGCGGCACGGCCATCACGTTGTCGATGCCCAGCTCGCTGCGCAAGCGCGGCATGACCACTTCTCTGTAATGCTGTTCCAGCCTTGTCATGTGCCCCGGCCGACGTTCAGTCGACCACCTCGCCGTTGGATTTGGTGAAGCGAACCTTGCGCCCGTCCTCGAGCACTCGGAAACCGATCCTGTCGGCTTGCCCGGTCGCTTTGTTGTAAAAGGCCACGTTGGAAACCTGCAAGGGCATCTCCTTCTCGAGGATGCCTCCCTGCTTACCGGTCATCGGCTGCGGCTTCACGTGTTTCTTGACCACGTTCACGCCCTCGACGACCAGACGGTCATCGGCCAGCACGCGCACGACCTGCCCGCGCTTGCCCTTGTCCCGACCGGTGATGACGATCACCTCGTCACCGCGTTTGATCTTGCGCATCGGCCTACCCTCAAAGCACTTCGGGAGCCAGCGACACCAGGCGCATGAACTGCTCGGTACGCAGCTCACGGGTCACCGGCCCGAAAATACGCGTGCCAATCGGCGCGCCCTGGTTGTTCAGCAACACCACAGCGTTGTTGTCGAAGCGGATCTTCGAACCGTCGGCACGACGCACGCCATGTACGGTGCGAACCACCACCGCGCGATAGACCTCGCCCTTCTTTACCCGGCCGCGCGGAATGGCGTCCTTGACGCTGACGCGAATGACGTCCCCGACGCCCGCGTACCGGCGCTTCGAGCCACCGAGCACCTTGATACACATCACGCGGCGCGCACCGCTGTTGTCCGCCACATCGAGGTGGCTTTGCATCTGAATCATGACCGTCTCCGCTTGCCTGGTGCGCTCACTCGCCGGCCCGTTCGATGACCTCGACCAGACGCCAGGTCTTGGTCTTGGACAGCGGCCGGCACTCCTCGATCCGCACCAGATCCCCGATGCGGCAGGCGTTGTCGGCATCGTGCGCGTGGAACTTGCTCGAACGCCGCACATACTTCTTGTAAATCGGGTGCTGCTCACGCGTCTCGACGCGCACGCTGATGGACTTGTCCATCCTGTCACTGATCACCCGCCCCACCACGGTACGCGGGTTTGCTGTCTTCTCGTTCATGCGCCTGCCTGCGAAGCCTGTTCTTTGAGAAGGGTCTTGACGCGCGCCACTTCACGCCGCAGCGAGCGGAACCGCGACGGGTTCGTCAGCTGCCCGGTGGCACGCTGTACCCGCAGGTTCAGGTGCTCGCGGTGCAGTTCGAGCAGACGCTTCTGCAACTCGTCGGCCGACTTGCCGCGCAACTCGCTGGTATTCATACCGTAAAGCCTCGCTTCACGAAGGTAGTGCGCACCGACAGCTTGGCCGCCGCGAGCGCCATGGCCTCACGGGCCAGCGTCTCGTCAACGCCTTCCATCTCGTACAGCACCTTGCCGGGCTGGATCTCGGCGACCCAGTACTCGACCGCGCCCTTGCCCTTACCCATACGGACTTCGAGCGGCTTCTTGGAAATCGGCTTGTCCGGGAACACCCGAATCCAGATCTTCCCGCCGCGTCGAACGTGGCGGCTGATCGCGCGACGCGCCGCCTCGATCTGACGCGCCGTGATCCGTCCCCGGGTCGTCGCCTTCAGGCCGAACTCGCCGAAACTGACGTTGTTGCCGACCAGGGCCAAACCCCGGTTGCGGCCCTTGAACTGTTTGCGGAATTTGGTCCGCTTAGGCTGCAACATGGTGCTTCCCCGTGACCTCAGGCGCCGGCAGCGGCGGCGCCTTCGGCAACCTCCGCCCCGTCACCCTTGTAAATCCAAACCTTCACGCCGATGATCCCGTACGTCGTCTTGGCCTCGGCGGTGCCGTAGTCGATGTTGGCGCGGAACGTGTGCAGCGGCACCCGCCCCTCGCGGTACCACTCGCTGCGCGCGATCTCGGCGCCATTCAGGCGACCGGCCACGTTGATGCGGATGCCCTGCGCGTGCAGGCGCATCGCGTTCGCCACGGCACGACGCATGGCGCGGCGGAACATGATGCGGCGCTCGAGCTGCTGGGCGACGCTTTCGGCGACCAGATACGCGTCGAGCTCCGGACGGCGAATCTCCTCGACGCTGATGTGCACCGGAATGCCCATCATCTCGCCGACGGTGCGCCGCAGGCGCTCGATGTCGTCGCCCTTCTTACCGATAACGATGCCCGGACGCGCCGTGTGGATGACCACCCGCGCATTCTGCGCCGGGCGCTCGATCTCGATACGGCTCACCGACGCGTGCGACAACTGCTTGCGCAGCACGCGTCGCACCGCCAGGTCGGTATTCAGGTTATCGGCATAGGTGCGCCCTTGGGCGAACCAGCGCGAATTGTGCTCTTTGACGACGCCCAGGCGGATGCCGGTCGGATGTACTTTCTGGCCCATGTGCGCCCCTTAGCCTTTCTTGGCCTTCTTCTGGTCGCTCACCACGACCTTGATGTGACACGTACGTTTCGTGATGCGGTTGCCACGGCCGCGAGCACGCGCATGGAAGCGCTTCATGGAGGGGCCCTCGTCCACGCAGATGGCTGCGATACGCAGCTCGTCCACGTCGGCACCGTTGTTGTGCTCGGCGTTGGCGATAGCCGACTCGACCACCTTCTTCACCATGTGCGCGGCTTTCTTGGTGCTGTGCTGGAGCAGCTGCAGCGCCTTGTCAACCGGCATCCCGCGAACCTGATCGGCCACCAGTCGCCCCTTCTGGGCGGAGATGTGCGCGTTACGCAACAGAGCAAACGTTTCCATGGCCGCCTCAGCGCGTCTTGCGATCGGCCACGTGGCCACGGTAGGTGCGCGTGGGCACGAACTCACCGAGCTTGTGGCCGACCATGTTTTCGTTGATCAGCACTGGCACGTGCTGACGCCCGTTATGCACGGCGATGGTCAACCCGATCATGTCCGGCAGCACGGTGGAACGCCGCGACCACGTCTTGATCGGACGCCGCCCGCCGCTGGCCGCCGCCTGCTCGACTTTTTGTTGCAGGTGCAGGTCCACGAATGGGCCTTTCTTTACGGATCTTGGCACGTTACTGGCTCCGTACTTGCCTTACTTGGCGCCGCGCCGGCGCACAATCTGACTGGTGCTGCGCTTGTTCCTGCGCGTCTTGTGACCCTTCGTCGGGACACCCCACGGCGACACCGGATGCCGGCCGCCGGAGGTACGTCCCTCACCGCCACCGTGCGGGTGGTCGACCGGGTTCATGGCCACGCCGCGCACCGTCGGGCGAACGCCGCGCCACCGCTTGGCGCCGGCCTTGCCCAGGGAACGCAGCGAATGCTCACTGTTTCCAACCTCGCCGAGCGTGGCCCGGCAATCCGCCGGTACGCGGCGGATCTCACCGGACTTCAGGCGCAGCGTGACGGTGTCGCCTTCGCGCGCCACCAGCTGCACGGACGTGCCGGCGCTGCGCGCCAGCTGCGCGCCCTTTCCAACCTTCATCTCCACGCAATGCACGGTGCTGCCCACGGGGATGTTGCGCAGCGGCAACGCGTTGCCGGGCTCGATCGGCGCGTGCACGCCGGACATCACCGCCTGGCCCGCCACCACGCCCTTGGGGGCGATGATGTAGCGACGCTCGCCGTCCGCGTACAGGAGCAGCGCCAGGTGCGCGGTCCGGTTCGGGTCGTATTCCAGCCGCTCGACGCGCGCCGGGACGCCGTCCTTGTCGCGGCGAAAATCAACGACGCGATAGCGCTGCTTGTGTCCGCCCCCACGATGACGCGTGGTCACACGTCCGTTGCTGTTGCGACCGCCGGTGCTCTGCTTGCTCGCCACCAGCGGCGCGTACGGCGCACCCTTGTGCAGCTCGGGCGTCACCACGCTGACCACGAAACGGCGGCCCGGCGACGTCGGCTTTCTTTTGACTACTGCCATGATCCTGTTCCAGCTTCCGTGTGCGTCAGGCGACGCCGGTGAAGTCGATGTCGTGGCCCGGCGCCAGCGTCACATAGCTCTTCTTCCAGTCCTTGCGCCGACCGGTCCGCTTGGTCTTGCCTTTCATGCGCAGCGTCTGGACTGCCTGCACCTTGACCGAGAACGCGTGCTCCACGGCCGCCTTGATCTCGTCCTTGCTGGCGTCCGGCGCGACCCGAAACACGATCTGCCGATACTTCTCGGCGACCCGCGTTCCCTTCTCGGAGATGTGCGGCGCGCGAATGACCTCTAACAACCTTGCTTCGTTCACTGCAACCACTCCTCGACGACACGCGCCGCGTCGGCGGTCATCACCACCCGCTGCGCCCACACCAGCGCCAACGGGTTCAGATCCTGCACCTCGCAAACCTCCACACCGACCAGGTTGCGCGAGGCCAGCGCCAATTCCACCGTCAGTTCCTCGACCACCAGCAACAGGTGGTCGCACGGCATCTCAAGCTGCTGAAGGCGCTCGGCCAGGGCACGCGTCTTGGGCGCCTCCAGCGCGAGCCCATCGACCAGCTGCAACCGGCCAAGCCGGTTCAGCTCGGAGAAAATGCTGCTCATGCCGGCGCGGTACATCTTGCGGTTGAGCTTTTGCGAATAGTTCTCGCCGCCCGCCGGAAACACCTTGCCACCCCCGCGCCACAACGGGCTGCGGATGGTGCCCGCACGGGCGCGGCCACTGCCCTTCTGACGCCACGGCTTGCGGCCACCGCCACGCACTTCCGAACGGGTCTTCTGCTTGGCATCCGCCTGGCGGGCGTTGGCCATGAACGCCACCACCAACTGGTGCACCAGCCCTTCGTTGAACGGCCGGTCGAACACCGCATCGGCCAGCGTCACGGCGCTGGCGTCGCCGCCACCGACGGCTGTTACTGGCAATTCCATGTCACGCTCCCGCCTGCTTGTCGGCACCAACCGGGCGCACCAGCACCTCGCCGCCCTGCGGACCGGGCACCGCACCCTTGATCAGCAGCAGCCCCCGCTCGGCGTCCACACGCACGACCTCGAGGTTGCGCTGAGTGCGCTGCACGTTGCCGTACTGGCCCGCCATCTTCTTGCCCGGGAACACACGACCCGGCGTCTGGTTCTGACCGATCGAGCCCGGCGCGCGATGCGACAGCGAGTTGCCGTGCGTCGCGTCACCGCCACCGAAACCCCAGCGACGCACCGTCCCGGAGAAACCACGACCGCGGGTAACACCCGTCACGTTCACCATCTGACCGGCTTCGAAGCGGTCCGCGCCCAGCTCGCTACCAACCTCGGGCGCCGCTTCGCCGTCGCCCAGCCGAAACTCGTTCAGGCTGCGCGCCGGCTCCACGCCAGCCTTCGCGAAATGGCCCGCCAGCGCCTTGTCGACCAGCGCGGCACGCTTGGTGCCGAACGCCACCTGCACGGCGCTGTACCCGTCCGCTTCAGGCGTGCGCAGCTGCACCACCCGGTTACCGGATACGTCGATCACGGTCACCGGCACGGCAGCACCGTCCGGCGTAAAAACTCGTGTCATGCCGCATTTGCGGCCTACCAAACCCATGGCCATGCCTGGTTGTCCTGCTTGTTAGCCTTCTCTGCTACAGCCCCGACGCCACATCCGCCCGTCAGCTGAGCTTGATGTGCACGTCGACGCCGGCGGCCAGATCGAGATTCATCAGCGCATCCACCGTCTTGTCGGTCGGATCGATGATGTCCATCAGCCGCTTGTGCGTACGGATCTCGAACTGGTCGCGCGAGTCCTTGTCCTTGTGCGGTGAGCGCAACAGCGTGTAGCGCTCGATCTTGACCGGCAGCGGAATGGGACCATGCACACGGGAGCCCGTACGCTTGGCGGTGTCCACGATCTCGCGAGCCGATTTATCGATCAGCTGGTGCGAAAACGACTTCAGGCGGATGCGAATTTTCTGGCCGGCCATGACGGATTACTCGATCACCTTGGTAACCACGCCGGCGCCGACGGTGCGGCCGCCCTCGCGG
>OBIY01000322.1_pt1 | contig 20164 bp, 11 predicted proteins | sample 1519841 | NCBI WGS metagenome assembly OBIY01 (sample SAMN03019774, study PRJEB22545) | beach sand metagenome | biome: beach; feature: sea beach; material: beach sand | place: USA: Municipal Pensacola Beach, FL | collected 2010-07-30 | depth 30-40 cm m
TGTTGCTGCTGTGTTTGCTGTTTATCGCCTTTACCTTACCCGATGCCAGCATTCTGGCCACTCACCCGGTTTCCCTGTTGTTGATTATTACCTACTTGTTTACCGTGAAACTGCTGGTCGACACGCATGAAAACCCTATGTGGCTACCACGCATGTTCCACGGCACCGTCCGCGAACAGAAACCCAGCACCTTCAAAAAACGGCACCCGGCAGGTCTTCCCGTACTGGCATTTAAGTTTAGCGGCTGCGCGGCGGTGGTCGGCGTGGCTGGCTGGCTGATCGCCAATGCGGGTTTTACCATCGTCGAGCGCGCCGGGCTTTCCGCCGGCATCACTGGCGGGATATTTATTGCGGTTGCCACATCCCTACCCGAACTGGTCATTGCTATCACTGCCATTCGTGCGGGCGCGCTATCGCTGGCGGTGGGTGACATTGTTGGCGGCAACGCCTTTGACACGCTATTTATCGCGGTCTCCGATCTGTTTTATCGGGAAGGCTCAATTTATCAGGCGATCTCCGAACAGGAATTTGTCTGGCTGGGAGCCGCTATGTTAATGAACTGCGCACTACTGCTCGGCCTGATGTACCGCGAGCGTAAGGGTTTTGCCAATATCGGCATGGAAAGCCTGATGATATTTTTGATTTATATTGCCACCGTCGGCTATTTGAGTATCAGTTGAGACACGCCATGAATATCGTCGATCGAAATCTTGATAAAGAGGAAAACCTCGCGGCAGCACGGGATCCGTGGCATGCCGATCCAGCCGAGTCCGCCTTCGATACCTTGCAATCCTCGCCTACCGGCTTGAGCGTTATCGAAGCCGAGGCCCGGCTGAAAATCTACGGCGGCAACCGCCTTCGCCCAGCCAAAGACAAAAGCGCGCTGACACGCTTCCTTGCACAGTTCAACAATGTGCTGATTTACGTGCTGCTGGGCTCGGGCCTGGTCACGCTATTGCTCGGCCACTGGGTCGACAGCGGCGTTATTTTCGGCGTGGTGCTGATCAACGCGCTGATCGGCTTTATTCAGGAGGGCAAAGCCGAAGAAGCACTGAATGCGATTCGCCAGTTGCTCTCCCATCATGCCACGGTGAAGCGGGATGGCCAGTTCATCACACTGCCGGCTGAACAACTGGTACCCGGAGACGTGGTGCTGTTGCAGTCCGGCGACAAAGTACCGGCTGATTTACGTTTGTTTAAAAGCCGTGAATTGCGCATCGATGAGGCCATGCTGACCGGCGAATCCCTACCCGTGGATAAAAACACCCATGCCGTCGCAGCTCAGGCGGTGATCGGTGATCGCAAGTGCATGGCGTTCTCTGGAACCTTAGTGACCTATGGTCAGGGCCAGGGTGTGGTCGTCGCCACCGGAGAGAAGACAGAAATTGGTCGCATCAGCCACCTGCTGCGGGAAGTGCCCATGCTGACCACGCCACTGTTGCGGCAGATGTCGACGTTTGGCAAATGGCTGAGTGCGGCCATTGGTGTCATCGCCGCCGCAACCTTTGCGTTCGGCGCAGTCGTTCGCAACTACCCCCTTGGCGAAATGCTGCTCGCTGCCGTCGGTCTGGCGGTGGCCGGAATTCCCGAAGGCCTGCCCGCCATCATGACCATTACCCTCGCCATCGGCGTACAGCGCATGGCCAAGAGTCATGCCATCATTCGCCGCCTTCCAGCGGTGGAAACCCTCGGCTCGGTAACGGTGATCTGCTCGGATAAAACCGGCACGCTGACCCGCAATGAAATGACAGTGCAAACCGTGGCCAGTAGCACGGGCCTGTGTGAAGTGACTGGCGTGGGTTATGCCCCACAAGGTGGCTTTAACCTCGATGGCCGCGCTGTCACGGTGGACGAACTCCCCCTGCTGCGGGAGATCGCCCAGGCAGCACTGCTTTGTAATGACGCATCATTAAAAGAAAGCGCCGGCCAATGGCAGTTGCAGGGAGATCCCACCGAGGGAGCGCTGGTGACGCTGGCAATGAAGGCCGGTATGGAGCCGCACTTTTACCAGGAAGAATATCCTCGCATTGATGCGATTCCTTTCGAATCCCAGCACCGCTTTATGGCGACCCTGCACCACGACCACACCGGCCACGGCTTTGCCTACCTGAAGGGTGCGCCAGAAAAAATACTGGCGATGTGCCACCTCCAACGTATGCGTGGTGAGGATGTTGCGCTTGACCGTGAATACTGGGATGCGACCATGGAACAGATGGCCAGTCAGGGGCAACGTCTGCTGGCAATCGCCTTCAAGGCCATGCTCAGCGGCCAGCAAAGTCTTAACTTTGCAGACGTCGAGTACGGACTGACCCTGCTTGGGGTGGTCGGCATCGTCGACCCCCCGCGTGAAGAGGCCATCGCTGCAGTAAAGGCCTGCCGCAGTGCCGGTATCGGCGTCAAAATGATCACCGGCGATCACGCCAGTACCGCCAGCGCCATCGGCCAACAGATGGGAATTGGTGACGGTAACGGCGCAATCAGTGGCGTAGATCTGGAGCGTTACGATGCTTCGCAGTTGCGCGAGGTCGTCAAAGAACATGAGATTTTCGCCCGGGTCTCGCCCGAGCAAAAATTACAATTGGTCACTGCGCTGCAGGCCGCTGGCGACGTCGTGGCGATGACCGGCGATGGCGTTAACGATGCGCCGGCCCTGAAGCGCGCCGAGGTCGGGGTGGCGATGGGCCAGAAGGGCACTGAGGCGGCCAAGGAGGCGGCGGAAATGGTGCTCACCGACGACAATTTCAGCACCATTGTGCAGGCGGTGGAAGAAGGTCGAACCGTCTACGACAACCTGAAAAAATCCATCCTGTTCATTTTGCCTACCAACGGCGGCGAAGCCCTGACCATTATCGCCGCCATCGTCATGGGGCGTATGCTGCCCATCACTGCCGCGCAGATTTTATGGATCAACATGATCACTGCAGTGACGCTGGCGCTGACCCTGGCCTTCGAACCCGCCGAGCGCGACGTGATGCGGCGTCCGCCCCGGGACCCGCGTGAGCCACTTTTGTCGGGCTTTCTGATCTGGCGGGTGGTTTTCGTCTCGCTGATCCTGGTCACCGGCACTTTCGGCCTGTTTGTCTGGGAACGAGAACAGGGGGCCGCCATCGAGGTGGCGCGTACGGTGGCGGTTAATACGCTGGTGATGTTCGAAGTGTTTTACCTGCTTAGCGCCCGCTATTTACTGGCCCCCTCCCTGACCCGGGCAGGGCTGACCGGTAACCGCTACGTGCTTTATGCAATCGGCATTCTGCTGATCATCCAACTCGCCTTTACCTACCTGCCACCCATGCAGACCCTGTTTCAGACTGCCGCAATCGGTGGCGAAGCCTGGCTGCGCATACTGCTGGTTGCGCTCTCGGTGCTGGTATTGGTGGAATGCGAAAAATATCTGTTGCGGCGTTTTAGTCCAGCAGCGCCTGGACAGGCATGGAGCCTTCCGTCTCACCAATAGCAATGGATTTCTGGTTCTCTGTCGCGCTCAATCGTAAACCGGATTTATCACCGAGGATTTTATGGCCACAATCACTTTCCATGGCGCAGTAGAGGGCGTCACTGGCTCTGCCTACCTGTTAACGACACAACACAGTCGCATCCTGCTGGACTGTGGTCTGTACCAGGGCCGGCGTGAAGAGGAACAGAAAAACCTGGCCCCCTTTGAATTTGCGGTCGATGAACTCGACGCTGTGGTGCTGTCACACGCCCATCTGGACCATTCCGGTCGCCTGCCACTGTTGCAAAAGCAGGGGTATAGCGGACCGATATATGCCACCTGGGCCTGTTACGACCTGCTTGAGGTGCTGCTTAAGGATGCTGCCTCCCTGCAGATGCGTGATGCCGAGTGGGAAAACAAGCGTCGGCGCAGGGCTGGACGCGATGAAAGAAAGCCACTGTACGATCTGGATGATGTGGAACAGACCCTGAGTCTCGGAACTGGGGTCAATTACCACCAGCGTATCGCTATCTCCAAAGATGTCGATATCCGTTTCATGGATGCCGGGCATATTCTCGGATCGGCGATCGTTGAGGTTTACATCAAAGAGGGGCAAACGGAGAAGAAACTGGTTTTCACCGGTGACCTGGGCAATAGCTCAGCGGCCCTGCTGCAGGACCCGGAAGCCGTGCAGAGTGCTGATATTCTGTTGCTTGAGTCCACTTACGGTGATCGTGATCACCGGCCGATGGAGGAGACGCTGGCAGAGTTTGAAGAGATCATTACCGACGCATCGACCAACGGCGGCAATATCCTGATTCCCTCCTTCGCAGTGGGTCGTACCCAGGAAATTATCTTTCGGCTCGGCGAGCTTTACCAGCAGGGTAAATTGCCTCATCAGGCCGTCTACCTGGACAGCCCCATGGCGATTGCCGTTACCGAGATTTACCACCGTTATCAGAACGCCTATAACGACGAAGACAAGGCAGCCCTGAAGCTGGCGGGAAGAAAACGCAGTTTGCACAGTTTCCTGCCGACGCTGCGTTATTCGACCACTACCAAGGAATCCATGGCGCTAAACAGAATCGATAGCGGGGCGATCATTATCGCCGGTAGTGGTATGTGTAATGGTGGCCGGATTCGTCACCACCTCAAGCACAACATCTGGCGTAAGCGCTCTCATGTGGTGATCGTCGGTTATCAGGCAATTGGTACTCCCGGCCGCGCGCTGGTGGACGGTGCCAAAACTTTCAAAGTAGCAGGTGAGGAGGTGAATGTTGCTGCCAGCATTCACACACTGGGCGGCTTTTCAGCCCATGCGGGCCAGTCCCAGCTGCTCGCGTGGGTTAACCAGTTTCATGAGCCTCGTCCGACGGTGTGTCTGGTTCACGGAGAAGACAACGCCAAGCTCCGACTACAACATCGGTTGAGCAATAGCGGTTGGCAAAGCAGGATACCGACGGACGGCGAATCCCTGTCTTTTTGAGAGACGAAACCGTAGAAGAGCATGCAAAGCATGAACCCTACCAGGCAATACCAGGAAAAGAACAGCGCCATCAAGACGCTGATCACATCGTCGGGGTAACGCTCGTAGCTCGCCCGCAAGCCGATGGAGGTTCCCAGCAAGCCATTACCGATGAGCAGGAGACCCATACCAAGAAACAGGGTGAGAATGGAAGCTGGCAACAGGGACGTCTTCGTCATGCGGCTATTCGTCGAGCGCCGGTTAGCAGAAAAATGCACACTAACACCGCTGCCTGTTCGAATGACAGGGTTGGCCGGTTCGGCCAGGCCTGATAAGCGAACTCCCGTGTTAAGACCTATAGCCTGCCACTGATCACCAATAATACTTTTGGAAAGTCAAATGGGCTCGGCGTGAATGGTCCTGACGAAGTGGCCCGCAGAATCAACGATACGGAAGCGGTAGCCACCGGCGTCCACCGTTTCATCAACGGCTGGCAGGTGGCGAAGCTCAGCGGTCACGAAGCCGCCGATGGTATGCGCCTCTTTGCTTGGTAAATTCACCGCCAGCAGATCGTTTACCTGGGAGATGGACACCCGCCCATCCAGCTCGTAGGCACCGTCGTCCAGCGCCTTAATGCCGCGCTTGGTGCGGTGCACATAACCGGGGATGTTGTAGCCGATACCGACAAAATCACCGAGCACCTCTTCCTGAATATCTTCCAGGGTGACCATGCCGATTGCGGAGCCGAACTCGTCAAGCACGATCGCCATCCGGTCTTCGCGCTGTTTGAGAATCGGCAGCAGCTCATAAACCGGTTGCTGCGCAACCACGAATTCCGCTTCGTGGATGAGGGATTCAAGGGGTGTTTCGGCAATCCCCGGTTGTAGAAGTTTCCATACGTTGAGCGCAACCACGCCGGTAATACCCCCGGCCTCGTCATCATAAACCGGTATTCGAAAGTGACCTTTGCCACAGGCCAGCGCAATTGCCGACGCGGTGGCGTCTCGCTTGTTTATGGTGGTCATTTCCGCGAGGGGGATCATCACTTCGCCGACAGTCACATCGGCCAGCTGAAAAGCCTTGCGCAGGCGGTTCCAGGTGAGGGAACTGACGTCCCCGGCGGTGTCCGCCTGATCAAGCACAGCGCGCACCATTTCCCGGGTCATGGAGACATGCCGCATACCCTTGCCGCCAACCAGGCGCGCGGCGGTCCGTGCCAGCAGAGCAAAACCGTAAACGACCGGAAAGATGATGAACATAAACGTGCGCAGTGGCGTGACCACCAGCGGTGCGATCCGGTCAGCGTTTTGCTGAAAGATGCTCTTCGGTACCACTTCGGTGAATATCAGAAAGATGGGCGAAAAAATCAGGATCGCCCAGAGCTCGCCCTGCTCACCGAAAAAACGCACCATGAGAATGGTACCCAGGGTCGTCAGTGCGACGATGGAGATATTGGTCCCAACGAGCGTGGTGGCCAGCGAAAGCTCCGGGCGCCGTTCCACTTTCAATACGGCGGCTGCCTTGCTGTCTCCCTGACTCGCCCGATGACGAAGTCTGATCTTGTCCGAACTGACCAGGGCAATTTCCGAACCGGCAAAAAAAGCCTTCACCGCCATCAGCAGGACCATGAGGGGAATCATCCAGAGCAGGTCAATCATTCTCGGTTTCTCCACTGCGGCCCGGCGCACTGCGCGCCACTCTGAGCAACACGATGCGGTGCTCATGCATTTTCTCGACACGAATCTCAACGCCGTTGACGATGAGTTCATCCCCCTCCTGCGGCAGCCGATCCAGATGCCTGAAAACCACACCGCCAATGGTGGTCATGCGCGGATCGCTGATGCCGTAGTTGGTCAGATCGTTAAACGCGGTGAGTTTCATCTCCCCCGGCACTTCGTAGTAGCCAGGATCGGAGCCGGCAAACGCTTCGCCGGCGGATGCTGTTCTGGTCAGTGGATCAAAGACGGACTCAACCAGCCCACGAATTGAAATCATCCCTTCGACGCCGCCAAATTCATTCAGCACCACGGCCGCCAGCTGCTGATGGGCGATGAAATATTCAAGCATTTCATCCAGCCGCTTGGTGGGCGGGACTACCACCACGGGGTGTAGTACCGATTCGATGGGGTGGTCGTCGAGATTTTCGCCCGCCAGAGAGAGGCCCATCAGGTCCTCAGCATGGACGAAACCCTGTAAATTGTCCCGGTGTCCCGTATAAATGGGGATGCGCTGCTGCTGGTAGCTGATCATGCTGTCGCGGACCGCAGTCAGTGGCTGGGCGATGTCGACGAAGGCGACCTGGGTGCGGGGCTTCATCACCGCGATGACTTCAGTTGCGCCGGACTCGAGCAGTGCGTCGGCGAGTACGCGTTCTTCCAGTTTCAGCTCCCCCGACTCCTGCAAATCCCTGACCAGGGTGCGTAGCTCATCAACCTGGATAATATTGCCAGGGGATTTTTCCTCGCCGACGAACAGCGTCGTCAACTTGTCAGACAGAAAACGCACGAGAAAACGCAGCGGCGCGACCACCTTCAGCCAGACACTCATCGGTCTGGCGATAATCCGGGTGCTGATACCGACGGGATCGGATATGGCGATGGTCTTGGGCGTCACTTCACCCACCAGCAGCAGCAACGGCACCATGATCAGCATATTGACCCAGGCGGCGGAAGCTTCGTCCACCAGCACCAGCAGAATCGCCGCCATGTTTGCCGCGGCAGCGACATTAATAAATTCATTGCCGCACAAGATGGAAATAATCAGCCGGCGCGGCTGATCCAGCAAGGCATATAAAGTCCCGGCCTGGGGGTTGCGTTCGCGCCGAAGTTGCGTGAGTTCTGCCTTCGACAATGAAAACAGCGCGACTTCCGAACCGGAGAAAAATGCCGAAGCAATTAACAGGAAGACCTGCGCCACAATGCGCAGGATCATGTCCGGTTCCAGCAACCGGGACCAGTCAATATCGGTCGCGGCAATCTGCAGCGTCAGCTCTTCCATTATCCGTATCCGGATGGTCCGTGTCCGATCTGTATCAGATCAGTTGGCCAATTTTAGCCAGATTCCCGCCGTTGTTGGCAGTCGACTGGCAGCTCTCGGCATCGACAAACCAGTTCAACCGCGTTCCCGCAGGGTGATGCCCCGTAACAGACGACCGAGGATATCAGCCCCGGTGATGATCCTTTTCTGCTGGCCCCAAAGTAAGATCAGATCGTCATCAATAACATCGTCCGACTCTGTGTCGGACCTCACTTTCAATTGACTCAGCGTTTTGCCCAACAGGGCTTTATCGTCCCGCGTCATCACAGGTTTGTGTGAAAACTGCTCTGGGGCCAGCGGTTCTCCGGTGGACAATACGTTGCGCAGAAACGCGTGGGCATTGAGCACCAGCCTCGGCTGGTTCTGGTTGTCGGTGACAATCACCCATTTCTTTCCCGAGGCACTGACCAGCTGGACAAATGGATCATCCCGGCGCGCCTCGAAACGGGGAAACTGCACCTGACCGTCGGTTACCGGTAGTTGCAGAATGCTCTGGGGGTGGACCGGCTCGCCTTCCTGGGTCGACAGCAGATCATCGAAAGCCAGAAAATTAAGAGCGCCCAGTCCCTCGATCCGGTTGATGTCACTTTCCTCCGCTTCGATATGTTTTTTGATGACCTCACGTAAGTTGTGTTCGCGGAAATATTGAATTCCCTCCTGACCCAACCACCAGTCGAGTACCAGGGCAGAGGGTTTGGCAACGGGGAACAGAATGAACTGATAAACCCGCAGCAGTGGCGCCAGCAGTGCGCCCATGCGCAGCGCATTGCGTGAAAAGTAGGCCTGCGGCGTGATCTCGCCAAAAAAAGTGATCGCTACGGTAGAGAACAGAAACGCGCTCATGCCCGCCATGACCGAATCAGATAATAGTGTCAGCAACACGTTGATGCCGACATTGCCCCAGAGAATGGTCGTCAGCAGAAAATTGGAATCGCGGCGCAGTTTGAGGATTTTTATCGCCGCGCTGTTGCCGGTGGCTACTTCGGCTTCCAGTCGCAGGCGGCTGATGCCAAACATGGCCAGATTCAGGCCGGAAAACATGGCTGACTGACTCAGGCAGAACACAATACCTGCCCAGACCAGGATGTCGGGTGAAAACGCGACAGAAAAATCCACTGCACAGGGTCCGTCTGAAGGGGTTGAGGACAGCCGGTAATGACCCGGGGGTTTAACGCAAGCAGGATTGTAAGGGATCCAGTAGCAACCCGATTATTTCTGTCGCGCCCATTTTCCGGCACCGACTCCGACGTAAAATTCCGGTTTTGTCTTCCTGGTTTGTTTTTCCTTGCTTAGAGACCTGAACCGAAATCAGCGCGCGCGGATAAGCCCCTTGTTGAGGGCAGGGCTGTTAGCGCTGCTATTGCTGCCAGCGCAGTTGGCCGCAAAGCTGGTGGTGATCGGTCTGACGCCGGAGCAGGAGAGTAACGTCCGTGCGTTGTTGCCCCTGGCAAGCGCCAGTTGTGAAACTGGCCAGTGGCGTGTCAAACGGCTGTTTCGCGATGCTGACGACCAGATTGCCAGAGCATTAGAAGCACTCGGTTATTATCATGCCGTCGTAAACAAGACTTTGAGCTGGGAACAAGGTTGCTGGCAGGCAGAGTTCAGGGTCGATCCTGGCCGGCCGGTGTACCTGCGCGGTGTCGATTTCAAGGTGCAGGGTGAGGCCGCCAATGACGCGGCGGTCATGGCTTTGCTGCAGGCGGACCAACCGCAGCCGGGTGACATTCTGCATCACGGCAAGTACGACGCATTCCGCGACAGAGCCCGTGACCGACTGATCGAACGCGGCTATTTCGATGCTGAATACAGTGACAGCCGGGTAGTGGTCGATACGCAGCGGCACGAGGCAAACATCACCTTGACCCTGGAGAGCGGTCCCCGTTATCGGTTTGGTCAGGTGAGCTATACCGGTGGTATTTTGCGCCAGCAGTTGCTGGAGGGATACAGCGACATCAGCAGCGGTGATTTTTACAATGCCAGGGCTTTGACTGACCTTTCAACAGCGTTGAGCAAAAGTGGCTATTTTGGTTCGGTGTCGGTTAGTACCGAGTCGCCCGATCCGTCGACCAGGTCTGTCGACGTCAACGTCAGATTGACGCCGGGGAACCGGCATGTCTACCGTGCCGGTATTGGTTTTGCCACCGATACTGGGGCCCAGGGTCAGCTTGGTTACAGCAATCGCCGGCGCAGCGCAAACGGCGGTCGCTTCGAGAGTCGACTGTTTCTGTCGGAAGTGAACTCCGAGGTGTCTGCCAGCTATCGCTGGCCGCGACAGGATCCGCGCAGGGAATGGGTCATTCTGACCGCCGGTTTTAATCACGAAGATACCGAAACCAGCGAGAGCGATGCCTACAAACTGGGGGTGTCACGTAGTCGGAGAGTGAGCGAAAAATGGCTGGAAAAGCCCTACCTTGAGCTGCTCTACGAGGATTTCACGGTCGGTGGCGAGCGCGATTCCAGTGGCCTGCTGATCGGCGGTTTTAGCTGGGAATCGGTGACCGGACGTGAGCCCGACCGGGTGACTCGTGGACGTTCGCTCAGTTATGACATCCGTGGTGCAGGCCGGCAGCTGGGTTCCGACACCAGTTTTCTGCAACTTCGAGCGCGCGGTAAATGGATTCGCTCATTTAATGCCGACACGCGTCTACTGATGCGCGCCAAAATCAGCACCACGCTGAAAGAGGATTTCGAAGAACTGCCGCCATCGGTGCGCTTTTTCGTCGGCGGGGATCGCAGCATCAGGGGTTACGACTTTGAATCGCTGGGACCACGTAATGACCGCGGCAAGGTGGTCGGGGGCGCCCATCTGATTGAAACCAGCGTGGAAGTTGACCATGTCGTGCGCGGGAACTGGAGCCTGGCGGGGTTCGTCGACAGTGGCAGCGCGTTCAATGAGCGCCCTGAATTTTTTACCGGCGTTGGCCTTGGGGTGCGCTGGCAATCTCCGGTGGGGCCGATTCGTGTCGACCTGGCCACCGCGCTCGATGACTCCGATGGTGGCTTGCGAGTCCATATCAGTATGGGACCGGACCTTTGAGTGCTGGCCGCTACCAGCAGCTGAAAAGGCTGTTCCTGTCTTTGCTGGCCCTTTTTGCATTGCTGACCGCTGTGCTTGCTTATCTGTCCCATAGTGCTGCGGGAACCCGCTGGCTGGTTGATCGTCTGGTGACGGGGTTGCCGGGGGAGCTGCGGACCGAGGGCTTCGAAGGCACTCTCAGTCAGGGGATAACGGTCAAGCAGCTGGAGTATCGGCACCCGGCGTGGCAGCTGTCGGCGACAGATCTCAGGTTACAGATCGACTGGCGTGAGTTGTTGACGGGCCGACTGGTGATTAATCAGGTTGCGGTTGCTGCGCTTCACCATCGCCAAACGACAGGCCCATCTGATGGGGGCGAACCCCTGACCTTGTCGTTACCGAACCTGCCCCTTGCACTGTTGATAAAAACGGCTGACGTTGCAGAGCTATCCCTTGTCAGTGGCCAGCGGCAGAGCCGGTTGCATCAGCTGAAGCTCCGCCGTGCCCGCCTCCGGGGTGATGATCTGCTGGTCGCAGAGCTAGGGGTTACGGTTCAGGGTGTCACCTTGACCACCACTCGGCTGTCCGCCAGTCTGCGTGAGGCGATACCGGTTAAGGCGCGCTTCAGTTGGCGCTATGTCGACAAAAACCTCGCTGGTCGTGGTTCCATCAACGGCTCCCTGGCGAAGCTGGCGTTCAGCCACACTTTTGAACAGCCGGAGTCCCTGAGGGTGGAGGGATCGCTGCAACTGCTGAATCGGGTCGAGCCTTTTATCCAGGCGACGATGCATTGGTCAGGCTGGCAGATTGCTGATTACCGGCTACAGCAGGGGCAACTGAAGTTGCGCGGTACGCCGAGCGATTACCAGTTGAGTGTCACCACGCCGTTCCTCCTTGCTGATGAGACGGTGGTGGATATCAAAGGCAGTGCGATGGGTAATCACACCGGCCTTGTGATTACCCGCCTGGAGGCGAGCTCGTCAGCCGGTTTGTTGCACCTCTCCGGCCCCGTTTCCTGGCAGCCGGTGCTGACCGCAGAGATGGCTGTGACTTTTTCTGATTTTGACCCGTCGCTGTGGTCTGCCCAGTTACAGGGGCAGATCAATGGCTCCGCCGCGCTACAGATAACCGGCACAGAGCAAGCCACGGTGCGCCATATTGACTTAACCGGTCATCTGAATGGCAGTGCCTTACGGGCCGGGGGAGAGCTGCGCTGGAGTCCCCGGCAGTGGCAATGTAGCGGGTGCCTGTTTGAAATTGGCAGCAACCGGCTACGCGCCGATGGCACCATTAACGGACAGCAACTGGCGCTTGAATTTGAACTCGACGCAGCTGAACTTCAGCAGCTGTGGCCGCAGCTTGGCGGACAGCTTGAGGCCAGTGGTCGTTTGCAGGGTCCAGTTACGTTGCCGCGTTTCGATGGCACTCTACAGGCCCGACAGCTTCGTTATGGCCCCTGGTCTGCTGATGATTTTCGGCTGAGGAGCGCTACTCAATCTGCTGGTCAGGTGCAGATTGAAGCTGCTGTTAAAGCAGTGCGGCGGGACAGGATGCTGATTGGGTCGGGGGTTGTCGAGGCGCTGGGCGAGCCGGAAAAGCTGCGTTTTGATTTCGACTGGCAACGCCAGCAGCTGAAATTCCACTCGACCGGCGCGTTGCAGTGGCAGCAGAGCGGTTGGTCAGGCAGCATCGATACGGCAGTCATGGACGGGCCCGGCAGCAACTGGCAACTGCATCACCCGGTCGCGTTTGAATATCGCGATGGTACCGCCGTAGTGGCTGCACACAGCTGGGCCGGGCAGAGCGGCCGTGCGGTGATCAGACAGCTGCGTTTTGGACGCGAGACCGATATCAATGCCGAATTGCAGCAGCTGCCACTGAGTATCGTCAATGATCTGCTGCCGTCGCAATATCGACTCGCTGGTACAGCTGATGCGACGTTTGATCTGGCGCGTCGGGAGGGTAACTGGCAGGGTGCGATCAGCTGGAAACAGCGGGGTACGCTGCTGCGTGTCGCAGAACCATCACTCGACGCCACCGAAGTTTCCATGCCGCAGTTAGATATCGGTGTGAGTCTGACTGGCAGCGATGCGCAACTAACCATGAATGCCGAGCTCGACCCGGGCCTGGAGGCGAGCTTGACCGCAGCGGTGAATCAGCTCGCCAGCGACCCCCACATCGATGGCCAGGTTTATCTGCGGGGGGATCAGTGGGGCTGGCTGCCGGCAGTGTTCCCAGCGGTCGATGATGTTGCCGGAGAGGTCACCGCGACCATGAAGTTCAAAGGTCCGCTGCAGCGCCCTGATCTTGGTGGAGAAGTTGCTTTGCGCGATGGTCGGCTAGCAATACCGGCGTTGAATATCACCCTGGAGCAGGTGAGTATGACCCTGCAAGGCAGGCCGCAAGGCCGTGTTCTGATCAGTAGTAAAGCCACGGCGGGTGACGGTAGTCTGCTGCTGAACGGCGAAATCGACGACCTGTTGAGTTCGACGCGTTCGGTAACACTGACACTGGAGGGTGATTCTGCGCTGGTGGCCGACTGGCCAGAGTACCGTGTCTGGATTTCGCCGCAGCTGCGTGTCACTGGTGATGCGCAGGGCTGGCGAACGCAAGGTTCGGTCGCGGTGCCGTATGCGGAAATCACACCCCGCGACCTGCCTGAGAGCGCGGTGACGCCGTCTGCCGATGTGCAGGTGCTGCAGCGTCCTGCGGCGAGCCGGTCGCAGTTAGCCCTGACTGGCGAGGTGCGTTTGATCGCCGGCGAACGGGTTCAGTTGAAAATGAAAGGGCTGGATACGCGGCTGTCGGGTGAGTTGCTGGTTGCAATGAATGCTGGTTCAGTGCCCAACGTACAGGGGCAACTGGCATTCAAGGACGGTATTTTCAAAGTCTTTGGCCAATCCCTGACAATCCGTAAAGGCACGCTGACGTATGGCGGTCCGCCGGACGCTCCTCTGGTAGATGTGGTGGCAATACGCGAAATCGCTGAACTGGGGCGGACCATCACTGCTGGTATCCATATCGTTGGCTACCCGGCAGAGCTCACGACCACAGTCTTTTCAGAACCCCCTCTAGGTGAGGCCGATGCGCTTTCCTATCTCGTCGCCGGTCGTCCGTTATCGGGTTTGTCAGAATCACAGGGAGGCGATCTGGCCAGCGCTGCGTTATCGTTGAGCATCAGTCAGGCAGCCCCGATCGCCCGGGAGTTGGGCGAGAGGTTCGGAGTCGATGAACTGTCGGTCTCCGGCGGCGGTGATGAGATGGCGCTGGTGGTAGGTAAAAACCTTGGCCGACGCTGGTATGCCCGCTATGCCTATGGCGTTTTCAGCCAGATTGGCACCCTGTTTCTCGGTTACCGGCTGGGAGAAAACCTGCTTCTTGAAGCGGGAACGGGTGAACACCAGACCATTGATCTGCTCTACAGCGTGGAGCAGCCTTAGTCAGTAGTTAACAACCGCGGAGTCTGAAAACTGGCTAGCCTCACGGTTCGGATGGCAGCGATGACCGGGGTTCGGTATTGGCGGGTATGACGTCTTCGCCGGTCTGCTCACGCAGCGCTTCGAGTTTCTGTTCCCCGGCGATTTCCCGTTCACGACCGAGTTTGCTGCCAACCCAGACATCCATCAGTTTGGCGGTCACCAGATCACCACTGACGTTGATTGCCGTGCGACTCATGTCGAGAATACGGTCAACGCCCATGATCAGGGCGATTCCGGCGGCGGGAATGCCAACGGTAGCCAGCACCATTGATAGAATCACGATGCCCACTCCAGGTGTCGCGGGTGCGCCGATGGAGGCGCCGACAGCAGTCAACACAATCAGCAGCATGCCGCCGAGGCTGATATCTATGCCATATATCTGTGCCAGGAATATCGCGGCGACTCCCTGATACAAGGCAGTGCCATTCATGTTGATGGTGGCGCCAAGCGGGATTACAAACTGGGAAACCGATGGTCGCACATTCAGCGCCGATTCCGCTGTTTTAATCGACAGCGGCATCACTGCAGCCGAGCTGGAAGTGGAGAATGCCAACAGCAGGACTTCCCGAATCGAACTGATAAACGCCAGCGGTTTCTGTCTGGCGACCAGGTAGATGATCACCAGATAGACCACAAACATCATCAACAAACCGAGCAAAACAGTGCCGACATAAACCGCCATTCCGAGTAACGCGCCCAGACCCAGCTTGGCGGTAATCTGCGCCAGCAGACCAAAGACGGCCAGCGGTGCCAGCAGCATCGCCCAGCGTACCACCATCATGCACACCTCCTGCAGTGAACCCATCAGGTCCAGCAGCGGTTTGGCCTGCGCGGGCACCATCATTACCAGCGCCACGCCAATTACCATGGCGAAAATGACCACCTGCAACATATTGCTTTCCACCATCGAATGAAGCGGATTGGCGGGTAACAGGGTGATGATTTTCTGCGGTAGCTCTTTCAGGTTGATCGAGTCGCGTGGGACTGGGTCGGCAGCGACCGGGCTGGTAATCAGAGTGTTCTGCAGGACCTGGCTATCGACGAAGTTACCCGGTTTGATCACCGAGGCGACTGTCAGGCCAATGATGATTGCCAGAGCGGTTGTAGCGATAAAAAAAAGCACTACACGGATCCCGATCTTGCGCAGCTGCTCCAGGTCTTCGGTGGCGGCAAGACCACGGATAATGGAAGCGAACACCAGCGGGATAACAATCATTTGAATAAGCGCCAGAAATAGCTTGCCGGGAAACGCGAGCCAGTCACTCACGGTGGCGGCGGTCTGTGGAGCCAGCCAGCCGACGCTCGGCCCCAGAACAATGCCCACACCAATACCGAGAGCCATGCCGACCAGCACCTGCAACCACAGACGTGTGCGAATCAGCGTTTGTAGATAAACGTTGAGGCTCTTCAATGAGCGCGGTTGAAGCGACTGCAGTGCTATGTCCTGTCGGGACCATGGGAATTGCTGGGAACTCATTTCAACCACCCGATTAATGTAGCGACAATGACGTGAGCCAATTTCAGCCTGCCATGATTGTCTGGGGTACGCCGCAAGATGGCAATTCCTGCCCTATGTTGTCGCCCAGTCCCTGTTCGCCGAAACTGCCGTCGGTACTAAACGGGGTGGCCGGGCCGTCGTACCAATCGCGGACAGTCTATTGTGCCCAGGTATTGGCTTCGGATTCGGTGCAGGGCAGTGCGGTGGACATCAGTCTCTCTCCGTCTGGGCAAGCCGTTTTCCTGCCAGGGTTTAAAGCTGATCGCCGATGCGGGTGCCTTCGCCAATTGCACGCACGGCGTTGAGTCTGTCAGCAGTCGCGGCACCACCAATGGAGTGGCAGGTGATGCCTCTGGCGGCGAGGGTCTCAGCGAGTGGATTGTGGGCTTGCTGGCCGGAGCAGTTGATCACCTGGTCGACCTCCAGCAGACGCGGTTCGCCGTCGATTGACAGGTGCAGTCCGGCATCATCAATCCTGTCGTAACTTACTTCGGCAACAAACTGCACGCCTTTTTTCTGCAGGCTGAGCCGGTGGGCCCAGACGGTAGTGAGTCCGACCCCTTTGCCTGGAAGGCCTGGCTGGCGCTGACAGAGGTAGATAGTGCGTTCTGATTTGGGGGCAAGCGGCTGCTTCAGCGCGCCACGGACAGAGGTGTTGCGATCGACCCCCCAGAAATCGAGAAACTGGTTCAGTTCTGCCTGCTGGTCGTCCGGCTCCCGGCCACATAGATACTCGGCTACATCCATGCCGATGCCGCCGGCACCGATGATGGCGATGCGGTTGCCTGGTTCCATCTGTTGCTCCAGCAGTTGCTGGTAGTCGACCACTTTCGGATGGTCGATGCCGGCTATCGCCGGTTTGCGTGGGGTGACCCCGGTGGCGAGAACAACCTCTTTATAACCTTCGGCGACTAACTCATCGGTGGTGACCTGATGGCTTAATCGCACGTCAACCTGGTGTTCAATCAGTTGCTGGCGGAAATAGCGAATGGTTTCTGCATAGTCGGATTTTCCAGGAATAGTGGCTGCCAGATTGAACTGACCGCCTATGCGGTTTGCCGCCTCAAACAGGGTCACCCGGTGACCCCGTTGTGCGGCAGTCACTGCACAGGCGAGACCGGCCGGACCGCCACCGACTACTGCGATCCGCTTCGGAGCGGTGGTCCGGGCCGGTTGGGCTTCTGTCTCGCGGCAGGCCCGTGGGTTGACCATGCAGGAGCAGAGTTGCTGGCGGAAGATCTGGTCGAGACACGCCTGGTTGCAGCCGATACAGGTATTGATTGCCGCGGCACTGTCGTTCTGCGCCTTGGCAACAAATGCAGGATCAGCGAGAAACGGGCGCGCCATGGAGATCAGGTCGGCATCACCTGCTGCCAGTACCGCTTCGGCCTGTTCGGGAGTATTGATGCGGTTGGTGGCGATGATCGGAATGGCCAGCTCACGCCGTAGTTTGCCGGTTGCCCAACTCCAGGCTGCCGCCGGAACATTGTGCGCGATAGTGGGGATACGTGCCTCGTGCCAGCCGATGCCACTGTTGAAGACATCCACGCCGGCCGTTTCCAGTCGTTTGGCCAGGGTTACCGTATCTTCCCACTGGCAGCCGTTTTCGACCAGGTCGAGCAGGGAGATGCGATACATCAGCAGGAAACTCTCGCCGACCGCGTTGCGGGTGCGCGAGACAATCTCAATCGCCAGGCGCATACGGTTTTCAACACTGCCACCCCAGCGATCATCTCGTTGATTGGTGCAGGGAGCGAGGAACTGGTTGATCAGGTATCCCTCAGAGCCCATGATTTCGACACCATCGTAGCCGGCGGACTGGGCCAGTCGGGCGCAGTTGACGAACTCCTCGATGGTCTGCTCAACCTCAGTATCGGTTAACGGGTGGGGTACCCGTTTGTTAATCGGTGCGCGGATCGCCGAGGGGGCGACCAGCTTGTCGTGCTGGCCATAGCGGCCGGGGTGCAGTATCTGCATCAGGATTTTGCCGCCAGCGTTATGAACTGCTGTGGTGATCAGCCGGTGGTCGGCCACCTGCTGTTCACGCTCCAGGGTATGTTCATCGTCAGCCAGTCTGCCGGCCTGGTTGGGGCCGACACCGCCGGTCACCATCAGCCCGACGCCGTGTTTCGCCCGTTCGGCGAAAAAGGCGCCGGTTTTGGTAAAACCGTCCTCCATCTCTTCCAGCAGGGTGTGCATTGAACCCATCACAAAACGGTTAGGCAGGCTGATACTGCCGATGGTGATCGGTGTAAACAGGTGCGGATAGGGAGTACTCAACGGATTCTCTCCTCGGCGGGGCGGGTCGGCTTCCTCAACTGGTAGACCATTATGGTCCGCTGGTTCAGCGAACGGAATCCCGGTTTGTGCCGGGCGGTTGCGCGGTACTCTGGCAACAGCAACAATGCTGCAGGAAAACAAATGCCGGCACGCTGATGTGCCCAGAGGCTGAACGATAACCAACGGGGGAGTCATGGTGGATACAGGATTCAGTGCACCGACGCAACTTGCCGAGGCGGTGGAGATGCTTTCCCGGCCTGGCGCGGTAGCGCTGTCAGGAGGAACCGACCTGCTGGTGCAGTTGCGTGGTGGCCGGTCTGCGCCAGCGTTGATTGTCGATTTAAAACGGATCGATGAGCTCCAGCAGATTAATTTCGGTGAACAGTGGATAACAATCGGCGCGGCGGTAACCGGTCAGCAGATTACTGATCATGCTGAGTTGCAATCGCTGTTTCCGGGCTTTGTCGAAGGGGTTGGCCTGATCGGCTCCACCCAGGTACAGGGTCGAGCCACGCCGGTGGGTAATCTCTGTAACGGTTCGCCAGCGGCTGATGCAGTGCCGGCGATGATCGCCGCAGGTGCGGTTTGTGACATCGTCGGACCGAATGGCGCGCGGCAGCTGCCGGTAGTGGAGCTGCCGGTTGGCCCGGGCAAAATCGCGCTTGAGCAGGGGGAAATTGTCACCGCAATTAATCTGCCGCGGCCGCGAGTGGGCCAGGCCGATGCCTATCTACGGTTTATTCCGCGTACGGAAATGGATATTGCGGTGGCCGGCGCCGCGGTCAATCTCACCTGTGCGACAGATGGTATCGTTGAGAATGCCGCTGTTGCCATTGGTGCGGTGGCACCGACTGCTATGACAGTGCCGGCGGCGGCCGACGCGCTGGTTGGCAGCAAGCTCGACGATACTGCCCTCACGGCGGCGGCTGCGGCGGTCAGTGCGGCGGCATCACCGATTTCAGATAAGCGCGGGCCGGCGGACTACCGGCGCCGGATTGTTGGCGTATTAGTCCGGCGGGCAGCGCTGCTCGCCGCAGAGCGGGCAACGCAATCGCGTCAGGGAGGGTAACCCGATGAGCAAGCAACATGTGACCACGACCATCAATGGTCAGCAGGTGGAATACCTGTGCGATGCCACCGAATCGCTGCTGTCGACGCTACGCGATGGGCTCGGCATGACCGGAACCAAAGAGGGCTGCGGTAGCGGTGACTGCGGTGCCTGTTCAGTTATTTGCGACGGCGAACTGATCTGCTCCTGCTTGATGTTGGCGGCGGAGGCGCAAGGGCGCCACATTGTCACCATTGAGGGTGTCGCTGGCGGTGATGGGTTGCATCCGCTGCAGGAGCAGTTTTTAAAACATGCTGCGCTGCAGTGTGGTATCTGTACGCCGGGTATTATTGTTGCCGCGAAGGCGCTCCTGGAACGCAATCCTGAGCCGAGTGAAGAGCAGGTGCGTTACTGGCTGGCGGGCAATCTCTGTCGTTGCACTGGATATGACAAGATCATTCGCGCGGTATTGGCTACGGCTGCTGAGTTGCGTGGTGAGACCGTCGATGCGGGAGCGGGAGCATGAACAGTCCACAATCAGAGACGCCGGTTTACCAGTATGTGGGCAGCCGTTCCATCCGTCCCGATGGGGTAGACAAGGTTACCGGCCGGGCGCAGTTTGGCGCCGATTTTTCGCTGCCAAATATGGTCCATGGGCGGGTGCTACGCAGCTCAATTGCCCATGGCCGAATCCGCCATATCGACACCAGTCAGGCCGAGTCACTTGATGGGGTGCTGGCGGTAATTACCGGTGCCGACCTGCCTGATATAGAGCGGCGCATGATTCCGCTCGGCGAGCAGATGGCCGACATCCGCGATGTGGCGGAGAACGTTATCGCCCGCGACAAGGTGGTCTATCACGGTCAGCCGCTGGCGGCTGTCGCAGCCACTTCGGAGGCGGCGGCCAGA
>OBIY01000324.1_pt1 | contig 20113 bp, 24 predicted proteins | sample 1519841 | NCBI WGS metagenome assembly OBIY01 (sample SAMN03019774, study PRJEB22545) | beach sand metagenome | biome: beach; feature: sea beach; material: beach sand | place: USA: Municipal Pensacola Beach, FL | collected 2010-07-30 | depth 30-40 cm m
CCAGGCGATGGCGTTCAGCGTTGCAGCTGCTGGTGCGCGGCCTGTCGCCGGCCTGAGCGGTCATCAGGTCGCCGGACGCAGCAGCCGCTGCCGGTAGGCGTAGTACAGCGCCGGCACCACGATCATCGTCAACACGGTCGAGAACAGCGTGCCGAAGATAACGCTGATGGCCAGCCCCCGGAACACCGGGTCCAGCAGCATGATGGTGGCACCGAGCATGTTGGTCAGCGAGGTCAGCACGATCGGGCGCAGGCGCAGCGCACAGGCAGTGCGCATGGCATCGCGCAGCGTCATGCCCTGCGCCTCGGCATCGCGTCCGAACTCGATGATCAGCAGCGAGGCGCGCACCACCATGCCCACCAGCGCGATGATGCCGACCATCGAGGCGCCCGAGAACTCGGCGCCCATGATCAGGTGGCCGGGAAACACACCGATGAAGGCCAGCGGCAATGCCGCCAGCGCCACCAGCGGAATCGCAAACGAGCGGTAGTAGGCCACCAGCATCAGGTAGACCACCGAGATGGCCAGCAGCAGCGCATAGGTCATGTCGCGGTAGGCGTCGAGCATCATCCGCGTCTCGCCTTCCCACAACAGGCTTGTGCCGCCGATACTGTCCGGCGGTTCGTCATACAGGCCGAGGTTGCCGACGCGCAGCGTACCGGTGCCCGTGTCGATCGCCCGCAGGCGTTCGTTCAGGTCCAGCACCGCGTACAGGCCGGCGCCGGTCAGGTACTCGCCGCCGACGAAAATCACCCGTTCGTTGTCCTTGTGCAGGATCGGCGCGTCAACATGGTCCGGCACCCGGCGCACCAGTTCGGACACCGGCACGATCTTGCCTTCGGCATTGCTCACGTGGATACGGTCCAGATCCTGCGGACGCAGTTCGTCACGCTGCGGCACTTCAATACGGATCGGCACCACACTGCGCTCATCCGGAAGGTGCACACGCCCCACGGTCACGCCGTCGAACAGCACCTGCAGCACATCGGCAATCTGCCGACTGTTCACGCCGGACAGCGCCGCCTTTTCCTCGTCCACCACCAGCCGGTGGCGCAGCACCGGCTCGGTGACTGAATCGAAGATCTCGGCCATGCCGGGAGTCTGCTCGAACTGCTGGCGCACCTGGGCCGCCACCTGCTCCATGCGCGCCAGATCGGTACCGTAGACCTCGGCCAGCACCTTGGCCCGGCTCGGCGGCCCTGGCGGGTCGTCGAAGGTGCGTATCACGCTGCCGGGATAGCGCGCGGCCAGGGCATGCAGGCGAGGCCGCAGATCCGCAACGATGTCGGGCGCACTGCGCGCACGCGCGCGCCGGTGCGCCAGGTTCACGCGCACTTCCGCCTGATACGGGGCGCTGCGGTTCAGCCCACCGCGCAGAAGGTTCGGCAGGTCGGTGACACCCGGCTGCGCCAGGGCCACCAAATAGTTGCTGACCTCCGGCGTTTGTCGCAGCACACGCCCGACGTCGCGCACCAGCGCATCGGTCTGCTCCACGCTGGCGCTTTCGGGCAGGTCGATGAAGATGTTGAAGGTGTTGACGTCGTCCTTGGGCAGGAACGTCATCAACAACCCAAGCGGCGACTTGTCGCCCACCGGACCAGCCGGCCGGAGGTACTGCCAGGCCGGCATCAGCGCCGACAGACCGATCAGCACGGCCATGGTCAGGTACAGGCCGCGCCGCGCCAGCGGCCGGTCCAGGAGCAGGCACAGCAGCCGGTCGTAGGCGCCGTATGCCTGCGCGCTGTGCGCCTGCAGCTCGCCAAGCAGCGGCTTCGGCCGCAGCCAGCGTCGCGCCGCCCACGGGGTCACCATGTAGGCGAACACCAGCGACGTGAACATGGCGGTCGGCAGGTTGAACACGATCGGGAAGAAAAACTCTCCCGGCATGCCGCTGATGACGATCATGGCGGCGAACACCGCCATCATCGAGAAGGTGGCGAAGTTGGTGGCGTTGCCCACCTCGGCCACCGCCTGCACCGCCATGGCACGGCGATCGCCGTTGGGATTGTCGCTGTAGTGACGGTAGATGTTCTCCACCACCACGATGGCGTCGTCCACCAGTGAGCCGAGCGCCAGAATCAGGGCGAACAGCGCCACCCGGTTGATGGTCACACCGGCGAAGCCGTCGGCCATCACCACGGTCAACATCACCAGCGGCACCACCAGCAGCACCATCAGGCCTTCGCGCCAGCCGAGCGTCAGCAACAGGACGGCCACCACCGTCACGATGGCGATCACCAGGTGCTCCACCAGCGTGTTGACGGCGTCGTCCGCCTTGTCACCGTCGTTGCGGGTGATGACCACATGCACCGCGTCGGGCAGGAACTCGCGCTGCATGCGCTGCACGCGTTCTTGCACCTGATGCCCGATGCGCACCGCGTTCTCGCCCGCCTTCTTGGCCACGGCGATGGTCACCGCCGGCAATTCCGCCGCCGGCGCCTGCCCGAAACGTCGGTCGCTGGGCCCGAAACCCAGGCGCGCCATGCTGTGGCGGTCCTGCGGTGGGCCGTCGACCACCTGCGCCACATCTTCCAGATGCACCAGACGGCCGTTGCTCTCGCCGATCACCAGGCGCCGGAGGGCCTGCAGGGAGTCGAGCTGGTTGTCGAGATAAACCTGCGCCCGTTCGCCGCGCTCGGTGATGTCACCCACGCTGCGGGCGAGATTGGAAGCCGCCAGGCGCGCCAGGCCCTGATCCAGCGTGACTCCGAACGCCTGCATGCGCTCGGGCTCGACCTGTGCCCGCAGCTCCCGGTCTCGACCGCCATAGACCTCGACGATCGACACGCCGCGCACGCTGCGCAGGCGTTCGGCCACGCGGTCGGCCAGGCGCTTCAAGGCATAGTCGCCATACTCGGACGACGCCAGCGTGATGGCGACCACGGGCACGTCGTCGGCGTCGATGGGTGTCACGACCGGCACACCGGCTTGCGCCGGCAACCGTCCACGCAGCTGCTCCACCTTGTCGTAAACGCGCACCAGCGCCGCTTCCTTGGGCACCCCGACGTCAAACTCAACCTGAACCGCTGCCAGCGAATTGCTGGCCGTACCGTAGGTATGCTCGACATCCGCCATCTGCGACAGGGCCGCCTCAAGCGGCGTCAGCAGCAGGTTCTCGACCTCCAGCGCGCTGGCACCGGGCAGCGCCACGCTGACCTGCGCCGCGGGCACCAGTATCTGGGGATTTTCTTCGCGCGGCGTCAGCAGGAGCGCCAGGGTGCCGAACACCAGCACCGCAAGGATGACCAACGGCGTCAACTTGGAGTCGACGAAGAATCCGGCCAGGCGCCCAGCCGCATTGAACGGCCGCTCGCTCACGGCACGTCGCGCGTGTCAGCCGCCAGACGATCGCCATCCCGCAGATCGGACGGCGGTGCCAGCACCACCCGCTGTCCCGCTGTCAGACCGGCCGTCACTTCAAACGTGTCATCCAGCTCCCGACGCGTGCGCAGCCAGCGAAACGCCACCTGGCGACCGTCATCAACGACGAACACACCCTGCAGGCCGCCGCGCTCGACAAGGGCCGTCTTGGGCACCGCCAGCACCGACTCCTCGCCCAGATAGAACTGTGCCCGCCCGAACATGCCGGGCAGCAGGCCGCTGCGCGCGGGCAGACTGACCTTTACCTCGTAGCGCCGGGTCACCGGATCGGCCGAGGGCACCACCCGCAGCAACTCGCCCTCGTGCGCGCCGGGCACGGCGTCCAGCGCCACACGCACCGTCCGCGAGGCGTCCAGCTGCGCCACCCGACTTTCGGCAACGTAGGTCTGGAACACCAGGGTGTGGCGCGCCTCGATCTCCAGGATTGGCAGGCCTGGCGTCGCCAGATCACCCGCCTCACGCAAGCGCGCCACCACCACGCCGTCGACCGGGCTGGTGATACTGGTGTAGGCGCGCTGTGCGCTGGCGGTGGTCAGGGCCGCCTCGGCCTCTGCCAGGCGCGCCTGCGCAACTTCCAGACGCACCTGCGCCTTGCGCAGGGTGTCCATGGGCACCGCGCCGGTACTGGTCAAGGCCGTGAACTTGTCGACGTCGACCCGCGCATCGGCCAACTCCGCCTGCGCCGACTCCACCGCCGCCTCCGCGCGACGCACGGCGCCGTCGACATCGGACGGATCGATCTCCACCACCACCTGCCCTTCGCGCACCGGATCACCCTCGCGCACCGACAGGCGCCGAATGAAGCCGCTGATGCGCGAGGACAGCTGTACCCGCTCGTCGGCGATCACGCTGCCCGGCACCGCGTAGTAGCGCGGCACCGACGTCTCGTCGACGGTGTGCAGGTTGAGCCCCTGATGGACCTGTGGCGAGGGTGACGGCGTCTGTTCAGCGCAGCCGACCAGCCACAACGGCAGCAGCAGAGCCAGCAGCCGGCAGCCGATCCCTGGCCGGCCCGGTGCCGGTGCAACCATCAGTGCGCGCTCGTCCCCATGCCGTGCAGGGCGAGCTTGGTCACGTGATCAATCACCGCCTGACGCAAATCGTCTGGCGTATCGGACGGCATCAAATAACGTCGGACCGGCTCCAGGGCGTAGTGGCCAATGGTCAGTGCCAGCGCCGACGCGGCCAGAAATGACGGCCTGAAGTTCCCCGGCGGCAGGTCGCGCCCAACCCGCATGATCTCGCGGAACGGTTCGGCGAACACCCGCGTGGCGAGGTACTCCAGGCGCTTCTCGTCGCGCACCAGCAACTCCCGGCGCAGCATCGGCAAGAACAATTCATCCTCGTGGACGGCATCCACCAAGACCTCGACCACCTTACGCACCCGATCTTCGAACGTGGTGAGCCCCTGCAACGCATCGCCCATGCGACCGATACGGCGCCGGAAGGTGTACTCGAGCACCTCCAGGTAGAGCTGCTCCTTGTCGGTGAAATGGTGATAGAGCGCCGCCGGCGTGATGCCGCAGGCCCTGGCCAGATCCCGCATGGAGGTGGCAGCGTACCCCTCGGCCGCGAACAACGGCGCAGTACGCTCCAGGATGTCTTCCTTGCTCAGACGACGCGAACTCTTTTCTGCTACGGCTGACATGACCACTCGAACCCTAAATGAACGTTAGGCGCAGGCGCTATGATACGGACTTCGCGCCCGAACGCCAGCAGGCGCGAGCCTAGGAATAGCAATTAGCGCGCCAAAACGACGCGTGTGACGATCAAGGGGTCGCCGGCTGCGTCGCCCGACGGCGCACCAACGCGCGCGCCACCAGTAGCCCGACCTCGAACAACAGGCACATCGGCAACGCCAAAATCGCCTGGGAAAAGATGTCGGGCGGTGTCAGCACCATCCCGATAACGAAGGCAACCACGATCAGGTACGGCCGGGCACGCTGCAGGGTTGCCACGTCCACAAATCCCCCGACCACAAGCAGGACCACCACCACCGGCACCTCGAAGGCAACCCCGAACGCCAGGAACAGGGTGAGCACGAAGTCGAGGTAACTGGACACGTCGGTCATCACCAGCACGCCGGCCGGTGCCGCGGAGGCAAAGAAACCGAAAATCACCGGAAACACGGCAAAGTAGGCAAATGCCATGCCCAGGTAAAAAAGCACCATCGCGCTGACCAACAACGGCAGCGCCAGCGCCTTTTCGCGCCGATAGAGTCCCGGTGCCACGAATGCCCACAACTGGTGCAGGACAACCGGCATCGCCAGATACACGGCCAGCATCATGACGAACTTGAACGGTGCCATGAACGGCGCGGCGACGCCGGTGGCAATCATCGACGCCCCGGCCGGCAGCTGCTCTATCAGTGGCTGCGCCAGGACGGCGTAAAGGGGTTTGGCGAAAGGCAGCAATGCCACCATGCACAGCAGGACCGCGGCCACCGCGCGCAACAGGCGGGTGCGCAGCTCCAGCAAGTGGGCCATCAGGCTCTGCGGCGGCGCGTCAGTGTCCATCGTCACGCTTGGCCGGCGCATCGGCCACCGGCGCCTTCAGTTCGGCGCCCAGTTCCGTCACTTCCTTCTTTGCCGAAGCAACCGGCTCGACCAGTTGACGCGTCTCTTCGCGCAAGGTCTGGCGCAGCTCTTCGGCTTTCAGCTCGCGATCGACCTCGGCGGTGAAGCGCTGCACCGTGGCCCGCGCCCGCCCCACCCAGTGGCCGGCACTGCGTGCCGCCCGTGGCAACCGCTCGGGCCCGAGCACCAACAGCGCGATGACGCCGACCAGCAGCAGTTCGCTGAATCCGACGTCGAACACGGGGGCACCCTAGGCGTCGTGGCGCTCGCGCTGCGACGCACCGGTCGATGCGCTGTCACCATCGCCGCGCGCGTCACCCAGGCGCCCGCCGTCGTCACTGCGTGACTCCTGCTCGCCGTCCTTCATCGCGCCACGAAATCCCTTGATGGCGCCGCCCAGATCGGAGCCCAGGCTACGCAGCCGCTTGCCGCCGAACAGCACCAGCACGATGGCCAACACGATCAGCAACTGAAATGGAGAAATCCCGCCCAGGCCCATGATTGCCTACTCCTGCGACAATGAAAATTGGTTCGACCGCGGCCCGCGAGTCGCCGCCGGACCACTCAGCGCGGCGTACGGGCGGCCTTCTCGTCCAGGCCCGAACGCCCGAAACGGCGTTCGAGCTCGGCCAGCACGTCGTTCACGGACAGATTGTGCGCCACCAACACGACCAGCGTGTGAAACCAAAGATCCGCCATCTCGGACACGATGCGCTCTGGCACGCCATCCTTGCCGGCCATGACCAGCTCGGTGGCTTCCTCTCCGACCTTCTTGAGCAGCCCGTCCTCGTGTCCCGCCAGCAGCTTGGCCACATATGACGAATCCGGTGCCGCACCGCGACGCGACTCAAGCACCGCCTGCAAGCGTGTCAGCACCTCACTCATGGCCGTTTCCAGCACCATAGATGGTTTCCGGTGCCCGCACCACCGGCTCGTCGATGACCCAGCCACCATCGTCCAGGCGCTGGAAAAAACACCGGGTACGGCCTGTATGACACGCAATGCCCCCGTGTTGTTCCACACTCAGCAGCACCGTGTCGCCATCACAGTCCAGACGCACTTCCCGCACCTGCTGGGTGTGCCCCGAACTTTCGCCCTTGCGCCACAGCCGCCGGCGCGAGCGTGACCAGTAGACGGCGATCCCCTCGGCCACCGTGGCGGCAAGCGCCTCGCGATTCATCCAGGCCATCATCAGCACCTGGCCGGTGCGGGCGTCCTGGGCAATCGCAGGCACCAGCCCGCGCTCGTCCCAACGCACGGCATCCAGAAAGGCAGGGGGATCCTGGCGCACCACGACGCCGGACTGCGCAAGACAGGCCTTGGCCTCGCCGATGCTGTGATCACCGAAATGGAAGATGCTTGCCGCCAGGACAGCGTCCGCATGCCCCTGCAGGACACCGTCACGCAGATGCTCGAGCGAGCCGACGCCGCCGGAAGCGATGACCGGAATCGGCACCGCATCGCTCACCCGGCGCGTGAGTTCGAGATCAAACCCCTCCCGGGTACCGTCGCGATCCATGCTGGTCAACAGCAATTCGCCGGCACCGAGCTCGGCCATGCGCTGCGCCCATTCGACGGCGTCAAGCCCCGTGGTGCGCCGCCCGCCGTGGGTAAACACCTCCCACCGCTCGGGGCCGGTCCGTTTGGCGTCGATGGCCACCACGATGCACTGGCTGCCGAACTGCTGGGCCGCCTCGCGCACCAGTTCGGGCCGCTGCACCGCCGCAGTGTTGATCGACACCTTGTCGGCACCGGCCACCAACAGGCGGCGGATGTCGTCCACGCTGCGCACGCCACCGCCAACGGTGAACGGGATGAACACCTGGTCCGCCACGGCTTCCACCACGTGCAACAGCGTGTCGCGGTCGTCGGAACTGGCCGTGATGTCCAGAAACACCAGTTCGTCGGCACCGGCCTCGCTGTAGCGCTTGCCGGTTTCGACCGGGTCGCCGGCGTCACGCAGCTCGACGAAGCGCACCCCCTTGACGACCCGTCCGCGGTCGACGTCGAGGCAGGGAATGATGCGCTTGGCGAGCATGACTCAGGCGCGCAGCTCGGTCACGCGGCGCATCGCCGCCGACAGGTCGAGCGTGCCCTCGTAGAGCGCCCGGCCGATGACCGCACCGGCCACACCCTCTTCCTCGACCCGGCACAGCGCCTCGACGTCCGCCAGGTCGGTCACGCCACCGGACGCGATCACCGGGATATTCACCGCCCGCGCCAGTTCGACCACACCATCCAGGTTGACGCCGCCCATCATGCCGTCGCGGCCGATGTCGGTGTAGATGATGGCCTCCACGCCGTCGCGCTCGAAATGCTGCGCGATGTCGACCACGCCGTGCTGCGACAGCTTGGACCAGCCGTCGATCGCGACCTTGCCGTCGCGCGCATCCAGGCCGACGATGATGTGCCCCGGGTACTCGGCACAGGCATCGCCGACGAAATGCGGCACGTTGACCGCCTGCGTGCCGAGGATGACGTAGCGCACGCCGGTGTCGAGGTACGCCTCGATGGCGTCCTCGTCGCGGATGCCGCCGCCGACCTGCACGTCCACATCACCGACTGCCGCGGTGATGGCGGAAATGACCTTCGAATTGACCGGCCGCCCGGCCAGCGCGCCGTCAAGGTCCACCACATGCAGGCGCCTGGCCCCCTGCTCCACCCAGCGTACGGCCACTGCCACCGGGTCGTCGTCGAATACCGTGACGTCGTCCATGCGCCCTTGGCGCAGGCGCACGCACTTGCCCTCCTTCAGGTCGATGGCGGGTATCAGCAGCATTGGTTCCTCCCTCACTCCACGCTGTCCATTGCCTGGCCATCCCAGGACACGAAATTGGCTAACAGCCGCAGCCCGGCACGGTGGCTCTTTTCTGGATGAAACTGCGTGGCGACGAGGTTGCCACGCGCCAGAGCCGACGTAAACGTGGTGCGACCGTGGTCGGTACGGCCAAGCACCAGTGCCGCGTCATCCGGGCAGACGTAATAGCTGTGCACGAAGTAGAACCAGGCATCCGGCGCGATACCGGCCAGCAACGGGTGCGCGCGCGGGAAGGCGACCTGGTTCCAGCCCATGTGCGGCACCTTCAGGCGCTCGCCGCCGGGCAGACGCTCATCGACCGGGAACCGCCGCACGCGACCGGCCACCAGTCCCAGGCCCGGCACGCCGCCGTCCTCCTCGCTGAAATCGAACAGCGCCTGCAACCCCAGGCAGATACCCAGAAACGGCTTGTTCCGCGCCGCCTCGCGCACGGCCTCCGCCAGGCCGTGCTCCGTGATACGCGTCACGCAGGCGCCCATCGCGCCCTGACCGGGAAACACCACCCGCGACGCCGCCCGAATGTCGCGCGGATCGCCGCTGACGCGCACGCGCGCTCCGGCGCACTCGAGCGCCTTGGCAACCGAACGCAGATTGCCCATGCCGAAGTCGATGACAACGGTGTCGTGCATTGGAATTGTCAGCCGACGCAGCCGCTTGAGATCTAAAGACTGCCCTTGGTCGACGGCACGCTGCCCGCCGCCCCGGCATCGATACCCACCGCCACGCGCAGTGCCCGCCCGAAGGCCTTGAATACCGTCTCGGCAATGTGGTGGGCATTGTCGCCACGCAGGCAGTCCACGTGCAGGGTCACCAGCGCATGGTTGACGAATCCCTGAAAGAACTCGCGCAGCAGGTCAACGTCGAAATCCCCGACCCGCGCGCGCGGGTAGGCCACCGAGTACACCAGCCCCGGCCGGCCGGAGCAATCCAGCACCACCCGCGACAGCGCCTCGTCGAGCGGCACATACGCGTGCCCGTAACGGGTGATGCCGACCCGCTCGCCCAGCGCCTTGCGCAGGGCCTGGCCGAGCGTAATGCCGATGTCCTCTACCGTGTGGTGCGCATCGATGTGCAGATCGCCGCGAGCTTCCACCGTCAGGTCCATCAGGCCGTGCCGGGCCACCTGTTCGAGCATGTGATCCAGAAACGGCAGCCCGCTGGCGAGTGTGGCGTTGCCGCCACCATCGAGCGTGACCTCGACCCGGACGTCGGTTTCACGGGTGGTGCGCCGGACCTGCGCGCTACGCGGAGTAGTCATGCCTGTATCGCTTGTTCAAATCAACGTGCCGAGCGCGTTTACCAGCGCCTGATTCTCAATCGGCGTGCCGACGGTGACGCGCAGGCTGTCGGCCAGCAACGGATGGCTACCATGGACACTCTTGACGAGTATACCGGCCCGCAACAACTCCTCGTGCACCGCCGGCGCGCGTCCGGCGGGCAGGCGCACCAGCATGAAGTTGGTGTCGCTGGGAAATACCTCGATCTGAGGCACCGCACGCAGCGCATCGGCGAGCCAGCGCCGCTGCGCGCGCAGCTGCTCCGCCTGCTGCGCCAGGCGTCCGGCGTGTTCGAGCGCGAAGCGCGCCGACACCTGCGTCAACGTGCTGATGTTGTACGGCAGGCGTGCCTTGTCGAACTCGTGCAGCCACACCGCATGGCCGACCAGGTATCCCAGGCGCAGCCCGGCCAGCCCCACCTTCGACAGCGTGCGCAGCACCAGCAGGTGCTCGAACTCCAGCAACCAGGGCAGCACGCTGCGTCCGGCGAACGGGAAGTACGCCTCGTCCACCACCACCAGCCCCGGTGCCGCCTCGATCACGGCCCGCAGGTCGGCGACGTCGAACAACCGCGCGGTGGGATTGTTGGGACAGGCCAGGTAGATCAGCGCCGGCTGTTGCTGTTCGATGGCCGTCAGCATGGCCGGCAGGTCGAGGCTGAAGTCGGCGCGCAGTGGCACCTCCACCACGTCCAGTCCGGCCACCCGCGCGATCAGGGAGTACATGGAAAACGTGGGCGTCGGCAGCAGGACCTTCGCCCCGGGCCGCGCCAGGCACAGGTCGATCAGCTGGATCAGTTCATCCGACCCGTTGCCCAGCAGCAGTTCGCAGCCCGGCGGCACACCGGCCTGGCGCGCCAGCGCGGATATCAGCTCGGGCGGATGCGGTGATGGGTAACGATTCAGCGCCACGCCGCGCAGGCACTCGGCCCACGCCGGCGCCAGGTCGCCCGGCCACGGAAACGGGTTTTCCATGGCGTCGAGCTTGATCAGGTCCGCGGCCGGCGGCACGTGGTAAGCCTGCAGGGCGCGAATCTGCGGCCGCACCAGCGCCTCGATGCGCGAGCCCCGGTCGGCGCTCACGGCTGCTCCAGGCGGCATTCGGCCGACCGTGCATGGGCAGTCAGTCCCTCGCCGCGCGCCAGCTCCGCCGCCAGCGGTGCCAGGGCACCCGCACCGGCCGCCGACAGACCGATCAGGCTGCTGCGGGTCTGGAAGTCGTAGACACCCAGTGGCGAACTGAAACGCGCCGTGCGCGCCGTCGGCAACACATGGTTGGGACCGGCGCAGTAATCACCGATTGCCTCTGGCGAATGGGCACCGAGAAAAATGGCCCCGGCGTGGCGAATCAGCGGCAGCAGCGCGTCCGGCTGCGCCACCGCCAACTCCAGATGCTCCGGCGCCAGCGCACTGGCCAGGCCGGCCGCCTCGGCCAGATCGCGGGTTCTGATCAGCGCGCCGTGCTGCTGCAGCGCTGCTTCGACGATGGTTCGCCGCTCCAGCCCCGACAGCAGCTGCGGCATACGCCGCGCCAGCTCATCCAGGTAGGCACCATCGGGCGACAGCAGGATGGCGCGCGCCTGCTCGTCGTGTTCGGCCTGGGCGAACAGGTCATAGGCCAGCCAGTCGACCGGCGCACTGCCGTCGGCAACGATCACCACCTCCGACGGGCCGGCGATCATGTCGATGCCGACCGTGCCGAACACCAGCCGCTTGGCCGCGGCCACGTAACGGTTGCCAGGACCGACGATCTTGTCCACCGCCGGGACGCACGCCGTGCCGTAGGCCAGCGCGCCCACCGCCTGCGCGCCGCCGATCCGGAACACGCGGTCGACACCGGCCACCCGGGCCGCCGCGAGCACCAGCGGATTCTCGTGCCCACCGGGCGTCGGCGAGACCATGATGACCTGCGCCACGCCGGCCACCTTGGCCGGAACGACGTTCATCAGCACGCTCGACGGGTAGGCCGCCTTGCCGCCGGGCACATACACGCCGACCCGGTCCAGCGGGGTCACGCGCTGGCCGAGCACGCTGCCGTCCGCTTCGGTGTACTGCCACGACTCCAGGCGTTGATGCTCGTGGTAGGCGCGCAATCGCGCCGCGGCAGCCTCCAGCGCAGCGCGCTGCGCTGGCGTGATGGCGCTCAGCGCCGCATCCAGGCGAGCGGCGGGAATCTCCAGCTCGGCGGCATCCGCCGGCGCCCAGCCATCGAAACGCTGCGTGCATTCGAGCAGCGCGGCGTCACCGTCACGGCGTACCGCCCGCAAAATGTCCAGCACCGGCCCCTGCACGTCGGCGTCGTCCGGCGCACCGGTCGCCTGCAGCTCCGCGAAGGCCGCCGCGAAACCGGCTGCCTGGGTGTCAAGCCGGCGCATCGGCGCCCTCCCCGGTCGCCGCCCTCAGATCGCCGATCAGGCGCTCCACGGCGGGCAGCTTGAGCTTCATCGAGGCACGGTTCACCACCAGGCGCGAGCTGATGTCGGCGATGTGCTCCAGCGGCGCCAGGCCGTTGGCGCGCAGCGTGTTGCCGGTGTCCACCAGATCGACGATGCAATCGGCAAGGCCCACCAGCGGGGCCAGTTCCATGGACCCGTAAAGCTTGATCAGTTCCGCCTGCACACCGCGCTCGGCGTAATAGCGCTGGGTGATGTTCAGGTACTTCGTGGCCACACGCAGCCGGCTGGCCGGCAGCGGCGCATCGGGATACCCACACACCATCAGCCGGCACCGGGCAATGCCCAGGTCAAGCGGCTCATACAAGCCCTCGCCGCCGTGCTCGAGCAGCACGTCCTTGCCGGCGATACCTGCATCCGCGGCACCGTAGGCGACGTAGGTCGGCACATCCGTGGCACGGATGATGATGAGCTGCACGCCCGGCACCGTGGTATCGACGATCAACCGACGGCCGATTTCGCCTGCCGGCGCGATACCGATGCGCGCCAGCAACGGCAAAGTCTCGTCCAGGATGCGGCCCTTGGAGACCGCGATGCGCAAGCCGCTCACGGAGCGCCTCAGGCGGCGCGGCGGTCGGGCACCCGCCGGATGTCCGCACCGAGCTGGGACAACTTCTCCTCGATGCACTCGTAACCGCGGTCGATGTGGTAGATGCGGCTGACGTGGGTCTCGCCGCGGGCCACCAGGCCGGCCAGAACCAGCGAGGCCGAGGCACGCAGGTCCGTGGCCATCACCGGCGCCGCGGTCAGGCTGTCGACCCCCCGGATGAAGGCGGTGGAGCCTTCCAGGCGCACATCGGCCCCCATGCGCTGCAGTTCCTGCACGTGCATGAAGCGGTTCTCGAAAATGGTCTCGGTTACCGTCGAGGCCCCATCCGCCACCATGTCGAGCACCATGAACTGGGCCTGCATGTCGGTCGGCATGGCCGGATACGGCGCGGTACGCAGATTCACGGCCAGCGGGCGCCGGCCGTGCATGTCCAGGCTGATCCAGTCCTCGCCGGTCTCGATATGGGCACCGGCCTCGCGCAGCTTGTGCAGCACGATCTCCAGCAGTTCCGGACGCGTGTCCTTGAGCTTCACGCGGCCACCGGTCAGCGCCGCGGCGACCAGATAGGTCCCTGTTTCGATACGGTCCGGCACCACGGCGTGATAGGTGCTGTGCAGCGTCGGCCGCCCCTCGATGACCAGCGTGTCGGTTCCCGCGCCCTCGATGTCGGCACCCATTTCCATCAGGCAGGCCGCCAAGTCCGACACCTCGGGTTCGCGGGCCGCGTTCTCGATGATCGTCGTACCGTCGGCCAGGCAGGCCGCCATCATGAGGTTTTCCGTCGCGGTGACCGACACCAGGTCCATGACCAGGTGGGCGCCCTGCAGGCGCGGCGCGGTGGCCTTGATGTAGCCGTTCTCGACGCGAATCTGCGCGCCCATGGCCGTCAGGCCGTCCAGGTGCAGGTTCACCGGCCGCTGGCCGATGGCACAGCCACCGGGCAGCGACACTTCGGCGTGCCCGAAGCGGGCCAGCAACGGCCCCAGCACCAGAATCGACGCACGCATCGTCTTGACCAGCTCATACGGCGCGAACTGGTTGGTTACCGTGCGCGGGTCGACCTCGATCTGCATCTGCTCGTCCACCGAGACGCTCGCGCCCATGCGGCCAAGCAACTCCAGCGTGGTGGTGATGTCATGCAGGTGCGGCACATTGCCGATGGTCACCGGACCGTCCGCCAGCAGCGTGGCGGCCAGCGCCGGCAGGGCAGCGTTCTTGGCACCGGAGATGCGAATCTCGCCGGCCAGGCGCACCCCTCCCTGAACAATTAGCTTTTCCAACGTGAATCCCGGCGTGCAGTGCACCAGCCGGCCCGTCGGGCCGGCACGAAAGTCAGCCCTTCACGGACTCCAGAAGTTCCTGCAGATCACCGTTCTCATACAGGGTCTGCATGATGTCGCTGCCGCCGATGAACTCGCCGTGAATGTACAGCTGCGGGATGGTCGGCCACTGCGAATAGGCCTTGATGCCCTGGCGCACACTGTCATCCGCCAGCACATTGACGGTTTCGTACTCGGCGCCACAGGCGTCGAGCATCTGCACCGCCTTGCCGGAGAAACCGCACTGCGGAAAACGCCGGTCACCTTTCATGAACAGCACCACCGGCACTGCATTGACAAAACGATCAATCTTTTCAAGCACATCCATGGCCTTAAACCTCAGGAGGGGGAGACAGAGGTTCCACGCGCGTCCCACTGCTCACAGGTGTAGGTACGCAACGACAGCGCATGCACGGCGTCGTCGTGCATCTGGCCGGCCAGGGTCCGGTAAACCATCTGATGTTGCTGCACCAGACGCTTGCCGGCGAACGCGTCGCACACCACTACCGCCTCGAAGTGACGGCCGTCGCCATCGACCACGGCCCGTGAGCCGGGCAGTCCCTTTTCGATGAGTTCTTTGATGATTGCGGGGTCCATGACCGGGGCCTGACGCCTGGGTAAAACGGGATCAGCTGCGCAGCTTGTATCCGCGCGACAGCAAACGAACGCAAAGTATACACAAGCCGATATTGGCACCGATCATGACCGCCACGCTCAGCCACGGCGACACGTCCGAGTGGCCGAAGAAGCCGTAGCGGAAACCGTCGATGAGGTAGAAGAACGGATTGGCACGCGACAGCGACTGCCAGGCCGGCGGCAGACTGTGAATGGAGTAGAACACGCCGCTCAGATACGTCAGCGGCAGGATCAGGAAGTTCTGCACCGTGGCCACCTGGTCGAACTTGTCGGCCCAGATGCCCGCCAGCAGCCCACAGGTACCCAGCAACACGGCCCCCAGCGCCCCGAACACCAGCAGCAGCAACGGGTGGGCCACCGCGATATCCAGATACACCAGCGCCACCAGATACACCCCGATGCTGACCAGCAGCGAGCGCACCAGCGCCGCACCGACGAATCCCAGGTACAGCTCCAGGTGCGACAGCGGCGCCAGCAGCACGAACACGATGTTGCCGGTGACCTTGGAGAAGATCAGGCTGGACGAGGTGTTGGCGAACGCGTTCTGGATGATGGTCATCATCATCAGGCCGGGCACCAGGAACTGCGGGTACGGCACGCCCGGATACACCTCCAGGCGGCCGGACAGCGCATGCGAAAAAATGAACAGGTACAGCAGTGCGCTGACCACCGGCGCGGCGATGGTCTGCATGAAGACCACCGTGAAGCGCCGCACCTCCTTGGTGAACAGCGTCCACAAGCCAAGCCAGTTCACGACCGTGCCACCCCGGCCGTGTGGTGGCCCGCGGTCAGTTCGAGGAATACGTGCTCCAGGGTCTGCTCCTGGGTATTGATCTCCAGCACCGACAAGCCGCAGTCGTGCAACGATGACAGCACCCGCGCCAGGTCGCCGCTTCCACGCTGCAGGCGCAACACCAGCCAGCCCTGCTCGCGCGCACTCAGGCAATCGACAACCTCCGGCGGCAGCTCGGCCGGCTCGCGATCCAGGCGCAGCGACACCTCATACCAGGGATGGCGCCCCAGCAGGCTGCGCTTGTCGTCCAGCGCCACCACCGTGCCGTGACTCATGATGGCGATGCGCTCGCACATCGCCTCGGCCTCTTCAAGATAATGCGTGGTCAGCACGATGGTGGTGCCCTCGGCGTGCAGGCGCTGGGCAAACGCCCACAGCGTCTGACGCAGTTCCACATCGACCCCCGCCGTCGGCTCGTCCAGCACCAGCACCTTGGGCTTGTGCACCAGCGCCTGGGCAATCAGCACCCGACGCTTCATCCCGCCCGACAGCTCGCGCATGTTGGTGCTGGCCTTGTCGGCCAGGCCCAGCGCGCTGAGCAGTTCGTCGATCCACGCCTTGTGCTTGCGCGCCACGCCGTAATAGCCGGCCTGGATGCGCAGGAAATCGCGCACCTCGAAGAACGGGTCGAACACCAGTTCCTGCGGCACCACGCCAATGGCCCGGCGTGCTGCCACCGGCTGGCGCTGCACATCGTGCCCCATCACCGCTGTGCTGCCGGAATCGGGCCGGGTAAGGCCCGCGAGAATGTTGATCAGGGTCGACTTGCCGGCGCCGTTCGGGCCCAGCAGGCCGAAAAATTCACCTTGGCGAATCTCCAGGTCCACGCCGCGCAGCGCGTGTACCTGGCCGAAGTGCTTGTGCAGTTGGCGGACCGAAATGGCCGCACTCATGATGCCGCCAGGGCCGACTCGATCTGTTCCAGTTCGCTCACTTCCGCCAGACTGCGCAAGGCGTCCGGCACGTGCTCGAAGCGCACCGCCACCGCATGGCACTCGCCCAGGCGCAACCACTCGACCACCAGCGCCAGGGCAGCCGAGTCGACGCTGGTCACCGCCTGCAGGTCGAAGCACAACTGCTTGTGGCTGCGAAACAGCCCGGCGCTCGCCTTCAGCCGAGCGCCGACCGTGGCGAAGGTCAGCGGCCCCTGCAACAGCACCCGGCCGTCGGCATCGGCACTGATCGGCGGCTTGTCCACCGGCGGCGTCAAGACTTCAGGCTGCGGTTGCGGTCGGCGAGCTGCTTGAGCAACCCATCGATGCCGTCACGCTGGATGATGGCGGCGTACTCGGAACGGTAGGTCACCACCAGGCTCACGTTCTCGATGATGACGTCGTACACCTTCCACTCGCCACTGCGATTGGTCAGCAGGTAGTCGACGCTCACCTTCGGGCCGTTCGGGCGGATGATCTCCGTACGCACGGTGACCCGGTTCGCCCCTTCCGGCGCGTGCACGGGCAGGAAGTTCAGAACCTCGCTGTCGTACTGGCGCAACGCCGTGCCGTACGTGCGCAGCAACAGCTCCGAGAACTCCTCGACGAACTGCGCGCGCTGGGCCGGGGTGGCCTTGCGCCAGTTGGCGCCCAGCACCCATTGGGCGGTGCGCTCCCGGTCCAGGTGCGGAAACACCACCTCGCGCACCAGTCCGAACAGGACCTTGTCGTCCTGATAGCGCGCGGGGTCGGTGCGCAACTGTTCGAGGACCCGCTCGGCGGTGCCACGCACCACATCGACCGGCCCCGTCTGCGCGGAAGCGGGCGCCAGGGCACCGACCAGCAGCAGCCCCAGCACAGCCGCCATGAAACGCTTGATCATCGCTGCTCTCCTTACTCGCTGCCCTTGGCCGCCTGGCCGTACAGGAACTGTCCGATCAACTGTTCGATCACCAGTGCCGACTGGGTGATCTCGATCTCGTCACCGTCCGCCAGCACGTCCGGCGCGCCGCCGGGGTCGAGCCCGATGAACTGCTCGCCGATCAGGCCGGCGGTACGGACACTGGCCACCGTGTCCAGCGGAAGATTGTCGTGACGCGCGGTGATGGCCATCTTCACCACCGCCTTGAACTGCTCGTCATCGAACTCAATGGCCGATACGCGGCCCACGCGCACGCCGGCCACGGTCACCGGCGCCCGGACACGCAGGCTGCCGATATTGTCGAATCGGGCCACCACCGTGTAGGCATCGCCGTCACGGTACTCGGCCAGATTGCTGGCCCGCACCGACAGGAACGCCAGTGCCGCCAGCCCCAGGGCCACGAACAGCCCCACCCACAGTTCGACGGTACGTGATTGCATGAAAGCAAAATCTCCTCAGGGTTCGCCGAACATCAGCGCGGTGAGCAAAAAATCTGCGCCCAGCACCGCCAACGAAGCGGTTACCACGGTGCGTGTGGTGGCGCGCCCAACGCCCTCGGCGGTGGGCACGGCGTCGTAGCCCTCGAACACCGCGATCCAGGTCACCACGGCCCCGAACACCACACTCTTGATGACACCGTTCAGGATGTCATCGTAAAAATCGACGCCGCTTTCCATGTGCGACCAGTACGGCGCCGGGTCCAGCCCGAGCAGCTGCACGCCGACCAGATACCCGCCCAGAATGCCGACGGCACTGAACACCGCCGCCAGCAGGGGCACGCTGATGAACCCAGCCAGCCAGCGCGGCGCCAGCACCCGCCGGAACGGGTCGACCGCCATCATCTCCAGGGCCGACAGCTGCTCGGTGGCCTTCATGAGACCAATCTCGGCGGTCAGCGCCGACCCGGCGCGCCCGGCGAACAACAGCGCGCTGAGCACCGGCCCCAGCTCGCGCACCAGCGACAACGCCACAAGGATGCCAAGGCTGCTTTCCGAGCCGAAATCGACCAGCGTATTGTAGCCCTGCAGGCCAAGCACCATGCCCACGAACAGGCCGGACACCAGGATGATCACCAGCGACAGCACGCCGACGCTGAGCACCTGCTTGGCCAGGCGTCGTGGCGCCAGCACCTGCGCCGGCACAGCCGCCAGCAGGCGCGACAGAAACAGGCCGGCGCGCCCGAGGCGGGCCAGACTGTCCAGCGTACGGGCACCGAGCCCTTGCAAGGCAGCGTTCATCATGGGGCGTTGGCCAACAGATCGTCGCGGTACGCGACCGCCGGATAGTGGAAGTGCACCGGGCCATCGGCCTCGCCGCTGAGAAACTGGTGCACCATCGGCTCCTCGGAGGCCTGCAGGTTTTCCGGCACACCGTGACCGATGACCTTGCCCTGCGCGATCACGTAGGCGTAATCGGCAATCCGGCAGGTCTCCTCGATGTCGTGCGACACCACCAGGCTGGTCAGCCCCAGGGCCCGGTTCAGCGAGGAAATGAGCTGCGTCAGGATGCCCATCGAGATCGGGTCCTGACCGGTGAACGGCTCGTCGTACAGGATCAGCATGGGATCGAGGGCGATGGCACGTGCCAACGCCACGCGCCGCGCCATGCCGCCGGACAGCTCGCTGGCCGTCAGCTCGCGGGCGCCGCGCAGACCGACCGCCTGCAGCTTCATCAGCACCAGCGAACGCACCAGCGATTCGGGCAGGTCGGTGTGCTCGCGCACCGGATAGGCGACGTTGTCGAACACGTTGAGGTCGGTCAGCAGCGCGCCGCTCTGGAACAGCATGCCCATCTGCTTGCGCAGCGCGTAAAGGCCGTCGCGCGACAGGGTGGTCACTTCCTGCCCGGCCACCTTGATCGACCCCGCCTGCGGCCGCAGCACACCGCTGATCAGCTTCAGCAGCGTGGTCTTGCCGGTGCCGCTGGGCCCCATCACGGCGGTCACCTTGCCGCGCGGAATGTCCATGTCCACACGATCGAAGATGGTCCGCCCACCGCGCCGGAACGTGAGGCCACGAATCTGGATCAGCGGGGCGTCATCGCCGGCGTCGACACTGTGATGAATGTTGTTCATGAGTGGGGTTCGGCAAAGGCGCGCAAGTCTCGGTCCGGCTTCGTCCGCTGTCAACACGGCAGCCACCGCGGTACCGCGCCCCGGGGACATCAGTGAAAGTCGCGCGAGGCCACCGGCAGATCGCCCAGCAGGCAGGACTGATCCTCGACACGCCCGGCCACCACGTGGATCACGCCGTCGGCCGCCTGCAGGCGCCCGTGCACCAGCATCAGCGCGGCACCGATGACCGCCGCCTGCTGCGCCTGCAGTACCCGCGGCCAGACGATCAGGTTGACCGTGCCGGTCTCGTCCTCCAGCGTCACGAACACCACGCCCGACGCCGTCCCCGGTCGCTGGCGGTGGGTCACGATGCCGGCCACGCGCCGGCCTGCCGGACGGCCGGC
>OBIY01000326.1_pt1 | contig 20045 bp, 21 predicted proteins | sample 1519841 | NCBI WGS metagenome assembly OBIY01 (sample SAMN03019774, study PRJEB22545) | beach sand metagenome | biome: beach; feature: sea beach; material: beach sand | place: USA: Municipal Pensacola Beach, FL | collected 2010-07-30 | depth 30-40 cm m
GGCGCTGAGATGGCAGGATGGGCCGACGAGCCCAGCAAGGCGGGTGCCATATAGACAATCAGTTCATCAAACAGGCCTTCGCGCACGAACGCGCCTGCCAGCGTGGCGCCACATTCTACCAGCACTTCATTGCATTCGCGCCGGTGCAATTCCCTAAGCAGCTGTTGCAGATCAATTCCCGAGCCGGATGCGGGCAGATGCATCACTTCCGCCCCTGCCGACTCCAGCGCATTCTGGCGCCCTCGATGCTGTTCACCGGCAATCACCAGGCAATGCCCCGGGGCACTGACCACCGGCACATCCGGCGGCGTTTTCAGGGTCCGGTCCAGAATCACGCGCAGGGGCTGGCGCACCCAGTCACTGCCATAATCGGCGCAAGCCCATTGCTCCGCTCTCACCGTGTAGGAGGGACGGTCCGCCAGCACCGTGCCCACCCCAGTAATGACCGCAGAGCTGCGCGCCCGCAATCGCTGCACGTCTTCCCGGGCTGCCGGCCCGGTGATCCACTGCGACTCGCCACTGGCCATGGCCGTACGGCCATCTACGCTGGCGGCAATCTTGATACGATTGAAGGGGCGCTGACGGGTCATGCGCGAGATAAAACCGGGATTGAGCGCTTGTGCCTCGGCCTCCAGCAACCCGGACGCCGTCTCGATGCCGGCATCGGCCAACCGCTGCAGCCCCTGACCCGCCACCCGGGGATTGGGATCTTCCATGGCCGCCACCACCCGTGCCACACCGGCCTCGACCAGCGCATCGGCACAGGGGCCCGTTCGACCGGTGTGGGAGCATGGCTCCAGCGTCACGTAGGCCGTGGCACCGCGAGCCTGTTCACCCGCCGCGGCCAGCGCATGCCGCTCGGCATGAGGCTCACCGGCACGGTAATGACATCCCTCACCGACAACCACCCCATCACGCACCAATACACACCCGACCCGGGGGTTAGGGTCGGTGGTATAAAGAGCGCGGCGAGCCAACTGCAAAGCCCGCGCCATCATCTGACGGTCAAAGTCGGTGAACATGGGAGTATTCTACTGGATCACAGGGCGGGATGTCGCAACAAAGCGATCGCTATCATCAACAAAGTTCGCCAGCACCTCTCTACCCTCTTTTTCCATAAAGTGCTGGAAAGCCTGAGCTATCACAGACAGGCGCTTACCTGCAGGGCGCACAAGATGCCACTGGGTCATGATGGGGAGCCCCTGAACAGGCAAGGGAGCAAGCCCAACCCACCCCCCCAGATTGAGGGTATGCGCTGACAGGATGGAAATCCCCAACCCGGCCATCACCGAGTGCCGGATGGCTTCATTGCTCTCTACGGTCATCTTCACATTCAATGAATACCCATGCTGAATCAGGTATTGCTCAATGGCGTGGCGAGTACCGGAGCCGGACTCGCGCATCAGAAAAGGGACCGAGGCGACATCCTGAAAATGCAGGGACTCCGCCTGTGCTAACGGATGATTCTCAGCCGCAATAGCCACCAACGGATTATCCAGAAATGCAGCCGAATCCAGGGACAATCCCCCGGGGACATGGCTGAACACATAAAAATCGTCCAGCCCCTCTTCCAGTCGATCAATAATCTGCCCTCGATTGCCCACGTGAAAAGAGACGTCGACACCGGGATAACGTTGACAAAAAGGGCCCAGTAGATGGGGGACAAAATATTTGGCTGTGGTAACCACTGACAACCGCAGCGTCCCCGCTTTAAGGCCACGCAGGTCCGCCAAGGTCATATCCAGCAGCGCGAACTCCTCCATCACCCGCCTCGCGGAGGCCACAGCAGCCAGCCCGGCATCCGTAAAACGCAACTTGCGGCCGTGCTGCTCATACAAGGCAACCCCCATGGCATCGGCAAGCTTGTGCAGCTGGGCCGACACGGTCGGCTGGGTAAGATGCAAGGCAGACGCGGCGCCTGTCACGCTGCCCGCCTCGTGAACCGCCAGCAGAATTTCCAACTGTCTCAGCGTTCCCACACGGGCATGAAGCCGGCTCATTCATAGATCCTTATCTATATAAAAGCTAGATAGTATCTATTTTTATCTAACATTCAATCTATTGATAATGGCCCCGCTTACTATTGGAGGCCCCATGTCACAGCTCACCCGCCAACGCCTTTTTATCAGCCTGGTCGCCCTGCTCAACCTCTTCCTTGCCGCCGTACTGGTCCTCAATCACCATGACGGCTTACCGTTGGCCGTCATCGGGATCGTATTGCTGCCTCTCGCCTGGCTGACCGGTCGCCAACCCTCGGTGAGCGCTCTCCCCCTCACGGAGACTGACAACCATGCAGCTTGATGCCGTAGTGCTGTTCTTCGTGGCAGGACTGATCGCCGGAGTATTGAAAGTCAGGATCCCTTTCCCCACCAGCCTCTACCAAAGCCTCACGCTGTTCCTGCTGCTGGCCATTGGATTAAAAGGCGGTGCCGCTCTGGCTGAACACGCCGACGCACGAATCATCGTGCAATCCCTTCTGGTGATCAGTTTTGGGGCCGTCCTGCCGTTGCTGGCGTTCCCGCTGCTGCGACACATTGGCGGGCTCGACCGGACCAACGCTGCGGCTATTGCAGCCCATTACGGCAGTGTCAGCGTCGCCACCTACGCCGTCGCCGTCGCCGTTCTCGATGCCAGCGGCGTCAGCTATGAAGCCTATTTCCCCTTGTTTGTAGTGCTACTGGAGATTCCCGCCATTATCGTCGGCCTGCTGCTGGCCAAAGGGCTGTCTGCAGGCATTGCCAACCGCGAGCTGGCACACGAGACACTGCTCAGCCCTGGCATTGTTGTAATGGTGGGAGGTCTGCTGATCGGCGCTTTTTCGGGGGACACACTCACGAAAGTGTCGCCGTTTTTCATGGAGTTGTTTCAGGGTGTGCTGGCCCTGTTCCTGCTGAAAATGGGACTGATCACGACCGAACAGCTTGGCGCGCTCAAACAGGACGGCCCTTTTCTGGCAGCCTTCGGGGTGTTTATGCCACTGCTGGCCGGCACCCTTGGCGGATTACTCGCACACGGACTGGGACTCTCCGTTGGGGGAATTACCCTGCTGGCCGTGCTGGGCGCCAGCGCATCTTACATTGCCGTCCCTGCAGCAATGCGCGTGGCCCTGCCGCAGGCCAATGCAACCCTCTCCATGGCAGCATCACTCGGCATCACTTTCCCGTTTAATGTTCTGGCCGGTATCCCTTTGTATTTATTGCTTGCACAGTGGCTGCAAGGAAGTGGAATCAGCGGGTGACCCACCCCATGGCAAGGCAAAATACCTGGCCGGAAATCACTGATGCAGGCAACAGAAACGGCGTCAGGGGCACCGTTGCAGCCATGCGGCCCTGTCAGAATGGGCTGAAACCCTATTTTGCCTGATCCTCGTCACGACTGCCGCCCTTGCTGCGCAGACGATCCACCTCAGCTGAGAACTCGGAAATATCCTGAAAGCTGCGGTAAACAGAGGCAAAACGGACATAGGCCACATCGTCCAGCTGTTGCAGCTCTTCCATCACGAATTCACCCAGCTCCCTGGCCGGCAGCTCCCGCTCGCCCGTGGCTCGCAGGCGGTGGCAGACCCGGCTGATCGCCGCTTCCAGATCTTCCATGCTCACCGGCCGCTTCTCCAGCGCCCGCAGCATCCCTGCGCGCAGCTTGGCCTCATCAAACGGCTGGCGAGTGCCGTCGGACTTCACCAACCGGGGCATCACCAACTCAGCGGTCTCGAACGTGGTAAAACGCTCATTACAGCTCAAACACTCCCGCCGCCGACGCACCTGCCCACCATCGGCAACCAGACGGGAATCAATCACCTTGGTGTCCTGGGCTGAGCAGAATGGGCAATACATACAAACCTCAGTGAATAGTTAACAGTGAACAGTTAATAGCGAAACACCCATTATCTTCGACTTTTTGTCGTTTTGATAATGGCTATCAGCAACCGCAACAGCTCGCGACAATCTGCCTGCAAAGAATCACCTGCAAGCTCATTGAAGTAACCCGAGTCCGACAACAGATCAATCCAGTAATCCGTTTCGTTGGCCTCTTTCAAGGCAATGTGCATCTTATGAATAAAATCATCCCGGCTCTCGGCATACTCCGCCTCTCTCACCAGAGCGCCAATGGCCGTTCCGCTGCGCAGCAACTGCTTACTGAGCACATATTCCTTCTTTACCGTTTGCAGATACTGGAAACTTTTTACTACCCGCAACGCAAAAGCGCGGGATTTCTCCCGCGCCACAAACCGGTCCGTCATCCATGACCCCCGTTTTTTCTGCTTTTAGCTGTTAACTTTTCACTGTTAACTGTTCACTAATCTCAGCGCTCGTAAACCGGCAAACGCGCACAAATTTCCTTCACCTTACCCTTAACAGCGTCAATCACAGACTCATCGCCCATATTGTCGAGGATGTCGCAGATCCAGCCGGCCAGCTCTTTGGCGTCAGCTTCGTTGAAGCCGCGACGGGTGATGGACGGGGAGCCGATCCGCAGACCGGAGGTGACGAACGGGGAACGCGGGTCGTTGGGCACGGCGTTCTTGTTCACGGTGATGTTGGCACGACCCAGGGCCGCGTCGGCATCTTTACCGGTGATGTCCTGCTTGATCAGGCTGAGCAGGAACAGGTGGTTCTCGGTGCCGTTGGAGACCACGTCAAAACCCCGCTCGATGAACACGCCGGCCATGGCCTGGGCGTTCTTGACGACCTGCTCCTGGTAGCCCTTGAAGTCAGACTGCATGGCTTCCTTGAAACAGATCGCCTTGGCGGCAATCACGTGCTCCAGCGGGCCACCCTGACCACCCGGGAAAACCGCAGAGTTGATCTTCTTCTGAATCTCTTCGTTGGCCTTGCCCATGATCAGGCCACCACGGGGACCGCCCAGGGTCTTGTGAGTGGTGGTGGTGGTGATATCGGCAATGCCCACCGGGCTCGGGTACACACCCGCAGCGACCAGACCGGCCACGTGGGCCATGTCCACCAGCAGGATCGCGCCCACTTCGTCGGCAATGTCACGGAAACGCTGCCAGTCCACCACTTGCGAGTAGGCAGAGAAACCGGCCACGATCATCTTCGGCTTGTGCTCACGAGCCAGGCTTTCTACCTGCGCGTAGTCGATCAGGCCGGTCTCGTTGTCCAGGCCATACTGGATGGCGTTATAGGTCTTGCCGGAGAAGTTCGGCTTGGCACCGTGGGTCAGGTGACCACCCGCGTCCAGGCTCATGCCCAGCACGGTATCCCCCGCCTGCAGGACGGCCATGTAGACCGCGGCATTGGCCTGAGAACCGGAGTGCGGCTGCACGTTGGCCCAATCGGCCCCGAACAGTTCACAGGCACGGTCGATCGCCAGCTGCTCAACCACATCCACATTCTCGCAACCACCGTAGTAGCGCTTGCCCGGGTAGCCTTCGGCGTACTTGTTGGTCAGTACGGAGCCCTGGGCTTCCATGACCCGCGGGGAGGCATAGTTTTCAGAGGCAATCAGCTCGATGTGCTCTTCCTGACGGACTTCCTCGGCCTTGATGGCGGCCTGGATTTCAGGATCAAACTCGGCGATGGACATGGATTTCGGGAACATGGGCTACCCTACGCAGTCATTGGTGGATTCAGGGGCGCGTATTCTAACCAAAACCGGCCATAAAGACACATGAAGACGCCTCATGGGAACTGGCCGGTCGTCTCATGCTCAACGCGCGGCCAAAACCGCCGCGCAATGGACCCTGCGGCCTTTCACTTGAGGGCGCTTTCCGTTAGCTTAGGCGCCATTCCGCCGGGGTTCGCGGCTGCTGCGCCCATCCCCGCACACTTAACGACATTGCGGTCGGAGTTTATGAGCCAGTACATCTTCACCATGGACAAGGTGGGCAAGGTTGTCCCGCCGAAGAAGCACATCCTCAAAGACATTTCCCTGTCGTTCTTCCCCGGCGCCAAGATCGGCGTACTGGGCCTGAACGGGTCGGGTAAATCCACCCTGCTCAAGATCATGGCCGGGGTGGACAAGGATTTCCTGGGTGAAGCACGGCCGCAGCCGGGCACCAACATCGGTTACCTGCCCCAGGAGCCGGAACTGGACCCGAACAAAAACGTCCGTGAAATCGTGGAAGAGGCCCTGTCCGAGATCCTGGAGGCACAGCAACGCCTGGAAGAGGTGTATGCCGCCTATGCCGAGGAAGACGCGGATTTTGACAAGCTGGCCGCCGAGCAGGCCCGGCTCGAAGCCATCATTGAAACCAGTGACGCCCATAACCTGGAGCGCAAACTGGAGATCGCCGCCGACGCCCTGCGTCTGCCGCCGTGGGACGCCAGCGTCAAGAACCTGTCCGGGGGGGAACGCCGCCGCGTGGCTCTGTGCCGCCTGATCATGAGCGCCCCGGACATGCTGCTGCTGGACGAACCGACCAACCATCTGGATGCCGAATCCGTAGCCTGGCTGGAGCGTTTCCTGCACGAATTCCCCGGCACCGTGGTGGCAGTAACCCACGACCGTTACTTCCTCGATAACTCCTGTGAGTGGATTCTGGAACTGGACCGCGGCGAAGGGATTCCCTGGAAGGGGAACTATTCCTCCTGGCTGGAGCAGAAAGAACAGCGTCTGGAGCAGGAAGCCAAGTCTGAATCCGCCCACCGAAAGACCGTGGAAAAGGAACTGGAGTGGGTGCGCCAGAACCCGAAAGGCCGGCGCGCCAAGAACAAGGCCCGTGTGGCGGCGTTCGAGGAACTGGCCAGTCAGGAATTCCAGAAGCGCAACGAGACCCAGGAACTGTATATCCCGCCCGGCGAGCGTCTCGGTGAGCAGGTCTTTGAGCTGAACGGGGTGGCCAAGGAATTCGACCACAAGCTGCTCTACGAAGACCTGAGCTTCAAGGTGCCACGCGGCGCCATCGTCGGCATCATCGGCCCCAACGGGGCCGGTAAGACCACCCTGTTCCGCATGCTGGCGGGCCAGGAAACCCCGGACAAGGGCGAAATCACCACCGGTGAAACTGTGCAGATGGCCTACGTGGATCAGAGCCGCGAAGACCTGGAAGGCAAGAAGACCGTGTGGGAAGAAGTGTCCGACGGCAACGATATCCTGCGCATCGGCAACTACGAAGTCCCCAGCCGTGCCTACCTGGGCCGCTTCAACTTCAAGGGCGGCGACCAGCAGAAGCGGGTCGGCGACCTGTCCGGTGGTGAGCGCAACCGTCTGCACCTGGCCAAACTGCTCAAGCAGGGCGCCAATGTGCTGCTCCTCGATGAGCCCACCAACGATCTGGACGTGGAAACCCTGCGGGCTCTGGAAGAAGCCCTGCTGGCATTCCCCGGCTGTGCCATTGTCATTTCTCACGATCGCTGGTTCCTGGACCGTGTCGCCACCCACATCCTTTCCTTTGAAGGGGATGCTAAAGTGGAGTGGTTTGAAGGCTCCTACACCGAGTACGAAGAGTTCAAGCGCAAGCAGCTGGGCGATGAAGCCTTGCAGCCCAAGCGCATGAAGTACAAGCGAATTGATGTCTAGCAAGCGGGTTCGCCCTTTCTATGGGGCAGCCGGGAAGCCCCCGGGGAGCCGGAGCGCAGCTGCTGCGCTCTGCCGCCAGGAAAGGGAACGACCATGTTCGTCGCAACAAAACACAATAGCTGCATCTTTCTGGCTGCGCTGAGCCTGCAAGTGGCTTTTCAGCGGCAGGCAAGAAGCCATTGCGGTGATCTGATCAGGACAGTCGCTCATGAATGAAAGGCGCAGAGCCGGACGTGTCGATTTCGACGGAGAGGCGGAGCTGCTGTTTGAGCAGGACCGTCACGATGTTGAGCTCCAGGATATCTCCATTTCCGGGGCTCGAGTGATCTGCACCACCCCTCTCGCTCTCCCTGACGACGCTTCGGTAACGCTGCAGATTGCCTTTGATGACAGCGACCTGACCCTCACTCTGCCTGGCAGGGTGATTCGCCAGGCAGCCATGGAGGTAGGTATCCACTTCGAACGACCCGATGTGGATGTCATGCAGCACTTGCGTCGTCTGGTCGCCCTGCATCAGGGCGAAGACGGCGACGACGATCCGGCTTCGATACTGAGCGAGGACTAGCCTTGGATATTGACGCCCCGAAGTTCGTCGCCCGGCTGCAGCGAGGGGACAACACAGCCTTCGCTCAACTGGTACAACACCAGCATAACTACCTGCTTGCCACAGCACGCAGCATGCTCTCCCATGCCGATGCCGAAGAGGCCGTGCAAGATGCCTGGATTGCCATTCATCGCGCAATTGGCAAATTCGAGGGACGCAGTCAATTAAGAACCTGGTTAACACGCATTGTCATCAATCAGGCTCGCATGATGCTCCGCAAGCAGGGTCGGGAGATTCAGTTCGACCCCACCAGCGAAGAAGACCCTCTGGCGCACCGTTTCAGAGAAGGCGGACACTGGCAGGATGGCCCCAGACAATGGGATCTCGGCGGGCCGGACGCCCTGTTAACCCGTGATGAACTTCGTCACTGCATGGCAAGATGTCTTGAGAGAATGCCGGAAAATCAGCGTCTGGTGCTGGAACTACGGGATCTGCAAGGCATGGATTTCGATGCCATCTGTAACATGCTGGATATCAGTGCATCCAATGTCCGTGTGCTGCTACACCGTGCCCGTGCCAGGCTGTTCGAGCTGGTGGACCATTTCCAGGAGACAGGCGAATGCTGAAGTGCAAAGAGGTCGTTGAAAAAGCAGACGCCCTCGTGGATGGCATGCCATTAAGCTGGCGAGAGCGCCTTGCCATGCGTCTGCATTTGATTATGTGCCACCATTGCCGGCGCTACATCCGGCAGCTAAATGCTTTGGTGACCAGCCTGCCCCATGAGCCCCAGCCCCTGGACGATGAACAGACGAAACGCATCCTGAAGAAGATCGATTCCCCAGGGAATTAGCCGTTTCCAGACACGACCGAGCAGCAGCCGCATTCCCTTTGTTGACTGACAAGGAATTCAATGGAACGCAAACTCGCTATCTCGTTGCTCTCACTCCGTATCGGGGTATTCGTGGTCATGTTCATGTGGACACTTGATAAATTCATCAACCCCGCCCACACCGGGAAAGTGTTCGCCAAGTTTTATGGCCTCGAGGGACTCGGAGGCGAGGCCCTTACAGTGCTGGCCTGCCTGCAACTTGTTATTGTTTTGGCATTTGCGGCGGGAGCGCTGCGCCGGTACAGCTACGGAGCCATACTGCTAATGCATGCGGGCTCCACCTTTTCCTCATGGCGCCAGTACCTTGATCCGTTCGACCACCTGCTGTTCTTTGCCGCCTGGCCCATGCTGGCAGCGTGCCTGGCACTTTACCTGCTGCGTGAACATGACACCTTGCTGAGCCTTGATCAGCAGTTCCGCTAATGCGCGACCAAGTCGCTCCGGCGGCATCACGTCCGCACCATGTTCACGCACCCTTTAGCTTGTCGCGGCCAGACTACTGAGTCATTCTGGAAGCTATCGCTGTAACGTTCATGCATCAGCGGCATCCATTTTGAGAACCCACACACGCGACTCAGGAGCCCTCGCAATGCGCGAAGATGTTCAGGATTACTATGGCAAGCAGCTGCAATCCAGTGCCGACCTGCAAACCAATGCCTGTTGCGATCAGGCGCCCCCCGAACACTTGAAACCCCTGCTTGCCCGTCTGCATGACGAGGTCGTCAGCCGCTACTATGGCTGCGGACTGGTGGCCCCCGAACAACTCCAGGGGATGCGCATTCTGGATCTGGGTTCCGGCTCTGGTCGCGATGTATACCTGCTGTCTGCACTGGTCGGGGAGCAGGGCGAAGTCGTCGGCGTCGACATGACCGACGAACAACTGGAGGTCGCCCGCCGTCACCAGGATTATCATCGTGACGCATTCGGTTACACCAACAGCAATGTGCGCTTTTTAAAAGGCTACATTGAAGCGCTCGACACCCTGGATCTGGAAGACGGCTATTTTGATATCGTCATCTCCAACTGTGTAATCAACCTGAGCACCGACAAGGCAAAAGTGCTCAGGGATGTGAAACGCTTGCTCAAACCGGGCGGCGAGTTTTATTTCTCCGACGTCTATGCTGACCGGCGGGTACCTGTCGCACTGGTAAATGATCCCGTACTCTACGGGGAGTGCCTTTCCGGCGCGCTCTACTGGAATGACTTTATCAATCTTGGCAAACGCTGCGGCTTTGCCGACCCGCGCCTGGTGGAATCACGTCGCCTCACCATTGAAAACCCGGCCATAGAGAGAAAGCTTGGCCGCATTCGCTTTTACTCCGCCACCTACCGCTTGTTTAACATCGACAACCTGGAGCCTGCCTGCGAAGACTACGGCCAGGCGGTGGTCTACAAGGGCACCCTGGAAAACTGCCCGCATGCCTTCATGCTCGACGACCATCACATTATCGAAACCGGCAAAGTTTTCCCGGTCTGCGGCAACACCTGGCTCATGCTGGAACAAAGTCGTTTTGCGGAACACTTCGACTTTATCGGACACTTCGATACGCACTACGGCATCTTTGAAGGCTGCGGATTGAATGTCCCTTTTGAGGACAATGAAGATAGCGGCGCGGCCAGCTGCTGCTGAATCGCCATGCGAGCACGACTTTTACTAACCAAGGACGCCCCATGAACCTCAAAAAAGCGCTGTTAGTTGTCATCATCGCCGCGCTCGTTGCCAGCTACTTTATCTTCGATCTGGGGCAGTTTTTTAGCCTGGAGTATCTGAAAGAGCAGCAAGGCGCCTTTGATGCCCTGTATGCCGACAACCCCGCGCTGGTGCTGGGGGCGTTTTTTGCCGCTTACGTCGCGGTAACGGCTCTGAGCCTGCCCGGCGCCGCCATCATGACCCTCGCCGCCGGCGCCCTGTTCGGTTTTGCCGTTGCGCTGGTGCTGGTGTCATTTGCCTCTTCCATTGGCGCCACCCTGGCCTTTCTGGCCTCCCGTTTTCTGTTCAGGGATACCGTGCAGCAACGCTTCGGCGAGCGCCTGAAAAAAATCAATCAGGGCATCGAAAAGGAAGGCGCCTTTTACCTTTTCACCCTGCGGCTGGTGCCTGCCTTTCCGTTCTTTGTGATCAACCTGGTCATGGGGCTGACCCCCATCAAGACACGCACATTTTACTGGGTCAGCCAGATTGGCATGCTGGCCGGCACCGCTGTGTACGTGAATGCGGGCACCCAGCTTGGGCAAATCGACAGCCTTGGCGGCCTGCTTTCTCCACAACTCTTGGGCGCCTTTGTCCTGCTCGGGATTTTCCCGTGGATCGCCAAGGCCATCATGGCACGGTTGCAAGCCCGCAAGGTTTACGCCGGCTGGCGCAAACCCAAAACCTTTGACCGTAATCTGATCGTCATTGGTGCCGGCTCCGCAGGCCTGGTGAGTGCCTACATTGCCGCCATGGTAAAAGCCAAAGTCACCCTGATCGAGAAACACAAGATGGGCGGCGACTGCCTCAATACGGGCTGCGTTCCCTCCAAGGCACTGATCAAAAGCGCCCGGGTCGCCTACCACGACAAACAGGCAGACCAATACGGTTTTGACAGCATCTCCAGCCAGTTTCACTTCCCTCGTCTGATGAAACGGGTACACAAGGTCATCGAGACGATCGAACCCCACGATTCCGTGGAGCGCTACACCGAACTGGGGGTGGATTGCCGCCAGGGAGAGGCACGCCTTGTCTCCCCATGGGAAGTGGAAATCCGCAACGGCGACCAGGTCGAAACACTCACCGCCCGTAGCATCATTATCGCCACCGGCGCCCGCCCCTTTGTGCCGCCCATCCCCGGCATCGAAAAGATGGACATTCTTACCTCCGATAACCTGTGGCAGCTAGAGGAACAACCCAAACGCCTTCTGGTACTGGGTGGCGGCCCCATCGGTTGCGAACTTGCGCAGACCTTTGCGCGACTGGGCAGCGATGTCACCCAGGTGGAAATGCTGCCTCGACTGATGATCCGTGAGGACGAGGAAGCCAGCCGGATCGTGACCCGCTCTCTGCAGGACAGTGGCGTCACCGTGCTGACCAATCATAAGGCCGTGCGCTTCTGCCACGACAATGGCGAGAAGGTTCTATACGTGGAGCAGGATGGCCAGGAAAGCGCCCTGCCCTTCGATCAGGTGCTGGTGGCCGTTGGCCGCAAAGCCAACACCGACGGACTGGGCCTCGATGCCCTTCAGCTGCCCACCGACACCAATGGGACCCTCCAGACCAACGAGCGACTGCAAAGCCGCTACCCGAATATTTATGCCTGCGGCGATGTGGCTGGCCCTTACCAGTTCACCCATACCGCCTCTCACCAGGCCTGGTATGCCGCGGTGAATGCCCTGTTTGGATTTCTTAAATCGTTCAAGGTGGATTATCGCGTGATCCCCTGGTGCACCTTTACCGACCCGGAAGTGGCTCGTGTGGGCATCAATGAGCAGGAAGCTATCGAGCAAGGGATCGAGCATGAGGTTACCCGCTACGGCATCGATGACCTGGATCGGGCCATCGCCGACAGTGCAGACTTGGGCTATGTGAAAGTGCTGACCGCCAAAGGCAGCGACAAGATTCTCGGGGTTACCATTGTCGGCCAGCACGCCGGCGAGCTGATTGCCGAGTATGTGCTGGCCATGAAACACGGACTGGGCCTGAACAAGATCCTTGGCACCATTCACATCTACCCGACTATGGCCGAGGCCAACAAATTCGCCGCAGGCGAATGGAAAAAAGCCCGCAAGCCGGAAGGCCTGCTACGCTGGGTAGAAAAACTGCACGCCTGGCGCCGGTAATTCACTCGGTGCACCCACAAGCCACAAGGGAAGAACATTGAGAAATTGGATACCAAGGGAGACGACCATGCGCATGATGCTTCAAATCGTCCTGCTGATCGTCAGCGGACCATTATTGGCCTTCGACCACAGCGGCTGGAATACACTGCTTGCCGAGCATGTCGCCCCCCTGCGCGGTGGCGTGGCAACCGCCGTAGACTATGCCGGCATGCGCCGCGATCAGGAGCAACTCGACGCTTACCTGGAGAGTTTGTCAGGGGTTTCCATACGGGGCTTCAAGGATTTCAGCCGTGATGAGAAGCTGGCTTTTCTGATCAATGCCTATAACGCCTACACCATCAAGCTGATCCTGCTTGAAGACACACCGGACTCCATTCGTGATATCGGCAATTTCCTTTCCGGTCCCTGGGACAAGGAGTTCATTTTCCTGCTCGGCAAAGCACGTACTCTTGACGAACTGGAGCACGAAATGATCCGCGGCAACCCGGACTTGTTGGACCCGCGCATTCACTTCGCGGTGAACTGCGCCTCCATCGGCTGCCCTGCCCTGCGCCCGGAGGCTTATACCGCCGACAACCTGGAGGCCCAGCTGGAAGACAGCACCAGAAAATTCCTCAGTGACAAACAACGCAACCGGTTCAACGCCGACAAAAACGCCTTGGAAGTATCGAAAATTTTTGATTGGTACGAAGAAGATTTCGAAAACGCCGCCGGCAGCCTGGCAGAATACCTGCTGCCCTACGCCGATAAACTAGGGGTACCGGAAGAAAAACGGCAGTTGATGAAAAATGATGACATCACCATCCGCCACCTGGACTACAACTGGAAGTTGAACAAACAGTAGCGGGACGCCCTGCGCGCGTTCCTTCGCTCAACACGTTGAGCCTCCTGCAAAACATCCCCCTTTCACCTGCCTCGTGAGGGGTTTCAAGTTTTTAGCTATTAATTATTCACTGTTAACTATTAACTGCTCTTAGAGGTATTCCAGCGCCTGCGCCACATTGCTCACCCCAATCACCTCCACCCCCTCCGGCAAATTCCTGGGCAGGTTCGCTTTTGGCACAATCGCTTTCTTGAAGCCATGTTTCACCGCCTCATGGAGACGCTCCTGCCCCTGGGGTACCGGACGAATCTCACCGGACAGCCCCACCTCACCGAAGACCACCAGTTCCCGCTCCAGTGCCCGGTCGCGGAAGCTGGAGACAATGGCAAGCACCTGCGCCAGGTCCGCTGCGGTTTCCGTCACCTTCACACCGCCCACCACATTCATGAACACATCCTGGTCGCCCACCTGAATGCCGCCATGGCGATGCAGCACCGCCAGCAACATGGCCAGCCGGTTCCCCTCCAGGCCGACACAAACCCGGCGGGGGTTACCAAAGTGGGAAGCATCCACCAGCGCCTGCAACTCAACCAGCAGCGGACGCGTACCCTCCCAGACCACCGTCACCAGTGATCCCGAAGCAATCTCGTCGGCACGGTTAAGGAAAATTGCCGAGGGGTTTTTCACTTCTTTCAGGCCTTCGCCCGTCATGGCAAAGACACCCAGTTCATTCACCGCCCCAAAGCGGTTTTTCAAGCCCCGCAGCGTCCGGAAACGGGAATCCGTAGATCCTTCCAGCATCAGCGAACAATCGATCATGTGTTCCAGCACCTTGGGGCCAGCCAGGGTTCCGTCCTTGGTCACATGCCCCACCAGCAACAACACCGTGCCCGTCTGCTTGGCGAAACGCGTCAACGCAGCGGCACATTCCCGGACCTGAGCCACACTGCCGGGGGCAGATTGCAGCGCTGAGAGATACATAACCTGGATGGAATCCACCACCAGAATCCGCGGCTGCTCCTTGCGGGCCAGCTCAAGGATTTGCTCCACATCGGTTTCCGCCGCCAGTCGCAACTTGTCCTTGGGTAATTTCAGACGATCCGCGCGCATGGCCACCTGGGAGAGCGATTCCTCACCAGTGATGTAAAGGGACTTCTGGGTGTCCGCCAGCTTGCACAGGGTCTGCAACAACAGGGTGGATTTTCCCGCGCCCGGGTGCCCCCCGATCAGAATGGCCGACCCCGGTACCAGACCACCGCCCAGCACCCGATCCAGCTCCCCCATACCGGAACCAATGCGCGGCGTTTCCTCCAGCACAATGTCGTTGAGGTTTTGCACCTCTGAGAGCTGACCGCTAAAACCACCACGGCTACCCGCCCCTTTTGACGCAGGAGTAGCCGGGTCGTGAACGAATTCCTGCAAGGTATTCCAGGCACCGCAGGAGGGGCACTGCCCCTGCCATTTCGGCGTATCTCCACCACATTCCGTGCAGACAAAAGCGACTTTTTTCTTGGCCATGGGAACCCAGTTGAAAGTTCAAAGTGTAAAGTTGAAGCGCAGGCCAGGACCTTGCCGCACTGGCAAGCCATGCCCACGATTCATGATTAGGGTTGAGCAATGCGTTCAAAGTAAAAAAACCGCCGCCTTTTGTGTACAAGGTCACGGCGCGGCTCAGACGCTCATCATTTGGCATCAAAACACCGCTCGCGCTTTTCAACTTTAAACTTTGAACTTTCAACTCAACCCGTGTCAAAACAGCGGGCCCACCTCTCCGGGAGAGGTGTCTACAAGGCCACGGCAGTCGTACCTCTTGAGGTGCGAACAAACCGTTTCGCGTTGCGGCCTTCGGATTAAACGACAATACGTGCCGGACGTGCGGTGATCTGACAGAACAATTCATAGCTGATGGTGCCACAGGCCTTCGCCACCGCATCCACCGCTACCGCATCGCCCCACAGTTCCACTTCATCGCCCACCTGTGCATCAATCCCGTTCAGGTCGATGGTCAGCATATCCATGGAGACACGACCGACCAGTATCGTGGGCTGCCCGTTGACCGCCACCGGGGTGCCACTGGGAGCATGACGGGGATAGCCATCCCCGTAGCCGACCGCCACCACGCCGACACGCCCCGCACGGGCCGCGGTCCAGGTTGCCCCGTAACCCACGGACTCGCCGGGCTGAATCTCGTTGATCGCAATCAGGCGGGCACTGAAGCGGTGACTGACCTGCAAGTCCAGCTCGCTGGCACTTTGCCAGTCAAACGGCGAGGATCCGTACAACATGATTCCGGGGCGAACCCGTTGCCCACGGGCATGGGGGTAGCGAATCAGCGCCGCGGAATTGGCCGTGGACAGTGGCAATTGCAGACGCTGTGCCACCTCTGCGGCCAACAGAAGCTGCTTTTCAGAAACGCTATCCGTGGCGTCATCAGCACAGGCGAAGTGGCTCATGATACCCAGCGGCTTCATGCCCGCTGCCGCCAACTGCTCTGCCGCCTGCAGCGCCCATTCCGGGCGCAGGCCCAACCGGTTCATCCCCGTATTGAGCTTCAACCAGATGCGGGTAGGTGCCGGCTTTGCCAGCAGCAACTGAACCTGCCAGAGCGAGTGGACCACCACCTCCAGCGAACGCCGCCGCGCGTGTTCCAGTTCATCCGCATCAAAGAAGCCTTCCGCCACCAAGATCGGCCCGGCGATGCCGCTATCCCGCAACGCCACGGCCTCTTCCATCACGGCAACGCCAAAGCCCTCTACCGCCGGCGCCATGGCCTGCGCTGCCGTAAGCAGCCCGTGCCCATAACCATTGGCCTTGACCATGGCAAAGAGCTCAGCGTCACCGGCAAGTCTCCGGGCACGGCCGGCGTTGTGCGCCAATGCGGCTGTGCGAATCTCCACCCGGGTGCCCCGCATTACACACGGCTCCCGTGCAAACCCGTATCAAGGCTTGCCCTACACTGACCCGCTAACTTGCCGTTTGAATCGTGCAACGCAATCACTCATCCATTGCAGACAGCTGGGCGTAATACTCTGGCGCCAGATCATCAAAGCGCGAGTACTGCCCCAAAAATGCCAGGCGCACGGTACCGATAGGACCATTCCGCTGCTTGCCGATGATCACTTCTGCCACGCCCTTCTCGTTGGTTTCCTTGTTGTACACCTCATCGCGATAGAGAAAGGTGATCAAATCCGCGTCCTGCTCGATGGCCCCGGATTCACGAAGATCCGACATCACCGGGCGCTTGTTGGGGCGCTGTTCAAGGGAACGGTTCAACTGGGACAGGGCCAGCACCGGGCAGTTCAGTTCTTTGGCCAGCCCTTTCAGCGAGCGGGAAATCTCCGAAATTTCGTTGACCCGGTTATCCACCCCCGGCACCTGCATCAGCTGCAGGTAATCGACCATGATTGCTCCCAGCTCGCCGCCACACTCGCGAGCCACCCGACGTGCGCGGGCCCGCATTTCCAGGGGGCTCAGCGCCGGGGTGTCATCGATAAAGAACTTTTGCTCACTGAGCATGTGGATCGCCGAGGTTACCCGTGGCCAGTCGTCTTTTTCCAGCTGCCCGGAGCGCACGGCGGTCTGGTTGATTCGCCCCAGCGAGGCCAGCATCCGCATGACAATGGATTCTGCGGGCATTTCCATGGAGAACACCAGCACCGGCTTGCCGGCCTTGATCGCCACGTTTTCACACAGATTCATGGCAAAGGTGGTTTTACCCATGGAAGGACGGCCGGCGATAACCACCATATCCGCGGGCTGCAAACCACCGGTCATCTTGTCCAGCTCGTCAAAGCCCGTGGTCACACCGGTGATCGCGCTCTTGTTCTTGTACAGCTCATCAATACGATCCACGGTCTTCTTCAGAACCGACTTGATGTCCTGGGGGCCAGAGCCTTTTTTCTGCTGCTCGGCAATCTCGAAAATGGCGGACTCGGCCTTGTCGAGAATTTCCAGCGACTTGCGACCTTCCGTATTGAAAGCACTTTCCGCCACATCATGAGACACATTGATCAGCTGACGAAGGATGCTGCGCTCGCGCACAATTTCCGCGTAGGCGGTGATGTTCGCAGCACTGGGAGTATTGCGCGCCAGCTCGGACAGGTAGGTCATGCCGCCAATGTCGTCCAGCTGCCCCAACTGGGTCAGCGCCTGGGATACCGTCACCAGGTCACAAGGGTTTTCTTCCTCTACCAGTTGCGCGATGACCTCGAAGATCTGGCGATGGGCCTTGCGATAGAAGTCCCGTGCTCCGACTCGTTCAGCCACATCATCCCAGGCGCTGTTATTGAGCAACAGGCCTCCCAGGATCGCCTGTTCGGCCTCTACCGAATTCGGTGGCACCTTCAGGCTTTCAGGCAGATGTTTATCCAGCGATACGGGTTCGTTCATGGGGAATACCAGCACTCAGGGGACTGTGAGTTGAAAGTTGAAGTTTAAAGTTGAAACCCGATCAAGGCACGCAGCAAACGTGAAAGCTGGAGGATCGCGACATACGGCACCCAGCCCTCGCGACCAACTCAGGGCGGAGCTGCTCTTTTGGACTTTCAACTTTCAACGGCTCTTAAACGAAAAAGGGCATTGCCCTCGCGGACAATGCCCTGATTCTGTCACCGTACCCAGTAATGGGCAAACCGGTTATCCGTTACTCAGCAGGCACCACAGCCAGCTTGATGGTAACGGTAACGTCGGCATGCAGCACCAGGTCGATTTCGAACTCACCGGTGTTGCGCAGTGCACCGTGAGGCAGCTTCACTTCCGCCTTTTCCACTTCCACACCAGTAGAAGCGGTGATCGCTTCAGCGATATCACGGGTACCGACAGAGCCGAACAGCTTGCCTTCATCACCAGCCTTGGCGGCAATGCTGACGGCAGCTTCATTCAGCTTCTCGCCACGCTCCTGAGCGGCAGCCAGCTGCTCGGCAGCATGCTTTTCCAGCTCGGCGCGACGGGTTTCCACTTCAGCCAGGTTAGCTTTAGTGGCAGGCAGAGCCTTGCCCTGAGGGATCAGGAAGTTACGGCCGTAGCCGGAACGTACGTCAACCACAGCACCCAGGTCGCCCAGGTTCTTGATAGTTTCCAGCAGGATCACTTGCATGATAGTAGTCCCCTCGGCTTAGCTGTCGTGGCTGTCAGTGTACGGCAGCAGCGCCAGGTAGCGGGCCTGCTTGATGGCAGAGGCCAGCTGACGCTGATAGCGTGCCTTGGTGCCGGTGATACGGCTGGGCACGATTTTGCCAGTTTCGGTGATGTAGGCTTTCAGGGTGTCGAGATCTTTGTAATCGATGTACTCAACACCTTCCGCGGTAAAGCGGCAGAACTTGCGGCGGCGATAAAAACGGGCCATTGGATATCTCCTGTTTAATCCTGATTGAGAGGTTCCAGCGTCTGGGCAATCAGCTGCAGTCGGTCCCGGGCGTCTCCCTTGTAACCAGCGCGGCTAAGGCATCCGGTTACCTTGATTCGCTGACCCTCTTTCAGGCCCTGGGCCTGTCGGGTCATCCCGCCCGCCAGAATCACGGCGATACGGGCCTGGACTTCGCGGGGGTGGCCGTCTTCCAGCTGTCGGGAGCGATGCTCCAGCCACAGCCGTTGGCGGGGTACCCCTGCCGGTGTCAGTGCCACCTTTTCAAGGCTGGCGACGATACCGGTGAGTTCGCAGCAATTGATTTCCAAAATTAGCTGGCAGCCCCCTCCTTCTCATCGTTCTTCGCCAGCGGCGACGGCTCGGTAATAGCGTTGTCGCGACGAATCACGAGGTGACGGATTACGGCATCGTTAAAGCGGAAAGTGTTTTCCAGCTCGGCCAGGGTTTCGCCGTCACATTCGATGTTCAACATCACATAGTGGGCTTTGTGGATCTTGTTGATGGAGTAGGCCAGCTGACGGCGACCCCAATCTTCAACACGGTGGATAGTGCCTTTGCCATCGGTCACGATCGCGCTGTAACGCTCGATCATGGCGGGCACCTGCTCGCTCTGGTCCGGGTGAACCAGGAACACAACTTCGTAATGACGCATGTTAGCTCCTTACGGTTGAGACACCTCACGGTGTCAGATCAGCTTCCCCCGGGCCTGTCGGCACCGCGGTGAAGCAAGGAGGCCTGCCCCCGGAAACCACCGGAATGCAGGAAGCGCGCGATTCTATCCCATTCGCCCCGGATAACTCAAGCCGTGTGGATTGCCAACGGTGCACAGTCCACGTATCCTCAATGAAAACAAAAACGCTACAAACGCTTACAAAAAGCGTCGTTTACCCTAAGCCTCTGATCTACAGAGGAAAACAACAACAATCGGGATACGACCATGCACTACAGAGCCCTGGCCTTTGGTCTGTGCAGCCTTAGCTTGCTGAATCCTGTTCATGCACAGGACGCCCTGCCCCCCTGCGGCAGCCCCGTGGCCGTGCCGGAAAAACCGATTCTGGAGGATTATCCGGACTATACGGATTTCCGGCTCCAGATCGGGACTCGGTATTCGTCGTCGTCCACCACCCGC
>OBIY01000328.1_pt1 | contig 19951 bp, 18 predicted proteins | sample 1519841 | NCBI WGS metagenome assembly OBIY01 (sample SAMN03019774, study PRJEB22545) | beach sand metagenome | biome: beach; feature: sea beach; material: beach sand | place: USA: Municipal Pensacola Beach, FL | collected 2010-07-30 | depth 30-40 cm m
GCCCGTGCCGATCCGACCTTCACCCGATGACCTGGGCGAATGGTTCCGCGGCTGGATACATTCGGCCTGCAGCACCGCACCGGATCATGCGGGTCATGCCGATGTCCTCAATTACGTTAACACCTTCTGGCAGTACCGGCATTTACCAAACATTTTGATGCTCCACTACAGTGACCTGAAGGCCGATCTCGAAGGTGAGATGCGCCGTATTGCCGGCTTCCTGGACATCAATGTGCCCGAAGCACTCTGGCCGGAGCTGGTCCAGGCAGCCTCTTTCGAAAATATGAAGAACAAAGCCGACCAACTGGCGCCACAGGTAACCGACAATGTCTGGAAGGACACCAGTCGGTTTTTCAACAAGGGAAGTAGTGGCCAGTGGAAGGATACGCTTGGCGATGAAGAGCTGTATTTATATCGCCAGGTGATGGACGAGCGACTGGAGCCAGAGTTAGCCAGCTGGTTGGAGCAAGGCCGAAAAAAAACGGCCTAGCGACTCTCGGAGCACCTAACCAGATTTTGTCTAGACGCCGGGCCTATGCACTGGCGTTTTTTCGCTGCCTATGTGAGTCGTAGACACATGGCGCCAGCCCGGGCCTCAGTTACCTTCATTGATCTTTATGACACCCGCTTCGTAAAGTTCATCGATTCTCGCTTCGGAATAACCCAGGTAAGAGGACAGAATTTCCCGATTGTTTTCACCCAGCATGACGGCTTGTAAGGGTAGTTCGTCCGGAAAGTCGGAGAAGCGCAACGGCATGACAGGAATCCGAAACTCACCCATCACCGGATCGTTAATCGTGCGCACAGTCCGTCGTTCAATCAGGTGCGGATGCTCCATGGGGCTTCCTTGACGGAGATAATCGGCACCACAGGGACATGGGCCTCTTCAAACATCCGCAATGCGGCCTCATCGCGTTCCCGACACTGAATCCAGCCTTCGATGATGGCTACCAGCTCGTCATTATTGGCCACCCTCTATTCATTGCTTTCAAAGCACAGGGCGTAAGCGAATCCTCCCGACCCATGGCCCGCGCCACAGGCTCCCACAAATGCAGGAGTCCAATAATGAAGATATGCCGCTCCCGCCCGTTGAAAAATACCCACCGGTGACAACGCAAAATGGTGGGAACCACTGCGCGTTGGCGCGACCACGCCGTCGGTGCAGCTGGTGATCTGGACATTCATCTCTTGATAGTAGAGATAGCGCTCAGGCAGGGTGGTGTCCAGGTACTGGTCTCTACCGTTTTTCTCTCGATGTAATGGCGCCAACGGAAAAGTTTTCCGTAACGACATCGAACTTCTTAACAATTCCTTGATGACCGCCAGGCCCTCGGGATAATTTACGCCGATACAGAGACATTTTTTACCCCCGTTTTGCGGTACGTAATAACCACGGGGTCCATTTCACATAAACGCCAGGTTACGAGTGGCGTCACCACTGGAAAAAAGCTCGCCCTTGATCACCTCCACACCCACTCAGCCATCAATCGGGTAGTGGAAGGGCCAGCAAGAAAGTGAGTGAAGGCCAGTACCCCGTAGCCGGACAATATGCTCCATGGATACCCCGGCTTGAGTTGTTAGCTGAGGGCGCCAAGCGTATATAACTTCGGCCCGCGTGCCAGGCATCTATTCTCGTGATTTTGCTTCCCGCCGCCACATCAGCAAACCGCTGACCGCGAGCACTATAAAAACAATGGCCATGGCATCCATCAAATAAACGCCCCAGCCGCCCAGGATCCGGCCACTGTGAATGTCCAGCAGGATGCGCTCCAGGGACAAACCCTCGCCAACAAAGTGTTTGCCGAGGGCTTCACTGAGTTCGGGAGGCGTCGCCCTGGCACTGGACCATTGCGCCACGTCCTGTATAGCCTGGCCGGCTTCGGGCACAGCCTCCCAGCTGAGCGTTTCAATATCGGCCCAGAAAAACCGGGCGCCATTGGAGATAACAAGTTTCGCCTCTGCCAGACCGATACGGCTAAGGGGCGACGGCAGGCCGTGGGCCGAACCTAGACGTTCCACGAGCTCCAGTTCGGGAGTCAGCACAAACAGCTCATCACCGCAGGCCAGCACCGCCAGCCCGCTACCGGGCAGGCGCTGGGCGCCGCTCAATTGGCCACTGCAGTGGGCTATTTCCCGCGTATCAACGAATAACTCTTCACCGACCAGGGTCACCAGCTGTTGGCCCAGGGGAAAGCTGTATAAGTCGCTACTGGATTCAATGCCATACCAGGCCAATAGCACCGACCAGTTCAGCTGCTTACTATCCAGATCCAGTTCACTGGTATGGTTCAGCGTCAGACCTGTTGCGGCCAATACCAGCACAAACAACGCCGCACACAGACCCAGGCGCCGATGCCAGCGTTTTAACTGCCCGCTTATCCAGGAATCGTTTTTATTCATTCACTAAAACTGCACTGGATTCAGCGGCGATACCTGTTCTGCCGTGCAGATAAAGGGTGAAGCGGGCAACCCGTTTGGCGGCTTTCACAGACAAAGTGGCGCCGGTAATACCATCGATTGGGCCGCTAAGCTTTCCCTCATCAAGACTCAGGCCAGTAAACTGGCTGGTAAAAAACGGGTGGCGGATTTCCCAACCTCGACTTTCGCGAAACTCCAGCACCTCGACCTTTTCGATACGGCCGTTACTGATTAGGATACCAAAGGTGATGGGCCGGGTTTTGCCGATCTCATCCATGATCCAGGCAGTCTTTTCATCCCCCTGCCAGTAGCGCAGACGAAAACCCTGGTAATCGCGATTAAATATCTCCCTGCCCCGTTGCTTGTCCTCAGCGTTGAGCCAGAGGGTTTGCATGGTAAAAGGCTCGGAGCCGAAAGCCTCCTCCAGGAAGACTTTCGGCTCCATATACGCGCCTTTGGCATTACTGAGCACACAGCTAAGAAACAACGTGGCGCCAAGGAAAGTTTTGAGCACGCGCATCATTTACACGCCTGTATTCAAGCGGGTCCGCTGGCTTAGAAACTCCAGCCAACACCCAGATTAAAGCTGTCGCCGTCGCCATTGCTCTGGTCGGCCCAGTCCATTTTGAGGACGACATTTTCAACCAGCCAGTAGTTCAAGCCAAGGTCAATTTGCTCCACTTCGGTGTCGGTGTTGTTGCCGGCATTGTTATCCCATTCACTGTAGCGGGCAAACACACCCAGCTGCGGGGTCAAACGCCAGGAAGGCTCAATGTACCAACCGTCCTGCTCATCACGGCCAAAGGCTTCGGCCTCATTGCCGTCAATGTCCCAGGCGGCATAGAGGCCGCGCAGACCAAATGTGTCGGTCTGATACCAAAAATGACCTTCGTAGAGCAGTGCGTCCGCCTTATCGGTGCCAAGACCCTGGGTAAGATCTTCCTGATACTGTACGGAGAGAGCCAGTTCCAGGCCTGGCAAACCGGTGTATTTCAAACGCCCCGTGTAGGCGAATTCCTCCGCGGAGGCCTGGCTGACCTTTTCACGCCCACTTCTTATGTTGAAAGCCTTGCTACCACTGAAATCAGTATTCAGACCACTGTGTACCGCCAGGTCATAACTTAAGGCGGGCATAATTTCGCCCTGGAGTTTTACCCCCGCTTCCCACCAGGTAGCGGGAATAATGTTTTTTTCCACGGCATTACGCTCGACGCCATAAAAGGTATCGGGTTCATGGGTTTCGTTAATAATACCCACGGGCAGAAGGAACTGTCCGATGGAGACACTATGGTTTTGCGCGTAATCCCATTCGATAAAGGCTTGCTCCACTTCCACTTCGCCGTTTTTACCATCCCCCGACAGGGAATGCTCCAGCTCCACCTCGGACATTAAGCGCACCTTGTCATTGAATTCGTGCTCAATAAACAACACAAAGCGGTGGTTGTCGATTTCATCCCGCTTACCGTTTTCCTTGTCGTTATAATGGATCTCTCCATAGCCACCGATGTGGGTGCGGTCGGCCCAGTCGGCAACTTTGGCAATGCTCTCGGCGCTGGAAGCCACACTCTCCACGGCCCCGGCCGTGGCTTCCACTTTTTGATTAGTACTGGACAGTTGCTGTTTCAGCTGTTCGATTTCAGCTTGCTGGGCTTTTAACAGAGCCATAACCTCAGCCATGCTTACCTCTTCACTGGCCGCGTGACTGGTCGCGGTAGACAAGCCTAGCGCGGTCATTACCGCTGTCATGGTTACCAAATGCTTTTTCATAAATAATTCCACCTCGTTTGTGTCAGAAAGTTAGTTCCTAATCGTGTTTTACTATTCGGCCGTCTGCGCCACTTGGTTCGGGGCGCCCAAACTCGCCTTAGTTCGATTGTGGACTCATGTATTTACCAATAAAGAGCCCCGTGCCGGGCAGCGATAATATGAGCTCAGAATTCTAAATGCAAATAATTCTCATTCGCATTTGATTTGCATCAACCCTATAATGGCAACCGTTCTTATAATGAAGCCCTGTTGAATACACCTAATCTGGAGTTGTGCTAGATGATATCCGCTAAAAAATTAGTGCTCTGTCTGATTCCCCTGCTGTTGAGCGTGCCCGCCCAGGCCAACCAGATACGGGAATACTGGGTTAGCGCGGAAAACACTGAGTGGGATTACGCCCCTGGTGGCAAAAACCATATCAGGCCCGGACACGGGCTCGGCCCCTGGGGCGAGACCACGCGCTACGCAAAAATGCGCTACTACGCCTATACCGACGGCAGCTATACGACCAAGGTCACACAGCCCGAATGGATGGGCATTATGGGCCCCCAGTTGATTGGTGAGGTGGGCGACACGCTCAAGGTTCATTTCAAAAACATGACCGACCGCCCTCTGTCCATGCACCCCCACGGTGTACTCTATGACGAGGATAATGACGGCGCCGATTTGCGCGGCGCTGGCGGTATCGTGCCTCCCGGCGAAAGTTTCACCTATACCTGGCGTCTGGATGAAGAATCGGGCCCGGGCCCTGCTGACCCCTCCTCAATAGTCTGGGTCTATCACTCCCACGTAAAACCCGTCGAGGAAGTCTACGCTGGCCTGATTGGTAGCATCGTGGTCACCGCCAAAGGTATGGCTCGCTCTGCCAAGGATCCCCGGCCCAAGGACATCGATAGAAGCTTCACTACAATGTTTATGGTGTTCGATGAAGAAGATGGCGAGGAAGGCGGCTTGATGCATGCCATGAACGGCTATATTTTTGGCCATCTCAAAGGACTGGAAGCCCGCGAAGGGGATAGAATTCGCTGGCATTTGATTGGCATGGGCTCCGAGGTGGATCTGCACACCGCCCACTGGCACGGAAAAACCGTGCTGAATGGCGGTCGGCGTACCGACGTCATCAACCTGATGCCGGCCACCATGACTTCCGTGACCATGAACGCGGATAACCCCGGCACCTGGCTCTACCATTGCCATGTGGCGGACCACATCACTGCCGGGATGATTACCCGCTGGCGGGTGCTGCCAAAGGAAGATACAGAAAAGTAAAAGTGCTGAGTGCTTTTCAAGTACAGTGATTGCATAAGCGTTACCAACTAAGGAAGAAGTCCCCATGAAGGCTCTCTCAATCGTGCTCAGCGTTTTCGCTTTGGCCCTGGCGGCCAGCAGCTTCTATGTGGTGGACAGCGGTAATGTCGCCGTGGAAAAAACCATGGGCACCGTTGATATGAACGAGACAAACCCGGGGCTGAACTGGAAGCTACCCATTTTGACTCGCGCCTACGAATTCTCATCCAAAGAAATAGTCATAGATTTTAATGATTTGACACCAAAAGCTAGAGACAACCTGAGATTAAAAGACCTGGATGTCAGCATCTACTACAAGGTGGCGCCGGAGAAGATCGCGGAGATGATGGTCAAATACGCGGCCGCCTACGCCGAGGGGCCGGAGGCCTTGCTGCCCGCCTACGGCATCGTTTTCCGGGAAGGTCGGGACGTGATCTACGAGGAGGTCACCAAAATCGATTCGCTGGAATTACACCGTAACCGGGATGTACTGCGCACGGGTATTGCCGAAAACCTCCAAGCCAAGCTAGACGCAAAGGACGACGGCATTTTCACCATCACCCGTGTTGCGGTGCGCGCTTTGAACACCGACCCCACTATTGAGGCAGCCATCCAGAAAGCCGTACAGGCACAAAAGACCCTCGAAGCCAAGAAAGTCGAAGTGGAAATCGCCGGCAAGGATGCGGAAATTGAAATCGCCCGCGCCCGGGGCATTGCCGAAGCCAACGCCATTATCAACTCCTCCCTGACCCCCGAATACCTCCAGCATGAACTAAACGAAGCCCTGAAAACCTTTGCTGAAAATGAGGGTGGCGTCGTGGTGATCCCGGCCAACATGCAGGGCTTCAGCATGATTCTGGATCAGAAATCCCTAAATAACAGAGACAACCGGGGTAACGCTTCAACAAGATAAGTTAGCCTGGGACCAGTAGAATTTCTAATGAGTGAGAATTTCAAGGAACAACAGCAAACCGGCTGGAATGAAAAGGCCTCGGCCTACGACTTACACCTTGGCAAAATCACCGCCCGAGCGGCCGACCCCCTGCTCGATGCGGCCGGAGTCGGTGCAGGCATGCAGGTGCTTGATGTCGCCACCGGACCGGGTTACGTAGCCGGCTCCGCCCACGCACGGGGCGCCATCGCAACCGGTATCGATATTGCCGGGGCCATGATTGCTCAGGCCCAGCGCAGTTTTCCCGACGCTCTATTCTATGAGGGCGATGCGGAGTCACTGATTTTCCCCGACGGCTTTTTTGATGCCGTGCTCTGTCCCTTCGGCCTGGACTATCTGGAACAACCTGAAAAGGCTATTGGCCACGCTCACCGCGTTCTCTGCCCCGGCGGTAAATACGGATTTAGCGTCTGGGGCGCCCCTCGGGTAAACCCACTTATTGAACTGATATTTGCCGCCATCGATATCCACGGCAAGGATACCCTAGCAAAAGCAAGCCCACCCCTGTTCCGCTATAGCGAACCGGAAGTCGCAAAAGCACTGCTGGAAAACCACGGTTTTGAGGATATCCGCGTTGAAGAAGTCAGCCTAAACTGGCCCGCTGACAACCCGCGTCAGTTACTGGATCTGATTTACAAGAGTACGGTGAGAACGGCCAGCCAACTGGAATGCCAGGATTACGGTGTCATCGGTGATATCCACCAACATATTATCGACGGTGTTCAGGCTCTTCTTGACCATGGCGAGCCCCTGTCATGGAACGCATTGATTGCCGTGGCCACTAAGCCCGCTTCCTGAAACAACCGGGCGGAACCGGCCATATAGGCGGCAAATGGGCCTTCAATTGTTCGTATCCAGCGATTCAAACCAAGGTAATACCCGCTCCTCATTAATTGTATAGGGGTAGGCGTGCCCCCAGCCCTCCAGCTCATCAAACTTGAGGTCGTAATTGAGGTGCTCCAGCAGACCACAGGTACTGCGAATAGAAACGATATTAAAGATATGGTCGTGGGCTCCGTGGATAACATAAAAAGGCACGTCATTAGCGGCTTTTTTGCGCAGCATGGGATCGGCCACCTGACTCAACTCCCCGGCAATGGGCGCCACCGCGGCGAATAAATCCGGCAGGGTAAAAGCGGCCAGGTAACTGAAGGTGCCGCCATCGGAAAGTCCGGTCAGATAGATGCGCTCCCGGTCAATATTGTATTCAGCGCTGACCTCCTCGATGCAGGCTTTGATCGAGGCGCTATCCAACGGCGGGTTCAGCACCGACCAGGTGACATCCAGGGACTTGGGCGCCAGCACAATATAACCCTTGCTTCGAGCGGGCCTTAACCAGGCCCACAGATAATCTTCGCCACTGCCATAGCCGCCATGCAGCGCAACGATAAGCGGCCAGCTTTGCTGGTGCTCATAGCATTCCGGCACGTAAAGGGAATAGTGAGCGTGATCGGGCGTCGCCGGTTTACGAATGATGCCCACCGCCTGCTCGACATTTGGAAACAGCGGATCGAGTTTTTCCTTGTCGGCCAGTGCGGCTTTTGTAAACCAGAAAGCTTCCAGTAACGGCAACTCCATACGCGCCTTGTATAGGCGTTCCAGACCCTTGCCAAACAGAACCCGACTGCGTAAAAAGGCATTATTAAAGGCGGGACCGCCACCGCTCAGGTAGACCTCGTGGGCCTCTTTAAAATAGCTTAGCGCCGTGTTCAGGCGCAGGTGTAAATCAGCGCAGGCATCCGGCGGAATCAGCTTCGCATAGTCAGCGGCCGCGACAGCAAACAGGTCACCGGCGGCATCCGCCAGCCGCTGCTGGGATTTCTGTACCGCCCCGAACTCCAGCACTTCGTTTTCCTGCTCGTAAGCGCGCAGCCAGGCCAGAAGGCGCGCCTGCAGCTGGTCCAGCTTTTGTTGATATTCCTCTGGAATCACGTCCCCTCCCCCGCAAGATGTTGATACAGACCCTAAGGCCTGCTTCGCAAGTTGTGCGTATTGATCCGTTGACCCGGGTGGTATTAGCTGTTCTTATCACCCGGACAATTTTTTACGATTACTTTTTTTTACGATTACTTTCATTTTCAAACTATGACTTTTAAACACTAACACAGGAGAGAATCATGGGAGAACTGGACGGCAAGGTCGCGGTCATTACCGGCGGCGCCAGTGGTATCGGTGAAGGCACCGCCAGGCGCTTCGTGGAAGAAGGCGCTCGGGTGGTGATTGCCGATATGCAGGAAGCACGGGGACAGGAGCTGGCCGCCTCGCTCAAGGGTTCCGCGGTCTTTATCAATACCGATGTTACGGTGGAAGCCCAGGTGAAAGCCGCCATCGACAAAGCCGGCAGCGAGTGGGGTCGACTGGATTGCGTATTTAACAACGCCGGATTCGGCGGCGCCATTGGCCCGCTGGAAGATACACCGGTGGAGGATTACGACATCACCATGGATGTACTGGTAAAAGGCGTCTTCCTCGGCATGAAACACGCCATTCCCGTCATGAAAAAACAGGGTGGCGGCAGTTTAATCAACACCTCAAGTGTTGCCGGACTGATCGCCGGACACACGCCTCATCTGTATTCAGTGGCCAAAGCCGCTGTGATACATATGACCAAATCCGTGGCGCTGGAAGTAGGTGAAAACAATATCCGGGTGAATGCTATTTGCCCGGGCTTTATCGTAACACCACTGTCCACCAACACGGTGGGCAAGGACGCGGACCTTGACGAGCTAGACGTCAAGATAATCCAGCCCATCCCAAGGGCCGGCAAGCCGGACGATATTGCCCAGACAGCCTGCTGGCTGGCCGGGGACCGTTCCACCTTCGTCACCGGCCAGGCCATCGCTGTCGATGGCGGTACGGCGGCCGGCTTACGCTGGGCCAAACAACCCAGCTATCAGAAGACCTATCACCCCATCAAGGTCTACCGCCCTTCCTCGGCCGACTGAACCTCAAACAACCATAAAAAAGCCCCGGGCATACCGGGGCTTTTTTTACTTGATGAAACGCTTACCGGGTATCGAAACCTCAGGAATCGAGGCGCTCGATAATCGTTGCATTGGCCGTGCCACCGCCCTCACAGATGGCCAGTAGACCGTAGCGACCCTTGCGACGCTCTAACTCGTTAAGCAAGGTAGTCATGAGCTTGGCGCCAGTACATCCCAGTGGGTGGCCATTGGCCTGAGCACCACCGTTGACATTGAGCTTTTCCATATCCGCTCCCACACCTTTCACCCAGGCCAGTGGCACCGGGCCAAAGGCTTCATTGACCTCGTACACGTCCATATCATCAATGGTCAGGCCAGCGCGCTCCAGGGCTTTCTTGGTGGCCGGGATCGGCCCTTCCAGCATAATAACGGGGTCGGAACCAACCACTGCCAGGGTATGAATACGCGCTCTCGGCTTGAGGCCATATTTCTTCACCGCGTCCTCGTTGGCGAGCATCACGGCTGCGGCGCCATCGCTGATTTGGCTGGCGGCACCAGCGGAAACCACGCCACCAGGGGCCAGAGGTTCCAGTTCTGAAATCGCCTCGACACTGGCGTTTGCACGAATACCTTCGTCGGCGTCGTGGATAAAGGTTTCACCGTTTTCCAAAGTCAGCTCAATGGGCAGGATTTCCTCGCGGAATTTGCCGGACTCGGTGGCGGCTGTTGCCCTCATATGGCTTTGGTAGGCAAACTCATCCAGTTCTTCACGCTTGATATCATATTTTTTCGCCAGCAGTTCCGCACCCATAAACTGGCTAAACTCAACACCGGGATAGCGTTCTTCCAACCGCTCGCTTTTGGGTAAACCCCGGCCCTGAGCCTGACTGTCCTCGATGTTGGAAAACATGGGCACCCGGCTCATGGACTCTACGCCACCGGCAATTACCACATCCTGGGTGCCGGACATCACCGCCTGAGCGGCGAAGTGAATGGCCTGCTGGGCCGAACCACACTGTCGGTCAACGGAAACACCGGGAACCGACTCACCCAGCTTTGAAGCCAGTGCCACGTTACGGCCAACATTACCCGCCTGCTCACTGTTCTGTGACACGCAACCAAATACCAGATCGTCAACTCTCTCCGGGTCGATACCCACCTGATCCAGCAAGCCGTCAACCAGTGTAGCGCCCAGATCAACGGGATGTATATGGCTCAAGCGACCTCGGTTCTTGCCTGTGGCGGTGCGCAACGCACCAACGATATATGCTTCAGCCATGGCTGATTCTCCTGTAAAAAAGTCCAGATTAATGCCTGGAGCCGGTTTGCCGGGACAGTGCCTTGGCGAACCCGACGGGTGTTTTAGGGGCCGCTATTAAACCCCATCACTCGCGCCCAGACAAACCGCTCAAAAACCAACTGATATTCCACCAAACTGGCTCCAGTTGGTTCTTAAACAAAAACCCGATTTCAGGAGCAAAACCCGGCATCATGTTTGGGTCAATAATTGTGATACAACATTCAGTCCAGCCTTGTCTATTATTGACAAGACAAAAACAAAATAATTATTACCAGCCCCCGCACGCTATGTCTTGCAAACACCAACGTGCAGATATCAAAAAACGACCATCGGGGTCATTTCAATAACACAAGCCCATACCCGAAAAGCCATAACGATAAACACGGTCACCATGAAGGGAGTTAAATATGATTACATCTCGCGTACACACCCGTCTAATAGCCATATCAGTAGCTCTGGCAGGCTTCGCCACCCTCACCGCTTGCAGCGATAACACCGGTTCTCGCGAAGCTACGAGCACTTCTACTGGTTATCAAACTCCACGTAATTCCCACGGGCAACCGGACCTTCAGGGCCTATGGGACTTTCGCACACTCACCCCCCTGGAAAGACCCGTGGCGCTGGGAGAGAAAGCCACTTTTACCCGGGAAGAAGCCGAATCGTTCCGTAAGAAAGCTATCGAAAGCAACGATGTAGATCACAACCGTGACGCCATGGGCGAGTTTGACGTGGAGGGCGCCTATAACAGCTGGTGGATGGACTATGGCACCGAGCTAGGTGAGGACCTGCGCACCTCCCTGATTACCTCTCCGGCCAATGGCCGCCTGCCTGATTTAACCCCCGAGGCTCTGGCTGGCATGAAACGCGACCTCAAGCGCATCCCGCCAACCCGCGTGGTGGTGTCCCTGGAAATGGACAACCGAGTCTGGCGCCCGGAAGGCCCGGAGGTGCTGGGGCTGTCGGAGCGTTGCCTGTTGGGTTTCAATGCCGGCCCACCTTTGATTCCCAGCGCCTATAACAATAACCTGCGTATTATTCAGACTCCCGATTATGTGGTGCTGCTAACCGAGATGATCCACGACGCCCGCATCGTGCCTCTGGATGGGAGTGCGCACCTGCCCGAACACATGCTGCAGTGGTCCGGCGACTCCCGCGGTCACTGGGACGGCGATACCCTGGTGGTGGAAACCAGAAACTTCACCGACAAAACACCGACCTTTCAGTTGCCCCTCGACCTCAACAACCTGGAGCGTAACGGCGTCGTCGGCTCGGGCAAAAACATGCATCTGGTCGAGCGATTCACCCGCGTCAGCGACAACCGCGTCATGTATGAATACACCCTTGACGATCCACGGACATTTGCCGAGCCCTTTACCGTCGCCATCCCCATGAAGGCCTCGGACAGCCAGATGTTTGAATACGCCTGCCACGAAGGCAATTACGCCATGGCTGGCATGCTCAAGGGCGCGCGGCTGCTGGAAAAAGAAGATGCCGGCCTGGCTGTGCAAAACTGAATATCCACCAGACCAGCCTGAGCTGAACAATACCAACCAGCGGTACCGGATACGTTCTAAATAGAAACGCTATGTTAGGCGCGGTTCGCAATATCGCTGGTGGTGGCTGTTAAATGGCCCATTGATCAGTCGTCTAGCACTGATCGGGCGACAATCTCTTTCATAATTTCCGAACTGCCGGCATAAATGCGGGAAATCCGCGCGTTGGTGTACAGACGGGAAATCTCATACTCATCCATATAACCTGCGCCGCCATGGAGCTGGACACCTTCGTCGGTGACCCGCCCTTCCAACTCGGTGGCATACAACTTGGCCTTGGAAGCCATTTCCGAACTCAGTTTGCCCTGGTTATGGACCTCAACGCATTTGTCAATAAACACCTGGCACATATCCAGCTCGGTGCGCAGCTCCGCCAGCTTGAAGCGAGTATTCTGAAAGTCGGCAATTCGCTGGCCAAAAGCCTTACGCTCGATAACAAAGTCCCTGGTGAGATCAAAGGCCCGCTGGGCGCAAGCCAGGGAACCAGTGGCGCTGATCAGCCGTTCCTCGGCCAGGCCGTGCATCAGGTAGTGGAAACCCTTGTGGGCATCACCCAGGACGTTCTCTTTGGGAATTTTCACGTCATTAAAAAACAGCTCGGCGGTGTCTTGAGCCTTTAAGCCCATTTTTTTCAGGTTTCTGCCCCGCTCAAAGCCGTCCATGCCCCGCTCCACCAGAAACAGGCCAATCTGGCGGGGATTGTCGGGGTTGCTTTTGGCCGCGACGATAACCAGATCAGCGTTTATACCGTTGGAAATATAGGTCTTCGAGCCGTTCAGCAGCCAATAATCGCCCTTATCCTGGGCATGGCTTTTGATGCCGGCCAGGTCACTGCCCACATCCGGCTCGGTCATGGCCACCGCCAGAATGCACTTGCCTGATACTGCACCGGGAATAAACCGCATCCGTTGGGCCTCATCATCGCCACGGGTGAGATAAGGCCCGACCAGGCGGCTATGCAGGGTATGGAAAAAGCCGGCGTCACCGTAGGTGGCATCCTCTTCCATCATGATCTGTTGGTAGCGAAAATCGGAAATACCCAGACCACCGTATTTTTCATCGGCCCAGGTGAGCAGAAAGCCCTGTTCACCCATTTTCTCGAACATTTCCCGGGGCACGATGCCCGCGTCCCGCCAGCTCTCCCGATGAGGTTCAACCTCCTTGATCAAAAATTTGCGGTAGGCGTCCCGAAACATTTCCTGCTCTTCGGTGAAGACATTTCGCTCCATCTAGATTACCTCGTCATTGGTTTTTTTATGTACTGATCAAAAAGCCGACTAACCGTCGCTGGACAATGCAGTTCCTACGTTCGAGCCAAAGCTGGCTTTTCCACAGCTAGCCATTGTATTGTAGAAAACCCTCACAAATACAAAAATCTCACAGGATCCGGGGTACCGAGACTCATGCAAACTGAATTGGCTAAAAAACTTGGCATTGAATTTCCAATATTTGCTTTTACCCACTGCCGGGATGTAGTGGCGGCGGTGACCAACGCCGGCGGAATTGGCGTATTGGGAGCTACGGGCTTTACTCCCGAAAAGCTGCAAATCGAACTGGACTGGATCGATGACAAAGTCGGTGACCGGCCCTATGGCGTGGATGTGATTATCCCCAAGCGTTTTGAAGGCCGTGGTGAAAAAGACCTGGAGAAACAGCGCAGCCAGGTTCGCTCCGCGATTCCGGATCACTATTACGATTTCGCCCGCCAACTGCTGGACGAAGGTGGCGTACCGCCCCTGCCACCCGGCAAAAAACTCGAAGATCGACTGTCCATGACCGACACCGTATCGACTCCCCTGGTCGATGTCGCCCTCAGCCACCCCAATTGCCGACTGATCGCCAACGCCCTTGGCACACCACCGACGGATGTCATCAAACAGGTTCAGGACGCAGGCGTGCTGATCGGCGCCCTGTGTGGCTCGGCCAAACATGCTCAGTATCATGTGGATGCGGGGCTCGATTTCATTATCGCCCAGGGTGGTGAAGGTGGCGGTCATACCGGCACCATAGGCAGCGTTGTACTGTGGCCGGAGGTGGTGGATATCGCCGGCGATATCCCAGTGATCGCGGCCGGCGGTATCGGTTCCGGCCGACAAATGCACGCGGCGTTGGCCTGTGGCGCCCAAGGTGTTTGGTGCGGCTCCATCTGGTTGACCACCGTTGAGGCCGAGCCCTCGGAAGCCTCCAAGGAAGCGATGCTTAAAGCCACCTCCAGCGATACAGTGCGCTCTAAGTCCTTTACCGGCAAACACGTACGCATGCTGCGTAACAAATGGACCAATGCCTGGGACGCGCCGGGCAACCCGGCATCCCTTGGCGCACCGATGCAAATGATGATGGCCGGCGAGTCCATCGTGCGCATGAATCGCCATCCGGACAAATCCCAGGATTTCTTCTTTAACCCGGTGGGTCAAATCGTCGGCAGCATGAACAAAACCATCAGCGCCAAGGATCAGGTCATGGAGCTGGTCACCGAGTACCTGGAAACCCAGGAAAGACTTAACGCGCTGCTACCCGATGCCTAAAGGCTGGTTGCACGAGGCAATCGATACTGAAATATGCATTGACCATATTTGGCTATCCAAATATGATAAGCGCCATGGATATCACTGACTACGCTAAAGTTTTCAAGGCCTTCTCGGAACCGGTGCGGCTGCGCATTCTGCACCTGTTAATGGACAAGGGAGAACTGTGTGTCTGCGACATTGTCGATTGCCTGGGCCTATCCCAAAGCGTGATTTCCCGCCACCTGGCTTACTTGCGCAATACTGGTCTGCTGGCTACCCGCCGCGAGGGAGTCTGGATTTATTACCGTGTCACCGAAGCGTCAAACTTCACCGCTAAGCTGCTCGAGTTATTCCACCAACACGGCCTGGAGGCAAGCATGATTAAGGATGACCAGCAAAACTTTGGGTCCTTAAGTAATCGCTCCTGCTGTTAAAGATATATTTTTCGCCTTTATATCTGTTTATACGGATATCCAATATTGAACCGGAGGGTCATCCTGTCATGACGGTAAGAATAGGAATCAACGGCTTCGGCCGCATAGGACGCCTGGCCCTGCGGGCCGCCTGGGGCTGGCCGGAATTTGAGTTCGTTCATATCAATGAGCCGGCCGGCGATGCCGAGTCCGGTGCTCACCTTCTGAAATACGATTCCGTTCATGGTACTTGGCCCCTGGATGTGTGCTCAAAAGACGGAGCGCTTTTGATAAATGACCACGCACTGTCCTGGTCCCGCAACACAGAAATCGAGAAAACTCCCTGGCAGGAAAAAAACATCGACTTAATTCTCGAATGCACCGGCAAATTCAAGTCCGCCGAGGCGCTTGGCGCCTATTTAGATCAGGGGGCGAAAAAAGTCGTGGTCTCCGCGCCGGTAAAAGACGGCACGCTCAATATCGTCATGGGGGTCAATGATCAACTCTATCAGCCCGATAAACACCATATTGTCACCGCTGCATCCTGCACGACCAATTGCATCGCACCTGTGATCGACGTTATCCACAAGAAATTGGGCATCCGTCATGGCTCGATCACAACCATCCATGACATTACCAATACTCAAAAGATGCTCGATGGGTATCACAGTGATCTGCGCCGCGCCCGCGCGGGTACCCTGTCACTGATTCCCACCAGCACCGGATCGGCAACGGCTATCGCTGAGATTTTTCCCGAACTCAAAGGTCGTCTTAACGGTATCGCAGTGCGCGTACCGCTGGCCAATTCCTCCTTGACTGATTGCGTGTTCGAGGTCGAGCGCCCAACGTCGGTTGAAGAGGTCAATACGGCCCTGAAACAAGCCGCCGAGGGCTACCTCAAAGACATCCTGGGCTACGAAGATAAACCTCTGGTCTCCGTGGATTACACCGACGACACCCGCTCCGGTATCGTTGATGCTCTCTCAACCATGGTCATAAACGATACTCAGGTAAAACTGCTGGTCTGGTACGACAATGAGATCGGCTATGTGCATCGCCTCATGGAACTGGCGCGAAAAGTCGCTCACGGTCTTTGAATACAGCCAAACCCGCCATGAATCGCGCGCTTCAACAGTACGGTGTTGTCACCGCCAGTTATTGGGGGTTTACCCTTACCGATGGCGCCCTGCGTATGCTAGTGGTGCTGTACTTCCACCAGCTGGGCTACAGCCCCCTGGCCATCGCCAGTCTGTTTCTGTTCTACGAATTGTTCGGCATTATCACCAACCTGCTGGGCGGCTGGCTAGCGGCTCGCACCGGCCTCAACACCACCCTGCATATCGGGTTGGGCTTACAAATCCTGGCCCTTTCGATGCTGTTGGTGGATGCCGAATTGCTCTCCGTGGCCTATGTGATGGCTGCCCAGGCGATTTCCGGCATCGCCAAGGATCTCAATAAAATGAGCGCCAAAAGCAGCATCAAACTACTGCTTCCCGACGATCAACAAGGTCGGCTGTACCGCTGGGTGGCGATCCTCACCGGCTCAAAAAACGCGCTCAAGGGCGCGGGCTATTTTCTCGGCGGACTGTTACTGGCCAGTGTTGGTTTTCGCGGCGCCCTGGCCATACTTCTGGGCGGTCTTGCCATCGTCTGTATTGCCAGCTTTGTGCTGCTGGATCGCGGTCAAGGCAAAAGCACATTCAAACCCAAATTCCGACATCTGTGGTCTAAAAGCAGCGCCATTAATCGCCTGTCCGCCGCCCGTTTTTTTCTGTTTGGAGCGCGGGACATCTGGTTTGTCGTGGCGCTGCCGGTGTTTCTGCAAAGCGAGCTGGGTTGGAGTCACACCAGTGTTGGCATCCTGCTCGGGGTATGGATTATCGGCTATGGCGCAATCCAGTCCCTCAGTCCCCTGCTCACAGGTATCGGCAAGTCTGGCCCGAATGCCAGAACCCTGCTACGTTGGTCGGCGCCACTGTGTTTTATTCCCATTGTGCTGGTGGTATTACTCAGTAATACCAGCGTCGACCCGGCCTCAATCCTGGTCAGTGGCTTGCTGATTTTCGGCGCCTTTTTCGCCGTCAACTCAGCCATTCATTCCTATTTGATTGTCGCCCGCGCCCAGGCCGATGGCGTTTCTCTGGATGTGGGTTTTTACTACATGGCCAATGCGGGTGGCCGATTGTGTGGCACCCTGCTCTCCGGTTTGCTCTATCAGGCCCACGGTCTTGAAAGCTGTCTGCTGGCCAGTAGCGCCTTTCTTATCGCCACCAGCGGCCTGGCCTTTAATCTTCACGGTTACGAACAGGGCCGGCTAAACCCTAAAGTCGAAGCAAAATCGGGCCTTTGACAGCAAACCGAGACCCCTGCAAACTGCCGTCAGTCAACACCTGTTCAAGCGATAAGGGGCCACAGTGCAACAAGCTGATTTTGATGTATTGATTGTCGGCGCCGGTATTTCCGGCATCGGCGCCGCCTGCCATATCCAACGTCAATGCCCCGACCGAAGCTTTGCTCTGTTTGAGGGCCGTGGGGCCCTGGGCGGTACCTGGGACCTGTTCCGCTATCCTGGCATTCGCTCCGACTCCGACATGTACACTCTCGGCTATAGCTTCAAACCCTGGACCGAGCGCAAGGCGATCGCCGATGGCCCGTCCATTCTCAACTACCTGAATGAGACGGTGGATGAAAACCAGCTGCGGGACAAAATTTACTTCCGCCATCGTATAACCAGCGCCGACTGGTCTTCGCAAACGAATTGCTGGACCGTGAGCGTCGATGTTAACGACGGGGAGGAAACCCTCCACTACACCTGCAATTTTCTATTCTTATGCGGTGGCTACTACAATTATGACGCCGGTTACACGCCGGACTTCCCCGGCCTTAATGACTTTCAAGGTGAAGTGATCCACCCGCAACACTGGCCGGAGGATGCGGACTACGCTGGACGCAAAGTGGTGATTATCGGCAGTGGCGCGACGGCAGTGACACTGCTCCCCGAACTGGCCAAGCAGGCCGAGCATGTGACCATGTTGCAGCGCTCACCCACTTATATGCTGTCCCGCCCCGCGGAGGACGTCTTTGCCCTGCGTCTGCAGAAAATATTGCCGGCGAAACTCTCCTACGCCCTGGTTCGCTGGCGCAATGTATTGCTGACTCTGTTTCTGTTCCAGTTCTCAAGAAAGCGCCCCCAGGCCATGAAAAACTACCTGATCAAGCAGGTGCGCAAGCAACTGGACGCGGGCTACGACGTCGACAAGCATTTCACACCCCGGTACGGTCCTTGGGATCAGCGCCTCTGTCTGGTGCCCGATGACGATTTTTTTGACGCCATAAACGGCGGCAAGGCCGAGGTGGTGACCGATCAAATTGATACCTTTATCGAGGCTGGTATCAAGCTACAGTCCGGGCACATATTGGACGCGGATATGATAGTCACCGCTACCGGCTTACAATTGGAAGTCTTTAACGGTATCGCCGTATCTGTCGATGGTCAGCATATTGATCCCGGCTCGCGCTTTACCTACAAGGGTCTGATGTACAACGACATCCCCAACCTGGCCACCTCCTTTGGCTACACCAATGCCTCCTGGACCCTGCGCGCCGACCTTACCTGTGATTATGTTTGCCGCCTGCTGAACCACATGGAGAAGACCCATACCAACCGCTGCACACCGCGCCTCGATGCCCCGGCGATGACACCCTCCAACTGGTTTGATCTGGCTTCCGGTTACGTCCAGCGCTCGGCGGACAAGCTACCCAAGCAGGGCGACCGACACCCCTGGCGCGCGCCGCAAAATTACCTGATCGACATATTTAATTTGCGCTTGCGTAAGGTCGATGATGGCACCATGGAGTTCGCCAATGGCGCTTCCGCCGACGCACAACTGCCGGCGAATTCCACCGGGTAAACGGCCAGGGAATGTACTACGCTATTGGCACGACTCCTGTTCATACAATAAGGAGGTACACCCATGAACGAACACGCCTATAAGGTCGTTAAGTCCGATAACGGCAAGAGTCGCCCGGCACCCTGCTTTGAGAGCGTCGAAGCCGAACGGCTGCACCTGAAAAAACGCCTCACCGCTGGCTTTCGCCTGTTTGGCAAATTCGGTTTCGAAGAAGGCGCCGCTGGTCATATCACGGCTCGGGATCCCGAATATACGGATCACTTCTGGGTTAATCCCTTCGGCATCTCCTTCAAGCAAATCAAAATGTCCGACTTGCTATTGGTTAACCACAACGGCGATGTCGTAGAGGGTGAAGGCTTGCTTAACGGTGCCGCCTTTGCCATCCATGGCGCTATTCACGCTGCGCGACCAGACGTTATCGCCGCCGCCCACTCCCATTCTGTTTACGGTAAAAGCTGGGCCTCCCTGGGACGCACACTGGACCCTCTTACACAGGATTCCTGCGCCTTCTACCAGGATCACGTTCTGTTTGACGATTTCACCGGCGTCGTGCTCGACGAGGCCGAGGGCCAGCGCATCGCTCAAGCTCTGGGCCAGAATAAGGCCTGCATCCTGCAAAACCATGGCCTGCTAACCGTGGGCGCCAGCGTCGACAGCGCCGTGTGGTGGTATATCACCATGGAACGTACCTGCCAGGCGCAACTTTTAGCCGAAGCTGCGGGCACACCGAAGTTAATCCGGCCCGAAGTCGCGAAAGTGACCTACGCGTCCGTAGGCACCGAGGATGCGGGAAAATTCAGCTTTCAGCCCTTACACGACGTTATCGTCGCCGAACAGCCGGATATGTTTGATTAATGGCGGGGGGGTTTTTCAAAAAATGTAAATAGAGAAAATCTTTTTATACCTGACACGAGCAATT
>OBIY01000329.1_pt1 | contig 19932 bp, 16 predicted proteins | sample 1519841 | NCBI WGS metagenome assembly OBIY01 (sample SAMN03019774, study PRJEB22545) | beach sand metagenome | biome: beach; feature: sea beach; material: beach sand | place: USA: Municipal Pensacola Beach, FL | collected 2010-07-30 | depth 30-40 cm m
CATTGTCACAGGGCGGCACAACGTGGATCGAAAGCCCGAAACAACCCCCGAGAACCGAAATAGCCCTCCACCGCCGCCCAGTCAGGCCAGAAATCCAACCGCCCCTTGCTCTTGCCTGCTGGCGTCACACGATCAACCTGTTTTGCCAATTTGGCAGCCGCAATCAGCATCCCATGGATGCCATTCATCATCGGCGGGTCCAGCATGATCAGCGCAGAAAACCACTCCGGGCGTCGCTGGGCGACCAGATACATCAATACGGATCCCAGTGAATGCCCCGCCCCTACCAGGGGTTTCGGCAATGACGCCAGCTCGGCTTCCAGCTCCAGGCTCAGGCTGTGCCAACCGGCATCGACGGGATAAGACGGATTGTGGCCAACCCGGTCAATAACATGGAGGGTGTACTCATCCTTGAGAGGGGCCAGAAAAGTGTCATAACTGTGACCAGGAATACCATTGGCATGGGCAAACGCCAATACCGGCTTTTGGCCAGAAACTTCAGACATGGAATCTCCCTCAAGGTCCACAAGGACCTGGTGTATGTCAGGTGCGACAAAACCACCATCATAGCCAACTCTGTTTACCCCGGGCCATGTCCGATAACGCCATAGGCAGTCCCGCCTCGGACACCGGCCAATGGTGTACAATGCGCGCACCAAGGAGGCGCTATGACCCTGATTTCATTCAATATCAACGGCATTCGTGCCCGTCTGCACCAACTCCAGGCGGTTATCGACAAGTATCAGCCGGCCCTGATCGGCCTGCAGGAAACCAAGGTCCACGACCCGGAATTCCCTGAGCAGGCAGTACGGGACATGGGCTACCACCCCTACTATTTCGGCCAGAAAGGTCACTACGGTGTCGCGCTGATTACCCGCGAGCCACTGGAATCGGTGCAATACGGCTTCCCTACCGATGAAGACGATGCACAGCGCCGCATGATCATTGGCACACTCAAGCATCGTGATGGCTCCTTGATCACCGTCCTGAACGGCTATTTCCCGCAGGGGGAAAACCGCGAGCACCCGGTCAAATTCCCTGCCAAGGAAAAGTTCTATCAGGATCTGCAGAACTACCTTGATCAGCACCAAAGTCCGGAACAGCAGGTGGTTGTCATGGGCGACTTCAACATCTCCTCAACCGATCTTGATATTGGCATTGGCGAAGCCAACCGCAAACGCTGGCTGCGCGAAGGCAAGACCAGCTTCCTGCCGGAAGAGCGCGAATGGTGGGCACGACTGACTGGATGGGGGCTGACGGATACCTTCCGTCACCAGAACCCGGACACCGATGATGTGTTTTCCTGGTTTGATTACCGCTCCCGCGGATTCGAACGCGAACCCCGTCGGGGACTGCGTATCGATACCTTGCTGGCCACCGAGTCACTGATGGCCAAACTCAATCAGACCGGTGTGGACTACGAGCTGCGCGGCATGGAAAAGCCGTCTGACCACTGCCCGGTCTGGGCAAGCTTCAAGGGCTAGGCGCCATGAAGATCAAACTGCACCCTGAAAAACTCAAGGCCAATCTGGATTCCGTCGGCTTCCTGATCGACCTGTTCATGATCGCCCTGGTGCTGTTCAACCTGGGTTTGATCCTGTTCGACTGGTTATTTCAGGTGCAGTTTGTTCAGTCCGGCCTCGCGACCCTGTTGCCGGCGTTTCATGATTTTTACCGCGATACCATTCACAACGACTTCCTGTTCTATGATCTCTGCTTTGTAGCAGTGTATCTGACCGAATTTGTCGTTCGCTGGATTGCGGCCATTGTCCGAAACACCTACCACCGCTGGTTTTTTTACCCTTTCGCGCACTGGTATGACTTGCTGGGGTGTATTCCGGTCGGCAGTTTCCGCTGGCTGCGGATTCTTCGTGTCGTCAGCCTGCTGCTGCGGCTACAACGCATGGGCATTATTGATCTGTCCCAGACCTGGCTGGGCCAGACCCTGATCAAGTACTACACCGTGGTGGTCGAAGAAATTTCTGATCGGGTGGTCATCAATGTGCTGAGCGGCGCCCAGAAGGAAATCGGAGGCGGCAGCCCATTACTGCATCGTATCGAGTCTGAGGTTCTGGCCCCACGGCAGGACCGGCTGGTGCAGTTCATCGCTGAGCGCATTGCGACTGCGACACGCAAGACCCATGGGGAATACCGCGATGAACTGGCTGGCTACTTTGCCCACCTTACCGATGAAGCCATCATTCGGACCCAGGCAGGACGGCGATTGGCCGCGATCCCCGTCGCGGGTCCCAGAGCCATCGCGCTGCTAGGGGAGGCAGTGCGCGAAACAGGGTCGGCGTTTGTCGATCAGCTGGTCGACGATCTGGCCTCCCCCGCCCATCGCCCGCAACTGGAACAGCTGCTGCACGACGCCATTGGCGCTGCCATGGGTGAAGAAGGTGAGCAACTTGACTCATTGGTGCGCGACACCCTGATGGACATACTGGAACAGATCAAACAGCAAGTCGCTGTCCAGCAATGGAAGCTGGAAGAACAGGACGACACTGCCCAAAACTGATACTCTCGAACCACGGGGAAATGACCATTACCACCGGGATCAGCATGGATAACAACACTAACACCACCACCGATGCGGACAACGACCTGCCCCGCCCCAGGGTATTGATGGTCGATGACACCCCCCAGAATCTGGTCGCCCTGGAAGTGGTACTGGAAGACCTCGATTGTGAGCTCGATAGTGTCACCAGCGGCGATGCCGCCCTTGCCCGCCTGCTAAAGCATGACTATGCACTGGTGTTACTGGATGTGCAGATGCCGGGCATGGACGGCTTCGAGGTCGCGGAACTAATGCGATCTCATCAGCGTACCCAGACGATTCCTATTATTTTCGTCACCGCCCTTTCCAAAGAAACCCGCTTTGTCCAACAAGGTTATCGCTGTGGCGCCGTGGATTACCTGTTCAAACCCATTGAACCTATGCTATTGCAGAGCAAGGTAAACTTTTTCCTGGGGCTGGATCGACAGAAAAAACGACTGGAGGCCAAGCTGGCACAAGCCAGACGGTCGGAAGCGCAGATGAAAGCCCTGTACGGGGAGCAATGATCCCTGTAAAAAATCGGGAACGTTGTCAGGACGACACACAAGCAGTAAATCATGGCCTTAAGACTTCCGGGATACCGAATTACCGAACGGCTGGGCAAGGGCGGGATGGCCCATGTATTTCTGGCCACACAGCATTCCTTTGAGCGTCAGGTGGCGATCAAGATCCTCACGCCAGCCCTTGCGCTGGAACCGCGCTTTGCCGAGCAATTCATGCGAGAAGCGCGCACCGTTGCCAGTCTCAACCACCCTCATATCGTGCCGGTATACGACGTTGGCGAATATGAAGGCTATTATTATTTGAGCATGGAATACGTGACCGGCGGCAACCTCAAGCAGCGTATCCGCAATGGTATGGGCCCCAGCGATGCCGAATCCGTTCTGCGTCAACTGGCCAGTGCACTGGACTATGCTGGACAACACGGCTTCATCCACCGTGACGTCAAGCCCGACAACATCATGTTCCGGGGGGACGGCTCCGCCTTGCTGATGGATTTTGGCATCGCCACCAATGCGCTGAAGTCCAATGATCTGGCTCAACAGAACACCGCCATCGGAACACCTAAATACATGAGCCCCGAGCAGCACCGTTCGCAAGTGCTGACATTACAATCGGATCTGTATTCATTGGGTTGTGTGTTCTACGAAATGCTCTGTGGAGACCCACCTTACCAAGCCGCAGATCCTGCTGCGATGGCTCAGGCCCACTTGCGCAACCCTGTTCCACTGCTACCGCTGAAGCTACGCCATTACCAACCCCTGGTACGGAAACTGATGGCCAAAGACCCGGCCGACAGGCCCGAGAGCGGTGGTGAAGTGATTGCCTTGCTGGATAATCTCGAGGGGGCGCCGGAGCACTACGGCAAAGAGCGGGCACGTTACCGACCGCAGGAGAATGGCCCAAACGCCCCCCTGACGCCCAGGCTTCGCCTTAAGGAAAGCAAGGAAGGCCTGAGTTGGCGCGGCACACTCTACCGCTATGATGTGTATCTGGTCGCCGATGACTTTGAACAGTTTCAGGATCACTTCCCGGTACTCAAGTCGGCATTGCTGGATTGGCATGAACAGCGCGGCAGTCGCTGCAAGTCAGTGACAATCAAGGCCACGATTCATCCCTGGATCAGTGCTCGGGTGAAAGAGTATCTGAAAGGGTTACGTCAACTTGAAGGCATGACCTTCCTGTCTCGCCTGCCGATTACCTTGAATCTGGTGGGCTCCGATGGTGAGCCTATTGAACGACTGCAGTGGCAAGCGGACCAACCAGACGATACCTCGAAGGCTTAAACCGCTGGGGAAACCGAAAGCCTGTAAGCCTCTGTTATCATGACATAAAAAAAGCACCAACCGGGGTTGGTGCTTCAATTTCTGCCTAATGTCACGATGCAAGGAGTCATCGCCTTCCCCCCTTAGGGGTGGTTCCGATGACGCGGTCAGGAGTCTGCCATGCGTTCATGCGTCATCAAGGTCAGATTACGTCAGCGGGCGTTTGGCTGCCCAGTGCCAATCGGCGAACGGTCGAAGTTCCGCTATCGAGGGTCGATTCTGGCCGACTAACGGCTCGCCATGCTCTCCCCGGGACTACGCAGCCACATCAACCTGGCACCATCGGCTGCCGCCACATCCATGTCCAGACACGCTACCGTCCCCACAGAGAAACCAATGCGGCTGGTATGCCCCGTCCACAGGGCTGTCAGCTGGGCTACAAACGGCATATGACTGACCAGAACGGTATTCTCTCTTGGCGGGTTCGCCAACAGCCAGTCAAACAGGGCCTGGGGCGATGCCTCTGGCACAAGAGAGTCACATTCCTGCCTCGCCAAGCCTCCGTAAACCTGGTCAATGCAGTCTGCGGTTTGCTGGGCCCGCACATAAGGGCTGGCCACCAATGCAGACACCACAATGCCGCTCTCGCGCATCTGCTGCCAATGTGCCAGTAACGCAACGCGACCACTGTCAGTCAGTGGCCGCAGATCGTCGCTGGGCGCCATGGCCACCGCCTGTCCATGGCGGCTGATAAACAGCTTCATTGGCTGGCCCCGGCTAGCTGGAATTCCACATCGTGCTTGTATTCACCACTCATCAGATTCTGGATCATCAACTGGAGAGGCTGCTGCTTGTAGACGATTTCATGCAGTGCCGTCGCCAAGGGCATATAGACATCCAATTCAGAGGCTTTGTCGGCCACCAGCTTGATGGTGTTAATCCCTTCTGCCGTTTGCCCCAAGGTGGCCACCGCTTCATCCAGGGATTTTCCCTGCCCAAGCTGAAAGCCCACCTGATAGTTCCGTGAGAGGCTGGAAGTACAGGTGGCGATAAGATCCCCAACCCCGGACAGGCCCAGGAACGTCATCGGGTTGGCGCCCAGTTCCACCGCGAAGCGGCTCATTTCAGCCAACGCACGGGTGATCAGGAAGCTGCGGCTGTTTTCACCCACACCAATAGCCGCCGCCATGCCTGACGCCACCGCATAGATATTCTTGAGCGCACCGCCAAGCTCGACCCCATAGATATCCGGGTTGTCATACACCCGGAAGTAGTCGCAGCTCAGCGCCGACTGGACAGTCTGGCACAGCTCACTGTCGGGACTGGCGATCACTGTCCCGGTAAATTTCTGTTCGACGATTTCCTTGGCCAGATTGGGGCCACTGAGCACACCGATACGGGTGTGTGGCCAGTACTGATGCAACAACTCGCTCATCAGTAAAAAGCCATCGGCATAGATGCCCTTGGTACAACTGATCACCAGAGTGCCATCGGGCACCCACTGCCGGGCTTGCTCGAGTACCTCGGCAAACGCCTTGCTGGGGATCGCCACAAACACCATGTCCGCCTTGCTGAGGGCTTCCTCCAGGCTATCAGTGGCCATGACACCATCGGGTAGCTCCGCCCCCGGCAGGTAACGGCTGTTTTCCCGGTCGAGATTAATGGCCGCGGCGGTTTCCGGATCACGAACCCAGAGGCTCACTCCATGGCCATTCGCCGCCAGGATACTGGCCATGGCAGTGCCAAAACTGCCTCCACCCAGGATGGCGGCATTGTATTTTTGCTGCGTCATAAGAACGCCTTTTTACTGCTTTTGGGCATCATAAAGCAGTTAACCGTGAATAGTGAACAGTTAACCGGTTCCTGTATTTTTCCTTTCGAATAACGAATGAGGCCGCACCCAAGCCCGGGCGCGGCCTCAAATCGCGACTCAGATACAAGCCTGATTCGCGCAGCTATTAACTATTAACTGTTAATTATTAACTGCACTTACTAGCATCTGATGCATGCGACGAGCCGTGGCCGCCGGATCTTTCGGCAACTGCCCCTCGGCCAGCATGGCCTGATCGAGCAACAACGCGGCAAGGTCGTTGAAACGCTCACCGTCGTCCACCGTCCCCAGCGCCTTGAGCAGATCATGATCCAGGTTCACTTCCAGCACCGGCTTGTTCTCCGGTACCGGTTGACCGGCCGCTTCCAGCATCCGGCGCATTTGTGGGCCCAGTTGATCTTCAGCCAACACCAGACAAGAAGGCGAATCCACCAGTCGGCGAGTCGCGCGGACGCTTTCTACCTGCTCTGCCAGGCTGTCTTTCAATCGTGCCACCAGCGGGTTATCGCTTTCTGCCTCCCCGGCAGCCTCGTCCAGGTCCAGCTCTCCGCGTGCGGCATTGACCAGTTTCACGTCCTTATAGCTGTCCAGATAACTCACCATCCATTCGTCGACGGGGTCACTCAGCAACAGGACTTCAATGCCCTTTTTACGGAATACCTCCAGGTGCGGACTGTTCAGCGCCGCAGAGGGAGTGTCAGCAAGCAGATAATAGATGCTCTCTTGCTCAGCCGGTTTACGCTCAAGGTAGGCATCAAGACGGGTAACGCCCTCTTCCTCATGAGTAGACGCAAAACGCAACAGGGCGGCGATAGCTTCACGGTTATCCGCATCCTCGCCAATACCTTCTTTCAGAACCTGTCCAAACTGACTCCAAAACGCCTTGTACTGCTCTTCATCGTTACTCAGCTTCTTGAGCATCTGCAGAACACGCTTGGTCAGAGCCGCACGAATTTTCTGCACAGGCCCATAGTCCTGCAGGAGCTCACGGCTGACATTCAAGGGAAGGTCGGGCGCGTCGATCACGCCCTTCACAAAGCGGAGATACTGAGGCAGAAACTGCTCGGCATCATCCATGATGAAAACACGCTGTACATACAGTTTCAGGCCGCGATTGGCATCGCGATGATACAAGTCAAACGGGGCACGGGCCGGCAAGTAAAGCAGGCTCGTGTATTCCAGGGCGCCCTCAACCTTGTTGTGACTCCAGCTCAAGGCATCCTGAAAGTCATGGCTGATATGCTTGTAGAAGCTCTGGTATTCCTCATCGGAAACTTCCTGCCGTGGGCGCTGCCACAGTGCAGTAGCCGAGTTGAGAGTTTCACTACTCTCCTCAGCGTCACCGTCAGCGGGCGTCAGCAAATTAATCGGAAAGGCAACGTGGTCGGAATACTGATTGATCACCTGGCGAATCTTGAACGGATCCAGAAAATCCCGGGCATCGTCACGTAGATGCAGTATCACGGCGGTGCCTGGCTGCAAACGCTCAATACCTTCCACGGTAAACTCACCCTGGCCGTCACTCTCCCAGCGGACCCCTGAGGCCTTATCGCTGCCGGCCTTGCGCGTCTCGACGGTGACCTTGTCAGCAACGATAAACGCGGAATAAAAACCCACGCCAAACTGGCCGATGAGCTGGGCATCCTTCTTCTGGTCACCACTGAGCTGGGCAAGAAACTTCTCTGTACCAGATCGGGCAATGGTGCCGAGATTGTCCACCACATCGCTTTCATCCATGCCGATGCCGTTATCGGCCACGGTCAGCGTACCCGCCTCCTTGTCGATGGTCAGGGTGATTGCCGGCTCCGCGCCATCCCCGATCAAGGCAGGATTATCCAGAGACTGGAAACGCAGCTTGTCGCAGGCATCCGAGGCATTGGATACCAGCTCACGCAGGAAAATCTCGCGGTTGCTGTACAGCGAGTGGATCATCAGGTGCAACAGACGGGAGACTTCCGCCTGAAAACCATGGGTTTGTTTTTCTGTAGACACAACAGACTCCTGAAGCAGTATCAAACTGTCAGGAGAATGAGGCCAAAGGCGGGATTTTCAAGTGCCAGCGGGGCTGGATGTCGGTATTGTGGACTGTCACTATTAGTGGCGGATATTACTTCCCAATCAAGTGATCGAGAGCAGAATCCAGATCCGGGTAACGGAAAATGAAGCCTTGCTGTTCAAGGCGCCGGGGATACACTCTTTGCCCCCCCAGAAGCATGCCGGATAATTCGCCTAAACCAATCCTGAGTGCCGTTGCCGGAACCTTCAACATGACAGGCCTGTGCAGCTTACCGCCAAGCTTTCGATGAAATTCACTCTGGGTGACAGGCGCTGGCGCACAGGCATTGAATAACCCTTCAATGCCGGGTGTTTCCAGAGCACGAACCAGAATAGCGACCATGTCGTCAATGTGAACCCAGCTCAACCACTGGTTACCTTCCCCCATCTTGGCACCCAGGCCCAACTTGTATAGGGGCAACAACTGTTTGAGCATGCCTCCGTCACGGCCTAACACGATCCCTGTGCGTATTAGGCAAAGGCGCACCCCTTGGCGGGACACCGGGCGCGCCGCCTGCTCCCAGGCATCACACAGGCGGTACCCGAAATCCTTCTTTCGGGCTGGACTGTCCTCTGTGAGTTCTGCATTGCCGGCGTCGCCGTAAAAACCAACGGCCGACCCGGAAACAAGCACGGCCGGCTTGCGTTCGAGGCGAGACACCAAGCTAACGATATCCTCCGTGACTCCCACCCTGGAGGCGAACAGGGTTTCCTTGCGGCGGCGGGTCCAACGACCGGCAAACAGACTCTCCCCGGCAAGGTTTACAATGCCATCAATCACTTCATCGTCAGCAATCTCATCCAGTGATGAAAGCAGGCGAGTACCTTCCGGTAACCCGCGGGCACTACGGCGGGGCTTTCGTGTCAAAACAATGAGCTGATGGCCGTGCGCAACAAGCCGCCGACAAAGGTGGCGACCTATGAAGCCGCTCCCACCGGTAAGAAGAATTTTCAACGTGTCGCCTCGATAGAACGAATAGTGTTGAGATCGTAGAAAAACTCTATATTGCCCGCCCCCATCGGCACACTCAAGGTGAGGTGGTCATCATTGACAGAATGCAAAATACCCGTTCGTACAGGCACATCTTCTGCACGAATGGAGACATTCTTTCCAATTAACTGGCGATATCGAGCCGCTTCACTCTCCGTCATGTCTGGTGACGACGGCGTGAGGCTTTGCGCAGATGGATTTTCCATCTGTGTGTCCTCAGAAACGACGGCGGCTTGCGCCATTTCAGGAGAAGCCGCTGTATCGGGACCATCAGAGGCCTGTTCAAGGAGCACTTTTTGGCCATTGACCAGGGTTAATGAAACCAGCTCTTGATCGGAGACACTGCGTTCGACCACGCCACTACCGACATTAATTTCAAGCCATAGGCGCTTTGCTGAGATACGACGAAGCACCCCGTCCAACTTTCGGCCGCTGTCTGTTTCGAGTACAACAGCCTGGTCAACAAACGCGACCAGTTCCGGAAACGTCTTAACCATGGGTGGAAGCGTCTCTTCTTGTGAAACCTTCGGTGCCTCAGCGACCGGTGACACCAACGCCATGGCGCCTTCTTTGGCAGGAGTGATAACTTCAGCATGCATGGACCCGGGCTCTACCGACCACCCCACATCACTCTTTTCAAGACGCACAACCCGCTCTTCAACCGCTCCGTTCGTCAGCAGTACGCGGCTTGTCACCTCACCGGTAGATTCACCGCGACGCAGGATCACATGACGAGTCTTGACCGACTTCAGAGCCCCTTCAGGGAACTGGGTAGTGAGGTACTCTCTAGCTACGTATGCCAGGGTATCCTCATGATCAAAATGCAGATCTACCTTCCCCCCCAGGTAACGTAGGTGGTTGGTATATGCGGTAAACTCACCACTCAGGTAGCTCTTGAAACTGTCAGGCATCACCAAAGACAGGGAACCGGATAACTGCCCGGTATCCAGCGGCGCGAGAGCCAGCTCCATCCGGTAGCCACCCTCAAAAATGCGCGTCTCGGGGAAATCCTTGCCCGGTTCCTTCCAGGAGAGATGGACAACAGGAACCTCTTCATCGGAAGGGTTCACCAGGACATTACGGCGTTCGGTAATATCCTCTGGCTTCCAACCGACCAGAATACGCACCTCAAGGGCAGGCAAGAAATCTTCCCCCTGACTGATGGTCAACACACCATCAATCAACGCCACCCGGTCATAGCGGAAACTATCGCCATGAAGTCGACCAGAAAGGGGCTTTCCCTGGCGCTTGACGACCAATAACGCGGCTTCTTCCGAAGACACAAACGATGTCGTGGTGGCCATTTTTTCGCCACGTTGCACCTGGCCGGTTTGATGCGCCAGGGGGCTGACGGAAATGCTGGCATCGTTCGTATCCGCCGAGAGAATGGCGATGCCAACCGCTGTGAGTAACACCCCGGCGACCCGGCCCAACGCCCACCAACGATAGCCTTCCCAATTTCCCTGAACCTGTCCCAGACTGACAAGCGGAACCAGAAAAAAAACGGGGCTGTGGCCTCTGTGACTGGCTTCATTCATCAGCCCCAGGGTTGTCACAATAATTGCACTCACCCCAATAATGATTAGCAGCTCTGCCATTTTTTATTCTCTCTCCTGAACAGCCCGCCTCAAGTACCCGTCAGCGTCAGCCGCCCCCGAAGAAGTTCGCCCCTCGGGGAACACTGCGGTCCCGCCTGAACCTCACTTTACAAAGCTGCCGCCCGGCATTCCAGCACTTAAGTAACTGATTTTTCTCAATCATGGTCAGGGTTGATCTGTTTCACACTCTTCATGCGCTGGACGGGTATCCATGACGCCGCCCGGGAGTCTTAAACGTCCTTCCAGTTACGCCCCCAAACCGCCTGTCAACCGTAATAAAAAAATGCTTGTATGGAAGAAAACCAGACGATATATAGGCGCTGTGGACTTTGGAAAACCGGAAAACCGGACCAACAGGCCGAACAATGTGGTTGTTTGAGGAGGTCAGAACAGGAGGCCACCATGAGTAACCGTCGTACAGAGAAAGACTACGATTCGGAAGACCTGCTGATGAACGAAGATTTCGATATCCTGGATGACGATATGGATGAGGAGGAGCAGGAAGCGCGCAGCGCGCGCAGCCGTGCCTTCAACATGGATATGCGTCATCGCATCGAAGATCGTCTGGAGGAGCGCCGTCTGCGCAAGGAACTCAATGATTATGAGTCCTTTGAGCTTGACGACGACATACTTCACTAGACCTGGCAGCCCTGGCCATCACGGATTAACGCCAGGGTCGCCCGCAGGCTTTAGAAAGGCCACGGCCCTGCCCTGTGGGCAGCTCAAGATTATACGATCACCACGGTGCTCCGTTTGTGCTGATATTTCGAGCACAACCATAAAAAAGGCCGGCATAATGCCGGCCTTTTTTGTCACTGGCTGAATATTACCAACCTGTGAGCTCTTTGAGCGCCAGGCCAATGCCGGCCGGGTTACGCGTGGTCTTCACGCCTGCCGCTTCCAGGGCCGCAAACTTCTCGTCTGCAGTGCCCTTGCCGCCAGCGATGATCGCGCCAGCGTGGCCCATACGCTTGCCAGGAGGCGCAGTAACGCCAGCAATGTAGCTCACTACCGGTTTGGTCACGTGTTCCTTGATGTAGGCCGCCGCCTCATCTTCAGCAGTACCGCCGATCTCACCCACCATGATGATGGCTTCCGTCTGCGGATCGTTCTGGAACAGTTCCAGCGCGTCGATGAAGGTCATGCCTGGAATCGGGTCACCGCCGATACCGATACAAGTGGACTGACCGAAGCCCAGCTTGGTGGTCTGGTTTACCGCTTCATAGGTCAGGGTACCGGAGCGGGACACGATGCCCACTTTGCCCGGCTGATGGATATGACCGGGCATGATGCCGATCTTGCACTGACCCGGAGTGATCACGCCCGGACAGTTCGGCCCGATCAGGCGTACACCGCCCTTGCGGGTGATGTATTCCTTCACATACAGCATATCCAGTGCAGGAATGCCTTCAGTGATGCAGACGATCAGCTCGATACCTGCATCAGCGGCTTCCAGAATGGAGTCCTTGCAGAACGCAGCCGGTACGTAAATGACGCTGGCAGTGGCACCGGTTTCAGCAACCGCTTCCGCCACGGTGTTGAAAACCGGCAGGCCCAAATGGGTCTGGCCACCTTTACCCGGGGTTACACCACCGACCATTTGCGTGCCATATTCGATGGCCTGCTCGGAGTGGAAGGTGCCCTGGCTACCAGTGAAACCCTGGCAGATAACCTTGGTGTTCTTGTCGATCAGGACGCTCATGCGGCACCTCCAACAGCTTTCACTACCTGCTCGGCAGCGTCTTCAAAACTTTCTGCGGCGATGATGTTCATGCCGCTCTCGGCCAGTTTCTGCGCGCCCAGCTCAGCGTTGTTACCTTCCAGACGAACTACCACCGGTACGGTCACACCCACTTCTTCTACCGCGCCGATGATGCCTTCAGCAATCAGGTCACAACGCACGATGCCACCGAAGATGTTAACCAGAACGCCCTTCACCTTGTCGTCGGACAGGATGATCTTGAAGGCTTCGGTTACACGCTCTTTGGTCGCGCCACCGCCCACGTCCAGGAAGTTGGCCGGTGCGCCCCCTTTCAGCTGCACCAGATCCATGGTGCCCATGGCCAGGCCTGCGCCATTCACCATGCAACCGATGTTGCCGTCCAGCGCTACATAGTTCAGTTCCCACTCGGCCGCGCGACGCTCGCGCGCATCTTCCTGGGAAGGATCTTCCAGTGCCTTGATATCCGCATGACGGTACAGGGCTGAGCCGTCCACGTTGATCTTGGCATCCAGGCAGTGCAGGTCACCGGCTTCGGTGATCACCAGCGGGTTAACCTCGATCAGGGCCAGATCCTTGTCGATGAACAGTTGCGCCAGACCCACAAAAATCTTGGCAAACTGGTTGACCTGCTTGCCTTCCAGACCCAGCTGGAACGCGATCTCACGCGCCTGATAGGGCTGCGCACCCACCAGCGGATCAATCTCTGCACGCAGGATCTTTTCCGGGGTTTCTTCAGCCACGGTCTCAATGTCCATACCACCTTCAGTGGAGGCCATGAAAACGACACGACGGCTGGCACGGTCCAGGACCGCACTCAGGTACAATTCCTTGGCGATGTCGGTACAGGTTTCGACCAAAATCTTGGTCACAGGCTGCCCTTTCTCATCGGTCTGGAACGTCACCAGGTTCTTGCCCAGCCACTGCTCGGCAAAGGCAGCGGCTTCTTCAGCGCTGTCCACCAGCTTTACACCACCCGCCTTACCACGGCCGCCAGCGTGTACCTGGGCTTTCACAACCCACTTGTCACCGCCGATCTCTTTGGTTTTGGCTGCAACCTCTTCAGGAGTGTCACAAGCGAAACCGGTAGAGACTGGCAAACCATAGTCAGCAAAAAGCTGCTTTGACTGATACTCATGGAGATTCATGCCAATACTTCCATCCTGTTGAATGATTTGGCGCCCTTGCGGGCGCCGATTTTTCGCTGCCGTTCTGCGCCGTTATTTTTTGCGACGACGCTGGGCCACATGAATGGCTTTGTAATCCACAGCCAATGCAGCTTCATGAACGGTTTCTGACAGGCTCGGATGACCGAACACCATCAACTGCAAATCTTCTGCCGTTGCACCGAACTCCATCGCAATTGCGCCTTGCTGGATAAGTTCAGAGGCCTGCGGACCCACGATATGCATCCCAAGAACGCGGTCCGTTTTCTCATCAACCACAAACTTGACCATGCCGCCGGTCTCGCCAGCAGCCATCGCTCGTCCATTCGCGGCAAACGGCACCACACCGGTCTTGTAGGCATCACCGGATTCCTTCACTTCTTCTTCGGTCTTGCCTACCCATGCCACTTCCGGGTGGGTATAGATCACACCGGGGATCACGTCATAGTTCACCTGGGTGTGCTCATCCATGATGACTTCGGCCACCATGACACCTTCCTCGATGGCCTTGTGGGCCAGCGCCGGTCCACGCACAAGATCACCAATGGCGTAAACGCCGGGCACATCAGTGCGGCACTGGCTGTCTACGTAGATGAAGTTACGCTCATCCAGGCTGACACCGGCATCCTGGCTCAGTAGCCCTTCGGTGTAGGGGCGACGGCCAACGGCCACAATCAGCTTGTCGAAGCTTTCTGTATGCTCGCCATCCTTGTCGCTGTAGGTCACCTTGACCTTGGTCTTGGTGGTTTCAGATCCGGTCACACGGGCACCAAGACGAATATCCAACCCCTGCTTCTCGAGCTGTTTATGGGCGTCTTTGGCAATCTGCTTGTCGACCATCGGCAGGAACGCATCCACAGCCTCCAGGACAACCACTTCGCTACCAAGGCGATTCCAGACACTGCCGAGCTCTAGCCCGATCACGCCAGCACCGATCACGCCAAGGCGCTTGGGCACCTTGTCAAACTCCAGCGCACCCGTGGAGTCAACGACCAGGTTCTGATCTACCGGCGCCACAGGAATATCCACCGGCACAGAACCGGCGGCCAGCACCACATGCTCAGCCTCAATCGTCTGTGCCTCACCACCATCCAGCGGCTGAAATTCCACCTGTTTCCCGGCTTTCAGCTGGCCGGAGCCCTGCAGCCAGGTCACCTTGTTGGCCTTGAACAACTGAGCGATGCCGCCAGTCAGGTTTTTAACGATGGTGTCCTTGCGCTGTAGCATGGTGGCCAGATCCAGGTCAGAGCCCTTGATCTTGATACCGTGTTCAGCCAGTGAGGACTCCGTCTCGTGGTATTTCCAGGATGAATCCAGCAGCGCCTTGGAAGGGATGCAGCCCACGTTCAGGCAGGTTCCGCCCAATGCCGGCTCATCCTGTTTGTTAATACGTTTCTCGATACAGGCGGTGTTCAACCCCAGCTGGGCACAGCGAATGGCAGTTACATAACCGCCGGGGCCACCACCAATAACGACGACGTCGAATTTGTCAGACATGTTCTTTCCTCTCGGGGAACTGCCCCACCCTGCCTCAGCAGGGTGGGGCGTGTTGCGTGCAGGCGTTAGATATCCAGCAGAAGACGTGCCGGGTCTTCGATAAAGTTCTTCACCGTTACCAGGAATTGCACCGCTTCCTTGCCATCAATGAGTCGATGGTCATAGGACAGAGCCAGATACATCATCGGCAGGATCTCTACCTTGCCATCCACAGCCATGGGGCGTTCCTGGATCTTGTGCATCCCCAGAATAGCGGTCTGCGGCGGGTTGAGAATCGGCGTGGAGATCAGGGAACCGAACACACCACCATTGGAAATGGTAAAGGTGCCCCCGGTCATCTCTTCAATGGACAGTTTGCCTTTCTGGGCTTTCTGACCGAAGTCGATGATCTGGGATTCCACTTCTGCCAGACCTCGCTGATCTGCATCACGAATCACCGGCACCACCAGGCCACGTTCGGTAGACACTGCAACACCTACGTCGTAGTAGCCGTGGTAAACAATATCGTCACCATCGATGGACGCATTCACCGCCGGGAAACGTTTCAGCGCTTCCACACAGGCGCGGGTAAAGAAGCCCATGAAGCCCAGACGCACGTTATGTGCCTTCTCGAACTCCGGCTGGTAGTTCTTGCGCATTTCCATGATCGGCTTCATGTTGACCTCGTTGAAGGTGGTCAACATGGCCGCGTCCTGCTGGGCTGACACCAGACGCTCGGCAATACGCTTGCGCAGACGAGTCATCGGAACCCGACGCTCTTCGCGCTCACCCGGTGCGGCAGGCACTTCGGCGGTGGCGGGCTGCTGCGGTGCCGGCTGGCTGGCACGCTGCTCGGCTTTCTCGCCGATGGCCTTTTCCACGTCCTGCTTGGTGATACGGCCACCCTTACCGGAGCCAGACACCTGACTGGCGGCAATGCCGTGCTCGCTCATCAGCTTGCGAGCGGCAGGGCCAGCCTGGTCAGACGCGCTGCTGTCGTCGCTGGCTTCAGCCGCCGGAGCAGCAGCCTCTTGCTTCTCTGCAGGGGCGTCCTTGGCTTCGGAAGAAGGCGCGGAACCGCTGGCACCTTCTTCGAAGTTGGCCAGAACCTGTTGGCTCTCAACGGTGTCACCTTCACCAGCCAGAATCTTGCTGATCACCCCATCCGCGGGGGCCACTACTTCCAGAACCACTTTGTCGGTTTCGATATCCACCAGCAGTTCGTCACGCTTAACCGCTTCGCCTTCCTGCTTGTGCCAGGTGGCAACGGTGCCATCGGCTACGGATTCGGGAAACTGCGGGGCTTTGATTTCAGTCGCCATGACTAATCCTTATTTACTTGATCTCAAAGGCGTCCTGAACCAGACGCTGCTGTTGTTCGACGTGCAGGGACATGGACCCGGCGGCTGGCGCCGCGGCCATTTCACGACCTGCGTAATGCACCTGGGCGACACCCACCTGATACGCAACCCGGTACATGTGGTGTTGAGAGCAGTACCAGGCACCCTGGTTCATCGGCTCTTCCTGGCACCACACCAGGTGTTTCAGGTTCGGGTAGGTCTCCAGCACTTCTTTCAGTCGCTGCTCAGGGAACGGATAAAGCTGCTCCACTCGCACCAGAGCGGTGTCGGTGCGGCCATCGCTGTCACGTTTTTCCAGCAGGTCGTAGTAGACCTTGCCGGAGCACAGCACCACCCGGTTCACCTTCTCGGGATTCAGATCCGCCGGGTCATCCAGCACGGTCTCGAACTTGCCCTGGGCCAGATCCTCCAGAGAAGACACAGCTTTCTTGTGCCGCAACAGGCTTTTCGGGCTCATCACCACCAACGGCTTGCGCAGCGGGCGTACCGCCTGACGACGTAACAGATGGAAGATCTGGGAGGGGGTGCTCGGCACACAGACCTGCATATTGTGCTCGGCGCACAATTGCAGGAAACGCTCAAGACGCGCGGAGGAGTGCTCCGGACCCTGCCCTTCGTAACCATGTGGCAACAGCATGGTCAAGCCACACAGACGCGCCCATTTGGCTTCACCGGACGAAATGAACTGGTCGATCACCACCTGGGCACCGTTGGCGAAGTCGCCAAACTGGGCCTCCCAGATCACCAGCGATTTCGGCGTGGTGGTGGCATAACCGTATTCGAAGCCCAGCACGGCCTCTTCCGAGAGCAATGAATCGTAGATGTCGAAGCGCGGCTGCTCGCCATAAAGATGCTGGAGGCCAACATATGCCTCACCATCCTTCTGGTTATGCAGCACCGCATGGCGGTGGGAGAAGGTGCCACGGCCACAGTCCTGACCGGTCAGGCGAACATGAAAGCCCTGATCCAGCAATGACGCATACGCCAGCGTTTCGGCGTAGCCCCAGTTCAGGGGCATGGCGCCAGCCGTCATTTTGCGGCGGTCTTCCACAATTTTCTTCACCTGACGCTGGGGCACAAAGCCTTCCGGCAAGGTTTCCAGACGGTTGGCAAGATCCTGCAGCTTTTTCAGCGCAGTCGAGGTATCCCAGTCATCCTCTACTTGATGACCGATGTAGGGAGACCAGTCTACAAACAGCGCCTTGTTGGGCTCGCGCACCAGGGACTTCACCACGTGATTTCCCGCATCCAGCATGTCGCGGTAATCATCCACCGCTTTCTGGGCTTCCTGCTCACTGATTACGCCTTGATTGATCAGGCGCTCAGCGTACAAAGTACGGGTGGTCGGATGGCTCTTGATCTTCTTGTACATCAGCGGCTGGGTGCCAGACGGCTCGTCCGCTTCGTTGTGCCCAAGACGACGGTAGCAGATCATGTCGATCACCACGTCTTTCTTGAATTGCATGCGGTAGTCCACCGCCAGCTGAGTCACGAAGTAGACCGCTTCCGGATCATCTGCATTTACGTGGAAGATCGGCGCCTGCACCATCTTCGCCACGTCAGTACAGTATTCGGTAGAACGGGCATCTTCTCGACGGCTGGTAGTAAAGCCTACCTGGTTGTTGATGACGATGTGCAGGCTTCCACCCGTGTAGAAACCGCGGGTCTGGGACATCTGGAAGGTTTCCATCACCACGCCCTGACCGGCAAACGCCGCATCACCGTGAATGAGGATGGGCACAACCTGGTCACCGCCTTCATCATTACGGCGATCCTGGCGAGCACGAACGGAGCCTTCCACCACCGGAGAGACGATCTCCAGATGGGAGGGGTTGAACGCCATGGCCAGATGCACTTCGCCACCGGAGGTCAACACATTGGAGGAGAAGCCCTGGTGGTACTTCACGTCACCGGAGCCGGATTCGATGAAGCTCTTGCCATCGAATTCCTCGAAAAGATCCTTGGGGCTCTTGCCAAGGGTATTCACCAGCACATTCAAGCGGCCACGGTGGGCCATGCCAATGACCATTTCCTTGGCGCCATAGCTGCCTACCCGCTGGATCATTTCATCCATCAACGGAATCAGTGACTCACCGCCCTCCAGACCAAAGCGTTTGGTACCGGGGTATTTGCTGCCCAGGTACTTTTCCAGGCCTTCGGCGGCGGAGAGACGCTCAAGAATATGTCCCTTGATGTCCTTGCCATATTCGGGGTGACAACGAACGCCTTCCATGCGCTGCTGCAGCCAGCGTTTTTCTGCGGTGTTGACGATATGCATGTACTCTGCCCCAACGCTGGAGCAGTAAGTCGTTTGCAGACAATCAACGATTTCTCGCAGGGTGGCTTCCGGCTTGCCAATGAAAAGGTTGCCGGTCTGGAAAACGGTATCCAGGTCTGCCGGGCTCAGGCCATGATGCGCCAGTTCGAGATCAGGAACATCTTCACGCTCCATCAGCCCCAGCGGATCCAGCTTCGCGACCTGATGCCCCCGGTTGCGGTACGCCGCAATCAGGTGCAACACCCGCACCTGGCGCCGTTCATGCTCAGTGCTGACAGCACCGGCACCGAACTTCTGCACCCGGGAGCGATTTTTGGCTTGAAGCAGAAAGTATTCGCGTACAGCCGCATGGGGGACGTCAGATTCGACGGCGGCATCAACACTGGGGAGTTTTTCGAAATAGACGCGCCAGTCTTCTGGCACAGAATTGGGATCGGTCAGATAGGATTCGTACAGTTCATCGACATAGGCAGCATTGGCTCCTCCAATGTGCGAGGACTGCCATTGTCGCTGCATGGAACTGTCTTGCATTTTAGCTCGTTCCTTCCGCGGGAAGGATGTCACACGCTGTGGTAAGTGTAACTGCGACCACAGGGGAGTGACCCTGTTCCCGTACGCTTCTGTTTGTCAGGAGCAACGCCTTTTAAGCCCTGCTCCACCCACAAGATACAACAAAACCCTGCTTAGGCCGGGTAAGGCCATGACAGGTCGATGCCGTATCTCTCGAGGGGTTGCCTCGAACGCTGCCTAGTGTAGCCCTTTTATTGCGGTTTTGTTAGACATCGATTTCATAAATTCATTTATGAATCAGTCTCTTCTTGACCACAATTGGCAAAACGTCGAATAGACAGAGAAATTCAACGCCAAGCCGTCATTTACAAACAAAAAAGGCGGCCATGACGGCCGCCTTTTTCTGCAGGGTCAGATGCCCCGCTCCAGCAACATGGAACGGATATGACCGATGGCCCGAGTCGGGTTAAGACCTTTAGGGCAAACACTCACACAGTTCATGATGCCGTGACAGCGGAACAGGCTGAAGGGGTCGTCCAGTTTGGACAGACGCTCTTCAGTGGCATTGTCGCGGCTGTCCGCCAGGAAGCGGTAGCTCTGCAACAGCGCCGCCGGACCCAGGA
>OBIY01000331.1_pt1 | contig 19835 bp, 14 predicted proteins | sample 1519841 | NCBI WGS metagenome assembly OBIY01 (sample SAMN03019774, study PRJEB22545) | beach sand metagenome | biome: beach; feature: sea beach; material: beach sand | place: USA: Municipal Pensacola Beach, FL | collected 2010-07-30 | depth 30-40 cm m
TGAGCATGAACTCAAATACGCTCAACGCCATGCGCCTTGTCGATGGCGTGCCACTAAGCCTGTTTTCGGCCCACACCGGCGCGCCTCTGACCGCTTTGCTGAAAAAACTGAACCCACTACTGGAGCGGCCGGAGAACGAAAAAATGGTTACACTCAGCGACCAGCAGCTAAAGCCTACAGCTCTGGGGCTGCGTTACCTTAACGACCTGCTGGAACATTTTTTACCCTGACCGTTACGCCGTCCTCACCTGCCTTTATCCCGCCCTTAGCCTACCTATACGCCACTGACCGATGACTGAATCGCTGACCGAGTTCGCCGATGTTGACCAGATACTCGGCGATTCAGGACTGTTGCAAAACAGGATAGAGGGCTTCGCGCCAAGACCTCAGCAACTGCAAATGTCGCGCGCTGTCGCCAACGCCATTGCCGAGTGCGGACAACTGGTGGTCGAAGCGGGTACCGGGGTAGGCAAAACCTTCGCTTATCTGGTACCCGCTCTGCTGGCTGGAGAAAAAACGCTGGTTTCCACCGGCACCCGTAATTTGCAGGACCAGCTGTTTAATCGCGACCTGCCAGCGCTACAAAAACTGCTGGGTCACGACTTCACCGTGGCGCTATTAAAGGGACGAGCCAACTACATCTGCCCCCAGCGATTACAAATGTCGCAACAAAGCCACGCGGCGCAGACCAGACTACCGAGCTTTCGCGCGCAGGACCTGGAGCAGTTCGAGCAGATCCAACTCTACCTGCGACAGCAACCGGGCGGCGACCTCGACAGCTTTCCTGGCGGCGAACTGCACCCGGCGATCAGACACCAGGTCACCTCAACCGCTGACAACTGTATCGGCCAGGAGTGCCCGCACCTCGACGAATGCCCGCTGCACCTGGCCAGAAAAAAAGCCCAACAGGCCGATCTGGTGGTGATTAACCACCATCTGTTTTTCGCTGACATGGCAATACGCGAGGGCGGATTTGGTGAAGTGGTTCCCTATGCTGATGTGCTGGTCTTCGACGAAGCTCATCTGCTGCCTGATATCGCCACCCAGTTTTTTGGCCAGCAGCTGAGCAGTAACCAGTTGATCAATCTGACTCGCGACCTGTTAGCAGAAAACCCCGGCGACATTGATCAGCTGCAACAGGCTACCGCTGCCGTGGATACCGCCACCGAGCAGCTGAACACCCTGTTCGAGCCACTCAGCCCGCGGGAGGAATGGAGCCGGGTAGCCGGCGCCACCAGATTTGAGCCGCTGTTTGGCGAGCTGATTTCCAGCCTCACAGAACTGTTGCTGGTACTCAAACCCCACGTTCAGCGCAGCAAGGAACTGGAGAACTGCAACGCCCGCGCCGCCACTCTGCTGGCTACCTGCCACGCCTTGATCACCGCAACCAATAGACCCGTGGAGCCGTGGGATGAGGAGCAGCAACCAACAGCAGACAAGCCCAACCAGCCCGTACCTGGAGAAATAATCGATCCAAACCTACCCCAGCAATCGGTTGAGACCGTCAAATGGCTGGAAAAACGTGGCCGCGGCTTCGTGCTGCATAACGACCCGATAGAAATTTCAGCGCAGATGCAGCAGGCCTTCAGCGCTCATCCGCGCAGCTGGATTTTTACCTCAGCCACCCTGGCAGCCGGCAAGCAATTTGACCTCTTCACCGGCCGCATGGGGCTGACCGAAGCAGAAACCCTGCTGCTCGACACCCCTTTTGACTACGCAAACCAGGCGCTCCTTTACCTTCCCACCGGATTACCAGCACCCAATGACCGCCAGCACACCGCCGCACTGGTGGAAGCCACGCTGCCGCTACTGAAAGCCAACCGTGGACGGGCATTTATGCTCTTCACCAGCTATTCGGCAATGCATCGGGCACACGAGAGTTTGCTGAATCACACCGAATTTACCCTGCTGCTACAGGGCGAGGCCCCTAAATCAGCGCTGCTGGAGCAGTTTCAGAACCGCCCCAACGCTATTCTGCTGGCCACCTCCAGTTTCTGGCAGGGGGTCGACGTACGCGGTGATGCACTGAGCTGCGTCATTATCGACAAACTACCCTTCGCCAGTCCGTCAGAGCCGTTGATCAAGGCGCGCATCGAAGCACTGCGAAAACATGGCGGCAATCCGTTTAACGACCTGCAGGTACCGGCAGCAATTATCACCCTGAAACAGGGTGCAGGCCGGCTGATACGGGACCACCACGACCGCGGCCTGCTGGTGATCGGTGACCCCCGTTTGCGGGGGAAAAGCTACGGCCAGTCCTTTCTCAACGCGCTGCCATCAATGCCAGTGACCGACAGCATGGAACAGTCACTGAATTTTCTTACCCACTGCCAAAACGAGCAGGCTCAGCCGCCAGAAACCCGATGAACCAGATTGCCATCGAAAGCTCCAGTGAGCTCTGTAGCGTAGCGCTGACCAACGGCACGGAAATTCTGCAGAGGATCAGCAATGAACCTCGTCAGCATGCAGAACAGATTCTGCCGATGATCGACCAGTTACTCGCTGACGCCGGGTTACAGAAAAACAGTCTCGATCAGGTAGTAGTCGGTCGCGGACCCGGTTCATTCACCGGCGTGCGTATCGCCTGCAGTGTTGCCCAGGGGCTCGGTCACGGCCTGAATATTCCGGTACTGCCGATCTCATCCCTCGCCGGGCTCGCACAGGCCACGACCCGCGTCGAAACAACCCTGGCCGCTGGTGCGCAGATCATCGCCGCCATCGACGCCCGACTGGCAGAGATATACCTGGGGCTGTATCAACTCGACACACACCGTATTCCGCAACTGATTGGTGAAGAAAGCGTGACTCCCCCCGGTGATGCCGCTTCCTGCCTCATCGGTATCGACAGAGATGATAGAGCTTCTCGCGTCGGTGCCGGCAGTGGCTGGCAGGCTTACACAGAAGCGCTGCAGGAACAGATTCATCCGCCAGTCGCTAACATCCTTGCCGACTGCCGCGCCGATGCCCAGGCGCTGCTCGAACTGGCCGCCCACTACCCCTATAACACTCATGCGGTCAGCGCCGAACAGGCCCTGCCAATCTATCTGCGTGACCAGGTGACGCATCGGGGCCAGGACTCGCAGCAGTCATGACGGCGGTCAAGGCATCGTCCCGGCTACCACAGGTTAAACTGATACACCAACAATAGCGTATACCGGTAAAGCGCAGGCGAGGACGACCTGCCGCGCTCACCAGAATCACTTCGGGACCAGGTCTAGCCAGTAACCTGTATCCCTATTAGCAATCAACAGGAGAAAGCCTTGAGCACTTCAACACCTGCAACCTTTACACCGGTCACCCGTTTCGATGCCAGCGAGTTCCTGGCCCGAGCAGAAATCATCGGTCAGGTCGCAGAGGAGGAGGCTGCAACCGCAGAGACTAACCGGGACATTACCGAACGCCTGGTACAGACCATGAAAAACGCGCAGATACCTGACCTCTGGAAACCGAAAAACTACGGCGGTCTGGACACCGACCTCTACACCTATCACGAGATGATCCGCATCGTCTCTCGCCATAACATGGTCGCTGGCTGGCTGTTCTATTTTTTCTCCATCCATGAGGTCTGGGTCAGTTACATGTCGCCGCAGGGGCGAGACGAACTGCTCGGCGGTGGTGAGCTAATCGGCGACGTACTCGCCCCGGTCGGTAAAGTGGAGCCGGACGGCGAAGGGTTTCGAATCTCCGGCCAGTGGAACTTTGCCAGCGGCGTGAGACATTGTGGATGGATTGGTCTTGGTGGCGTCACCCAGATGCCTGATGGTGACGCCCCTGAATTTGGCATTTTTGCGGTACCGGTGAGCGAGTGCGAGATTATCGATAACTGGGACACCCTCGGCCTGCGCGGCACCGGAAGTCACGGCGTTCGTCTTGATAATGCCTATGTGCCACCACACCGGGTTCTCGCGGCTAACCGGGTTTTTGCCCAGGGCGTACCCATGGGCGGTGAATTTGACCCTGCCGAACCGATGTATCGCATGCCATTTTTGCCGTTTTTCGGCGCTGGTTTTACCGCTGTCTGTCTTGGCGGTGCAGAGCGCATGGTCAACGAATTCCGCCAGCGCACCGAAAAACGCGAACGGGTATTTCTCGGCGGTGCCAGTGCCGCCACTTCAGGACCAATGCCAACAGTCGCCGCCAAACTGCAAATGCAGTTCTTCGAAATGGAGGGACTGACGCGCCGCTACAACGACATACTGCAACAGTGGCTCGACGCCAGCAAAACCACCACCACCGATGAAGAAAAAGCCATGATGTACGCCCTGCGTGGACAGATCGCCCGCAACGGTGTGGAGATTGGCACCATGGCGAGCCAGGCTCTCGGTGCCACCTGCATGTTCAAGGGCGACCCGGTGGAGATGTTTACTCGCGACCTGCTTACCATTGGTGCTCACGCCAGCCATCTCTACGATGATGCAATGTCGGTCTATGGCGGTGCACTGTTTGGGGGCCCGGCACACCCGGTCTGGTAATTTCCACGTCCGCTGATGGGAGGAGAGCAACCGATGGCAATGACACTCTATGACACCACTATTGTCCCTTATCGGCAGACTGTTGATGCGATGGTTGGCATCCTCGATAAGGGGGCAGACCACTATCGCCAGGCCGGGTTGGACCTTGATGAGCTGGTGAATTTTTCGCTCTACGAGGATATGCTGCCGTTCAGTTTTCAGATCCACTCGGTAGTGCACCACTCTCTTGGCGCGCTCGGTGCCATTGAATCGGGAAAATTCGGCCCGCCGAAAAATCTGCCGCAACTGAATTACCCGCAGCTGCAGCAGTTGATCAGCGATACCAGCGCCTCGCTCGCTGAGTATGACCCCGATCAGATCAACAAAATGGCTGACGGCGAAGTGCTCTTCTCTATCGGTGAGAACTACAAACTGCCGTTTACCACCGAAGGGTTTGTGATGACATTTTCACTCCCCAACCTCCATTTTCACGCCACCACAGCGTACGACATCCTCAGATTGAAGGGCGTCCCCCTGGGTAAAATGGATTTTATGGGGCATATGCGGCTGAACAATTGAACATAGATTCATCCACGCATTAATTTTAAGGACCAGAAGATTCATGACTACCGAACCCTCCGCACGATCACAGGAGCTCAGGGCCCACCTTCAGGCATTCATGGACGAGCATATCTATCCCGCCGAGGCTGCTTTTCAGCACCATGTAAACACCACCGATAATCTTTGGGCTCAACCGCCTCTACTAGAGGAGCTGAAGCAGAAAGCCCGCGACGCCGGACTCTGGAACCTGTTTCTGCCGGCGGATCATTACGCCGAGGGGTTAAGTAATGTGGATTACGCGCCGCTGGCGGAGATCATGGGCCGGGTGCTCTGGGCCCCGCAGGTTTTTAACTGCAACGCCCCCGACACCGGCAACATGGAGGTGCTGATCAAATATGGCACAGACGCCCAGAAACAGCGCTGGCTAAAACCTTTACTCGCCGGTGAAATCCGCTCCGCCTTTGCGATGACCGAACCGGACGTCGCCAGTTCTGATGCGACCAACGTCGAGTGTTCCATCGTCCGTGACGGCGACGAATATGTCATCAACGGCCGCAAGTGGTTTATTAGCGGGATCAACAATGAAACCTGCGAAATCATGATCCTGATGGGCAAAACCGACCCGAACAACCCCAACCGCCATCAGCAGCAGTCACAGATACTGGTGCCGAAAAGCACCCCGGGGGTGACACTGGTAAGGCCGCTGACCACGCTGGGCTATTCCGGGGCACCGCTCGGTGAGGGTGAAATCACGTTCGAAAACGTGCGCGTCCCGGTGGAAAACCTGCTGCTTGGCGAAGGCCGTGGGTTTGAAATTGCCCAGGGCCGGTTGGGTCCAGGCCGTATTCACCACTGCATGCGACTTATCGGTTGCGCACAACGGGCCCTGGAACTGATGTGCAAACGGGTCGAACAGCGCACCACTTTCGGCAAGAAACTGAGCCAGCACCAGTCAGTTCGCGAAGACATTGCACTGTCGTTCTGTGAAGTAGAGCAGGCGCGGCTGCTGACCATGAAGACCGCGGCGGAAATTGATCGTCACGGCGCCAAGGCGGCGCGGGATCTGATTGCCGCGATCAAGATCACCACGCCTTTGATGGCCGCGCGGGTGATTGACCGCGCGATTCAAATTCACGGAGCTGGCGGCCTGACCGAAGACTACTTCCTCGCGGAAGCCTATAACTACGCGCGCCAGATTCGCCTCGCTGATGGCCCCGATCAGGTTCACATGATGGCGCTGGGGCGGTCGCTGGTGAAAACCTGGGCTGAATAGACGACACAACCGATGAGCAAACAGACTGCAAACGACCTGCCAATCGACCGCCTCAATGGCTATCTCGGGGAACGGATTGAAAACTTCGGCACCCTGGTCAGGGCGGAAAAATTTAGTGAAGGCCAGTCCAACCCCACCTATCTGCTGGTGACAGACCAGCAGCGCTATGTGCTGCGCAAAAAACCAGACGGACCGGTCCTCCCCTCGGCCCACGCGGTGGACCGGGAATACCGTGTCATGTCTGCGCTTTCCGCCACGCCGGTGCCGGTACCCGCAATGCATCTGTTGTGTGAGGATGAGTCGGTCATCGGCACCTGCTTCTATGTGATGGACTTTGTCGAGGGCCAGATCCATGTCGATGCACAGCTGCGCGATGTAACGCCCGCAAACCGCCGTTCAGCCATGTATGAGCAGATGAATCAAGTTCTTGCTGCGCTGCACAGCGTCGATACTGAGGCTGTCGGCCTCACCGATTACGGTCGGCCAGGCAACTATTTCGAACGCCAGCTCAATCGCTGGACCAAACAGTATCGCGCCTCGGAAACCGAGCATATCGAAGCCATGGAACAGCTGATGGCATGGCTGCCAGAGCAGATGCCGGCGGACGATGGCCGCGTGAGTCTGATTCACGGCGATTTTCGGCTCGACAACATGATGTTTGCCGATGACCAGAATGGCCAGCCCCAGGTGGTGGCGCTGCTGGACTGGGAGCTCTCCACCCTTGGCCACCCATTTTCCGACCTCGCTTACCAGTGCATGCAGTGGCGGGCACCCGCCGACCCGGCGCGGGCTAACCTGAGCGGGTTGCATGGCATTGACCGCGCAGCACTGGGGATTCCCACCGAAGAGGAATATATTGCCCGCTACTGTCAGCGGATGGGGCTAAGTGAAATACCCAACTGGCCCTTCTACCTCGCGTTCAGTTTTTTCCGCTTTGTGGCCATTCTGCAGGGCATTATGAAACGCTATCAGGAGGGCAATGCCTCCAGCACCCAGGCACTCACCTACGGACAGCTGGCACGGCCGATGGCAGAACTGGCCATAGACTACCTGCATGGAGAGCAGCAGCTGTAACTTCCGTTCGCAGACCTCGATCATTTCCGGCGGACCGACCGAACGGTTGGTACACTCCCCGAAGCACCACCAACACACCAGGGTTTGGACCGCTCGTTTGCGGCCAGCCACCACCGCTCGATGCCGGGCATCATTGCAAGATGGAGAGAGAGAATGGCTTTGGACTATACGCGCAAAGACGCTAAAAACTGGGCAATGAACACCATCAAGGGGTTCTACATGTGCCCAATCTCACCGGTGAATGACGACCTTAAAATCGATGAAGGTCAGCTCCACGAGAACATTGCTGCTTTTATCGATATGGGTATCGAAGGGCTGGTGACGGGTGGTTTTTTTGCCGAGGGCTGGAACCTGACGCCCACTCAGTGGATCCGTTTCCACGAAGTGGTGGCCGAAGCTGGTCGCGGCAAGATCCCACTCTGGACCATTATTCTCGATCCATGTGTGCATACTGCCATCGAAAAAATGCATGCTGTCGAAGCCATGGGTTTTGAAGGTGCCGAGGTGATCAATCCGGTAGTACAACTACGTACTGATGACGAAATCTTTGACTGGTTCAAATACCTCACCGACCGCACCGACCTGGCGATCTGTCTCTATCGCACCCCGGTCGGCGGCAAGGTACTCGGTTTTGAACTCATGCACCGCCTGGCAGAACTGGAAACGGTGGTCGCAGTCAAACAGGGAGCAGGCTCACGGCCAGAGACTCTAAAATTGCGCCGTGACCTGCGCGATGACTTCCTCATTTGTGATCCCAACGAGGCAGTGTTCCTCGACGAGTTGCAGATGGGCGGCCAATGCGTCTGGGGAGAGCTCTCTTACATCCTCTATGGCAAGAAGCGTCACCTGGTCGACGAATACCGGGCACTGGCAGCAGAGGGTAGATTTGAGGAGGCGCGCAAAACCTCTGCCCAGCTCAACGATATCCGTTTACTGATGGAAGAGACCCTGCTGTGGAAAATCATCCAGACCGCCACCTATGCCGGCACCGTCTCCAGCATTAAGGTATGGTTTGATGCCATCGGCCTGCATGGTGGCCGAATCCTGCCACCACTGCACGATCTCCCTGCGGATGAAGCCGACAAACTGCGCGGTCAACTGGCCGACCTCGGTGTAATCTAGGTAGGCGTACCAGCTAGAGGCATCGGGCAGACGCATCGGGCAGACGGGGAAACAAGACACCTGCGCCTGTGGATAGCCTGACAAGGGCCGGCACTTTGCCGGCCCTTACGCGTTGCCCGCTGAACAGGCTGCACTACCCCGCCGCCGGAACGATAAACATCCTCATCACCAGCGCGGCCTGTTCGCCATCTGCCAGCAGCGCGAAACCCCACTTGGGCAACGCCTGTACCAACCAGACCAGAAACAGCCCCAGGATCACCTTTTTCGATGTCGGCAGACGACGATAACTGTCGGACCACCGCCACCATTGCTCTCTGACTCCCATAACCCGACCCTCTTTCCTCTCGATCAGGCCGAAACTAGCGCAAGGCAACGATAATTTCCATGACCCAGATCGGGTACCGGGCAGATCTCCCCTGCCTGCCGGTTGTCAGAGCAGGCACGCCAATTTCTCCTGTTCCGGCTTCAACTCTCGTCCTCCCCGACCATGAACCGGCAGGGACCGATATGTTCTGGTTCCAAAATCACAAAAAACGAGCAACCTTGTACTGCAACCCAACTGTCACGTAATGACATTAGAGTAGGCAACTATGAGACGTGGACCCACAGCGTTAATGGCCATGCTATTCGCCTACTGCGCTGGATCGCAAAGCAGTGAAGCCCCGGCAGATTTGGCGCAGCTCGGGCCCCGGCCTGCGTGGCTGGTGGATCAGATGGAACCGGGACCGCTCAAAGAAAAACTGGCGGGATGTATCAATCGACCGGCACACCGAACCTCATTTTCCATCGGCCATCGCGGCGCGCCGTTACAGTTTCCTGAACATACCCGCGAATCCTACCTGGCCGCCGCCCGCATGGGTGCCGGAATGATCGAATGTGATGTCACCTTTACCGGCGATGGCGTGCTGGTCTGCCGACACGCCCAATGTGACCTGCATACGACTACCGATATTCTGTTCAAACCGGGACTTGCAGAAAAATGCCAGACACCCTTCACCCCGGCACAGTTTGATCCACAAAGTGGCGAACTGATTGCACCGGCAACCGCCCGCTGCTGTAGCAGTGACCTGACGCTCGCCGAATTCCAGCAACTGAGCGGACGTCCGGACCGGGTTAACCCCCGGGCAGGCAACATCAGCGAATATCTCAGCGACCCAACCCACGCGGCCAGCAGTCCCTACATTAGCCAGGGCGAACTGATGACCCATCAACAGAGCATCGAACTTTTCGCTCACCTGGGTGTGAAAATGATCCCCGAGCTGAAGAGCGCCGACAGTCAGACGGTAGAGGCAATATTTGGCAGCCAGCAAGAGTATGCCCAGCAACTGATCGATGACTACAAGGATGCCGGGATCAACCCTGCAGAGCTCTACCCTCAGTCCTTTAATCTGGCCGACGTCGACTACTGGTTACAACATGAACCTGAATTCGGCAAACAGTCGGTTTGGCTGGATGGCCGTTTTCAAAACCCCCAGTTTCGTACCGATGACAGCGACAGCTGGAGCCCATCAATGGACTCATTGGTTGAGCGGGGGGTCCAATTCATAGCGCCACCGATCTGGATGCTACTCGCGAGCGGGGAACGGGGGATCGAGCCTTCGCATTATGCGTTAGCGGCGCGCCTGGCCGGGCTACAGATAATCCCGTGGACCTTTGAACGATCACCACCGTTAGGCGCTGCAAAGAGCTGGTATTACCAGAGCGCTGAAAACTGGGTGCATCGCGAAGGGGACAGGTATGAGGTGCTGCACCGACTGGTTGAGCAGGTCGGTATCCGCGCCATCTTCACCGACTGGGCAGCAACCACTACTTTTTATGCCAATTGCATGGACCTGCATTAACTTAAGGCCGGTGCCACGGTGACGGCGTCACATGGCTGTAACCCAAACCCGCTAACGTAAGGTGCCACAAGTACGAGGCTCAACGGGGCGCGGACTGTGCATCACCGGGCGCGTTGGTTGAATGCTTATCCGCTGCGCTTACTAACCAAGAGAGAAGCGTTGACCATGAACACTCAGATCAAGAGAACGCTGGCGGCAGGGCTATTGGGGTTTGCCAGCCTGAATACTCATGCAATCAATATCGAGTTCGACTACCTCTATGACAGCGGTAATTTTTTTGACACCCAGGCGAAAAAAGATGTGCTCAATTCGGCCGGGCTCTATTTCAGTAACCTGCTGGTCGATGATTTAACGGCGATCACCTCAGCCGGGGTCAATAGTTTTGACGCGGTACTGAGCAATCCGGCAACCGGCCTGGACACAACCATTAACGACTTCAGTGTCGCCGCAAACACCCTGACCGTATACGTTGGCGGGCGCTCTTTTGGCGGTTCCACGTTGGCCGTCGGCGGCCCCGGCGGGTTCTACGTTTCTGGCACCCAGTCGTTTGTCGACAACGCTGTATCGCGAGGAGAGTCTGGTGCCACTCTGGGACCTTCAGCCACCGACTTCGCCCCCTGGGGCGGTTCACTCGCTTTCAACACTGAATCTAACTGGTATTTTGACGCCGACCCGACAACCTCCGATGACGTCATTAACAACGACTTCTTTTCGGTTGCGCTGCACGAACTGGGCCACCTGCTCGGCTTTGGACTTTCCGACTCCTGGGACAACCTGATTTCAGGCTCAGATTTCACTGGCGCAGCGTCTGTCGCCCGTTTCGGAGGCAAGGTCCCGCTGCATAGCGATCTCAGCCACTGGGCAGACGGCACCATGGGGCTCGTAAACGGAGTTGCTCAGGAAGCTAACTTGGACCCAACCCTGTTAACCGGTACACGCAAAGTTTTCACCGATCTCGATCTTGCCGCTCTTGAGGACATCGGCTGGGAGGTCTCTGAAGTACCGCTGCCCGGAGCGGCCTGGTTATTCGGTTCTGCACTGCTCGGACTGGGCACGCTGCGCCGTACCCAGTCAAAAACAAGTCAAAACATGTCGTGTGATGTAACGATCAGCTAGAAGCCGACAAACCAGCTGCACAGCTCCGGCTTGCGGGTCCCTCGGTTGCCCGAGTCACGTTCACCAGGGTGACCAGGCTAGCGGTCTTAATCGCGAGCTTTTCTTGTGTTGATGTCCCTGCATTCGGCGCAGGATTTCACGCAGCATACGAACCCCATCAACGATAAAGGGGCCTTTGTTCAGCATCACGCAATCTGCCCGTCCTGCGGTGGCTGCATCGGTCATCTCCGGGCGCGCAACCCGCCCCTCCTTGACGAAGGTTTCCAACACCTGGGTAGCCCAGACAACAGGCACATGGGCGGCCTCACAGAGCCACAGCAGCTCTTCCTGCAGCTCTGCCATACGCTCCCCGCCGACCTCGACCGCAAGATCACCACGCGCGATCATCACACCGATGGGGTGAGAATCGATCACATCGAGGAGAATAGCGGGAAGATTGCTGACGCCGGTACCGGTTTCGATTTTTAACACTATCGGCAAACTGCTTTCTCTGCGGCTAATTTCGTCGACAAGGCGCTGTACATCGGCAAGTCTCTCAACGAAAGACATCCCGACCAGATCTGCATTGGCAACGACAAAATCGAGATCAACTATGTCTTTAGGGGTAATCGCCGCAATACCCAGATCAACCCCGGGGCAGTTGACCCCCTTATCGGTCCCGAGCTTTACACCTGCCACCGGAGCCCGATCAATCCTGACCAGCGCTCCCGAACTGCCATTGGTTTCGACCACGCCACCGAGCTTGCCGTCATCAAACCAGACTCGGATCCCGGGGGAGAGCCGGCCGATCACAGTGGCTGGCTCAATACCAATTTCGTGATCCTGCCCGATCAGAGGCGGTTCCTCACCACCTGACAACTCTGAACTGGCGCTGCGCAGCAGAATGGTCTCGCCAGACCTTACTTTCAGAGGCTCGAGCGGGCTGTAAAATGCCAATGCGCCAAAACTCTCAGGCTCGGCTGGTGACGTCTGATCGGGACAGAGGTTAAAAACGGTGTTTGAATCCAGCACAGTTTTATCTGTGCAGCTTGCCCAGACGGTATGGCGATCGCCGAGGCGATCAACAACAAAATGGCGTCGGCGGCCACGCGCGTGTTCAAACTCCAGCCGGTCAGCGGAAGCCACCTGTGCTAACTGTTCGGCCGCGAACAAAATACCTGCTCCACGGTGATCAAGCAGCCGTTCGCGTTGATCAGAGAACAGAATCGTCAGTGATCGTCTGCGCTTTCCGCCAGGTAATTTCCGCGGTCGAAGTCGTAACTGATCAACCTGGTCGACTGGCAGACGGGTGCGTACTTTGGGGCCACCAAGGTCCATCAAGACCCTGAAACGTCGGCTACGCGCCTGTTCCACCGATCGAATCGCCGCTATCATCTGCTCCCAGACCGGTTGTGAATCGTGGGCGCAATTAATACGAAAGCAGTCAGCACCAGCAGCGGCCAACTGATCGACCAGACCGGGATCAGCGGCAGCCTCGGCGGGAAGCGTGACCATGACGTGTGGCACCTGGTCTATGGCTTCCCCGAATAGGTGTGCGATATTCCGGCCCAACAATTCCTGACCCTCGGAGAGGGTGACCGGAATCTGAGTTTCCACAGACGGTTCCAGACCAAGCATCCGCGACAACAGCCACAGCAGCGAATCCAGCGTATACATCACATGGGCTTCGCTGCGCCCCAATGAAGACAGCGCCAACTGGGCCAGGTTCTCCTGCAGTGGCCGTAACTCCCGTTGGCGCAATGCAAGGTAATGGGCCAGATTCAGACGACTGGGAGAATTGTCAACCGCCGCGTGCTCAGGAATCAAAGCTGCGGTACTGGACAAAATGTCGCTGTGAAGCTCTACCAGCTGTCGATAAAGACCCTGTAACTGCTCGGGAGATCGATTCGGGGTCGAGTCACCTGCCTGATCCATAGCCATCGCATCCTGTCAGTCCAACCAAAAGAGGCAGATGTTAATTTGCATCGTCCCCGGCCGCCGAAGGGAAACAACCGCAAGCTGTCGCTGACGCGTTGCGGTCATGTTGACCACTACGAGCACACAGCGCTATCAGTTCTTCAGGCGGAGAAACCGCTTTCCTAGCGGCGGAACAACTGGCAACCAAAGCACAATAGCGAACAACAAAAACCAGACCAGAGCCCAGCCAGGCATGCTCAAACCGAGAAAACTCCAGAGCTGCTCTGCGCACTCACCAGAACCACCAAGAATCAGCCCGATTGCTTCATTGAGCGGGAACGCATCAAGTATAAAATCAAGACCGGGGCCACAGGCCGGGACCTGATCGGCTGGCAGACTCTGAAGCCAGAGATGGCGACTGGCAATGCCGGCACCGAGGGCAGCCAGCAGAAAACCGGCGAGGCTGACCGGCCATCTTCCCCAGCCTGTGGGTGCAACAAGCACCGCCGGTAGCAACACGACGCCGATACCGATAAAAGCCACACGCTGCACCATGCATAGAGGACAGGGTTCGAGACCCCACTGATACTGCGCAAAAAGCGCAAACCCAACCAGCGCGATGACGATCAGCAGGAGAATACCGTAAAACTGGCGGATGGAAATCATGTCACGAGGATAGACCGCAGGCAGCGCCAAATGGTTTGATTCAAAACCACAAAAAAGCCCCGGCCAACAACGACTGACCGGGGCTCACATCACACTTGTTCAGCTCTTTATTGTTAAGCCAGATTGGCGTTAACAAAATCCCAGTTGACCAGATTCCAGAACGCTTCAAGGTACTTGGGGCGGGCGTTGCGGTAATCGATATAGTAGGCATGCTCCCAGACATCGCAGGTCAACAGTGGGGTCTGGCCATCGGTCAGCGGGCAGCCGGCGTTGCTGGTGTTGACGATTTCCACACCATTGCCGCTCTTTACCAGCCAGGTCCACCCGGAACCGAAATTGGTTGCCGCCGAGGTGGAAAATTTCTCCTTGAACTCAGCAAACGAACCGAAAGCTGCATTGATCGCATCGGCAACCGCTCCGGAAGGCTCACCGCCACCATTCGGGCTCAGGCAATTCCAGTAGAAGGTGTGGTTGTAAACCTGTGCCGCATTGTTAAACAGTCCACCGGAAGAGTTTTTGATGACATCCTCCAGCGAATCGCCAGCCTGGGCCGACCCTTCCAGCAGCTTGTTGAGATTAGTGACGTAGGTCTGATGATGTTTACCGTAATGAAACTCCAGAGTCTCCTGGGAGATATGGGGTGCCAGCGCGTCCATGGCATAGGGAAGCGGGGGAAGTTCGTGGGCCATCGTATTAACTCTCCTGATTAGTTGTTCGGTTGCAAACCAACAATGACGGAAGCTGGATCAGGCTGCTGCAGCTTTTGGTTTCACAGCAGATATCACAGTCCAGTCTATGCTAGAGCCAGTCAAGGCAAGAGTGGCCACCGGATTCTAACGAGGGGCACGGTCCGGCCGCAAGCGGCAGACTAGTCGCTGACAAAATACCAGGGTCGCTTTCAAGGTTGGCGGAAACAGACGTCAGGATTGAGAATTTCACACCTCGATTGTATTATTTGCGGTTCGCGCAGAAATGTAGCTGCCGAGATTTCGGGAGGACACCCGAACACGGCGGCGCGCAGATCCCGGTCTGGATTTGCGTGGTATCGACCCGAACAAATTGAGATACAACCGCGTTGTTGATGCAGGGGGAGGGGAATCGCGGTTCCCTGATGGCTCGGCAACAAGCGGCGACTCCGGCATGCCGGAAATCAGTCGGGGTAACCCGTTAGATATTGCAGAAACAGTAACGAACAATAGAACTTCTGGCACTGGCGAAAGCGCTGGCTGACTGTTGACCCACAGCCCGCTTCCGGGAGCCTGGGCCAGAAGGGAAAAAACACTTATGCAAAGCAGCAACACAGATTACGGCCTTTACCAGCCTCGCTTCGAACACGACAGCTGCGGCTTTGGACTCATCGCCCAGATGGATGGTGAAGATAGCCACTCGCTGGTGCAGACCGCGATAGATTCACTGGCCCGCCTTACCCATCGTGGTGCTATCGCAGCAGATGGGAAAACAGGAGATGGCTGCGGACTACTAATCCGCAAGCCGGATGCGTTCCTGCGTTCAGTTGCCCTTGAACAAGGGTTTGAACTGGCAGAGCTCTACGCCGTAGGGACGCTGTTTCTGAATCGGGACGAAAAGCTGGCTGACCAGGCCCGGCAGGAACTGACCAACCAACTGCAGCAGGAAGGGCTAACCATTGCCGGGTGGCGCACTGTTCCAGTTAACCCGGACGCTCTGGGTGATCAGGCAGTCGCATCACAGCCTCGGATTGAACAGCTGTTTGTCAATGCCGACAGCCAGATGGATGAAGTCGATTTCAACCGCCATCTCTACTTCGCCAGACGTCGTGCAGAAAAACAGCTGGCAGCGTCGGATCGACAGTTTTTCGTGACTACCCTCTCCTGCCATGTCATCGCCTATAAAGGCCTGGTGATGCCGGATCGGCTACCGCAGCTGTTTCCCGATCTCGGTGACGAACGCTTCACCTCATCGATCTGTGTCTACCACCAGCGTTTCTCCACCAACACATCGCCGTCATGGAAACTCGCCCAGCCATTTCGCTACCTGGCACACAATGGCGAGATCAACACCGTGCAGGGCAACCGCTTCTGGGCACAGGCTCGCGGTCAGAAGTTTGCCAGTCCCCTGTTTGAGGAAATCGATGAGATACTGCCGGTGGTCAACACCGACGGATCCGATTCTGAAAGCCTCGACAACATGCTCGACGTGCTACTCAGCGGTGGCATGGACATTTTCCGCGCCATGCAGCTGATGATCCCCCCGGCCTGGCAGAACGATCCACACATGGATGCGGACCTGCGCGCCAGCTATTCCTATCACAGCATGATCGCTGAACCGTGGGACGGACCTGCGGGCATTGTCCTCACCGACGGCCGTTACGCCGCCTGCCGGACCGACCGCAACGGCCTGCGTCCGGCACGCTGGACCATTACCAGTGACCGGATCATCATCCTCGCTTCAGAAACCGGCGTGATGGAATACCAGCCGGAACAGGTGGTGCGTAAAGGTCGGCTCAAACCTGGCGAAATGCTCGCGGTGGACACCTGGACCGGCGCACTGTTGATGCCGGAAGACATCAACCGCATGCTCGCACAGCGCCACCCCTACGAAAAATGGCTCAGCGAACAGAATCGTCACCTCGACGACACACCCTGTTCCGCCAACGATCAGCCAGAGTTTGGTGAAGAAATTCATGGCGACCTGTTAAAGACCTACGAAAAATTCTTCAACCTCACCTATGAGGAGCTTGATCAGGTCTTGCGGCCGCTTGCAGACCAGGGCCAGGAAGCAACCGGCTCAATGGGTGACGACACACCTATGGCGGTGCTATCACTCCAGCAGCGGTCAATTTTCGATTATTTCCGGCAATCCTTCGCACAGGTGACCAACCCGCCGATTGATCCGCTGCGCGAAAACATCGTGATGTCACTGACCACCAATTTTGGCCGGTTCGGTAACGTTTTTGATGAAAGCCCGGACCACGCGGCAAAAATTACCGCTGACAGCCCGGTCCTCAGTAAAAGAGGTTTTGCGCAGGTCCAGGCGCTGGCGCAATTTGGCCTCGAGTCAGAACTGATCGACCTCAACTACGTTCCAGTGGATGATCGTTGTCTGCTGCAGGAGACCATCCACAAGATCACCGCTCAAGCCGAAGCAGCGGTACGCGATGGCAAAACCATCCTGATTCTCAGCGACCGGCAGGTCGACCGTGATCACATTCCGGTCCCGGCGTTAATGGCCACCGGCGCCGTTCACCACCACCTGACCCGACTGGGACTGCGTGGTGATGCCAACCTGGTGGTCGAAACCGGCGGTGCTCGCGATGCTCACCAGGTGGCAACACTGATCGGTTTTGGCGCGACAGCGGTCTATCCGTTTCTGGCACTGGCAGCGGTGGAACAGGTTGCTGAGGGAGAACAGACCGATTCACAAACTGCCTGTGAAAACTATATCAAGGGAATCAATAAAGCCCTGTTCAAAATCATGTCGAAAATGGGCATCTCCACCATCGCCAGCTATCGTGGCGCACAGCTGTTTGAAGCGGTTGGTATCCACGATGAAGTGATCGACCTCTGCTTTGAAGGGGTCGTGAGCCGTATTGGCGGCAGCCATTTTGCAGACTTTGAGAAAGATCAGCGCCACCTTGCCCGCAATGCCTGGCGCCCACGGAAGGTCGTTGAACAGGGCGGGCTGCTCAAATTTGTCCATGGTGGTGAATACCACGCCTACAATCCCGATGTAATCACCACACTGCATCGGGCGGTTCGATCCGGCGACCGCAGGCACTATGATGAATACGCCAGCCTGGTAAATCACCGACCGCCGGCTACGTTGCGGGATTTGATGGCGCTTAGCAGCGATTGTAAAGCGATTCCGCTGGACCAGGTCGAGCCCTTCGAAGCCATTATCCGCCGCTTTGATAGCGCCGGCATGTCACTTGGGGCACTGTCACCGGAAGCCCACGAAGCACTCGCAGTGGCGATGAACCGGCTTGGCGGGCGCTCCAATTCCGGCGAGGGTGGCGAGAGCATCGAACGTTACGGCAATGAGCGCACGTCGAAGATCAAACAGATCGCCTCCGGCCGTTTTGGTGTCACCCCCCACTACCTGGTCAACGCGGAAGTGCTGCAGATCAAGATCGCTCAGGGCGCCAAACCGGGTGAGGGCGGCCAGCTGCCAGGGGATAAAGTCAACGACCTGATCGCCGAACTGCGTTATACCCGACCTGGGGTAACGCTGATCTCACCTCCTCCCCACCACGATATCTACTCCATCGAGGATCTGGCGCAGCTGATTTATGACCTCAAGCAGGTCAATCCAGCGGCGCTGGTTTCAGTAAAACTGGTGGCTCAGGCAGGTGTCGGCACGGTGGCTGCGGGGGTAGCCAAAGCCTACGCGGATCTGATCACGATCTCGGGTTATGACGGCGGCACTGGCGCCAGCCCGCTCACCTCGGTCAAATACGCCGGCATCCCTTTTGAGATGGGACTCTCGGAGACCCATCAGACCCTGCGTATGAATGACCTGCGCGACAAAGTCAGGGTGCAGGCCGATGGTGGGCTGAAGACTGGTCTGGATGTGATTAAAGCAGCCATTCTGGGCGCGGAAAGCTTCGGTTTCGGCACCGGGCCAATGGTGGCGCTGGGATGTAAATACCTCCGTATCTGCCACCTTAACAACTGCGCAACCGGTGTTGCCACACAGAACCAGGTACTGCGAGACCAGCACTTTCACGGCCTACCGGAGATGGTGGAAAATTATTTCCGTTTTCTGGTTGCTGAAACCCGCGAAATCATGGCTTCTCTTGGCGTTGCCAGTATCGATGAGCTGATTGGCCGTACCGACCTGCTGCAGTTACTGCCAGGCGAGACCGACAAACAGGGACATCTCGATCTATCACCGATTATTGCCGAACCAGAAGCCTCGAAAGGCAAGCCGCTGTTCTGCACCGCCGCTCGAAATGAGCCCTTCGACAAAGGTGAACTGGCCGAACAGATGGTCGCCGACACCCTCGACGCCATTACCAGGGGTCTGGGCGGCATTTTTCATTACGAAGTACACAACACCTGCCGCTCTATTGGCGCGCGGCTTTCTGGCGAAATCGCCGCCCGCCACGGCAATCGGGGTATGGAGAAAACCCCCATCACGCTGAAGCTGCACGGTACCGCCGGGCAGAGTTTTGGTGTCTGGAATGCCGGCGGCCTGAACATGGAGCTGGAAGGTGATGCCAATGATTACGTCGGCAAAGGTATGGCCGGTGGCAAGCTGGTGATCTACCCGCCCCGTAAAAGCACCTTTAAAAGCCACGAGACCACCATTATTGGCAACACCTGTCTGTACGGTGCAACTGGTGGCCAGCTCTACGCTTCGGGCATCGCCGGAGAACGTTTCGGAGTACGTAATTCAGGCGCCCATGCGGTCGTCGAGGGCATCGGTGATCATGGCTGTGAATACATGACCGGCGGGGTGATTACGGTGCTTGGCCCCACCGGCATCAACTTTGGCGCTGGCATGACCGGTGGCTTTGCGTTCGTCTATGAGCCGCAGGAGGACTTCCACAGCAAGCTCAATCCGGAGCTGGTGGAGATTCATCGCCTCGAAGGTGACGAGATGGCACGCTACGCTGCCTTTCTACGCAGCCAGATCAGTGACTTTGTTGAAGCCACAGATAGCGCCTACGGGAAGGAGTTTCTTGCCAGTTTTGCGCAGAAACTGGCGCATTTCTGGCTCGTCAAACCGAAACGCAGCCCACTCGACAAGATGCTTGAGCAGGTGCTCGGGCAGGCGTAAGCTGCGCTTTCCAAAGTCCTGAATTGTTGCCACCAACTCTTTATTCAACACTATTGGGCTGACGCGTTGCTCCGC